>JRYH01003316.1_pt1 | contig 12491 bp, 9 predicted proteins | sample 235351 | NCBI WGS metagenome assembly JRYH01 (sample SAMN03074221, study PRJNA261480) | activated sludge metagenome | biome: Wastewater Treatment Plant; feature: Wastewater; material: Activated sludge; isolation source: activated biomass of a wastewater treatment plant treating wastewater... ... | reverse complement strand
GAGCGCTAGGTACTCCAGATGCGGGAGCAGATGCTCTCCATAGACGAGATACGCGCCGGCGAACGAAGCGGCCGTGGCGGCGAGCGACCCCAGGAAGGCTACCAGGAAGGGGCGGTAGACCGCCCGGCCGCTGCCGGAGAAGCTTGCGCGCTCGGTCCCGAAGAAGACGTTGTCGATGCGGTAGCGCCAGAGCCGCACCGTCGCGAAGGGGGTGAACTGCGCCAACGTGACGATCTGGAGCAGAAGATAGCCGACCGACTTCCAGGCATATCGCCAGGCGGATCCCGCCAGCCCGCCCCGGATGCCGCGCCACCGGGTCCGGCTCAGCCGGTAGCGCAGGGCGGTGTACTGGCCGAGCAGGATCAGGAAGAACAGCACGGCGTAGAACAGCAGAGTCGCCGCAAGGTCGATCCAGAACGCCGTCACCGGGTCTTCGAGCTTCCCGATCATCAGGATCTGCAGCCCGGTATGGCCGAGAATCAGCATCGCCAGGATGGCCGCCACGATCAGGAAGCCCCTGAACAGCTCGCCGCCGGTGCCGGTGTATTCCAGCCGGTCGCCGTCATAGCTGACGTGAGACCAGAGATACCGCCGCATCCGGGTCTTGCCCCAGAAACGGTAAATGCCGAGCGTCGCCAGCGCGAGCAGCAGGTTGACAATGAAGATCCTGTAGAGCGCGCCCAGCCGCCCGTCGTAGACGAGCCGCTGGCTCGGTCCGTCCGGGGCGGGCGACCTGTCCGCCGCAGGCACGCCGCCGCCTTGCCCCCCGGCTGGCCCGTTCGTTCCATCGTCCATTGCCGCGTCCCCATTCGGGGCACATCGGAAAAGATGCGCCCGTACCTGGCCCCCGGCTCAGGGTTGCACGTACGTGAGAGACTCGCAACCTGAGGTCGCTTCGCTCCCTCTATTGCGCTGCACAATCCCTTGCCCGTAAGCTTTTCCGGGGCAAGGAGGCTGACGTGAGCGAGACGAAGCGCGACCAACCCTGGCTGTTCCGCACCTATTCCGGGCACAGCTCGGCCAGGGCGTCGAACGAGCTCTATCGCACCAACCTGGCGCGCGGCCAGACCGGCCTGTCGGTGGCCTTCGACCTGCCGACCCAGACCGGCTACGACGCCGACCATCCCTTGGCCAAGGGCGAGGTCGGCAAGGTGGGCGTGCCGGTCTCCCATCTCGGCGACATGCTGACCCTGTTCGACGGCCTGCCGCTCGAGCGGATGAACACCTCGATGACGATCAACGCCACCGCGCCCTGGCTGCTCGCGCTCTATGTCGCGGCGGCGGAGAAGCAGGGGGCGTCACGCCGCGCGCTGTCCGGCACGGTGCAGAACGACATCGTGAAGGAGTATCTGTCGCGCGGCACCTACATCTTTCCGCCGGCGCCCTCGCTGAAGCTCGTCACCGACGTGATCGCCTTCGCCTATCGCGAGATTCCGAAGTGGAATCCGACCAATGTCTGCTCCTACCACCTGCAGGAGGCCGGGGCGACGCCGGTGCAGGAGCTCTCCTATGCGCTCGCCACCGCCATCGCCGTGCTCGACACGGTGAAGGCATCGGGCGAAGTGCCGGCGGCCGAGTTCGGCACCGTCGTGGGCCGCGTGTCGTTCTTCGTCAACGCCGGCCTGCGCTTCGTCACCGAGATCTGCAAGATGCGCGCCTTCGGCGAGCTCTGGGACGAGATCTGCCGCGAGCGCTACGGCGTCACCGACGCCAAGAACCGCATGTTCCGCTATGGCGTGCAGGTGAACAGCCTCGGCCTCACCGAGCCGCAGCCCGAGAACAACGTCTACCGCATCCTGCTCGAGATGATGGCGGTCACGCTGTCAAAGAAGGCGCGCGCCCGCGCCGTGCAGCTGCCGGCCTGGAACGAGGCCCTCGGCCTGCCCCGTCCGTGGGATCAGCAATGGTCGCTCAGGATGCAGCAGATCGTGGCCTACGAGACGGATCTGCTCGAGTATGGCGATATCTTCGACGGCTCGGCCGAGATCTCGCGCAAGGTCGCGCAGCTCAAGGAGGAGGCGAAGGCCGAGCTCGCAACCATCGAGCGCCTGGGCGGCGCCATCGCGGCGATCGACTACATGAAGCGCCGCCTCGTCGAGAGCAACTCGGCCCGCCTGCGCCAGATCGAGACCGGCGAGCAGATCGTCGTCGGCGTCAACCGCTGGACGGAGACCGAGCCCTCGCCGCTGACGGCGGGTGAAGGCGCCATCATGGTCGTCGATCCGGCCGTTGAGGCCGAGCAGGTGGAGCGCCTCAAGGCATGGCGCACTGCGCGCGATGGCAAGGCGGTGGAAAAGGCCCTCGGCGACCTCGAGGCGGCGGCCAAGGAAGGCCGCAATATCATGGAGAGCTCGATCGCCTGCGCCAAGGTCGGCGTGACGACGGGCGAATGGGGCACGACGCTGCGGCGTGTGTTCGGCGAGTATCGCGCGCCCACCGGCGTCGCTCAGGCCGCGCCCGAACGCCCCGGCGGCGAGCTCGATGCCGTGCGCGCGGCTGTGGAGGCCGTCTCAGCGAGGCTCGGCCGGCGCATCAAGTTCCTGGTCGGCAAGCCCGGCCTCGACGGCCACTCGAACGGCGCCGAGCAGATCGCCGTCCGCGCCCGCGACGTCGGCATGGAGGTCGTCTACGAGGGCATCCGCCTCACCCCGATGCAGATCGTGCGCGCCGCGGTCGACGAGAGCGTGCACGTGGTCGGTCTCTCGATCCTGTCGGGTTCGCATCTGCCGCTCGTCGGCGAGGTGATGGAGCGCATGCAGAAGGAAGGGCTCGGCGACATTCCGGTCGTCGTCGGCGGCATCATCCCGCCCGAGGATGCGGCGAAGCTCAAGTCCGCCGGCGTCGCCGCGGTCTATACGCCGAAGGATTTCCAGTTGAACGACATCATGGCCGACATCGTCCGCCTCATCGAAGTCCAGGACAAAGCCGCCTGAGGCCCCGGCCGCTTCGGATCCTATCCGCCCGAAGCCTCACGCATCGGCCTCATCCTGTGCCTCCACGCTGCGGTCTTCGCTCGGCGGACGCAACGGCAGCCATTTCTCTTCGTGTTGAGAATAAGGGGGCGACGGCGCGGGCGGGGCGCAAAACGAAAGCGCCAGGGCGGGGCCCTGACGCTCGCAAATGTATTTCCGGCGTGGGATCAGCTCAATCGTGACGGCGGCTCACCAACGGCAGACGCGGCGGCCGTTCCGCCACCAGCAATGACGAGGCCCGCGCCGATGGCCAACCCAGCGGCAATGCCGACGGCCGTTCCGCCACCAGCACGTGTAACGAGCCTCCTCGACCATCCCGGCCTGCGCGCCCTGGAGCGCGTGTGCGCCGGCGGCCAGAGTCGTCGCGTTCGCATTCGGACTGATGGCGATATCCGCGATGGCAATCGCGCCGAAAAGTGCGATCAGTGACAACAATATTCTCATGATATCCTCTCCTACTCAGCGCTCTGATCATCCTTGCCGATGAAACCGAGCACCCGATCATGATAGCAACTTTGGGATCAAACAACATACCGTTCAGTGAGCCTGTCGTTCGGAAACGTAAATCGCAGGGGCTGGCGCGAAGTTCCGCTTTTCGGGGGCCGGTCCATGCAGGTGCAGGCCGCGTTTACCGAAGCGGCAGCAAGATCGGGACGAGCAGCACGCTCACGATCGCGACGATGATGGCAAACGGCGTGCCGACCTTGACGAAATCGCCGAAGCTGTAGCCGCCCGGTCCGACCACCAATGTGTTCACGGGGGACGAGATCGGGGTCATGAACGCCGTCGAGGCCGCGAGCGCGACGATCATGGCGAAAGGATAGGGCGAGGCGCCGAGGTCGTTGGCAATGGCGATCGCCACCGGCGCCATGAGCACGGCCGTCGCGGTATTGGAAATGAAGAGGCCGAGGCCGGCCGTGATCACGAAGAGGGTTGCCAGCACTAGGTGTGGGGAAGCGTCCCCGACGAGCTGGACCACTCCGTCCGCAGCCAAGTCCACGCCTCCCGTCCGCTGCAGCGCGAGCGAGAAGGGCAGCATGCCGACGATCAGGATCAGGGTCTTCCAGCTGATCGACCGGTAGGCGCTATGGAAATCCACGCAGCCGAAGGCCCCCATCAGCAGGCAGCCGATCAGGGCCGCCTGGACATTCGGCAGGGCGCCGCTCACCATCAGCACGACGACCAGGCCGAGGATCGAAAGCGCGTAAGGCGCACGGCTGGCAGCGGGCAGAACGTCCTCGAGCTCGGCCGGCATGTTGAGCACGACCATATCGGCGATCTCGTCCTGAAGGGTGCGGATGTCGGACCAGAAGCCGACAAGGAGAAGCGTATCGCCGGCCTTCAGCGTCTCGTTTTGCAAGCCTTCGGCCACGACGTCGTTGCCGTGCCGCAGGCCGATTGCGGTCAGATGGTAGTCCGGAGAGATGTTCGCCTCGCGGACGGTCTGGCCGACGAGTCTCGACTCGGGCGGAAGGATCGCCTCGACCAGGCCGATCTCCTGCGACCGGTGGCTGAAATAGTCCGTGCTGTCGTCGAAGGGACGCGGCTCCAGCGCGTAGACCGTGTGCAGGATCTCGTCGGCGTTCGTCGAGGCGTCGACGTCGATCAGCAGGATGTCTCCGGCTTCGATCTGCATCTGCGGCGTTGGGCGGAGCATCTTTGCGGATCGGCCAGTTCCCCTTTCGACCGCGATGATGTTCACGCCCTGGGCCGCCAGGGACAGCTCGTCGATCTCTTTGCCGACGAGGGGCGAGCGCGCGGTCACGAAAGCCCGCTGCTCGCGCTCCTTGAGCCTGTAGCGCTCGGTCCATTCGCGCCAGGTGGGCTGACGATTGGAGGCCGTGGGGTCGGTTGCTCCCCCCGTCAGAAGCCGACGTGCGAACATCATATAGAGGATGCCCAGAACGAGCACAGGCAACCCGAACGGCGTGAAGCTGAAAAAGCCGAACTCGTTGGCGCCCTGACGGGCCAACTCGGCGTTGACGACAAGGTTCGGTGCGGTCGCGACGAGGGTCAGCATGCCGCTGATGAGGGCCGCGAAGCTGAGCGGCATCATGAGATGGCCGGGCGACATCCCGCGGTTTCGCGAAATGCGCAGCACGACAGGGATGAAGATGGCGACCACCGCGGTCGAGCTCATCAGCGAGCCGAGGCCGCCCACCGCCGCCATGAGCAGGACGAGGAGGCGGTTCTCGCTTCCACCGGCCCGGACGTCGAGCCAGTCGCCGAGCCGGCGCGCCACGCCCGTCCGCACGAGGCCCTCGCCGATCACGAACAGGGCGGCAATCAGGATGATGGAGGAATCGCTGAACCCGGCCAGGACCTCGTTCATGGTGACGATGCCGGTGAGGGGCATCGTCACCAGGACAAGAAGGGCGACGGCGTCCATTCGCGGCCGATCGATCACGAACATTGCGACCGCAGTCGCGAGCATCAGCAGCACGATGGCGAGATCGAAGGTCATCAGCGGTTCCCCGTCTAGGATCTGGAAAGGCTTGCGTTGCCGATCAGGCGGCCGGCCCCGGAGTGCGGCGACCCCGGCAAAGCTGGCTCAACGAGCACAAAAAAGCGAGACCGGGAATTGCCGTATCTGAGCGCAACGTCACACGCTCGATCTTGATCGCCGCGGAGCCTCTCCGCGCGAAGCGCCGATCATCGATCTCGTAAAAAACGCTGGGGGAATGTGGCCGGCCGTGGCTCTGGGAGTTTTAGCGCCGGACATTCTCGTTTTCCGCGGCGAGGCGCTTCGTGTGCTCGGACGCGCCGGGAAGAAATCGAGGGTATCGGATCTCGACGCGCGCCCGTATTGCTCGGCGGCAGGCAAGAGCTACTGGCCTTGCGTTTGCTCGGGGACGGCCGGCCCGCAATCTCCGAGGCGTTCGCCGTACTGGATTTCGACATTGGTGAGCTGACCGTTGCCGTCCTTGACCTCGATGCGACCGCGAAAGTTGTCGGGTTCGAGGGCAAACATTCCGACCGCGGACGTCGGCGAGGCGGGAACACAATGGGCCATGAACCCGGTCCGCGTTTCGCCCGCGCAGATTTCGTATTTCGGGCACGTGGATGCGGGCGTATCGCTCAGCATTTCGAAGATGACGTGGTTGGTGATGGCCTGCGGCTCAAGGCACCGTTCGATGTGTCGAACGGTCTTCTGTAATCCGTTATGGGGATTTTCGACGATCACTTCGATCTTATAGCGACCGGGCTTAAGAACGTGATTGAAGCCCGTCGCCCAAGATGGCGACACGAGTGCGAGCAGGAGCAGAAGCGAGGCGCTTGCGACGGCCATCGGTTTGATCATCTTGCTTCGCCTCCCGAATGTCGAGACGCCGGAGAAGTGCGCAGGAACCGCCGGAACGGCGGGTATCAGGCGATCCTGCACGCGGGACGAGACTATCTTTTGGGCGGCGGCTCGGGGAAGTACTGGATATCGAACGGGCGCGAGAGCTTCAGGTAAAGCACGCACGGGGCGCCCTCTCCACATTCCAGTCCGTGCGGGGGCGCGTTGCCCGGAAAGCTGATGTAGGCGGGACCGGCAAACGCGGTCCGCGTGCCGTCATGAGCAATCAGCGTGAAGCCGCCACTGATCCACATGTAAAGCTCGTCGGATGTGTGGCTATGGTTGGGGACTATGTAGCCGGGCGGGAAGCGAAGCAACGCCTCGGCTTGGCCCTTGCTGAGATCGCCGCGCAACACGGCGATCTCTGCGCCCTTCGCCAGACCCTCTACCTCGAGCGGGCTCCAGACGACTTTCCCGACGTCAATGATCGTTTGATCCGCGCCGAACGACAACGGGTTGGCGTTCGAGCCGATCTCGGCAGCGTGGATCGGCAGCGTGCCCAGCAGCAGCGCGGCCAGCGGTAGAAGTGATCTCTGCATTCCGTTCCCTCCTTGTCAGCCCCGCGTTCGGCGGGTTCCTCGTCGCGTTCTCCTGAAAGTAGCAGGAGGCGTGCCAAGAGTGGGCTGTCATGGAAACATCAATGACGCCAGGGTCTTGAGCAGAGTGCGCGCGGGAGACCAAAGCGGCATTGTGAAATCTCGCGAAGAGCGTATCGTGACATATCGCAATTGATTACGAAATTTAACAAATGCTCTGCGAACTGCCGTCCGCCATCATCGGCTCGAGCCGCGCGCTTCTCCAATGCCTTCATCGCGTCGACGCGGTTGCGCCGACGGACGCGACGGTGCTGATCCTCGGCGAGTCGGGGGTCGGCAAAGAGCTTGTGGCACGACGCATTCATGAGCGCAGCCGCCGCGCGGCGGGTCCGCTCGTGATCGTCAATTGCGCCGCGATCCCGAGAGATCTGTTCGAAAGCGAATTCTTCGGGCACGTGAAGGGGGCATTCAGCGGCGCGACGTGTGACCGGAAGGGGCGCCTCGAGAGCGCGCATCGCGGGACCTTGTTCCTCGATGAAGTGGGTGAGATTCCACCGGAGCTGCAGGGAAAGCTTCTGCGCGCCCTTCAGCAGATGTCGTTCGAGCAGGTGGGGGACGATCGCACGCGCCAGGTCGATGTGCGCGTCGTTGCTGCAACCAACAGATCCCTTCTGAATGACGTCTCGTCCGGCCGCTTCCGCCGCGATCTCTATTATCGCATCAGCACCTTTCCGATCGAGGTGCCTCCGCTCCGGGAGCGCCCCGAGGATATCGAGCTTTTGTCCGCGCATTTTCTCTCGGAGATCGCTTCGAAGTTGCGACGGAAGGCGCCGCGCTTGTCCGCAGCGCAGACGAGACGGCTTCGCACCTACGATTGGCCGGGCAACGTGCGCGAGCTTCGCAACGTGCTCGAGCGATTTCTCATTCTCGGGCATGAGCCGGATTTTGCGGGCATCCTGCCTGCTCCGGCGAACGCTCCCGCGCTCTCGGCGTCTCGCGAGCCGATACATCATGCCGACGGCGGGTTCATAACCGCGGCGGAGTTCGCGGCCTTCGAACGCAACAACCTCATTGCGGCCTTGGAGACGGCCAATTGGAAAGTGGCAGGTTCCGGAGGAGCGGCCGAGCTTCTGCAGATGAATGCTTCGACCTTGGCGTCGCGCTTGAGAGCGCTCGATATCGTGCGCCCCGCCGCAGGCTCGGCTTATGTCCGTCTCGGCGGACGGGCGCGTATTGCGGCCATGTCGCGCGACCTTCTGGGGCGCATGCAGGCAGACCCGCAGGTCGGCCGCTTTTGGAGCGACCGGAGCACGGCCGGTATTCGCCAGGAGGAAAGGCTCCTTGTCGCCTATCTCTGTTCCGCATTGGGCGGTCCGGTGCGGTATGAGGGCCGCGACATGATCGCCACGCATGCGCATCTCGACATCACGGCAAGCGACTGGTCGGTCTTCATCCAACACCTCGACCAGACCTTCGAGGCATTGGCTGTGGAGCCTCAGTTGAGGATGGAGCTGCGGGAGGCGGTCGACGGCCTCAAGTCTTCGATCGTCACCGCGAAGCATTGATGCGCGAGCGCGCGCGGCGATCCGGATCGACGCCGGTCAGGCGTGCATAACGTCGTGCATGGCGGATATGACGCCGGTGTGACTGGTCGGCTCATTAGCTTTATCGCAGACGGACAACCGGCCCCGCTCCTGGTGTTCTATTGACCGGCGTGGGAAGCTCTAACCTGTGCCGAAACGGAGCGGGACCTGTTCTAGTTAGGGAAACACCACGCTCCAGTCCGTCTTCATGTCGACGACAGCCCAGCCCTTGCTCTTCGCCTCGTCAAGCGCCTTGTCGAGCTTGCCAATGTGGGACGCGCGGTCATAGGCCCACTCCCGATCGGAATCGGTATGGTGGACGAGGCCCATGAACCGCGCGCCTCTACCCGCTGCTGTGTACTGAAGCATCTGCAGATCGCCGTCCGAGTTGCCGAAGGCAAAAATCGGGCGGCGGCCGATGAAGCGGTTGATGCCGACGGGCTTGCCCGCGCCGTCATCAATGAACTCGATCTTGGCATCTTTGACGAGTCTCGGCTCGCCGTCTGCGCCTATATCGAACTTCACCACTCCCGACGAGCCGATGACCTGCTCAGGCGGGATGCCGTACACGTTCTCAGCGAAACGACGCATGAACTCGACGCCTCCGCCCGAGACAATGAACGTTTTGAAGCCATTTGCGCGCAGGTAGGAGAGAAGCTCGAGCATCGGCTGATAGACGAGCGCCGTGTAGGGCCGCTTGAGTTTCGGGTGTTGTGCGCTGGTGAGCCAGCTGTCGACAATACCCGCAAATTCCTCTGTCGATATACCGGCGTGAGTTGCGGCCACGATCTCGAGAAGGCCATGCTCGCCGGACGCGGCCACGGCCTTGAGGTCTCCTTCGAGCACGCCTTTGAACGGCTGCTTCTCTCTCCACTCCGGATGGTCCTTGGCCAAGGTGGCAATGCGATCGATCGCGAACGCGAGCTGGAAGTACATCGGCTGCTCGGACCAGAGCGTTCCGTCGTTGTCGAAAACGGCGATGCGCTCGGCGGGCGGCACATAGTCTGGTCCGCCATCCTTCGTTACGCGAGCGACAAACTCCACAATTGCCGCTTTGGTCGCGCTGTCATTCCAGGATGGAAGTGAATCCGACCGCGCCGAGGCGTGCTCGAGGGGCACGGCAGCCAGCAGGACCAACACAAGAGAGAGGGCGATGGCGTACGCAGGACGGTCGATCATGATAATCTTGTCCGTATCAGGGCCTGGAACGGGACCGCATCGTCGATGCGGTCCGAAGACGGGCGTTGGCTTACTGATTGCCTACATTGCTCATCACCGCGTCCATCGCCCCCTCGAGGGTGAAGCTGCCTGGCTTTTGCCGCGGGGGGAATTCCTTGAAGCTCTCAAGCCATTGCCCGATGTAGGCGCCCGCAGGGGCGATGGCGAACATGCGGTCCATGAACCAGCGCTGATAGCCCATTGCATTCTCGTGCTCTGCACGCTCGAACGGATCCATGCGCAGGTTGGTCAATGTTGGAGCGCGAAGGGTGACGAACGGCTCCTGCCACACTTTGAGACCCTCGGCGTCCTGCCGCAGGAAGGTGATCTTCCAGTTGTCGTAGCGGAGCGCGGCGACATCGCCGCCATCCGTCCAATACAGGAACTCCTTACGCGGCCACTCGGCCTCTCCCCGCAGGGCGGGACCAAGATCGTAGCCGTCGAGGTGAACCTTATACGTTCGCTCCCCGATCGTTTTGCCCTTGAGGAGTTCCTCTTTCACGTTTGGCGCTCCGGCCGCCGCCACGAGGGTCGTCAGCATGTCCTCGTGGGCACCGATGTCGTTGATAACCGTTCCGGGCTTGATGACGCCCGGCCACTTAATCATGCACGGGACGCGATAACCGCCTTCCCAGTTGGTGTTCTTCTCGCCGCGGAACATCGTCGTGCCACCGTCAGGCCAAGTGAAGGTTTCGGCCCCATTGTCGGTTGCGTACATGACGATGGTGTTTTCTTCCATGCCAAGCTCCTTGAGCTTGGCGAGAACCGTACCCACCATGTCGTCATGCTCGACCATGCCATCGGCATAGACGCCGAGGCCGGTCTTTCCATCGGACTCCTTCTTGAGGTGCGTGAAGACGTGCATGCGGGTGGAGTTCCACCACATGAAGAATGGCTTGTTGGCCTTCTTTGCCCGCTCAAGGAAGTCGAGAGCCTTCTCGTTCACCTCCTCGTCGATCGTCTCCATGCGTTTGCGTGTCAACGGGCCGGTGTCCATGACACGACCGTCGGCGAAGCTATGGATGACGCCGCGCGGACCGAACTTCTTCTTGAAATCTGGGTTTTTCGGATAGTCCGGGTTCTCGGGCTCCTCCTCCGCGTTAAGATGGTAGAGGTTGCCGAAGAATTCGTCGAAGCCGTGGTTGGTCGGCAGCATGTCGTCGCGGTCGCCGAGGTGGTTCTTGCCGAACTGGCCAGTCATATAGCCCAGCGGCTTGAGAAGGGTGGCGATGGTGGGGTCTTCCGGCTTCAGGCCCTCGGGCGATCCGGGAAGGCCGATCTTCAACAGGCCGGTGCGGATGGGCGATTGTCCGGTGATGAAGGCCGCGCGGCCTGCCGTGCAGCTCTGCTGGCCATACCAATCGGTGAACAGCGCGCCCTGCTCTGCGATACTGTCGATATTGGGGGTGCGGTAGCCCATCATGCCGCGGTTGTACGCGCTGATGTTGAACTGCCCGACATCGTCACCCCAGATGATGAGGATGTTGGGCCTGCTGCCGGTGCCCGCAGCAGGTGCCGCTGCATCCCTTTCCGTTTGCGCCTCGGCCGGGCCTCCGGCCGTTGCCGCGGCGAGCGCAAGCAGTGAGCCGCCACTGAGCAGCACACTTCGGCGATCAAGCGCGAAGTCCGACTCCTGTATTCCGTTTTCCTTTTTACGCATGACATCAGCCTCCCAACCTTGTGTGTGTCCAGGACGTGTCTGTGTTTAAGGACGATCGTTCGCGCTCGAGCGGGTTTGCGTGCGAACAACGCATCGAAAGCCGACATGGCTCGTGGAGGTGTCAATGGGTTCGGGATGGCGCGCGGCGGGCCTATAGCGGCGACAGTAGTTCGGTGCGCAAAGATGCGAGCCGCCCTTGAGAACTTTACGTGGGATGCGGATCTGTGGCTGGTTAGGATCGTAGCTCGCCTCGCGCCCCGCCCCGCGTGGGTTCTCGGGGATGCAGCAGGCTTTCGCCGCGTCGGCCTGATGCTTGGGAGCATACCAGTCCGTCGTCCATTCCCACACGTTGCCGATCATGTCGTAGAGACCGTAGCCGTTCTGCGGAAAGGCGCGGACGGGTGATGTGCGCGCGTAGCGGTCCAGCTCCAGGTTCTCGTAGGGGAAGTTGCCCTGCCACGTGTTCGCCATGTGGCGTCCCCCGGGCGTCAGCTCGTCGCCCCAGGCGAACTCGGCCCCCTCGAGGCCGCCGCGCGCGGCGAACTCCCATTCGGCTTCCGTCGGGAGTTCCTTGCCGACCCAGGCCGCATAGGCCTCGGCATCCCTATAAGCGACGTGCACGACCGGGTGATCGTCGAGCCCCTTGATCCAGCTTCCGCGGCCGTAGGGCTTGCGCCAATTGGCGCCGAAACGGAACTCCCACCAACTCGCCCAGTTGCGAAGATCCACCGGACCTGCCGGCGGGTTAAAGACGAGCGAGCCAGCCTTCAGCATGTGCGGCAAGGCGCCCGGATAGTCCTCGGCCTTGGGGGCGATCTCGGCGAAAGTTACGTAGCCGGTCGCCTCAACGAAGACGCGGAACTCGGCGTTGGTGACCGGCGCCTCGTCGATCCAGAAGCCATCGACGGTCACACGATGAACGGGCGCTTCCTCGGGATAGTGCTTGTCCGACCCCATGTGATACGTCCCGCCGGGGACGAAAACCATGCCCGGAAAGGAACAGGTTCTCGGGGCGGATCTATCGCGCGGTTTGACTGTCGGGACGTGATTCACGCCGGACCCTCGAGGATAGAAGCAACGAACGAGGAAGCGACTGACGGTATGAGACTGCCCGAGTTTCAGTGCCGGCCTTCGCCGACAACGATCTGTCGAGCGGTTCCCATGGAGCAAGCCTAAGCGATG
>JRYH01002807.1_pt1 | contig 12500 bp, 14 predicted proteins | sample 235351 | NCBI WGS metagenome assembly JRYH01 (sample SAMN03074221, study PRJNA261480) | activated sludge metagenome | biome: Wastewater Treatment Plant; feature: Wastewater; material: Activated sludge; isolation source: activated biomass of a wastewater treatment plant treating wastewater... ... | reverse complement strand
CGCAGCAGCCACCCACTCGTCTAGCACGGAGACGCGGCCATGGAATTCCGCAACGAGATGCAGAAGAACGTCTACATCATGGTCGCCAGCTGGCTGGAGCCGGATGTGCAGAGCGGCGCGATCGAGCGCGACGCCGAGCGGCCCGGCTTCCTGGTGCGCAGCGGCAGCACCACGGTGTCGATCCTGGTCAATGCCTTTGGCGACGACGAGGCGGTGATCAACGTCTGCGGCTGGGTGGTCAAGGGCGCGAAAGCTTCGCCCGAGCTGATGCAGTTCCTGCTGAGCATCAACCGGGACACCTACTTCGGCGCGTTCGGCCTCGACATGAAGAACGACTATGTGACCTTCGAGCACTCGATCATCGGATCGACCTGCGACAAGAAGGAGCTCTACACGTCGATTCAGGCGGTCCTCGGCACTGCCGACAAGTACGACGACATGATCGTCGAGAAGTTCGGCGGCGCGCGGATGCGCAACGGCTAGCGCGTCGACATCCTGGAGCGGGAACGTGATGCCGGCCCGATCCGCGTCAGGCCGCCCTGCAGCGCGCCCGGGCGGCCTTGCGGCCCCAGGCGAGCACGTAGTGCGCGCCTGAGATCGCCATCGTCGCCAGCGTCGTCCACATCAGCAGGTCGACCCACGGGCCGTCCTGCAGATGCCCGGCCAGCACCGCGAGCACGGCGAGAAGCAGCACGAACTGCAGCACCGTGTTGAGCTTGGAGATCCGCGTCGGGGTCATTTCCAGGCCGCCCGCCACCAGTCGGTAGGCCAGCGCTCCGGCGACGATCACCAGGTCGCGCGCCACCAGGACGGACGCGAACCACCAGGGAATCGCCTGCTGCATTGCAAGCAGCACGGTCACCGTGACCATCGTCAGCTTGTCCGCCAGCGGGTCGGCCACTGCGCCGAACCGGCTCTCCAGGTTCCAGCGACGGGCGATCCGCCCATCGGCGAAGTCGGAGAGCGCGGACACCACGAAGCAGCCGAAGGCCTCGTCGTGCCTGTCCTGGTACAGGAGCGCCGCGATCACCGGCACGAGGGCCAGGCGCAGCAGGGTGATGAGGTTGGGGAGGTGGCGCATGAGCTTGTGTCGCCTGACTTGCCGTTCAGCGAAGCCGCACCGGCACCCGGCGCCAACCGCCCAAGGGATAGGTCTCGCGCACCGGCGCGACGCCGGGCGCCGGCTCGATGCCCGGCGTCGCTTGCAGCAAGGCGCGCACCGCGACGACGAGTTCCATCGTCGCCAGCGGTCGCCCCGGGCAGGCGTGAATGCCGACACCGTAGACGAGGTTGTTCGGTGCGTTGCGCTCGGGTTGGTAAGCCTCCGGATCCCCGAAGACGGCCTCGTCTCGGTTGGCCGAGGTCCAGTTGAGGTACACGCGCGTCCCGGCGGCGAGCTCGTGGTCCCCGATGCGCACGCCCGCCGTCGTGACGCGCCGGTTGACGAGGAAGGGGTCGTCGATGCGCAGCATCTCGTCGATCGCCGCCGCGAGCTCCTCGGGATGCGCCCGCAGATGCTGCTGCACATCCGGATGCGTCGCGAGGAACCAGACGACGACGCCCAGCGCCGCCGCCATCGACCCGAGGTCGCCTGCGGTCCAGTTGCGCAGGATCGAGACGATGTCGGCCTCGTCCAGCGGGTGCCCGTCGAAGGTGGCGGCGAGCAGCGCGGTCGTCGGATCGGCGGGTGGCGTCGCGCCCGGTTCGCGGCGTCGGCGCAGTTGTGTGCGGATGATCTCGTCGAAGGCGGCGGCGACCGCGGCGGTCTGCGAGCGGTCGCCGCTTCGCGTGGCGGCATGGTTGTCGGCCATCCACGAGAGCAGTTCGTCCTCGATGCCCTGCCAGCCCAGCCACTCCGTCTGCGCGCGCACCGCGAACGGCGCGCCGATCTCGTTCACTGCATCGACGACGGCCCCGCGCGGCAGTGCAGCCACGAGGGCCTGCGCAATCGCGGACACGCGCGGCTCGAGCGCGGCCATGTGCGCGGGCGCGAAGAAGGGGTCGATGAGCCTGCGCCACGCGGCATGCCCGGGCGGGTCGATCGCATTGGGAACGGCGCGCCTCGCCGACGTGGCCGACGAGAAGGTCTTCGGGTCGGATGCCGCGGCGACGACGTCGGCATGCCGGAAGAGCGTGACGCCACGGGGCGACTCGGCCAGCGCGCAGGCGGCGCGCATGCGATCGTAGGCGCCGAGCTGGTCGGCGAGCACCTCGGGTGAAAGCGGCTCCCAGGTCGGGATGGGCTTGTTCATTTTTTGATTCTCCCACGCTGCGTCGAGGATCTGCGGCTGCGGCGATCGACTGCGCGAAAACGGTCTGGCTATGGCTCGTCGACGGCATCCCCCTCACGCGGTGGGACGTCGTCGGCGCGGGCATCGCGCTGGCCGGCATGGCGGTGATCGCGCTGCAGCCGAACGGGCAGTGAGTTACCGGCCGCCTCGGCTCGACGCCGTTGGCTCGTCTTCCACAATGCCGCGAACACGGCCAGCAGCGCCAGGTAGTTCAGCACCATGAACCAGGGTGCGTTCCACGGGACGCCGTCGAAGCCGCGCTGGGTGAAGGGATACAGCACCGGCGAGGCGTAGTAGTCCGCCGAATGCGTGAACACGTCGATCAGGATGTGCGACCACCAGCCCAGCAGCGGCAGCCAGAAGCTGCGCTGCCAGGCCCACAGCATCAGCGTGATGCCGCCGGCGACCACGGCGCTGTGCGCGGTGCAGTGGAGGTGGTGCGACCACAGGCCGACGAGTGCCGGCGTCATGGGTTCCTGGCTCGGCACCGCCAAGGCGTAGGCCCGCACCGCCTCGAAGCTGCCGCCGCCGAACCACCACCAGGCCAGCAGCGGCAGCATCTGGAAGGTGTCCGGCAGGCCCGCCGCGGCGATCGTGGCGGCCACGGTCCGGCGCGCGAGCGGGCGGCGCCGGGCAAGCCAGGTCACGCCGGCACCGGTCCACAGGGTGTGCGCGAGGATGTCCATGGCGCACTCTACCCCCGCAGATCAAGGGTTGAATGTCGGCCGTATGATTCGGTTCAGCCCGACGAAGAGCGCGAGCCAAATCGCTGTCCGCAGCGTCATCGCGCCCAGGCTCGCGCTGGCCACCGCACCGCTTCCCGATGCGTAGAGGGCGAGGATCGCCGCGAGCGCAAGCAGGTTCAGCGCGAGGATCGCGCCGGCCGCGCGCTTGCCCCACGTGGCGCTACGCAGCATCGCGACGCCCGCCGCCACATACGCGGCGCCCATCGCCGTGTTGAAGAGCAGCAGTGGCCTGAAGACCACGTAGCCTGGGTCGGCGCCGGCGAGCACGCGAGCCCCGGCGACGAGGGTCAGCAGCCCGAAACCGATCGCGACAGCGGCCAGCAGCACGCGGAATACGCGCAGGCGCATCGCAGGCTCGCTCGGGTTCATGGACTTTGCGGCCTCAGCCCGGTTCCACCAGCGCCGCGGTCAGGCGCCGCACGATCGGCAGCACCACGAGCAGGGTCGGGAACGCCACCACCCACGACAGTGCCCAGGCGCCGAGCCAGGTGCCGAGGAAGCCTTCGACAGGCCCCAACGCGCGCAGCGTGCTGATCAGCGAGACCACCAGGGTCATCAGCAGCGAGAGCAGGAAGGGCATCACGATGCCGGCGTATCGGGCCGGGATCCTGGGCGTGCCGAGGAAGGTCTTCTGCGAAGTGCTGGGAGCGTTCATCGGGAGGAGGGTAGCGAGGGGCTGGCAGCGCCGCATCATACCGACCGGGTCAATCCGCCATCGACCCGGATGTTCTGCCCGGTGATGTAGCCCGCCCCGTCCGAGGCCAGGAAGGCGACGGTGGCCGCGATCTCCTCGCTCCGGCCGTAGCGCTGCATCGGCACGCTGCTGCGGCGCTCCTCGGTGGCCGGCAGGCTGTCGATCCAGCCGGGCAGCACGTTGTTCATCCGGATGTTGTCCTTCGCATGGGTGTCCGCGAAGATCTTGGCGAAGGCGGCCAGCCCGGCGCGGAATACCGCCGAGGTCGGGAACATCTCGCTGGGCTCGAAGGCCCACGCAGTCGAGATGTTGACGATCACGCCCGAGCCCTGACCGCGCATGTGCGGAACCACCAGCCGGGTCGGGCGGATCACGTTCAGCAGGTAGGTGTCCATGCCCCGGTGCCAGTCCTCGTCGGTGATCTGCAGGATCGGCCCGCGCGGACCGTGGCCGGCGCTGTTGACCAGCACGTCGATGCGCCCCCAGCGGGACACGACCAGGTCGACCAGCCTGCCGAGGTCCTCGTTCGACTGGTTCGATCCGGTCAGGCCGATGCCGCCGAGCTCGGCCGCGAGCGCCTCGCCCTTGCCGGAGGACGAGAGGATGGCGACCCGGAAGCCGTCGGCGGCCAGCCGCCTGGCGGCCGCCGCGCCCATGCCGCTGCCGGCGGCGGTGACGATGGCTGTCTTCTGCACTGTCATTCGAGATCCTCTTCTTGCGCCACGACGACGCGACCATCGATTCTGCCGGGAAGCGCGCGCCTGGTGCCGGCGCCGCGCTTCGGTCGTGCCGTTTCCTCGGCGCCGCATCGGGAGGCCTGCGTTCGCCACTACTCCTGTCAGGGTCATCCTCGATTGCAGGAATTGAACGACTGTATAAACCAATTGGTCAATTCCGATCGCTCATCGTCCTCACCGGAGCGGCACGAACATGTCCGGATCGGGCCCGAAGCCGAAATCGACGCCTGCCGTCGACACCAAGACGCGGATCCTGCAAGCAGCGTTCCGTACGCTGGCCACCCAGGGTTACGCGGCGCTGAGCGTGCGCGAGATCGCGAAGGACGCGGGCGTCAACCACGCGCTGATCAACTACCACTTCGGCACCAAGGACCGGCTCGTCATCGCGGTGCTCGACGAGGCCAACCGCCGGCTGCTGGAGCGGCAGCGCCGGATGTACGCCTCGCCCGGCGGATTTGCGCACAAGTGGGCGCAAGCCCGGGCTTTCTACGAGGACGATCTCGCCTCCGGCTTCGTGCGGGTGCAGGCCGAGCTCTATGCGGCCAGCCTGTCGAACGCCGAACTGCGCGAGCAGTTCCTGCCGCGCATCCGGGCCTGGAAGGGCGTGGTGCTCGAGGCAGTGCGCGAGGCGCTGCGATTGCATGCGCCGCGGCTCCCCGAAGGTTTCGATGCCGAGGCGATCGCCACCCTAATCTCGGAGTTCTGGCTCGGCATGGAATTCGCACGCCTGATCGGCGGCGACGAGGAGAGGGTGCGGCACGAGCCTGCGCTCGACGCGATCGGGCGGATGCTCGCGGCGCTCGAGGCCGGCGGCACCGCGCGCGGCGGCGCGGCGAGCGGCACGAGGGCCAGGCGAGGTGGCACACGCAGCAGGAGGTGACGATGGAAGGCAAGTCTCTTCCCGAGCGGTTCGGGCGCATCGCTGGACCGCTGCCTGATCCCGGCACGCTGGCGCCCGAGGCGCGCGGGCCCTACGAATCGATCTCGCCGGCCCGCGAGGGCTTCTTGGACAACGATGGCGTGAAGATCTGGTACGGCGTGTGGGGCGAGCAGGGTCCGTGGCTGGCCTTCGCGCCGTCCTTCCAGATGGTGCATTCGCAGATGCTCAAGGGCGTCGTGCCCTGGCTCTCGCAGCACTTCCGGGTGATCACGACCGACGGGCGCGGCAACGGCCGCTCGGACCGGCCGGTCGGGCAGCAGGCCTACGACTTCGAGCTCTACTACCGCGACTTCGTCGGCGTGCTCGACGCAGCGGGCGCCGACCGCGTGGCGCTGGTCGGCATCTCGGCAGCCGCGATGACGGTGCTGCGGCTCGCCGCCGAGCAGCCGGCGCGGGTCACGCACCTGATCGCGTGCGGCGGCTTCGCGGAGACCCTCGCTGTCGATCCGCAGATCGCCGACCGGGTCCGTACCGAGGCCGCGGGGATCCGCGACGACTGGCCCGGCTATGTCGACGGCTTCATGTCGCGGCTGTTCAACGAACCGCACTCGACGAAGGCCTACGAGGACGGCGTGCACTATGCCTGGGCCAGCGATGCCGACACGATCGGCTGGGCCTTCCGGGGCTGGCGCGGTCACGACGTGCGCGAGCACGCGCGTCGCGTCACCTGTCCGACTCTCGTGATTCACGGTGACGCGGACTTGCGCGTGCCGTGGAAGAAGGGCGAGGCGATCCACGAGCTGGTGCCAGGCTCGCGCATGCTCACCGTCGAGGGGGGCGGCCACGTGCAGGCGGTGCGCGACCCGGTGATGTTCAGCAGCGCGGTGTGCGAATTCGTCGGCGCGGGCCCGGTGCGCCGCACCTGGGTGCGGGGCATGGCCCGGCCGCGGCGAGCGCTCTTCGTCAGCAGCCCGATCGGCCTGGGGCACGTGCAACGCGACCTCGCGATCGCCCGCGAGCTTCGCAAGCTGCAGCCCGACCTGCAGGTCGACTGGTTCACCGTCGATCCGGCCGCCGGCTACCTCGAGCGCGAGGGCGAGCGCGTGCACCCGATCTGCGCGCGGCTGGCCAACGAGAGCCGCCATTTCGAGCACGTGGCCGGCGAGCACGACCTGTCGGCCTTCTTCGCGCTGCGTTCGATGGACGAGATCATGGCGCGCAACTTCCTGGTCTTCCTGGAGCTGATGCGCAGCGAGCACTTCGACATCGTGGTCGGCGACGAGGCCTGGGACGTCGACTACCACTACCACGAGAACCCCGAGCTCAAGCGCCAGCCCTTCGTGTTCCTCACCGATTTCGTCGGCTGCCTGCCGATGGACGCCGGCGACGAGCGCGAGTCCTTCCTGTGCGCCGACCGCAACGCCGACGACATCGAGCACGTCGAGCGCTACCCCTACCTGCGCGACGCGGCGCTGTTCGTCGGGAACCCCGACGACGTGCCCGACCGGCCCTTCGGCCCGGGGCTGCCCGGCATCCGGGAGTGGACCGACCGGAACTTCTGCTATTGCGGCTACGCGCTGCCCTTCGAGCCGGCCAGCCTCGCGGACACCGACCGGCTGCGCGCGCGACACGGCTATCGCCGCGACGAGCGGATCGCGATCGCGTCGGTCGGCGGCACCGCGGTCGGCGGGCACCTGTTGCGGCGGATCGCCGATGCCTTCCCGCGGATGAAGCGCGAGGTTCCGGAGCTTCGGATGATCCTGGTCGCGGGCCCCCGGCTCGCGGTGGTACTGCCCCGTCACGACGGGCTCGAGGTCCGGCCCTACGTGCACAACCTGTACGAGCACCTGGCCTGCTGCGATCTCGCGCTGGTGCAGGGCGGCCTGTCGACCTGCATGGAGCTCGTCGCCAAGCGCCGGCCCTTCCTCAGCTTCCCGCTGCAGCGCCACTTCGAGCAGTGCATCCACGTGCGCCAGCGGCTCGCCAACTATGGCGCCGACAACGCGGTCGACTATCGCGACGCGACGCCGGCCTCGCTGGCCGATCGCGCGCTGGCCGCGATGCACGCGCCAGTGCGCTACCGGCCGGTCGAGACCGACGGCGCGGCGCGCGCGGCGCTGCGCATCGCGCGGGTGCTCGAGAACCGCGACTGGGCGCGTTAACCTTCCAGAGGAGACTGTCATGCCCGCCATCGCTCTCGTCTACGGCATGGTCGCCTACGCGATCTTCCTGCTCACCTTCCTCTATGCGATCGGATTCGTCGGCAACCTGATCGTGCCAAAGAGCATCGATGCCGGCTGGCCGGCCGGTGCGGCCGGCGCTTCGCTGGCCGAGGCGCTGATCGTCGACACGCTGCTGCTGACGGTGTTCGCGGTGCAGCACAGCGTGATGGCGCGGCCCGCGTTCAAGCGCTGGTGGACGCGCTTCGTTCCCGCGCCGATCGAGCGCAGCACATACGTGCTGCTGGCGAGCGCCGCGCTGATCCTGCTGTTCGCGCAGTGGCGGCCGATCACCCAGGCCGTGTGGTCGCTGCCGGACGGCCCGGCGGCGACGGCGCTGATCGTCGTGCACTGGCTCGGCTGGGCGATCGTCCTCGCCAGCACCTTCATGATCGATCACTTCGAGCTCTTCGGGCTGCGACAGGTGCTCGCACGCCTTGCCGGTCGGCCAATGCCGCAGCCCGTCTTCCGCACGCCGCTGCTGTACCGCCACGTCCGTCATCCGATCTATCTCGGCTTCTTGCTCGCCTTCTGGGCAACACCGGTGATGACCGCGGGCCACCTGCTGTTCGCGGTGGCCACGACCGGATACATCCTGATCGGCATCCGGCTGGAGGAGCGCGACCTGGTCGCGCATTTCGGCGACGCCTACCGGCGCTATCGCGAGCAGGTCGGCATGCTGATTCCGTGGCGTTGACCGGAGCGCTCGATGGCTTGCGGCCCGGCACGGTGCGACAATCTCGTGGCGACGGCAGCCGTCTCCGCAGGGCGGCGTCGACGACTCCACGATGGGGGGCGCGCATGCACTTCATGACCGGGATGGACCACCGCACGGTCCGGGCCAACGGCATCAAGGTGAATCTCTGGGCCGGTGGCCAGGGCCCGGCCGTGCTGCTGCTGCACGGCTACCCGCAGACGGGCCAGATGTGGCGCAAGGTCGCCCCGGAGCTGCTCGACCGCTTCACCGTGGTGTGCCCGGACCTGCGCGGCTATGGCGACTCGGACAAGCCGCGCGACGGCTACGACAAGAAGACGATGGCGCGCGACATGCACGAGACGATGCTCGCGCTGGGCCACTCGCGCTATGCGCTGGTCGGCCACGACCGTGGCGCGCGGGTCGCGCACCGGCAGGCGCTGGACCATGCCGACGCGGTCACCCGGTTGTGCGTGCTCGACGTCGTGCCCACGCACACGGTGTTCTCGAAGGCCGATCGTCACCTGGCCGCCGCCTACTGGCACTGGTTCTTCTTCCAGGCGCCCGACCTGCCCGAGATCATGCTGCAGGCCGCCCCCGAAGCCTTCCTTCGCCAGATGTTCCGCACGCTGAGCTTCCGGGCCGGCGCGATCGAGGAGCCGATGTTCCAGGAGTATCTGCGCGCCTTCACGCTGCCGGGCACGATCCGCGCCGGCCTCGAGGACTATCGCGCCGCGGCGACCCGCGACCTCGAGGACGACGAGCGCGATCTGGCCAGGCGGCTGCGCTGCCCGGTGCTGGCCATCTGGGGCCGTGCCGGCAAGATGGACGCGATGTTCGACGTGCTGGCCACCTGGAGAGAGAAGGCCGACGACGTGCAGGGCCACGCGCTCGACTGCGGGCACTTCATTCCCGAGGAAGCGCCCGACGAGCTGCTGGCGGCGCTGGGCGATTTCCTGTCGGGCAGAATCAGCCGGTAGCCGGCGGGGCAACGAGCCCGAAGCTCGCGCCCTGCGGGTCGCTGGCGACGACGATGCGGCTGCCGCCGGGCACCTCGGCCGGCCCGTGGTGGACCGTGCCGCCGCCGCTGACGATGGCCGTCGCTGCCCGGTCGATGTCCGGCACACCGAAGTAGAAGGTCCACGTCGGCGGCGGGCCGCCGGGCGGGGCGTTCATCACCGCTCCGATCGTGGTGCCCCGCTGGACCAGGAAGCGGTAGTCGCCGAGCTCGCCCATGTCGACCGCGTCGCCCGGTTGCCAGCCAAAGCGCCCGCCATAGAAGGCGAGGGCGGCCTGCTGGTCGGCCGTGGCGAGCTCGTTCCACTGGCAATGTCCCGGTGTGTCCGGGGCGAAGGCGGTGCTGACCGCGTCGACCGCGCCGCGCATGACATAGCAGGGCACGCCCTGCGGGTCGGCGATCATCGCGAAACGGCCGACGCCCGGAATGTCGGTGGGCGGCATCAGGATCGTGCCGCCGGCCGCCTGCACGTCGGCGGCCGAGGCATCGACGTCGTCGACGCCGACGTAGCCGATCCAGGCCGGGCGCAAGCCGGCGCAGCGCGGGTCGCCGGCAGTGCAGTACAGGCCGCCGACGTCAGTGCCGGCGGCCGAGAAGATCCGGTAGGTGCCAGCGGCAGCGGCTTGCGCGGGCCGGTCCTGCCAGCCCAGGATCGAAGCGTAGAAGCGCGCGGCCGCGTCGGCGTCGGGAGTCATCAGTTCGTACCAGATGAAATCGCCGTGATGGTTGGTCATGGCTTGTCTCCTCGGGTGTCCGAAGTCGGGGGGGCGGCGCTCAGGCGTCGAGGATCGGCACGAAGCCTCCGAAGATCATCCGCTTGCCGTCGAAGGGCATCTTGTCGCCCATGGCCTTCATCCGGGGGTCGGTCTGCATGCGGGCCATCGCGGCGTCGCGGACCTCCTTCGATGGGTACTCGAACCAGCTGAACACCACGACCTCGTCCTCGCGCGCCTGGACCGCGCGGCGGAAGTCGGTCAGCTTGCCTTCGGGCACCTCGTCGCCCCAGCACTCGATCATCCGGCTGACGCCGAATTCCTTGAAGATGGGCGCGGCCTCGGCCGCGTGCTGCAGGTAGGCCGCCTTGTTGGCGGCGGGAACGGCCAGTACGAAGCCGTCGACATACCTCGTCTTCATGCTGCTTCTCCTTTTCGATCGCGGAACCGGCGCTCGCATGATGGAGCGGCCGGCTCGCCTTGACAGGAAAGTTGATATCAACATAATACGGCGATGGGCGCAAGAGTTTCGATCGAACAGACGCTGAAGGTCCGGGATGCCTGCCTGTGCCTGCACGCGCAACGCGCCGCGCGCGCGCTCGCGCGCCGCTTCGACGAGGCCTTGCGGCCTTTCGACCTGACGAACGGGCAGTTCTCGCTGCTGATGGCGCTGAACCGGCCCGCGCCCCCCACCCTGGGCGAGGTGGCGCACACGCTGGCGATGGATCGCACCACGCTGACCGCTGCGCTCAAGCCGCTGGCCCGTGATGGCCTGCTGGACATCTCGGTGGATCCCGGAGATCGGCGGGGCCGCCGGCTGGCGCTGACTGCAGCCGGTCACGCCAGGCTGGACGCTGCCTTGCCGGCCTGGCGGGCGCTTCACCGGGCGATCGAGGCGGAGCTCGAAGCGGGCGACGTGGTTCCGGACAAGCTCAGGAAGGGGTTGCGCGCGCTGGGCGGGGAAGGGCGTCCGAAATCGTGACTGCGCCTGGCATCGGGCGCAGCCGCCGGGCTGCCTAACGCCGGCGCCACTCCTCGGCCCACAGCCTGGGCAACTCCCGGGCAACGGCCGGCGGCGGCTGACCGAACAGGGTCTGCCTGCCGCTTCGATGCACCAGTCCGTGCACCTTCCTGCCGGCCTCGTCCCACAGCAGCACCAGGTTGTTGTCACCGCAGTCGTGCGGCTTGCAGGAGGCGCCGAGCCAGTAGCGCGTGCCGCCTGCCTCGACCTGCCGCAAGGGGGGCGAGGGGCCGTAGAGGCCGGCGATCCAGCCCTCGCGAGCCAGCGGACCGAGCGCCGCGCGGTAGGCCGCCGGAAATCCCGGCCGCTTCAGCAGCGCGTCCACCGTCTGCTCCTCGAGCGGGATCGGCGTGCCCGGCAGCCGGTTGCGATTGGGGTCGCAGTGGCGCAGCACCTGGCCGACAGTGGGGGCGCCGAGCGGCGCCAGGGCTGCCGCGCTGCCGTCGATGCGCGCGAAGAGCCCCCTTGCGTCGTGAGTGAGCGTGAGTTCGACCGGCCCACCCGGAGCCTGGCCGCGCACGGTCGCCGCGAAGCCGGGAACGGCTGGTGTGCCCGCTGGCGCGGTGCGGTTCGATCTGAGCTTCGAAGCCTTCACCGCGATGCCTCCGCGCTCGATGTCGAGCGTGTCGCCGTAGAGCCGGATCCTCAGCTGTGCGACATCGTTGCAGGCGTTCGAGAAGACGCCGCCGACCTGGCGATCGGTGACCGGGTCGAGCGCGGCCATCGCGGCCGGGGCGAGGCTTGCGGCGAGTGCGGCCGCAGCGGCGCGGCCAAGAGAATGGATGCGCATCCGGGCCTCCGTGCGTACGCGCGAATCGGGCGCGGTATGAAGATTGTGCACGCCGCAGGTCGCGTCGAATAGAGGCGCGCGTCGCAGGAACGGAGGTGGGCGCTCGGAACGAGAAACGGGCGACCCGGAGGTCGCCCGTTGCTCGTTGGCCGGGCTGAACCCCGGCGCGCGTCCCGCCGTCAGGCGGCGAGCTTCTCCGGCTGCGCGGCCGGCACCGAGCTGCGGATCAGGTGGTCGAAGGCCGACAGGCTGGCCTTCGCGCCTTCGCCCATCGCGATGACGATCTGCTTGTAGGGCGTCGTCGTCGCGTCGCCGGCCGCGAACACGCCGGGCACCGAGGTCTGGCCGCGGGCGTCGACCTCGATCTCGCCGCGCGGGCTCAGGGCCACCGTGCCCTTCAGCCAGTCGGTGTTGGGCAGCAGGCCGATCTGCACGAACACGCCTTCGAGCTCGAGATTCCTCACCTCGCCGCTCGCGCGGTCCTTGTAGACCAGGCCGTTCATCTTGCTGCCGTCGCCGGTGACCTCGGTGGTCTGGGCGTTCACGATCACGGTCACGTTGGGCAGGCTCTTCAGCTTGGCCTGCAGCACCGCGTCGGCGCGCAGCTTGCCGTCGAACTCCAGCAGCGTCACGTGGGCCACCACGCCGGCCAGGTCGATCGCCGCTTCCACGCCCGAGTTGCCGCCGCCGATCACCG
>JRYH01000423.1_pt1 | contig 12509 bp, 14 predicted proteins | sample 235351 | NCBI WGS metagenome assembly JRYH01 (sample SAMN03074221, study PRJNA261480) | activated sludge metagenome | biome: Wastewater Treatment Plant; feature: Wastewater; material: Activated sludge; isolation source: activated biomass of a wastewater treatment plant treating wastewater... ... | reverse complement strand
GTGGGATTCGAACCCACGGTGAGCTTGCGCCCACGCCGGTTTTCAAGACCGGTGCCTTAAACCACTCGGCCATCTCTCCAGAGCGCGTCCCGGCTTCGGCGGCGCTGGACCCTACACAGTCTTAGAGGCTCGCTCAAGGATAGCTCGCTGCGGCCCTGCGCGCGCCCATTCCTGCAGATGCGCCTGCTTAACGGGATCGCAAGCGCCATCTGACATCCTTGCTCACGGCCACGGAATCCCGGGTCGATATCATGTGCGACGCGCTAGAGCCAGAGGCTCTTCAGGGTCGCGCGAGGAGAATTATCGGGCGCTGAGGCAACTCGTTAGGGCATCATGCCGAATACAACACCTGAAGCGCGACGTGAACGCGCTCTAAGTTTTTATTTAAGAGACTGATTCACGGTCGCGGTGAATGCGTGTCCGCATCCACCGAGAACGATCAGGCTCTAGGAAAGACGAGGCTCCGGCAAAGGAGCCCACGGGATGGCGTTGATGTTGCGTAAACAGGGCAGGGGCGCGCATGCACCCGGGCGCCGGCGTGGCGCGTTTCAGAACGTTGTCCGCGATGCACAGGTCGCGATGTCGGCCTGCATCGCGGCCGTGGTCCTCGGCGGCTGCGCGAGCACGGGTGGAAGTCCCTCTGCGGGCCTCTCGGGCGGCGCCGCTCCCATGTTTCCGGAATCGAAATGGGGCGTCTCCGCCAGCCGCCGCGTGGCCGGGGCGGGAGAGCGCATTCCTAAAGGAGGCGGTACCTACAAGGTCGGCGTGCCCTATCAGGTCGGTGGCCGCTGGTACAATCCGCGCGAGCAGCCGAATTACGACCGTGTCGGCACGGCGTCCTGGTATGGGAGTGATTTCCACGGCCGCAAGACGGCGAACGGCGAGGTGTTCGATATGCACGCGCTGACCGCGGCGCATCCGACGCTTCCGATGCCGAGCTATGCTTACGTTACAAACCTCTCCAATGGGCGCACCATTCTCGTGCGCATCAACGATCGCGGGCCCTATGTGGGCGATCGCATGATCGATCTGTCGCGGGAATCGGCACGCTCCCTCGGAGTTTTCTCCAAGGGAACGGGCCGCGTGCGGGTGCAGTATGCCGGCCCCGCGCCGCTTGACGGCAACGATACCCGGGAGCGCCAGTTCCTGGCCAGCCGCGCTGGCGCTGGCGGTTCGGATATCGCTGCGCGCGAGCGGGAGCAGTCGGCCCGCGAGTGGGCGGCCTACCACGAAAGCGGGGCAGGTCAGGGATACCGACCGCAGGCCGCCGGCCGGTTGCGGAGCTATGCCGATGCCGGTTCCCAAGCCGCGGGTGCTTGGTCTCCGGTTCCCTGAGACGGTTCACGTTCTCGATGCGAGCTGATTTGCCGGGAAAGAGCGCTCGCATCGCAAACGGTCAGGCCTAGTCGGCGGCGAGGCGCTTGCCCGCTGGCCGCCGCCGGCGCAACGGGTCTCCCTGTGCCGCCCTTCGCGGTCTCTGGCCTAGAGCCGTTCCAGGCTAGGTGGAATCGGGGAACGGCTCTAAGTTTTTGTTTGATCGTGCTTCTTCTTGGACACTTTAACTTGCATGGCTTCGCCATGACCGGTTCCCACTTTGCCGGAAGCACTCTATATCCTGCGGCGGAACAGGGTACGGAAACCGACGGAATGACGCGCATCACCAAGCAAATCGCAGCGCTGCTCGGAGCCGGCGCGCTCAGCCTTCTCGCCGTATCGGGCGCCGATTGGCAGGCCGCCGCTCAGCAGGAGGGGCTGCAGCGGATCGTGCCGCCCTCGCGCGAGATCGTGCAGTATTCGTTCTCGCCGATCGTGCGCCGCGCGGCGCCGGCTGTCGTCAACGTCTACGTGCAGCGCCGCGTGCGGACGTTCTCGTCGCCGTTCGCCAACGATCCGTTCTTCCGCCAGTTTTTCGGAGATGCCTTCGGCCAGCCCTCGGAGCGCATCCAGAGCTCGCTCGGCTCCGGGGTCATCGTCAGCCCGGACGGCATCGTCGTCACCAACACGCACGTCATCCGCGGCCGGGGCGAAGCCGAGATCCGCATCGCGCTCGCCGACAAGCGCGAGTTTGATGCGCGGGTTCTCACCCAGGATGACAAGACCGACATCGCCATCCTCAAGATCGACGACGGCAATCAGCGCTTCCCGACGCTCGAGTTCGAGGATTCGGATACGCTCGAGGTGGGCGACATGGTGCTCGCCATCGGCAATCCGTTCGGCGTGGGGCAGACGGTGACCAGCGGCATCGTTTCGGCGCTCGCCCGCAGCGAGATCGGCAATTCGGATTCGCAAGTCTTCATCCAGACCGACGCCGCCATCAATCCCGGCAACTCCGGCGGCGCGCTGGTTGACATGTCGGGCAAGCTTGTCGGCATCAACACGATGATCTTCTCGCAGTCGGGCGGCTCGCAGGGCATCGGTTTTGCCATTCCGTCGAACCTCGTGCGGCTCTACGTCCAGGGCGCGGCCGAGGGGCGAAAGGTCGAGCGGCCGTGGCTCGGGGCGCGCCTCGAGACCGTGACCCGTGACATGGCGGAAAACCTCGGCCTCGACCGCGTCGCGGGTGCGGTGGTTGCGCGCGTGTCGGATAATGGGCCTGCCGCGCAGGCCGGCTTGCGCGCCGGCGACGTCATCGTCCACGTCGACGGTTTCGAGGTCTCAGACGCCCGCGCCGCGCACTACCGGCTGACGACACGTGGTGTCGGGCGGACGGCGAAACTCGGCATCGTGCGCAACGGGGCCCCGCACGAGATCGAGCTGGCGCTGGTGGCGGCGCCTCAGCCCGGACGCAACGACGTGCGCAATCTGGCGGGCCAGCATCCGCTCGACGGCGCGCGCGTCTCGAACATCCTGCCGGGTATTGCGGACGAGCTCGGGCTCGACGAAACGTCCGGGGTGGTGGTGGTCTCGGTCCGGCGCGGCTCGACCGCTGCGCGCCTCGGCTTTCTTCCGGGGGACATCATCGCGGAAGTGGGGGGTGTGGCCATCGCGAACGTGAGCGATCTCGAAGGCCTCCTCGCCACACGCCAGCGCACGTGGCTCGTTGCCGTACGGCGCGGCGACAAGGTGTTCAACCTGCAGGTGCCGGGCTAGAACTGCGGCGGTTTAAGTGGACTCTCGCAACGGCTCTAAGCTTTTGTTTCCTCGTGCTTCTTGTCCGGAGCTTGGCTCGCCAGGCCCGCCATGACCGGGTTCCCGCTTTTCCGGAAGCCCTCTGGCGCGGGCCTCTCCGACTAGGGGCGTTGTCGGTAAGCCAATTGAGATGCCGGCAAGGCTTCAAACCCAACAGGAAACCTTTTAGCATTCGCCGATGAGCAACCTTTTTGAAGCCGCCGGACTCGAGAAGAGCGCCCCGCGCCCTCTGGCCGACCGGCTCCGTCCGAAAACGCTGTCCGAGGTGGCGGGCCAGCCGCATCTCGTCGGCCCCGACGGTACGCTGACGCGCTTCCTCGCGGCCGGCCGCTTGCCGAGCTTGATCCTCTGGGGGCCGCCGGGCTGCGGCAAGACCACGATCGCACGCCTCCTCGCCCATGAGACGCACCTCGAGTTCGAGCAGCTCTCGGCGATCTTTTCCGGTGTTGCCGAACTGCGCAAAGCTTTCGACCGAGCCAGGGCGCGGCGGGAGCAGGGGCGCGGCACGCTCCTCTTCATCGACGAGATCCACCGCTTCAACCGCACCCAGCAGGATAGCTTCCTGCCCTATATGGAAGACGGCACGATCACGCTGATCGGAGCCACGACCGAGAATCCATCGTTCGAGATCAACGCCGCCGTGCTGTCGCGCGCGTCCGTGCTGACGCTGAACCGTCTCGATGACGGTGCGCTCGAGGATCTTCTGCGGCGCGCCGAGGCCGAGGAGGGGCGCGCCCTGCCGCTCGAAGCGGATGCCCGCGAGGTGCTCAAGGGCATGGCGGACGGCGATGGGCGGACGGTGCTCAATCTCGCCGAGGATGTCTTCGCCGCCCTCAAGCCAGGGGCGGAGCCGCTCGACCGGGCGCACCTCATGGGCCTCGTGCAGCGGCGCGCACCGCTTTACGACAAAGGCCGCGAAGGTCACTACAACTTGATCTCGGCGCTGCACAAAGCGGTGCGGGGATCCGACCCCGATGCGGCGCTCTATTACTTCTGCCGGATGCTGGATGGCGGCGAGGACCGGCTGTTCATCGCGCGGCGCATCGTGCGCATGGCCGTGGAAGACATCGGGCTCGCCGATCCGCAGGCGCTGGTCATCGCCAACGCGGCGAAGGAAGCTTTCGATTTCCTCGGAAGCCCCGAGGGGGAGCTGGCGCTAGCCGAAGCCGTGATCTATGTGGCGACGGCGCCCAAGTCGAACGCCAATTACGTGGCCTACAAGGCGGCCATGCGCGCCGCCAAGGAGCATGGCTCGCTCACGCCGCCGAAGGTCATCCTCAACGCGCCGACGAAGCTGATGGAGGACGAGGGCTACGGCGAGGGCTACCTCTACGATCACGACCAGCCGGATGCGTTCTCCGGCCAGAATTACTTTCCCGATGAATTCAAGCGGCGGCCGAAGTTCTACGATCCGCCGGAGCGCGGATTCGAGCGGGAGCTCGCCAAGCGGCTTGGCTATTGGGAGAGCCTGCGGAAGAAGCGCAATAGTGAGTGAGGCGGCGTGCGGCCCGATACGAGGGCTGCGGATGCCGAGAGGGCTCGATGGGTTGCAACGCGCAGGCCGAAGAAGAGGGACTCCTGACGGCTCGTGGTGAGCCGGAGACGGCCCTCCTTACGGCGAGACCGCTCGCATCCCGAAGCGGCACGCCCTATAGTCCGCCGCGCACGAACGGGGAAGCCAGCGTTGCCGGGCAATCCGGGTAGGGATGCGTTTTATGATTGAATTCAAGGATCTATGGCGCGGACATCCGATCAACGAGAGCGTCCAGGCACCCTGTATCGCGCCCCACAATCTCACCAATCTCGAAGGCAAGCCCGTCCTGCTCGGTTTCCCGGTCTTCTCGAACCAGTGCGCCATACGCATGGGCATTGCCCTGCGGCGGGCCGGGGTGCAGCCGGCCCAGCTCTCGGGCATCACACATTGCGCGGTTCATCCGCGAAGCGACATGCATTTCATCAACGCCAGCCAGCTCGCCAACGCGATCGCGCGGGCGAGCATATCCGGCGTCGGCTCGACGGAGAGATATACGGGCGCGGAGGCGGCCAAATTCTATCCGAAGATTTTCGGGCGCACGGGGATTATCTACGTGCAGGACTATTGGCGCCGCTCGTCAGACGCGGGCCGCCCCACCGGCGATCACATCGACGTCTGGAACGGCTATCGCTCGTCGGCGAAATGGCTCATGGAGTGGTTCTCGTGGCTCGGCTATTATTCGAATTATGCCGACGCTGGCGAGATCTGGTTCTGGGAAGTGAAGTGAGCCCGGCCACCGGCCCGGAGGGACCGAATGCGCTATCTCGTTGCCATCGTCTTTGCGATTGTCGGGGCGGCTTTGGCCATGCACTTTCTCAGCGGGCCGGTTTCCAACTGGGCGGCCCTGCAATTCAAGTTTGAAAGCTCCGACGAGGCCGAGAACATCAACCAGCTTGCGTTCATGGCGGTCAACCTGGCCGGCCTGATCGTGGGCTGGACGATCGGATGGGCGGTCGGCACGCCGCTGCGTGACACGCCGCGGTCGAAATAAGCGGGCGGAAGTCCCAAGGCAGCGTGAAGAATGACGAATGACCGCGCAAGCGAGCGCGTGGAGACGATCGAGGTTGCCAGGTCCGACGCAGGCATGCGGCTGGACCGCTGGTTCCGCATGCATTTTCCGAGCGTCACCCACGGCTATCTGCAGAAGCTCCTGCGTTCCGGCCAGGTTCGTGTCGACGCGCGCCGCGTCGAAGCCAACGAGCGGCTCGAGGCCGGTGCGCGGATCCGGGTGCCGAAGGCTGCGCGCGCGCCCCGCGAGGACAGCCCCGCCGCCAAGGCGCTCGCACAGCAAACCTCGAAGGCCGACCGCGAGCTGATCGAGCGCATCATCCTCTTCGAGGACGAGGATGTGCTGGTGCTCGACAAGCCGTTTGGCATCGCGGTGCAGGGCGGCACGGGCACGCGCCGCCATATCGACGGCATGCTGGCGGGCATGATCGACCGCTTTGGCGACCGGCCGCGCCTCGTGCATCGCCTCGATCGCGATACGACCGGCGTGTTGCTCGTCGCCAAGCATCGCGATGCGGCGGCCAAGCTCGGGCGCGTCTTCCAGACCCGGTCTGCCGCCAAGACCTACTGGGCCCTCGTCAAGGGTGTGCCGAAGCCGCAGCAGGGAAAGATCGAGGCGGCGCTCGTCAAGGCTGCTGGCCCCGAGGGCGATCGCGTGCGCCGCGCGCGTCCTGGGGAGCAGAAGGAGGCCATGCATGCGACGACACACTATTCGGTTGTCGATCGTGCGGCCCACAAGGCGGCGTGGGTCTCGCTCAAGCCGGTCACCGGCCGGCAGCACCAGCTGCGCGCCCACATGGAGCTGATCGGCCACCCGATCGTCGGCGATAATAAGTACGAGGGCGGGCTCGACCTTCCGGCGGAGAACATCGAGCCGAAGCTGCATCTGCATGCGCGCCGGCTGATCATCCCGCATCCGGCAGGCCGCACGAAGATCGACGTCACGGCGCCGCTGCCGCCGCATATGCGCACGACGTGGGACTTGCTCGGCTTCGACGCCCGCCGTTTCGACAAGGATGAAGGATGACCGGACCGTCCCCCAAGCTGATCCTTTTCGATTGCGACGGCACGCTCGTCGACAGCCAGCACGCCATCGTTGCGGCGATGGCCGACGCGTTTCTTTCGGAAGGCCTGCCGCCTCCGGCGCGCGAGCGGGTGGTCAGCGTCGTCGGCCTGTCGCTCGCAATCGCGGTGGCGCATCTTGCGCCGGAGGGGAGTGATCAGGCGCGGATCGACCGGATGGCGGAGGCGTACAAGGACTCGTTCGCAGAGCGACGGCTCCGTCCCGACTATGTGGAGCCGCTTTATGATGGCGTGCGCGCCACGCTCGAGCGGCTCGCAGCCCGCGAAGGCGTCGTGCTCGGCATCGCCACCGGCAAGTCGCGGCGGGGCCTCAATGCGGTGCTGGAGCGTGAGGGGCTGGGCGGCTACTTCTCCACGCTGCAGACGGCCGGCCTGCATCCCTCGAAGCCGCATCCGTCGATGATCCTCGCCGCCATGGGCGAGGCCTTCGCGGAACCCGCCGACACGGTCATGATCGGCGATACCACATTCGACATTGAGATGGCGGGCGCAGCCGGCACGTCCGCCATCGGCGTCGCGTGGGGCTACCATCCGGAAGCGGCGCTGTGGGAGGCTGGCGCGCACCACGTGACGGCGGACTGCCTGGGACTTGAGCGTGCGCTCGACCAGGTGATCTTGCGGCGGGCCGTGTCATGACCCGGCCCGGCGAAACATCGGGCAGCGGGAAAGAAGACCCGAAAAGCCCAGGCAAGGAAGCCCTTCGTCCGCCGCTTTCCAAGCGCTTCTACACCGCGGCTGCCGTCGAGGCGCGGGACGGACGGTATGCGATCCTGCTCGACGGCCGGGGCGTGCGTACGCCGGCAAAGGGCGAGCTTCTGGTTCCGGATGAGGCTCTCGCCTCCGCTATCGCAGCCGAATGGAACGCGCAGGGCGAGCATGTCGATCCCGCCAGTATGCCGCTGACACGCCTGGTCAACACGGCCATCGATGCGGTCGAGGCGCGTAAGGGAGAGGTTGCCGACGACATCGTGGCGTTCGCGGGCAGCGATCTTCTCTGCTACCGGGCGGACGCGCCGGAAGCGCTCGCCGAGCGTCAGGCGGCGGCGTGGAATCCGATTCTCGCCTGGGCCGCGCGCGATCTCGGCTGTGAGTTCAGACTGCGTGCAGGATTGATGCCGATCGACCAGCCACCGGAGACGCTTCAAGCAGTGCGGGCCGCGCTGGTGGGCGCCGATGCGCTCAGTCTCGCTGCGCTCCACGTCCTGACCACGATCGGGGGCTCGGCGCTGATCGCGATCGCCCATTGGCACGATCGACTCTCGGTCGACGATGCATGGGCGGCGGTGACCGTTGACGAGACCTGGCAGCGCGAGCACTGGGGCCGCGATAGCGAGGCCGAAGCCCAAGCCGCGATGCGGCGCGCCGAATTCGAAGCGGCTAGCCGCTGTCTCCAGCTTCTTCGTTCTCGTCGATCAGCGTAAGGCGCGGCGGCGTCTCGAGCCGCGAGAGCGTGAACAGGATGACGAGCGAAAGCGCGGCCGCCATCACGGCAAGCCCGTAATAGCCAGCACCCGCGGCCACGCCGAGCGCGCCGGCCATCCATATGCGCGCTCCGGCCGTGACGCGCTTGCGGGGCTTGTCGTGTCCTTGACAGATCGTGCCGGCGGCGAGAAGGGCAATGCTTGCCGTCACGGCGGCGATGATGCGTGTCGGATCCGAGGTCACCGCGAGGTGCGGACCCGCAGCCTCGAGCATCGCGAGCGCCAGCACTGTGAACACCGCCGCTGCCAGCGCCACCAGCATGTAGGCTTTGAGGGACGTCAGCCGATCCTTGCTGTCCAAACCGGAGATGAGGAGTGCGGCCAGACCGGCGGCAAGCACGAGGCGAAAGGAGATTTCGAGATAGGCGAGGAAGCCCACCGGGAACAGGAGCTGGAAGACCGTCACCTGCCGAACCTCCAAAGGACGTAAGCAGAATGACAGGATACGCCAAATCGGTGTTCAGAGAAATGGCAAATGTAATTTGATCCGTCTGCGCTCAATCGTTGTGCTCGTCTTTCGGAACGGTGATGTCGACGCCAGGGGCTTGGATGCGCGTGCCGCTGCGATCCGTCTCGACGCGTGTGCCAGGTGCCTCCACCGTCGTTCCCTCCGGGCGCGAGATGGCGGTGGTGCCGTCAGGCTCATTCACGGCCATCATGATGGTGCCGGCAAGCACGACGGCGCAAGCGATCAGCACTACGAGCGCAACATTCTGCATAAAGATAAAGCTCCGCAGTTTCGGTATGCAGAGGGAACGCGCGGGATGCGCCACGGTTCCGCAGCGGACGGAAGCGGGTCATCCGTTAGCGTTTCGTTTACTCCGTCGGCGCCTAATAGGAGAGGTGAAACGAGAGGAGTGGCCAATGGTGCCGAGCCGTACTGCGTTCAAGCGCAAGCAGCGCCCGAGTCGGGCCGCGGCGGCGATGGCCGGTGTTATTATGCTGGCGGCCGCGCCGTTGCTAGCCCCTGGAGGCGCGAGCGCAGCGGATCTCGTGGTCGCCTACGATCAATCGCAGCTGCTGCGCTTGCCGCGTCCGGTGTCGAGCGTGATCATCGGCAATCCCTCGATCGCCGACGTGGCCATCCAGGGCGGTAACCTGCTCGTCGTCACGGGCAAGACGTTCGGCGTGACCAACATCATCGCGCTCGACGAGGAGCGCAACATCATCCAGGACCAGCGTGTCATCGTGCAGCGCGACGAGGTGCGTACGGTCAATCTCTCGAAAGGTGGACTGCGACAGTCCTATAGCTGCACGCCGAACTGCTCTCCGACGCTCACGATCGGCGATGACTCGGAGTACTTCGAGACGATCTCGAAGCATGCCGCGGCCAAAACGAAGTTTTCGGAATCGACCAGCGGCGGCGGCGACGGACAGCAATAAGTGCTGCGAACGCGTGAGAACCGGGCGTTTGCGAACGCACGGCAAGCCCGAGCGTGCGTCCGCAAACGCAATCAGAATGGATTCCAGGTGGGACGTGACGAGAAGCGCACGTAGCCGATGCTGGCGCCGATCCTGAGGCCGAGCCCGGAGCGGATTGGAGCCATCGTGACGTCGCCGCCCTTGAGCAACGTCATGCCGACGCCGCCGACGAGATAGGCAGACCCGTCGACCCCGGTGAAGCGGCGGAACAGCGCATTCGGCTCGTGCAGATCGTAGATCAGGAACAGCGTGCGCGAGCCCGAGGCGCCCACGTCATAGCCGAGAGACGGCCCGTGCCAATAGACCTTCTGGCTGCCGCCGGACCGTAGGTAGAGCGTGCCTTCGCCGTAGCGGAGACCTGCGAGGAAAGCGCCGCCGCCCTCGTTGCCGAGGACATAGGCCGTCGGGCGCCCCGCCTTCTGGAAGGTGTGCTCGATCACGCTTGCAAGCGACGTCGAGACGGTGCCGAAGAACCCGCGGGAGGCTTCGCGGATCTCGTCCACAGTATAGCCCCCGCCATCGGCGTCGAAGCCGGACGCCTCCTCGTCAATGGGAGGCGGCAGAGCATAGGGCGCCCCCGGCGGCGGGGCGTCGTAGTTGGGCTCCCGCGGCACGGGCGGGGGCTCATGATCATGCTCGTAGGCCATGGGTGGCGGGGGGATGACGGCCTGCGCCGTTGTCGTGTTCCAGCTCGAGGTGCGCTCGTCTCCGTCAGTCTCTTCCACGGCGTGCGGGCCGGGCGTGAAATCGGCCGGCGGTGGGGCCTCCGCAACGGCGGGTGGCGTTGGCGGGGATGATGGGGGCGACGGGAGCGGCGCTGCGGGTGCTGTTTCTGTTTTTGCGATGGCCGGCGGCGCTGGTGGAGTGGGAGCGGCGTTTGCGGCCGGCGGCTGCGCCGGCTCTTTCACCGGAGCGGTTCTGCGCAAGGGCGAAAGATCCGGCTGCGGCTCTGCCGCCATCGTGGACCTCGATGCTTCTTCCGCCGGGGCCGGCGCATCCGTGGCGAGCCCGCGGAATGCGGGGGCGGCGTCGGGCGCCGAGGGCGTTTCGGTTCTTGCCGTCTCGGTCGGCCGGCCGGGCCCCGATGCCGCGATCTCGCGATCAATCTTGGCGATGAGATAGGCGGACTTGGCGCGCATGACCGTCATCAGCTCGCTCGAGGCGGCCTTGAGCTCGGCGAGATTTTCACAGGTGGCGCTGGCCTCGGCAGCATCGGTTTCGGGGCTGCCTAGCGTATCGATCTTGCTCAGGAGCTCGCCCGCCTGGGCATCGAAGGCATCGAGCTCGGCGTCGTGGATGAGCTTGAGGCCCCGGGCCTCGTAGGCGGCATCCGTCCAGCCTTTGTGATCGCGCAGCTCCTGGAGCTTCGCCTTGAGCTTGGGTTGCGTCTCGGCGCTGAATACGCGCAGCTCGGCGGCTGAGGAATCCACGGCTTCGCCAAAGCTGTCGGCGGAGCACGTCTCGGCGCGCGCCGGAGCGGCGCCCAGCAGGGCCATCGCAAAAACCCAGGCGGCGAGCCGCGTTGTCCGTCTGATCATCATCAAAACTCTCTCAAGCCGACTTTTGGCCTTTTTAGGGAGTTTAGCGACGAGAGGGCGGGAACGGCATGTCTTTTTTGGGATCTGTTCGGCGGTACGCCGTTCCGGATCAAGTCAGCATAGCTCGGCCATGATCGAAACGTCACGTTTGCGACTGGCCGGCTGGTCCGTCCTCCTCGGCGGAAGCGGTGCGTTGGATCGGAAAAAGGCGCGGGCGGGTCAGGGCACGGTCTTGACGACGCTCGACATCGGCCGCTCGCTGCCTACGGCAGGAAGACCCTTTACGTCCTTCTCGATGAGCGTGTCGTATTCGGCGAGCGTCGTGAGGTCGTCCTTGGCGGTGATGTGCACGACCTTGTAGCCGCCCTTCTTGAGAGCCGCCAAAAGAGCCGGCATGGCCTTGGCGGTGTGCGGCTGGATGTCATGCATCAGGATGATCCCTTTGCCGCGCTTCTCCACCTTCCTCATTATGCTCTCGACGAGCTTTTCCGCCGTCTGGCGCTTGAAGTCGAAGCTGTCGAGATCGGTCGAGAACATGGCAATGTTGCGGCTCGCGAGGTAGGCGAGCGTGGCTGGGGAATCGCGCAAGTAGGGATAGCGGAAGAAGGGCGCGATTGGACCGCCTACGGCCCGGTGCACGGCGCTGATGCCTTTCTCGATCTCATCCTTGGCGTCCTGATCGGACTTTTTGCGCAGGTCCTGGTGCGACCAGGTGTGGGTGCCGACGGTATGGCCGCGGCGCGCCACGTCCCGGATGATGTCCGGCAGACCGAGCGCCATCTTACCGAGGCTGAAGAAGAGCGCTTTCGTGCATTCCGCGTCGAGCGCGTCGAGGATGGCTGGGGTGGTTCTTGCCTGGGGGCCGTCGTCGAAGGTGAGCACGACCTCCTTGTCCGCCAGAAAATCATAGGCCTTGTAGTGGTCCATGCCAAAACCGGGGCCCCCCGTGGTGTCAATCTGGACCGTGCGGCCGACGCCGAGGGCGTCGGGATTTGTGCAGGTCGGTGTTGGCGATGCTTCAGGGAGAGCGGCAGTTTCGGTAGAGGCGGCCGTCTCTTGGGGCGGAGGTGCTTGGGATGGCTCGGCAGCCCCCGCAGCGGTGGCGATCAAAGCGAGCAATGCGGGCAGCAGGATGCGCATTCGTGTCCTCCCCATGTCGTTGCACCATTTTTAACAGCAAATGGCGTTGCAGGGGAGGGCGGAGAGAAAGCGTGGGGATAAGCCCGAGCGCGGACGATCGCCTTTTTTCGTTTGCTTTCGGCAAGGCTCTCAGAGTGCTTCAGGAAAAGTGGGAGCCGGTTTTCCGAAGAGAAG
>JRYH01018155.1_pt1 | contig 12517 bp, 9 predicted proteins | sample 235351 | NCBI WGS metagenome assembly JRYH01 (sample SAMN03074221, study PRJNA261480) | activated sludge metagenome | biome: Wastewater Treatment Plant; feature: Wastewater; material: Activated sludge; isolation source: activated biomass of a wastewater treatment plant treating wastewater... ... | reverse complement strand
CTCGATCCGCATCCTGCGGGAATACGAGCGCGGGGTGGTGTTCACGCTCGGGCGCTTCACCAGCGTCAAGGGCCCCGGACTGATTCTGCTGCTGCCGTACGTGCAGCAGATGGTGCGCGTCGACCAGCGCACGCTCGTGCTCGACGTGCCCACGCAGGATGTGATTTCGCGCGACAACGTGTCGGTGAAGGTCAACGCGGTCATCTATTTCCGCGTCGTGCAGGCCGACAAGTCGGTCATCCAGGTGGAGAACTTCCAGCAGGCGACCAGCGAGCTGGCACAGACCACGCTGCGCTCGGTGCTCGGCAAGCATGATCTCGACGAGATGCTGTCCGAGCGCGACAAGCTCAACAATGATATCCAGGACATCCTCGATGCGCAGACCGATGCCTGGGGCATCAAGGTGTCGAACGTGGAGATCAAGCACGTCGATCTCGACGAGAGCATGATCCGCGTCATCGCGCGCCAGGCGGAGGCCGAACGCGAGCGGCGGGCCAAGGTGATCAGCGCCGAGGGGGAGGAACAGGCGGCGCAGAAACTATTCGAGGCTGCCGAGATTCTCGCCGCGCGTCCCGAGGCGATGCAGCTGCGCTATCTGAACACGCTCAATTCGATCGGCATGCAGAACAATTCGACGATCGTCTTCCCGTTCCCGATGGAGTTCGGCGAATTGCTGGCGGCCTGGCGCAATGCCATGCCGGCCTCGACGCGCGCACCCCGTTCCGCGGGCACCGGACAGCCGGACGCCTGAAGGCGGGTTCCGGGACGTTCGCGGCAGCGGTCGCCTGGCGTCTGACAGGCGCCCGCGGCGGCGCCGGTGATCATGCGGTCGGCGGCCAGACCAGTTCTTCGCGCCGGCCGAACGAGACGGCGTTGTCGGTAAAAAAGGCGCGTTCGGGCACGAATGCAAACCAGTGGATGCGGGCGAAGGCGCGCACGATCGCCTCGGGCGCATGTGCCGGATCGCCGATCAGCGGGAATTTCTCCGCATAACGCTGTCGGGCGCGTTCCCGTTCCGGCCCTTCGAGCAGATGGACGCGACCGGAGAGCTGCAGTCCGCGAATCTGCTCCCATTCGGTCGTGTCGACGTGGATGGCCGCCGCGGCGCGCCCGTCTGCCGTCAGTTCGGTGGCGTGGCGGCTGGCCGGCGATGAAACGAAGGCGAGTTGCGGTCGGCCTTGTTCGTCCGCTTGTTCGGCATAGAACACCGGAGCGATCCAGGGGCCACTCGGGCTGGTGCTGGCCAGCGTCATCACGTGATGGTGCGTGATGAATGCGGTGATGCGTGCGGACAGTTCGTCGTGGTTCGGGTGCGAAATCACAGGGTGTGCCGAAAGGGAAGGGAATCGGGAACCGGAGATTCAGGGAGTCGGGGATCCGCATCGGCTTCACGCGGACACGACCCCACCCGGTCTGGTTCGGCCGCATCGGGCTGGAACGGAACGTTGCAGTTCGGTGCCGGCTTCAGGATGCGGCTTCTCCGGCCGGCGCGGCTTCATGCAGGCGCTTGAGCCGATAGGCCAGCTGCGCCCGTGTCAGTCCGAGCATACGCGCGGCCGACGAGAGGTTGCCGCGCGCCTTGTCGACAGCGATTTCCAGCAGCATTGTCTCGACCTGGTCGAGCGTCGTCATGCCGTTGAAGACCGCCTCGGCCAGTGCACGTCCCGAACTCCATTCGCGCTCACCCGGTGAGCCGTGCGCATCGAGCGCCAGCGTCGGCGGACTCAGGTCCGGTGGCGTGGCGAAGAGCTGGTGCAGTTCGATCCGGGTCGCCGCCGGCGCCAGCAGCACACCGCGCTCGATGACATTGCGCAGTTCGCGGATGTTTCCCGGCCAGTCGTGCGAGAGCAGGGCGCGCTTGGCCTTGTCGCTGAAGCCAAGCAGCTTCTTGCCCTGCACCGTGCACTGCTCGCTCAGAAAGCGCCGCGCCAGCAGCGGAATGTCTTCCTTGCGTTCGCGCAGTGGAGGAATGTCGATCTGGAAGGCGTTCAGCCGGTAATAGAGATCGGAGCGAAAGCGCCCGTCGCGTACGGCGTCCTCGAGCTGGCAGTTGGTGGCAGCCACCACGCGCACGTCGACCTTGCGCGTGCGGTGATCGCCGACGCGCTCGATTTCTCCTTCCTGCAGCGCGCGCAGCAGCTTGCTTTGCGCCGTCAGGGGCAGATCGCCGATTTCATCGAGGAACAGCGTGCCGCCGTCGGCGCGCTCGAAGCGGCCCGGCCGGGTCGCCTGTGCCCCCGTATAGGCGCCTTTTTCGACACCGAACAGTTCCGATTCGACCAGCTCGACCGGCAGTGCCGCGCAGTTCAGCGCAACGAACGGGCGTGAGCGTCGCTCACTGAGCCGATGCAGGGCGCGTGCGAACAGTTCCTTGCCGACTCCGGTTTCGCCCAGCAGCAGGACGGCGATGCGGCTGCCCGCAGCCAGGCGCAGCAGTTCGACGGCCTTGCGCAGCGCCGGTGCATTGCCGGCAATGTCTGGTGCCAGATGCTCCTTCTGCTCGATCGACGAACGCAGTTCGACGACCTGCGTCTGCAACTCCAGAATCTGTTCCGCGATCGATTCGCGGCTCAGGAAATGCTGGTATTCGGAGGCGTCCTCCCATTCCTCCACCGGCTTGCCGACGATGCGGCAGTAGTCGTTGCCCATGCCGGCGCACTCGACTTCCTTGTAGAGGATCGGCCGACCCATGAAGGTCGTTGTATAGCCGCAGGAGTAGCCGATCTGTGTCCAGCATACCGGCTCGTCATGCGTGCCGTAATAATGCCGGTGCCACTGGCCCTCCCAGGAATTCTCCCAGCGGAATTCGCCGTAGAAATGCCCGCCGGCCCGATCCAGTTCGAGGCGCAGTGGCACGACGCGCACGATGCCTTCGAGCGTGTGCAGTTGTGGCCCGGTAATAAAGGCATCCAGGTCACTGTTCACCTGCGCTCTGGTGCGCGCGATTTCGGCGTCGCGTGCGCCCGACGCATAGCCCATGCGCAACAGCAGCCCGCGTGCCCGCGGCATGCCGAGTGTGTCGATCAGCTCCTTGCGCAGCAGCGCCTGCGCTTCCGCGTGCACGAGCAGCATGCGGTGTTCGCGCAGCCAGATCTGTCCGGTCTCGGAACAGAAACGCACCTGCGCACGCAGATCATCGGGCTGGATCGAGCCTTTTTTCTGGTCGCCGTCCGCAATGGGCGGAACGCTGCGCAGCTTGCTCATCCTTGTCTCCTGCCAGGAAGGCCGTCGATCTTCCCGCTTCGACCGGCTCCCGCTTCGCATTCGAAGCGCGGCAAGCCGTTCTGACCATGATAACGATCAACGAACGCGGGAAACACGCTTCCGATCCGGGCAATTGCTCAAATGATCAAATTTCCCGTGGATCCGGCCGGGTTTGACTCAGATGAACAATCGCGACCTGCGGCCGATTTTGATGGACCGGCGGTAACGAAGAGCGGGTTTCCGGCTTTTTTGCTGTATCGCAGCATCCAACCGTCTGGATGGCATGAGTGTGTGCAGACCGGACTTGGAAGGCATTCGCCGGATCCGGGGACTCCAATGCGGATTCGTGATGATGCGTTGCACCACATGTCTTTCCGCGGCTCTGGCACGTCAATTGCATAAGAAACCGGTGCAGCGCCAGCAACGCGCGACGCCGCCCGAAGACGTATCAGAACGGATTACCCAGGGAGGAGCAGACAATGAAATTTCCCGTTCCGCACGATGTGAAGAATGCGGTCATTCCCGGCACGGAAGGCTGGGAGCGGATGTACCCGTATCAGTACCAGTTCGTCACCGACGATCCGAAACGCAACGCCTACGAGAAGGAATCCTTCTGGTTCTACGATGGCCTGCACTATCCGGAGCCGCTGTACCCCTTCGACACGATGTGGGACGAGGCCTGGTATCTGGCGCTGTCGCAGTTCAACAACCGGATCTTCCTGGTGCCGCCGGTGCGCGGTGTCGATCACCGGATGATCAACGGCTATGTCTACATTTCGCCGGTCCCGGTGAAGAACCCCGACGAGATCGGCCAGCGCGTGCCCCATTTCATGGAGCGTGCCGGCTATTACTACAAGAACTGGGACGAACTCGAGGCCAAGTGGAAAGTGAAGATGGAGGCCACGATCCGCGAGCTCGAGATGCTGCAGATCCCGCGTCTGGAGGAGATGGAAGAGCTCTCGATCGTCACCGAGGCGGTCGGCGAGTCGCGCGGCTTTCACCTGCTGAAGAATTACGACGACCTGATCAATCTCGGGCTCAAGTGCTGGCAGTACCACTTCGAATTCCTGAACCTGGGCTATGCCGCCTACGTGTTCTTCATGGACTTCGTCCAGAAGCTCTTCCCGAGCATTCCGACGCAGCGCATCACGCAGATGATCGCCGGCATCGACGTCATCATGTATCAGCCCGACGAGGAGCTGAAGAAACTCGCGCGGCGTGCGATCGAATACGGTGTCGACGGCGTCGTGCTGTCGAGCAGGGAATGGACTGAAGTCGAGAAGGCGCTGCATGCGCATCCGCGCGGCACCGACTGGCTCAAGCAGCTCGATCTGTCGCGCGATCCCTGGTTCAACGTGTCGACGGGCACCGGCTGGTTCCACTATGACCGTTCGTGGAACGACCAGATGAATGTGCCGCTGTCGGGCATTGCGACCTACATCGAGAAACTGCGCAAGGGCGAGAACATCGAGCGTCCGACCGAGCAGGTGCGCGCCGAACGCGACCGGATCACCGCCGAGTATCGCGACCTGATCGAAAGTGAAGAGGATCGCAAGCAGTTCGACGAACTGCTCGGCACCGCCAAGACCGTGTTCCCGTACGTCGAGAACCATCTCTTCTACGTCGAGCACTGGTTCCACTCGGTGTTCTGGAACAAGATGCGCGAAGTCGCTGCGATCCTGGTCGAGCACGGCATCATCAACGAGATCGAGGACGTCTGGCTGATGCGCCGCGACGAGATCAAGCAGGCGCTGCTGGATGTCGTCACCGCCTGGGCTACCGGCGTCGAGCCGCGCGGCAGATTCACCTGGCCGACCGAGGTCGAATGGCGCAAGGGCGTCATGAAGAAGTTCCAGGAATGGGCGCCGCCGCCGGCGATCGGTACCGCGCCTGAAGTCATCCAGGAACCGTTCACGATCGTGCTCTGGGGGGTGACCAACCAGTCGTTGTCCGACTGGGCGGCGGTGCAGGAGGCGCCCGATCCCGACACGCTCACCGAGCTCAAGGGCTTTGCCGGCAGTCCGGGCATTGTCGAGGGCGTGGCCCGCGTGTGCCGCAGCGTGAGCGAAGTCGGTGAGCTGCTCGAAGGCGAAATCCTCGTCGCACCGACGACTTCGCCATCCTGGGCGCCGGCGTTCGCCAAGATCGGCGCCTGCGTCACCGACGTCGGCGGCGTCATGAGCCATGCGGCCATCGTCTGCCGGGAATACGGCATGCCGGCGGTCGTGGGGACCGGCTATGCCACCAAGGTGATCAAGAGCGGCATGCGTCTGCGGGTCGATGGCTCGACCGGCATGATCTCGATCGAGCGTTGAGGAGGGGCCGACGATGAATACCGTGGCTGATTCCGTACGGTTGGCGCGCGACGCGTCGTCGGCCGGCGCACCGCCGTGCGTGAGCTGGTTCGAGGAGTGCGATGCGGGCTCGCTCGCACTCGTGGGCGGCAAGTGTGCGTCGCTGGGAGAATTGATCCATGCCGGTGTGAATGTGCCGCCCGGCTTTTCCCTGACGACGCACGGCACCACTGCGTTTCTGAACGAGGCCGGCATTGCCGGCGAGATCGCGGCGCTGGTCACCAGTGCCGATCCGGCCGATCAGGCGGCGCTGGACAGCGTCAGCGAGCGCATCCGCGCGCTGATCGAGGCACAGCCGTTCCCCGCCTGGCTCGAGGACGATATCGCCGAGGCCTACCGCCGGCTGTCGCTGCGCTGCGGCGTACCGGGTGTGCCGGTGGCCGTGCGCTCCAGTGCCACTGCCGAAGATCTGCCTGACGCCAGTTTTGCCGGTCAGCAGGACACCTATCTGTGGATTCGCGGCATCGACGAGGTACTGCACCACATCCGCTGCTGCATCTCGAGTCTGTATACCGGGCGGGCAATTGCCTACCGCGCCAACCGCGGCTTCGACGACAAGGATGTCGCCATCGCCGTCGGGGTGCAGAAGATGGCGAATTCGTTCACGGCCGGTGTCATGTTCACCATCCATCCGGGCAATGGCGACCGCTCGGTCATCGTCATCGACTCGAACTACGGCTTCGGCGAGTCGGTCGTCTCGGGTGAAGTGACACCCGACCAGTTCATCGTCAACAAGATCACGCTGGACATCATCGACCGGACGATTTCGCGCAAGGAGCTTTGCTACACGGTCGACTTCAAGGAACAGAAGTCGCGCGCGATCGAGGTTCCGCTCGAGCGCCAGACCGTGCAGTCGCTGATCGACGACGAGATCACCGAACTGGCCTGGATGGGCAAGAAGATCGAAAAACATTATGGCCGGCCGATGGACATTGAATGGGCCGTCGACAAGGACGTCCCTTCGGGCGGCAATCTTTTCATTCTCCAGGCGCGACCCGAGACGGTCTGGAGCACACGTCAGAAAAAGGCGGAAGGACCGCGTGGCAGTGCAATGGACTACATCGTGTCCGGCCTGCTCGCGGGCAAGCGCCTGAGCTGAATCTGTTACCTGCTGTTGAACCAAACCAAGGTGGAGACGTAATGAACGCACGTACCGAAGTCGGCCTCATCAATGACATGCGCAGCTATATTGCCGCGCTCGAAGCCAATGGCCAGTTGCATCGTGTCAAGACCGAAGTGGACTGGAAATACGAGCTGTGCCACGTATCGAAAGTGAACGAGGAAAAGCAGGGGCCGGCCCTGCTGTATGAAAACGTCAAGGGCCACACGATCCCGGTGTTCACCAGTGCCTTCACGACGCCCGAGCGCATCGCGATCGCCCTCGAACAGGACCCCGGCCTGACGATGTGTCAGCTCTCGCGCAAGTGGATGGAGCTGACGACCAAGCAACTGGTCAAGCCGGAATTCGTCTCCAATCCGTCGGTGATGGAGAACATCATCGAGGAGAAGGACGTCGACCTCGAAAAATTCCCGGTACCGTGGTTCTATCCGGATGACGGCGGGCGCTTCTTCGTGACGGCCGGCTATCTCGTCACGCAGGACCCGGACACCGGCTGGACCAACCTCGGCACCTACCGTTCGCAGGTGCTGGGCAAGAACATCCTCGGCTCGCAGATCATCAAGGGCAAGCACGGGGACATGCACATGAAGAAATACCAGGAGCGGGGCGAACTGATGCCGGCGGCAGCCGTCGTCGGCTGTGACCCGATCCTGTTCCTCGCCGGCTCGACGATGATCAGCTCGCAGACCGATGAGTACGACATTGCCGGTGCGCTGCGCGGCCGTCCGGTGCCCGTGTTCAAGTCGGAGGTCACCGGGCTGACGCTGCCGGCCAATGCCGAGATCATCGTCGAGGGCTTCATCGACCCGAACGAGCTGATGGAGGAAGGACCGTTCGGCGAGTACACCGGCTACTACTCGGGTAACAAGGGCAAGGACTATCCGAAACCGGTGCTGCGCGTCAAGCGCATCCTGCATCGCAACAACCCGATCTTCTGGTCGACGACCGTCGGCAAGCCGATCAACGACATCCACATGATCCAGTCGCTGAACCGCACTGGCGCGCTGTGGCACGACCTGGAAACGATGAAGGTACCGGGCATCCAGAGCGTGTACCTGCCGGCGGCCGCCACCGGTCGGTTCTGGGCGATCGTCTCGGTCAAGCAGATGTATCCCGGGCACTCGAACCATGTCGGCAACGCCGTGATCGCCACGACGACCGGCCATTACGGCCTGAAGGGGGTCATCGTCGTCGACCATGACATCGAGGCCGATGACATGGATCGCGTCTGGTGGGCGCTGGCCACCCGCTTCGATCCGAAGCGCTCGGCGCAGATCATCGATCGTGGGCGTTCCACGCCGCTCGATCCGGGTCTGCCGATCGAGGCGCGCGACATCACCAGCCGGATCATCCTGGACGCCTGCACGCCGTATGAGTGGGAGAACAAGCCGAACGAGATCTTCATGGATCGCGACATGCTGCAGAAGGTGTCGAATCGCTGGAACGAGTACGGCTTCGACGGACCGAGCCCGGTCTCGGAGATGATCAATCGCCTGACCCGTCCGCAGTCGGCGAAAAAATAAAAGGAGCGGGGAGACGACAGCCCGGGACTGCGGGGAGAGCGCGTGCCGGTTCGCTTCGGTGAAGCGGTCGGGCGCGCGCAGTCTGCAGGGCTGGTGCAGCCTTGGTGGCACGGTGCCGGTCGTTCGCGGCCGGCACCGTGACCCCGGCGCACGGCGCGAACATCAGGCACTGCCGTTTTCCGGTTTTCCGTTCCTTTCCCCTGACATCCTGAATCACCAGCACGGAGCGTTGCATGCCCAGAGGCATTGCCATCATCTGCAATCTGGATACCCGTGGCGAAGACATCCGCTTCGTCAAGGACCTGATCGCGTCGCGTGGTCTGGACGCCATCATGGTCGACTTCAGCATGGAGGAACCCCCGCCGTTTCCCGGTGACGTGCGCACCGAGGAAGTGGCCCGGCGCGGCGGTCTGCCGATCGAGGTGGTACGCGAGAAGTATCGCTCCGACCGGGACACCGCAACCAACAACCAGATCCGCGGCGCCTCGGAAATCGTCGGCGAAATGGTACGTGCCGGTCGCGTGCATGGTGTCATCGGCATCGGCGGCGGAACGGCCACGCTGGTCGCCACCTCGGTGATGAAGACGCTGCCTTTCGGCATGCCGAAAGTCATGGCTTCGCCGATGGCGGCGCATCCAGCCTACATCGATCGTTATGTCGGCACGCGCGACATCACGATGCATCACACCGTGCTCGACATCGTCAAGATGAATCCGCTGCTGCGCGCGCAGATCGTCAATGCGGTCGGCGCCATCTGCGGCATGGTCGAGATGACGCAGGGCACGGACATTCAATTCGACCGCCCGTGCGTGGCGCTGTCGTCCTTCGGCTTCGGCGAGATGGCCGTGCAGGGCGCCATGGGCATGCTCGAGGAGGCCGGTTTCACGCCGATCGTCTGCCATGCCCAGGGCAAGGGCGATCGGGCGATGGAAGAGATGATCCGCGACGGCGTTTTTCATGGCGTGATCGACCTGTGCACGGGCGGCATCATCGAACATCTGTTCAAGGGCAACCGCGACCCTGGACCCGATCGGCTCAAGGCGGCGCCGGCGGCCGGTATTCCGATGGTCGTCGGCCCGTGCGGACTGGACATCCTGTCCTACGGCGGGCGCGCGGACATGCTCGAAAAAACGAAAGACCGGGTCCAGTATGTGCAGGACGCCCTGCGCGTGCAGGTACGCACGACAGCCGAAGAATTGCGCCAGGCGGCCGATGTCATCGCCGAACGTCTGAACGCGGCCACGGGTCCGTGGACCTTTCTGGCGCCGATGCGCGGCTGGTCCTCACTCGATCGCGAAGGCCGTTCGATCTGGGACCCGGAAGCCGATGCGGCGTTCGTCGAACGGCTCGAGGAGCGTCTCGATGACCCGTCCCGTCTGCGCAAGATCGATCTGAACCTGTACACGCAGGAATTCGCCCGCGTCGCGGTCGACGAATTCCTTGCCCTGTACCGGCAGGTCGACGCGCCGGCCACCGCCGCTATCGAATAAGGAGGAGCCATGCTTGTACGAAACTGGATGCAGACCGATCCGATGACGATCGGCAGCGACATGCTCGTCTCGGAAGCCAAGCGCCTGATGAGCGAACATCAGTTGCACGCGCTGCCCGTGGTCGACAACGGTCGTCTGTGCGGGCTCGTCACACGCGCCAATCTGTTGCGCATGGGGCAGTTCGTGCTGCGCACGCAAAGTTCGGACGAATTCGATTATTTCGTCACCCGCCTGCGCGTGCGCGACATCATGGTGCGTCGTCCGGCCTGCATGCAGGCACAGGACACGATGGCCGAGTGTCTGCGCAAGGGCCAGGAACTCGGGGTTGCCCAGTTTCCGGTACTCGACGGCGACGACCTGGTCGGGGTCATCTCGGCCAATGAAATTTTCCAGCTCGCCGCGCATTGTGTCGGCGCGACTGACTGCGATCACGCGATCATGCTCGCGCCGATGCGCCTCGCACCCGGCGTCCTCGCGCGCGTGTGCAGCGTGGCCGAGGCGGCGGGCGCCGCGCTGCACGGTCTGTACCCGGTGGGCGCGAATGCAGGGGCGGGCACGGATAACGGAACGCAGGAGCCGGGACAGCCGGCGCCGGCGCGTGTCATCATCCGTTTCGGCGCACCCGATCCGCAACCGGTGTTGCGGGCGCTGGTGACGGCCGGCTTCGAGCCGTTCGATGCAGGCGCGGAGTCGTCGGCAAGACGCGAGGTCGCCTGACCGGGGCGCGCCGGAAATTTCCCGATCGCGCCCGGGCCAGGGGCTGATCCAGGTCCGGTCCCGGGTGCGGGGTCGGCGCCCGTCGACGGCGGAGCGACATCAAAGGCAGACATGGAACAGACGGAACAGACGGACAGGAAGCAAAAACTCCCCCTCGTGGTCGCGATCACCGGAGCGACCGGCGTGATCTATGGCGTCGAACTGCTGCGGGCACTGCACCGGCTCGGCGAGCCGGTGCATCTGATCCTGAGCGAAGCGGCAGCGATGAACCTGGCGATCGAGACCGATGCCTCGCTCGATGAAGTCAAGGCGCTGGCCGAGGTCGTCTATCCAAACAAGGACATCGGCGCCGCCGTGGCCAGCGGATCATTCCGCACGCGCGGCATGATCGTTGCGCCGTGCACGGTCAAGACGCTGTCGGCGATTGCCAATTCGTTCACGTTCAACCTGGTCGTGCGTGCCGCTGACGTCACCCTGAAGGAAAAGCGCCCGCTCGTGCTGATGGTGCGCGAAACACCGCTGCACAAGGGCCATCTCGAACTGATGATGCGCGCCGCCGATTATGGCGCGACCATCCTGCCGCCGCTGCCGGCCTTTTATCACCACCCGGAGAGCATTCTCGACATCATCCACCAGAGCGTGGGCAAGGCGCTCGACCAGGTGGGCATCGAGCACCAGTTGTTCCGGCGCTGGACGGGCGAGGATCGCGCAGAACTGCGCCAGGCGATGCGTAACGCCGGGGCCTGACGCGCACACGGGCGCACACCGGACATCGGCCCGGTCGCGCCGCATGATGCTTGCCGTGCCTGCGGTGTGCCGTGCCTGCGGTGTGCCGTGCCTGGCGGCGTGCGCTTTCTGTGGATCTGATCGCGTACAGTGTCTGCTTCGCGGAACGGCGCTTCGGCGCTCAGCGACAGCGGTCGAGAACTTCCTGCGGGATCGGGATCGCGCGGATGACCGAACGGTCCTGCGGGTCGCGGGCACAGAAAGCACGTGTTTCCCGGCTTTCGCACAGCAGGTCGTCACCGCGCGTAATCACGTGTTTCTGGATGAAGACCTTGCTGCGCCATTCCTCGACTTCGGTACGGATCTGCAGCGTCTCGCCATAGGTCGAGCTTTTCTGGAAGCGCGTATGGTGTTCGAGCAGCGGGGTGCCGACGATGCCGTTGATCTTTTCGAGTTCATGCCAGGGCGGAACGCCCAGCGTCATGAAGAAATTCAGCGATGCGGCATCCATCCAGCGGTGGTAGCGTGGATAAAAGACGATCCCGGCCGGATCGCAATCGCCGAAACGGACTTCGACGGTCATGATGGTTGATTTGCTCATACGTTCCGGGGCGCAGCAGTCTTGCGAAGGCGCAATGATAGTGGTTGTCGCGCAGATCTGTGTTCCGTGCGCCCGCCAGAAGAGGTTCCGGTGATGGAAAACCCGCATTCGACGGGGATTGCGGAGGAATCCGGATCGGCCCGGACACGCATGTTCTGGCTGCTGGTCGCTGTCGTCACGATCGCGTTTTTCTGGATCCTGCTGCCTTTCTACGGGGCGCTGTTCTGGGCAACGGCCATCGCGGTGCTGTTCATCGGCGTGCAGCGGCGCATGGTCGCCCGTACGGGCGGGCGGCGCAGTCTGTCGGCGCTGCTCACGCTGCTGCTGGTCCTGATCGTCGTCATCGTACCGCTGGTGTGGGTGGCCACGATGATCACGCGCGAAGCGGCAGGGGTCTACGTGCGGATCCAGAGCGGCGAGGTACAGCCATCGGTCTGGCTGGCCGTGCTGCTCGACAGTCTGCCATCCTGGGCCAGTCACCTGCCCGAACGCTTCGGCCTGCAGACGCTGGCGCAGATCCAGGAACGGTTCGGTGACGGCCTGTCGCAGGCGGTACGGTTGCTGCTGCAGCGCGGACTGAGCATCGGCCAGGGCACGTTCGAATTCGTCGTCGGCTTCGTCCTGATGCTCTATCTGCTCTTCTTCCTGCTGCGCGACGGCGATTCGCTGGTCGAACGGATCGCTCACAGCCTGCCGCTGCAGCCGGAACTCAAGCATCGCTTCGGCGAGAAATTTGCGATGGTCGTGCGTGCGACGATCAAGGGCACGGTCGTCATCGCCGT
>JRYH01003887.1_pt1 | contig 12542 bp, 16 predicted proteins | sample 235351 | NCBI WGS metagenome assembly JRYH01 (sample SAMN03074221, study PRJNA261480) | activated sludge metagenome | biome: Wastewater Treatment Plant; feature: Wastewater; material: Activated sludge; isolation source: activated biomass of a wastewater treatment plant treating wastewater... ... | reverse complement strand
CGAACCGACCACCGCGCTCGACACCGCCGGCCAGGCGCTGTTCGGCGAGCTGCTCGACGCCCACCTCGCGCGCGGCGGGATCGCCATCGTGGCCACCCACCAGCGGCTGCCGGTGGGCAGCGCGCCGATCGAGCTGTCGCTCGGCGACTACGCGGGGGCCTGAGCGTGACCTCGTCTTCGGACATGCCCGCCGGTCACGCCCCGGACACCCGCCCGGGCGCTTCCGCCACCCGCGACGCCCCGATCTTCGGCGTGGTCGGCGCCGTGGCCTGGGCCTGCCGGCGCGACCTGAAGCTGGCCGCCCAGTCGCGCGCCGAGCTGGCGGTGGTGCTGCTGTTCTTCCTGCTGGTGGCCAGCCTGTTCCCGCTGGCGGTGAGCCCCGACCCGCAGCTGCTGCGCGCCATCGCCTCGGGCATCGCCTGGGTAGCGGCCCTGCTGGCCACGCTGCTGGGCCTGCCCAGGCTGTTCGCGGCCGACTGGGCCGACGGCACGCTCGAGCAGATCCTGCTTGCGCCGGCCCCGCTGCCGGCCCTGGTGGCGGGCAAGGTGCTGGCCCACTGGCTGGCCACCGGCCTGCCGCTGGTCCTGCTGGCGCCGCTGGCCGGCCTGCAGTTCGGCCTGCCGCCCGAGGCCATCGCGGTGCTGGTGGCCTCGCTGGCGCTGGGCACGCCCATCCTTTCCTGGCTGGGCGCGGTCACCGCGGCACTCACGCTGGGCGCGCGCGGCGGCGCCTCGCTGCTCGCCCTGCTGGTCCTGCCGCTGGCGGTGCCGGTGCTGATCTTCGGCGCCGGTTCGGTCGAATCGGAGATGGCCGGGCTGGGCTCGGGCGCGCACCTTTCGCTGCTCGGCGCCGGGCTGATCCTGGCCTGGCTGTTCGGCCCGTTCGCCGCGGCGCTCGCGGTTAGAATTGCACACGAATGACATGACAGGCAGCTTCTGGTTCCAGTTCGCCTCGCCCGCGCGCTTCTATCCGCTGGCCGGCCGCATGATCCCGTGGTTCGGCTGGGCCGCCGCGGTGCTCGCGGTCGCCGGGCTCTACGTGGGCTTCTTCGTCGCGCCCACCGACTGGCAGCAGGGCGAGTCCTACCGGATCATCTTCATCCACGTGCCCGCCGCGTGGATGGCCATGTTCATCTACCTGGTGATGGCCTTCTGGTGCGCGCTGTCGCTGGTGCTTAACACGCGGCTGTCGGCCATGATGGCGCAGGCGCTGGCGCCCACCGGCGCGATGTTCGCCTTCGCGTCGCTGTGGACCGGCGCCTTCTGGGGCCGGCCCACCTGGGGCACCTACTGGGTCTGGGACGCGCGCCTCACGTCCACGCTGATCCTGCTCTTCCTGTACCTGGGCTACATGGCGCTGCGCGCCGCCATCGACGACCCCCGCCGGGCCGACCGCGCGACCGCGCTGCTGGCCCTGGTGGGCGTGGTCAACGTGCCGATCATCTACTTCTCGGTGCGCTGGTGGAACACGCTGCACCAGGGCGCCACGATCTCGATGACCGCCGCGCCCAAGATGGCCGAGACCATGCTCACCGCGATGCTGCTGATGACCTTCGCCGCCTGGGCCTACGCGATCGCGGTGGCGCTGCACCGGGTGCGCAGCATCATGATCGAGCGCGAGGCGCTCAACGACTGGGTTGCCGACCTGCGCCGCGCGGAGGGCCCGAAATGAGCGAATGGCTGGCGATGGGCGGCCACGGCTTCTACATCTGGAGCTCGTACGCGATGATGGCCCTGTGCGTGGCCGTGGAACTCTGGTCGCTGCGGCGGCGCCGTAAGGCCGCCTGGCAGCGCGTGGACGAAGCTCGGGAAGAGCACGAGTCGGCCCGCCCGGCTCGCACAACGGAAACCGAATGAAACCGCGTCACAAGAGACTGATCCTGATCCTGGTGGGCCTGGCCGCGATCGGCGTGGCCGCCGCGCTGGTGCTCAACGCCTTCCGCAGCAACCTGGTGTTCTTCTACACGCCCAGCGAGATTGCCGAAGGCAAGGCGCCTGCCGGCCGGCCGTTCCGCGTGGGCGGCCTGGTCGAGACCGGCAGCCTGAAGCGCGTGGGCGACGGCACCAGCGTGGTGTTCATGGTCACCGACAGCGCGAAGTCGATCCAGGTGTCCTACACCGGCATCCTTCCCGACCTGTTCAAGGAGGGCAAGGGCGTGGTCGCGCAGGGCTCGATCCAGCCCGACGGCAGCTTCCGCGCCAGCGAGGTGCTGGCCAAGCACGACGAGAACTACATGCCGCCCGAGGCGGCCGAGGCGCTGGAGCGCGCCGGCCACCCGATGGACAAGACGCCGCAGTACCAGCAGTACAAGAAGCAGTGACCGGCGGGCGCGGCCGACCGCGCCGCCGCCGTCGCATCGAACAGGAGCAGCCATGACTGCCGAACTCGGACATTTCGCGATCGCCCTGGCCCTGGCCGTGTCGGTCGTGCTGGGCGTACTGCCGATGGCAGGCAGCTTCATGCGCGGCACCGCTGGCGCGCGCCTGATGGCGGTCGCGCAGCCTGCCTCGCACGCGCTGTTCGCGCTCACGCTGCTGGGCTTCGGTTGCCTGATCGCCCTGTTCGTGAACAACGACTTCACCGTGTCGCTGGTCGCCACCCACTCCAACCTGCACCTGCCGCTGCACTACCGGGTCGCGGCCAGCTGGGGCTCGCACGAGGGCTCGATCCTGCTGTGGGTGCTGATGCTGGCCGGCTGGACCTCGGCGGTGGCGGCGTTCTCCGGATCGCTGCCCGCGGCGCTGCGGGCGCGCATCCTGGCCACGATGGGCCTGGTGGCGATCGGCTTCCTGCTGTTCACGCTGTTCACCTCCAACCCCTTCGAGCGGCTGCTGCCGCCGCCCGCCGACGGCCGCGACCTGAACCCGCTGCTGCAGGATCCGGGCATGGTCTTCCACCCGCCGCTCCTCTACATGGGCTACGTGGGCCTGTCGGTGGCCTTCGCCTTCGCGGTCGCGGGCCTGCTGGGCGGGCGCTTCGACGCGGCCTGGGCGCGCTGGGCGCGGCCCTGGACCACGGTGGCCTGGGCCTTCCTGACGCTGGGCATCGCGCTGGGCTCGTTCTGGGCCTACTACGAGCTGGGCTGGGGCGGCTGGTGGTTCTGGGATCCGGTCGAGAACGCCTCGTTCATGCCCTGGCTGGTGGCCACCGCACTGATCCACTCGCTGGCGGTCACCGAGAAGCGCGGCACCTTCCGCAGCTGGACCGTGCTGCTGGCCATCCTGGGCTTCAGCCTGAGCCTGCTCGGCACCTTCCTGGTCCGCTCGGGCGTGCTCACCTCGGTGCACGCCTTCGCCACCGACCCCACCCGCGGCATCTACATCCTGATCTTCCTGGCCATCGTGATCGGCGGCTCGCTCACGCTGTTCGCCTGGCGCGCCCAGGCGATCGGCAACGGGCCGTCTTTCGGCGCGGTGTCGCGCGAGTCGATGCTGCTGGCCAACAACATCGTGCTGGTCGTGGCCATGGCCGCGGTGCTGCTCGGCACGCTGTACCCGCTGGTGCTCGACACGCTGGGCATGGGCAAGATCTCGGTGGGCCCGCCCTACTTCGACGCGGTCTTCCTGCCGCTGATGGCGCCCGCCTTGTTCCTGATGGGCGTGGGCCCGCTGGCCCGCTGGAAGCGCACCGGAATCCCCGAGCTGGTCCACAAGCTGCGCTGGGCCTTCGTGGTGGCCGTGGTCGCCTCGCTGCTGCTGCCGCTCACGGTCGACGGCTTCCGGCCAATGACCAGCCTGGGCCTGATGTTCGCGCTGTGGATCGCCGGCAGCGTGGTGGTGGCGCTGCTCGACATGCTGCGCGGCCACGACGGCAAGCTGGCCCTGCGCCGCGCGCGGATGCATCCGGCGAGCGTCTGGGGCATGCACCTGGCCCACCTCGGAATCGCGGTGTTCATCGTGGGCGTGACGCTGGTCAACAGCTACACCACCGACCGCGAGCAGCGCGCCCAGCCGGGCGACACGATCGCGCTGGGCGACTACTCGCTGCGCTTCATCGGCCTGGAGGACGTCAAGGGCCCGAACTGGGATGCGGTGCGCGGCACCTTCGAGGTGCGCAAGGCCGGCAGCGACAAGGTGATCGCGGTGCTGCGCCCCGACAAGCGCAGCTATCGCGCCTCGGGCATGGCGATGACCGAGGCCGCGATCGACCGCAGCCTGCTGCGCGACGTCTACATCTCGATGGGCGAGCCGGTGGGCGGGAACGCCTGGATCGTGCGCGCCCACGTGAAGCCCTTCGTGAACTGGATCTGGCTGGGCTGCCTGCTGATGGCCGCCGGCGGCGGATTCGCCATCGCCGACCGACGCTATCGGCGCAAGACGGCCGTGGCCGGCGCGGGCGCCGCCGGCCAGGCGGCCTGAACGGAGTGCTCCCGTGAAGATGCTCCGCCTGCTCCTGCCCGCCGCGCTGTTCGCGGTGATCGCGCTGTTCCTCTACAAGGGACTGGACCGCAACCCGCGCGAACTGCCCTCGGCGCTCATCGGCAAGCCCGCGCCGGCCTTCACGCTGCCCGTGCTGGGCCGCGAGGGCCAGCAGTGGTCGCCGCAGGACTACGCCGGCAAGGTCTGGCTGCTCAACATCTGGGGCTCGTGGTGTGCGGCCTGCCAGGTCGAGCACCCGGTGCTCGAGGACCTCGCGAAGTCCGGCGTGGTGCCCATCGTCGGCCTGGCCTGGAAGGACAAGCCCGAGGCCTCCGCCGCCTGGCTGCGCCGCTTCGGCGACCCGTATGCGCTGGTCGTCAGCGACATCGACGGCCGTGCCGGGGTGGACTGGGGCGTGTACGGCGCGCCGGAGACCTTCGTCGTCGACAAGCGCGGCACCATCCGCTTCAAGCACGTGGGCCCGGTCACGCCGGAATTGCTGCAGTCGAAGCTGCTGCCGCTGGTCAGGGAACTGCAGGGGCAATCGTGAAGCTCGCCGCCATCCCTCTCGTCGCCACGTTGATGCTGGGCAGCGCACCCGCGCTGGCGCAGACCGCCAGCGGCCAGCCCTACCTGGCGCCCGGCACCACCGAGAGCCTGATCACCGATCCGGCCGACAAGGCCCGCTACGACAAGCTGGCGCACGAGCTGCGCTGCCTGGTCTGCCAGAACCAGACGCTGGCAGAGTCCGACGCCTCGCTGGCCGCGGACCTGCGCAGGCAGGTCGAGTCGATGATCGTCGAAGGGCGAACCGACGCGCAGATCAAGTCCTACCTTGTCGAGCGCTACGGCGACTTCGTGCTCTACCGGCCGCCGGTGCAGTCGAACACCTGGGCGCTCTGGTTCGGCCCCTTCGCGCTGCTGGCCATCGGCATCGCCGTCTGGATCGGGATCAACCGGCGCCGCAGGATGGCGAGCGCCGATGCGCCGAGCCGCCCGGCGTCGGTCGAAGGTGCCGGCGCGGCCACCTCGGCCGACATCGAACGGGTTCGCAGGCTGCTGGACGACCGATAGGCGCTGCCGCGGCCGGTTCGGGGCGGTACTGCTCGCGGCCTGGCCGCGGGTCCGTGGCCGCAAGCGGCGTCAGCCCGCCCCGCCGGACGCTCCGCCCGCCCCCCCGCCCGATGCGCTGGCGGCCACCGCGCGCGCGAAGCGTGTCCTATCGTGGCCCCTGATCGCCGCGGCAATCGCCACGGTGCAGGCCGCGGCCACGCCCGTGGCGATCCAGGTCGAGGACCAGCCGCCGCTGTACTGGGCCAGGGCCGCGATCACCGGCGGCAGCAGGATCTGTCCGCTGGCCGAGCCCTGCTGCATCAGGCCCACCGTGGTCGACACCGCGGCCGGACTGGGCGCGTAGAAGGGGGCGGTGGCGAACAGCGTGCCGGGAATCAGCCCGCCCACGATCGAAAGCACCACGATGGCCGCGTAGCGCAGCGCGAAGGGCGCCTCGGTGCCGAAGGCGATCCACGCACACAGGGCCATCGAGACGCCGGCGAAGGCGATCAGCGAATGGCGCTGGAAGCCCCGCTGCAGCAGCAGGCCCGCCCCCACGTTGCCCGCGACGTTGGCGATGACCGCCAGCGCGGTCAGCAGCGCGCCCAGCGACTGCGCCACGCCGGCATCCGCATAGACGCTCGGCAGGAAGCTGAAGATGCCGACGAACTGCCCGGCATAGAAGAGAAAGCAGAGCGCCAGCAGCCAGGGGCCGATCCGGGTGGCCGTGGCCCAGGCGTTGGCCGCGAGCGGCGCGCGTCCGGGTCCGGCAGCCGCCTCGGCTCCCGACCGCGAACCGGTCGCCGACACCACCCCCGGGCCCGCTGGCGCACCCTGCCGGGCCCGCGGCAGCGCGAAGGCGATCATCGCGGCCCAGCCGATCCCTGCAATGGCGGTGCCCCACCACGCTGCGCGCCAGCCGGCGGCCTGCATCAGCCAGGGCGTCACCACCAGGGCCAGGCCCATGCCTGCCGGCATGTAGGCCGCCCAGGCGCCGAGCCAGCCCCTCAGCTGGGCCGCCGGCACGCACTGGCGCAGCAGGGCCGGCCCCGGCAGCACCGCCATCAGGAAACCCGCGCTCTCGATTGCGCGGCTGGTGAAGAGCACCGCCGGCGAGCCGGCCATCGCGCCGGCGGCGCTCGCCGACCCCATCGCGAGCAGGCCGGCCGCCATGACCCGGCGCGGGCCGAAGCCATCGGCGATCGCGCCGCCGGCGATGCCGAACAGCGCGCCGGCGAACATGAACAGCGAGACCATCCAGCTGACCTGCACCAGGCTCAGGCCGAACTCGGCCTGCAGCGCGAGCAGCGCCGGGGGCAGCTTCCCGAAGTTCAGCGCGGCGACGACGCCGGTGCCGACGACGATCGCCGCCGAGCCCACGCCGCCGCGCACCGTCATCAGTTCTTCGAACCGGGCATCGCGGCGCCGTGCGGCACGCCCTGCTGGTGCATGCCGCTTCCGGCCGGGCCGCCCATGGCGCCCATGGACTCGACCTTGAAGGTGACCTCGACCTCGCCCGCCTTCTCGAAGCGCAGCTTGACCGGGAAGGACTCGCCCGCCTTCAGCGGCGCCTTCAGGTCGATGAACATGATGTGCAGACCGCCCGGCCGCAGCTCGACGCGCTTTCCGGTCGGCAGGTCGATGGCCGGAACCTCGCGCATGCGCATCACGTTGTTCTCCATCGACATCGAGTGCAATTCGACCTTGGCCGACACCGGCGAGGACGCGCCCACGAGCTTGTCGTCGGCCCCGGCATTCTCCAGCATCAGGAAGCCGCCGCCCACGGCTGCGCCGGGCGCGGTGGCGCGCGCCCAGGGGCTGGCGATCGACACCTGTCCGACCTTGGCGGCCACCGCCATGGCTGCGCCGGCCTGGTTCTGCTGCTGCATGCGCTGCTGCATCTGCTGCTGCATCGGCGCCTGGGCCAGCGCGATCGAGGCCACGGCGGACAAGCCGAGTGCAGCCAGTGTCTTGACGGAAAAAACGGAACGGGAATTCATGTCGATGCCTGCCGGATGAGGGTTGGCGGAGGAAGATCCGGCAACGGATGTGCCGAACCGCAGGGCGCCATCGGAACGCGCTCGGCCCGCATTCTAGCTATCCGGACGCGGGCGCATTGGACCTCGGTCAAGCGGCCGGCCAAAGTACATCCAATTGGCATCAATGCAGTTCACCGTCTACGCCGCGATCGGCGCGCTGATCGGCTTCTTCTCCGGCCTGCTGGGCATCGGCGGCGGCGCCGTCCAGACCCCGCTCACCGTGCTGGCCTTCGAGGCGCACGGCCTGCCTCGCGAGCATATCGCGCACATCGCGGTGGGAACGGGCGTGGCCTCGATCGCCTTCACCGCCGCCGCCAGCACCCTCGCCCACCACCGGCACGGCGCGGTGGACTGGTCGCTGCTCGGCCGGCTCACACCGGGACTGGTCGCGGGCGGCTTCGCCGGCGGCTACGTGGCCCAGCTGCTGCCCACCGCCTGGCTGGCGATCGTGCTGGCGGTCTTCATCGGATACGCCTCGGCCGCCATGGCCTTCGAGTTGCGCCCCGCGCCGCATCGCGGCCTGCCGGGCGCGGCGGGCCTGGCCGCCCTGGGCGCCGCCGTGGGCATGATGTCGACCCTGGTGGGCGCCGGCGGCGCAGTGCTGCTGGTGCCGGCGCTGACCTGGTTCAACGTGCCGTTTCGCCGGGCGATCGGGACCGGCGCCGCGATCGGCCTGCCGATCGCCTTCACCGGCACCATCGCCCACGTGCTGGGCGGCCTCGGCGAGCCCGGCCTGCCCGAAGGCGCGGTGGGCTACGTGTGGCTGCCGGCCCTGGTTCCCTTCGTGATCGCCAGCATGCTGCTGGCACCGGCCGGCGCGAGGTTGTCGCACCGGGTGCCGGTGCGCACGCTGCGCCGCGTGTTCGCGGGGACCATGTTACTGCTGGCGATCCGGATGGCGTGGTCGCTGGCGCGGGGGTGAGCGCGCGCCTTTCAGACCCGCCGTACGCCGGAAAACCGCGGCCGCCAGTAGCGCGCGTGCACGCCGTCGAGCCGCACCACCCCGCCGGTGGACGGCGCGTGCACGAAGCGGCCGTTGCCCACGTAGATTCCGGCATGCGAGAAGCGCCCAGCCGTGTCGAACAGCACGATGTCACCGGTGCGCACGGTGCGATAGCGCACCGGCTGGCCGGCCTGCGCGATCTGCCTGACGGTGCGCGGCAAGGAATGGGCCGCCGCTTCGCGGAACACGTAGACGATCAGCCCGCTGCAGTCGAAGCCGCTGTCGGGCGTGTTGCCGCCGTAGCGATACGGGGTGTCGACCAGGCTGAGCGCCAGGAAGGCGGCCTCGCGGGCGAGTTCGTCGGGAAGGTTGCCGGAACTGTCGGCCGCGGCGTCGTCGGGCGCGGGCCAGGCGTCGCCTGGCGCAGCCGCGCGATACGACGGGCCTGAGGCGCAGGCGGACAACAAGGCCGCAGCGAAACCGCCTAGCGATGCAAGCACGAGCCGGCGCGAAACGGGCGGCGTTTCGGTCGTCATTCCGGATGTCATTGCCGACGTCATCGCGAATTGCGAAGCCGCCACCGAAGGCGACGAGTCGATCGATTCGATGGTCATGGCGCGATTCCTCTCGTGCTGCGTTGCGACCATGGCCGAGTCTAGGTCGCCTCGCCCGCACGAATCAAGCAGTCGCGCTACAGTGCGAACCCTGACCAGGAGACTTCCGACATGAATGCAACGAACGCCTCGCGCGTGATGATCGTCACCGGCGGCAGCCGCGGCATCGGCGCCGCCACCGTGGTGCTGGCCGCCAACCAGGGCTACGACGTGTGCTTCAGCTACGCCGGCAATACCAAACGCGCCAACGACGTGGTGGCCGCCGCGCAGGGCGCCGGCGGCCGCGTGCTGGCCGTGCAGGCAGACATGTCCACCGACGCCGGCGTGCGCAAGCTCTTCGAGGCCTGCGACGCCGAGTTTGGCAAACCCGACGTGCTGGTGAACAACGCCGGCACCACCGGCCCGATCCGCAAGGTGGCCGACATCGACGCCGACACGCTGCGCGCCGTGTTCGAGCTCAACGTGACCGGCTACTTCCTGGCCGCCCGCGAGGCGATCCGCAGGATGTCGACCGAGCGCGGCGGCAAGGGCGGCACGATCGTCAACGTGTCCTCGCGCGCTGCGCCCCTGGGCGGCGGCGGCGAGTGGGTGCACTACGCGGCCAGCAAGGGCGCGACCGACACCTTCACGATCGGCCTGGCGCGCGAAGTGGGCGCCGAAGGCATCCGGGTCAACGCGGTGCGCCCGGGCCTGATCGACACCGAGCTGCACGCGGCGGCCGGCGCGCCGGATCGCCTCACGCGGCTGATGAGCGGCGTGCCGATGGGCCGGGCCGGCTCGGCCGAGGAAGTGGCCGAGACGATCCTGTGGCTGGCGGGGCCGCAGTCTTCGTACGTGAGCGGGGCGCTGGTGGACGTTTCGGGGGCGCGCTGAGGGCGGCGGCCGCGAGCGATCAGCGCCACGATCGATCGCGGCCGAGTTCAGTCGAGCCCGAGATGAAGGCGTAGCGTGTCGTCGAGCGCCGCCAACGCCACGGGCGGCACCACGCCTGCGCGACGCGGCGCAAGCCGCTGCTTCGAGATCGTGCGTACCTGTTGCGCGCAGGCCTTCGAATCACGATCGAGCCCGGTGGCTCGCGCCGGCAACAGGACTTCGAAAGGGAACACCCGCTCCACATTCGAGGTGAGCGGCACGACGGTGACCACGCCGGCAGCGCGATTGTTCGCGTCGTTGCTGACGATCACCACCGGTCGGCGCTTTCGGATTTCGCTGCCGATCGTGCGATCGAGTGCGGCGAACCAGATCTCACCACGCCTGATCATCGTCCAGACCGTCCCCCGAAGTGCTTTCCAGATCCGAGAACTCGCCTTCCTGCGCAGTCGCCTGGCTGTAGGCAAGCTCGAGCTCCTGCTCGCGCAGTGCGCGCAGCGCGATGTCGATGACCTCGGATCGGCTGCCCACCTTGTAGGTCTTGCGGTACTGTTCGACGAACAGCACTGACGACTCGGGGAGCGAGATCGAGAGTTTTTCCTTCGCTTTGTCGGTCGGCATCGGGTTTGGCATGATCGGTTTGAATACTACCGTTCATACTACCAATCCTCCTACCGTTTGTCAGCATGACTGATGCCCACAACCTCCGCGCCGGCTTCGACCGCAACCTGAGCCCCGGCAACCGCCCCGCCCTGCTGGTCGTCGACTTCCAGCGCGGCTTCACCGAGCCCGTGCTGAGCCCCCTGGCGTCGGACTGCTCGGCGGCCGTCTCGGCCACCGCCGAGTTGATCCGCGCCTTCCGCGGCCTGGGCCCGGTGATCTTCACCGTGATCGGCTACGCGCCCAACCTGTCGGACACGGGCCGCTGGATCGACAAGTGCAGCGCGCTCGACACGCTGATCCGCGGCACGCCGGCCTGCGAGCTCGATCCGCGACTCGCTCACTCGCCCGACGATGCCGTCATCACCAAGACTCAGGCCTCGGCCTTCTTCGGCACGCCGCTGGCCACGATGCTGGCCGCCGCCCGCTGCGACATGCTGGTGGTGGCCGGCTGCACCACCAGCGGCTGCGTGCGCGCCAGCGTGGTCGACGCGCTACAGCACGGCTACCCGCCCTTCGTGGCGCGCGACTGCGTGGCCGACCGCTCGCCCGCGCAGCACGAGAGCAACCTGATCGACATGCACAGCAAGTACGGGGAGGTGGTGGGGCTCGACGAAATGCGGGCAATCCTCGCGTCGCCCGAGCGCCCATGACCCTTTCCGACTCCGACCTCCAGACCCTCGCGCAAGCCAAACGCCTGCTCGAGAACCCCGGCCTCGCCGTCAAGCTGGCCAACGTGGTGGGCAAGCCCATCGAGAAGGGCTTCGAGATGCTGCCGCCGCGCTGGCGCGACCAGGTGGGCGAGATCACGCACAAGGCCCTCGACGTGGCGCTGAAGATGGCGCTGGCCTCGATGCGCGAGCGCCCGACCGCCGCCAGCCCGCGCCTGCACAAGCTCGCGGCCACGGTAAGCGGCGCGGCGGGCGGCGCCTTCGGGCTGGGCGCGCTGGCGCTCGAGCTGCCGGTGTCCACCACGATCATCTGCCGCTCCATCGCCGACATCGCCCGCGCCGAGGGCGAAGACCTGGTACTGCCCGAGGCGCGCCTGGCCTGCCTGGAAGTGTTCGCTCTGGGTGGCCCCGCCTCGGCCGACGACGCCTCGGAGACCAGCTACTTCGCGATGCGCGCGGCGCTGTCGCGCGCGGTGTCCGAGGCGGCCGAGTACCTCGCCACGAAACAGACCGCCGACGCCGGCGCCCCCGCGCTGGTGCGGCTGGTGGCGCTGATCGCCGCGCGCTTCAAGATCCAGGTGTCGCAGAAGGCCGCCGCGATGGCGGTTCCGCTGGTGGGCGCCGCCGGCGGCGCCACGCTGAACTACCTGTTCATCGATCACTTCCAGGACATGAGCCGCGGGCATTTCGCGGTTCGCCGGCTGGAACGGAAGTACGGGGCGGAGGCGGTTCGGCGCGCCTACGAGGCCATCGAGCCCCCGCCGTCACGGTAGGCGACGGACGCCCGATCGAGCTCCGGATCCTTGGTCGATGGCCCCCAGCAACACCTCCCTCAACCTCTCCGCCGACGGCGACACCCCCTCCTCCCGCGTGACCACCGACAGCCCCAGCCGCCCGGCGGTGTCCACCCCGGTGAGCGCCACGAAGCGCACCCGGTCGTTCGCGTAGCCGGCCGCCACCGAGGGCACCAGCGCCACGCCCAGGCCGCTGCCCACCAGGCTGACCACCGTCTGCACCTGGGTCGCTTCCTGGCCCAGGCGCGGCGCGAACCCGGCCTCGCGGCAGACCTGCTCCACCGTACTGCGCAGGCCCGGCACCTGCGACTCGGAGAACAGCACGAAGGGCTCGTCGCGCAGGGCTTCCAGCTTCAGTCTGCGCCGCGCGGCGAGCGGGTGGTCGGCCGGCAGCACCGCCACGAACCGGTCCGATTCCGCCAGGTCGATGCGCAGGCCCTCCTGGTCGGCAACCGGGCCGCGGATCGCGCCGATGTCGGCCCTTCCCTCGCGCACCATCTCGATCACGCTCAGCGTGGTGCCCTCCACCAGCTCGAGCC
>JRYH01007435.1_pt1 | contig 12543 bp, 10 predicted proteins | sample 235351 | NCBI WGS metagenome assembly JRYH01 (sample SAMN03074221, study PRJNA261480) | activated sludge metagenome | biome: Wastewater Treatment Plant; feature: Wastewater; material: Activated sludge; isolation source: activated biomass of a wastewater treatment plant treating wastewater... ... | reverse complement strand
TATTTACAAAACTGGATGTGAAGCAGAAACAGGACTTGCCAGTGGATACCGACCCGATGCGACCATTGTTGCCACGCGGTCCGGTGCGCGCATCAGAGATCAAGAGCAGCCCGTACGGGCGCCGGGCAATTCATTGATACAGCCACTGAGGAAATCCTATGAGCGGATTCGACGACAACGGCCGACACAGCGGGTCCGATGCAGGTGCATCGGAAAACGGAACGGATACTGCCATGCCCAGGCTGTCGCGACGCCAGATGCTGCGCGTCGGTGCCGGCGTGGCCGGAACGGCGTTGGTGCCGACCCTGACACCTTTCGGCTGGGTCTACGCCGCCGACCAGCCGCCGATCGGCACCTGGCCGGCCGGCTCGAAGGGCGACACGGTCTATCTGGCCGCTTCCGTGCCCCTGACCGGCACGTATGGCGTTCAGGGCGCCGATGAACTCAAGGGCTGGGAACTGGCCGTCGAACACATGAACACCAACCACGAGCTGATGAAAGCCATCGCTCCGAAGGTGAACAACGGAGTTCTCGGCAAGAAGGTCGCGCTGGTGTCCGGCGACTCGGCCGCCAAACCCAATCAGGCCTTGCAACTGCAGGAAAACTTCATCAACCAGAACAAGGTCATCCTGATGACCGGTTCGACTTCATCCGCGGTTGCCGTGGCGCTCAACAAGTTTGCCGAGCGCGAAAAGGTTCTCTACATGCCCGGCATCTCGGGCTCGAACGATACGACCGGCAAGGATTGCGTGCGGTACGGCTTCCGCCAGGGCTATTACGGCGAGATGGCGGCCAACTCGATCGGTCCGATCCTGCTCAAGACATTCGGCAAGGATCGCAAGATGGCGTTCATGACGCCGGACTACACCTACGGGCACACCACCACCGAGTCGACCGAGCGCTTCCTCAAGGAAAAAGGCGGCTGGAAAACGGTCACCAACCAGGTATCGCCGCTCGGCACGCAGGACTTCAGCCAGTATCTGACCAATATCGCCAACTCGGGGGCCGAATTCCTGATCAACGTGAACTGGGGGCGTGATGCCATTCTGTCGAGCCAGCAGGCCAAGCAGTTCGGTCTGTTGCCGCGGATGACGCTGGCACTGCCCTACCAGATTCCGTTCTTCGCCAAGGAAGCCGGTGTCGACATCAGCGAGGGCGTGTTCGCCGCCACGGAATTCTGGTGGACGCTGGGTGACGATCCGAAATACCCGCTGGCGAAACTGTTCGTCGAATCCTTCCATGCGAAATACGGCTACCGCCCGGAGTGGGGCGCCGAGAACGCCTACATGAGCTTTGCGCACTGGGCGCGCATGGTCACGGAAGCCGGCACCTTCTATCCGCCCGACGTCATCAAGCACTGGGAGAACGGGGAAACCGTGCCGTCGCTGTTCGGCGACGTCCACTACCGGCCCGAGGATCACCAGTGTGTCCGCCCGGTCTTCGTGGTGCGCGGCAAGGCGAAAAAGGACATGAAGAACGACGAGGACTTCTGGGAGGTCGTCGACACGCAGCGCGGCGAGGACGTCATCCAGGCGCCCGACGCGTTCGGCTGCAAGCTCGGCAGCTATACCTGAAGCCGGTCACCGCGTGAGTGCACCGGCCCCGACGGGCCGGCGCGCCGCGCGAACACCTCCGAAACAGAACGGTTGTACCGCCGGGTGGGAGCCCGGCGAAGGATCGGACGCGCGCGGCCAGCGGCGACCGACCGGCGAATCCTTTTTCCTCTTCAAGGCGGATCGGCGTGCTGAACTGGGCCAACTTCATCTCGCAGTTGTTCAACGGGCTGGTGCTGGGTGCCCTGTTGGCGCTGATCTCTTCCGGACTGACGATCATCTACGGCACCCTCGGCGTGCTGAACCTCGCGCACGGCGCGATGTTCATGCTCGGGGGGTACGCCGGCTGGCTGGCCTTCACCTGGACCGACTCCTTCATCATCGCCGTCATTGCCGGCTCGCTGTTCGTGATGGTCGTCGGCATCATCCTCGAGCGGGTCGTCATCCGCTATTTCTATGAGCGTCCGGCCGAAGACCAGTTGCTGGTGACCTTCGGTCTCGGAATCGTGATGGTCGAACTGGTGCGCTTCATCTTCAGCAGCCAGTCCCAGCGGGTGCCGCCGCCCAAGGCCCTGCTCGGCATCACCGACCTCGGCTTCATGATCTATCCGACCTACCGGATTGCCCTCCTCGGGATCGTCACCGTCGCCTTGCTCGTGCTCTATATCGTGCTCTACCGCACGCGCATCGGGATGATCGTGCGCGCCGGAATCGAAGACTCGATGATGGTCGATTCCCTGGGCATCAATGTCCACCGCATCTTCATGCTGGTATTCGGCATCGGTGCGATGGCCGCGGGTTTTGCCGGCATCGTCAACGCCCCGGTGGTATCGATCGCGCCGGACGTCGGCGAAGCCATTCTCGTGCAGACCTTCGTCGTCGTCGTCATCGGCGGCGTCGGTTCCTTTCCCGGCGCCGTACTGGGCGGACTCATCGCCGGCGAGATCGTTTCGATCACGTCGATGTTCGATCCCGGCTTTTCCTACGTGGTGCTGTTCATCGCCATGACCCTGGTGCTCATGTTCCGCCCACGCGGACTGATGGGCGCGATTGGCCGCGAATGACTCTTCGAACCATCCGACACAATGAACAGAGATCGCCCCTTTCTCGTTGAAGCGCTCACGCTGCTGGCGCTGATCGCCGCGCCCTTCGTGCTGCCCTACCTGGGCTTCACGCCGACCACCATCAACCGCATCCTGATCTGGGGTCTGGTCGGCATCGGCTTCGACCTGCTGTTCGGCTACACCGGCCTGCTCTCCTTCGGCCAGTCGGCGTTCTTCGGCACCGGCGGCATGTTTGCCGCCTGGCTGCTCACCCAGGCGTCGTTCACGAACACGATCTTCGCGCTCATCCTGGGCACGATCGTCGCCGGCATCGCCGGCTACCTGATCGGTCTCGTGGCCCTGCGGCGATCCGGGATCTATTTCGCGATGATCACGATCGCCATCGCGGAGGTGTTCTTCTACATGGAGTTCAACCCGCTGTCGGCCTACACCGGTGGCGAGAACGGCCTGCCCGGCGTACCCCGGCCGAATCTGGCACTCGGCTTCACGACGATCGAGTTCCGCAGCCATCTGGAAGTCTATGCATTCATGGCCTTCTGGTACTTCGTCGGCCTGGTGACCGCATTGCGCCTGGTGCGCTCGCCCTTCGGCCTGATCCTGCGCGCCATCCGCGACAACCCGTTGCGCGCCGTCGCACTGGGGCACAACACGAAGGGCTACAAGCTCGCCATCTTCGTCATCGCGGCGATGTATGCCGGTTTCGCCGGCGGGCTGCTGGGCATGATGCAGGGCTTCATGCCGCCCGATGCCTTCATGTTCCACACGTCGGCCGAGATCGTCATGCAGACCGCCATCGGCGGCGCCGGAACACTGTTCGGCCCACTGCTTGGTGCCGCCACCTGGCTGTATCTGAGTGATCTGTTCCAGGTCACCTTCAAGCTCGGCCCGACGTGGAAACTGATTCTGGGCATCGTTTTCGTCCTGCTCGTCATCTTCCTGCGTCACGGACTCGTCGGTGCGCTCACCGATCTGTTCCATCTCGGCCGCCCGGGCCGCAAGATCGAACAGACGGCGCAGGCGGGCATTCCGGCCAGCCAGCCGGCCACCGCCGCCGCGGACCGGATCCAGGCAGCCAGTTCCATGACCGCCGTGCGCGAGCAGAAGAAGGGAACGATTCTCGAGGCAACCGGGCTGAGCAAACACTACGGCGGCCTGATCGCGAACCGCGACATCGATTTTCGGGTCGAATACGGCGAGATCCGCGGCATCATCGGCCCCAACGGCGCCGGCAAGAGCACCTTTTTCAAGACCATCATGGGAACGGAACGTCCCACCACCGGCAAGGTGTTCTACAAGGGGCAGGACGTGACCCGCCTGCCGGCCTATGCACGGGCGCGGCGCGGACTGTCGGTCAAGTTCCAGAACCTGCGGACCTTCGGCGACCTCTCCGTCCTGCAGAATCTCTATCCGGCCCTGCGCCGCCGTTTCAGCCCGTCCGAAATACCCGCCAGGGCCGAGGAACTGCTGGCCCGGGTCCGGCTGGACGTGCCGCCGGACCGCCTGGTGAAGCACATCTCGCACGGGCAGCAGCAATGGCTGGCCATCGCTACCGCCATGGCCTCGGAGCCGGACCTCCTGCTGCTTGACGAGCCGACCGCCGGGCTCGGGCCCGAGGAAACCCATCTGACAGCAGAAATCATCCGCGACCTGAATGCCGCGAAGGTCACCGTGGTGGTGATTGAGCATGACATGGGCTTCATCCGCTCGCTGTGCGGCCGCACCAGCGTCCTGCATTATGGTGCCCTTTTCGCTCAGGGCACCTTCGAGGAGATGGCGGCGGACCCACGCGTGCAGAAGATCTATCTGGGGACCGAGTGATGACTGACGAAGCTCTCTTGCGCCTGACCAATCTTCATTCCGGCTATGGCAAGGTGAAGATCGTCGAGGACATCAGCTTTAGCGTGAAGCGGGGCGAGATACTGGCGATCATCGGGCGCAACGGCGTTGGAAAGACCACGCTGATGCGCAGCCTGATCGGGCAGATCCCGGTGCAGTCGGGCGCGATAGAACTGGCGGGGCAATCCATCACCAACCTGTCCGTGCCCCGTCGGGCGGCCCTTGGAATGGGCTATGTGCCGCAGGGGCGCGAAATCTTCGGCAAGCTGTCCGTCGCGGCGAACCTGGAGCTGGGCCAGGGGGTCGGGGCCGCGAAAGAGCTGAACCTCAAGGCCGCGTTCGATTATTTTCCGATTCTGGAAAAACGGCTCCAGCAGCCGGCCGGCTCGATGAGCGGGGGCGAGCAGCAGCAACTCGCCATCGCGCGGATCATCGTCGGACAGCCGCAGATCATGCTGCTGGACGAGCCGTCCGAGGGGGTTCAGCCCTCGATCGTCCAGGATATCGGCCGCGCCATCATGCGCCTGAGTGCGGAACGCGGGCTGACCATCGTGATCGTGGAGCAGAATCTCAATCTCATTCAGATGGTGGCCGACCGCTGCCTGGTCATGGACAAGGGGCAGATCATCGCTGAAATCCCGCCCGACGCGCTCGCCGATCCCGAGACGGCCAGAACCTATCTGGCGATCTAGGCCGAGGATCTGTGAGCCGGACATCCCATACGGGACTCGAAGAAACCCGGTCCCCGTTCCCGTTCCAGCGTAGCAAGATTCAGGATGTCACCGGCGATCCGGCCAAGCAGTGCCCGGTCATGCGAGATTGCCAGGATGCCGATGCCGAATTCCTCGGCAAGGCTGCACAGCAGACGCCAGATCCTGGCCTGTGACAGCGGATCCATGGCGGAACTGATCTCATCGGCAACAAGATAGCGGGGAGCCGCGCCAAGACTGCGCAGGATGGCGACCCGCTGCAACTGGCCACCCGAAAGCTCGTGCGGGAACCGGTCATGAAGCTCTTCGGTCACGCCGACGCGCCGGGCAAGCTCGGCCGAGGGCGGGGCCGCCTCGGCGATCACCCGGGCGATGCGCCAGCGCGGGTTCATCGCCATCAGCGGCGCCTGGTGCAGATATTGCACCGGCCGATTGCCCGGCGCCGCAACCGGGCGGCCATCCACCCTGACCGCGCCGCTGAACGGACGGTGCAACCCCGCCAGCACCCGGCCAAGCGTGGTCTTGCCGCAGCCCGAAGGCCCGGTCAGCCCCAGAACCTGCCCCGGGGCGATCGTCAGGTCCAGATCCCGGAACAGGACCAGCCCGGCATGACCCGCGCTGACCGCCCGCGCCTCAAGCATGGCCGGCAAACCCGTTCTGCGGCAGCGCCCGCCAGAGTGCGGACGCGTAATCCGATAACGCCCGTGCCCCGGCGGCCGAGAAACGGGCCGCCGGTTCCTCGCCGCGCATGAACCCGTCCTCCAGAAGCAGCACGCGATCGGCGAACGGCAGAACCGAGACAAGGTCGTGGCTGATCAGCAGCACCGCACTCCCCCGGTCGGCGCGGGCGCGCAATCGGGACAGGACGATATCGCGGTTCGCCGCGTCAAGGCCGGCGGTCGGTTCATCCGCGACCAGAACGGAGGCGCTGCCGATCTCGGCCGCACAGACCATCACTCGCCGGGCCATGCCGCCGGAAAGCTGATGCGGATACAGGCGCGCAGCCGATTCCTGCAGCCCGACCGCGACAAGCCGTTCCGAAATCCGCGGCAGGACCGAGGCCCGGGCTGCAGCCCGGCCGATCTGGGCGCCGGTGCGCGCCAGCGGATCGAGATGGCTGACCTGCTGCGGCACCAATCCGATTTCGCGCGCGCGCAGACGTGCAAGCCCCGCCGCATCCATGTCGCGGCCACGGAACCGGATTGTCCCCGTCTGGCCCGCATTCGGGGGCAGAAGTCCGAGCAGCGCCAGCGCCAGCAGGCTTTTGCCCGCGCCGGAACTGCCGATCACGGCCATCACCTCCCCGGGTTCCAGCGCAAAGGACAGCCCTTCCAGCCGGGTGATCTCTTCCCGTTTGAAGAAAGCGCGATAGCGATAGAAGGCGACCGACAGATCGCGCACCTCGAGCAGTTTCGTCACAGCCTTGCCTCCCTCGGATCGGTCAGGCGGCGCAAGCCGCCGCCCAGCATTTCGAAACATAGAACCAGCGCCAGCAGCGCGGCGCCGGGAAAGAGCGCAAGCCACCAGCGCCCGGCCACCAGATGCCGCATCGAGTCGGAGAGCATGACTCCGATCGCCGGGCGCGAGGGCTCCAGCCCGAACCCGAGGAAGGTCAGGCCGGCTTCGTGCAGGATCGCGTGCGGGAACATCAGCAGGAACCCGACCATGACCTGCGGCATCAGGTGCGGCAGGACATGGTGCCGCAGGATGAACAGGCGCGACCGGCCAAGCCCCGCCGAGACCTCGATCCAGGGGGCGGCCATGATCTGCATGAGTTCGGCCCGCAGGATCCGCGCGAGCCGGGGCCAGTGCGACAGCGCCACCGCGATGATGACCGCCTGGGTTCCGCCGCCAAGCGCGAAACAGATCATGAGCAGCAGGAGCAGATGCGGCATCGCCAGCATGACATCCGTCAGCCCGCCGATCAGCGCATCGCACCAGCGCCCCCATCCGGCAATCACCGCGGCCATGAGCGCGATCAGCGTCGAGATCGTCGCGGCCAGGAACCCGATCTGCAGGCTGAGGGTCAGGCCATGGAGCGTGCGCGCCAGGTTGTCGCGCCCCATGTGATCGGTGCCGAAAGGATGCGCGGCCTGCGGCGGCAGCAGCCGTGCCAAGAAATCGGCGCGCATCCCGGCGTCTCCGATCAGCCATGCCGCTGCCACGACCCCGACGACCACGAGCGCCGCCAGCCCGCCCGCCCCCACGGTTCTGATCCGGCCGTTGGCGAGGGCGGCCGTCATGAGACCCTCCGCATCCGGGGATCGACGAAACGGCTCAGGAGATCGGCCAGGATATTCGCCGAGGTGACGACCAGCGCCGTCAGAAGCGATATCGCCAGCAACAGGGGCACGTCGCCCTGCCGGGCGGCCTCGATACTGGCGCGCCCCAGGCCGGGCCAGGCAAAGACCTGTTCGGCCAGGATCGAACCGCCGAAGATTTCCCCGGTCGAGGCGCAAAGCAGGGTCAGCGCCGGCAGCGCCGCGTTGCGGGCGGCATGGCGCAGGGCGATATCGGCGCGGCCCGCTCCCTGTGCGCGGGCAAAGGTGACGTGGTCGGACCCGAGCACCTCGATCACCTTGGCCCGTGTATGCAGCGCGATCTGGGCCACGCCGAACAGGGTCAGCGCCAGCAGCGGCAACAGCAGATGATGCAGTCTCTGCCCGAGGCCGATGTCTTGCGGGTCGACTCCGACCGGGCCGGCGCAGCAGATCGGGGTCCATCCCAGGTGGACCGAGAACAGCATCAGCATCAGCATCGCCAGCCAGAAGGTCGGCGTCGAAGCCAGCAGGTAACACCAGATGCGNNCTCCCTGCAGGATCGCCGCGACCAGGCCAAGCGCAAAGCCGAGAATGCCCGACAGCAGCCAGGCAAGACCGCTCAGTGCGAGCGATGCGCCGATCCGGTCGGCGAGAACCGTCCCGACCGGCGCATTGTATGTGGTGCTCCAGCCCAGTTCCCCGCGCAGCAGATGGCCGGCCCAGAGCAGGAACTGCTCGGCCAGGGGGCGGTTCAGTCCCCAGGCTTCTGCAATCCGCTCCTTGTGTTCGGGGCCGAGGCGGGCCATCGCCGGCCCGAGATAGGCATCAACCGGGTCGATGGGCGACAGCTTCATCAGCAGGAACACCGCGACCGCAACGCAGAACAGCACAAGACACAATCGCAACACCCCGGAGACGAGCGCGGCACCGGCCGGCACGGCCTCGCCCCGGGGGTTCCGCTTCTTCAGGGGCATGTCCAAGCCCAGTTGGCCAGCGTCGCGGTGATCGGCCAGCCATGCCCGTGCGGCTCGATCCGGGCCGGGCCGAGGTCGAGACAGTCGTTCACCAGATAAACGTGGTCGAGGTTCACCAGCCAGAGCCACGCATTGTCCCCGGCGATGCCGTAATGCTCTGCCGCCGCGGACCAGAAGGGAATCGAGGCGTCATAGCTTTCCGCGGACTGGGCCTGTTCGAACAGGGCCTCGACCCGGGGGTTGGCGTAATATGTCGGGTTCATATAGTCGACGCCGCCCAGCCGCTCGGCATAGATGCTGTAAAGCTGCCACGGTGAATGACTGCCGAACCCGAAGACGACCGGTTCGGAATTCATCACCCGCCGGATCGCATCCCAGCTGCTGCCGCGGGGCGTGGCCTGGACGCCAAGCGGGCGCAGGAGTTCCGCCGTGGTTTCCGCCAGCGCCTGCCGGGTGGCGTCACTGGCCGGGTAGTGGATCGGAAATTCCGCCCTGATCCCGTCCCTTGCCCGCACGCCGTCCGCGCCTTCGTGCCAGCCGGCCTCTTCCAGCAGGGCGATTGCGGCCTCGGGGTCATAAACCCCCTGGTCGTGTTCGCCGGCCCAGGCCAGGCCATCGGCCGGCCCGAAGGCCGGCGTTCCATGGCCGAGCAATGCGACCTCGACCACGGTATCGCGGTCGATCCCGAGGTTGAGCGCCCGGCGGATCGCCGGATCCGACGTGACTGCATGGCCGATCTTGCGCCCGTCCTCCTCGCGCGGTTCGGGGAACGGCAGGCTCAGCCCGCGGTTGTCGACGGTCGGCACCGCCAGGGCATGAAAGCCCTCCGGCACGGTATCGGCAAGCGGCGCCGGGACGGCGACCATGTCCACCTTGCCGGAAAATGCGGCTGCCAGTCCCGCATCCGCACCGGTGAACAGGAAGGTGATGCGCCCGAACGCGGTCCGCGGGCCGTGATAATATTCGTTCCGTTCGACGATCAGCTGCTCGCCCTCGGACCAGGACAGAAAGCGGTAAGGGCCCGACCCAAGCGGTGCGCGCGCGTAATCCGGCCCGTAGCTGTCCTTGGGAACGATGCCGAGGGTCACGAAATTCTCGGTAAAGGTGATCCAGGGCCGCGAGAGGGTGATACGAACGGTCCGGTCATCCAGCGCCTCGGCCCGTTGCATCACGTCGAGGTCCACTTCGCCGGCCGCCTCTTTCGCGGTGTTGAAGGTAAAGGCCACGTCATGGGCGGTCAGCCGCGTGCCGTCGGAGAACCGGACATCGTCGCGCAATGTGATGGTCCAGGTTCGGCGGTCTTCGGAAAGCTGCCAGTCGGTGGCCAGGTCGGGCTGGATCTCCAGTTCGGTGTCCCGCTGCAGCAGCGTGGACTGGAACAGCGGATTCCCGTAGCTGCCCCATCCCATGACCGGATCGAAACCGGTTTCAGGTTCGCCGCCGATGGCAAGCACCAGCGTATCGCGCTCTGCGGCCTCCACGGGCGAGTGGACCGCCGCGAGGGCTAAGGCACCCGCCAGCAGAAGCCCCCGGACGCGGCGCACCGACCCCCCTGGATGTTCCACAGCAGCCCCCCTCTCTCCGTATGCAACCTTCACGGGTTTTGCATATCGCGACGGGAGAGGCGCCGGAATTACCAGAACGGGTAGTTCCCGCCCGGCAGAAGGATGGCCCAGAATGGCAAACAGGAAAGGAGGGCATGCGTCATGCAGCGCGTGACCGTGACACTGGACGACGAGCTGATGACGGTCCTTGACGCGGTGATGCGCGAGCGGGGCTACCGCACCCGCTCCGAGGCGCTTCGCGATCTGACGCGGATGGGCCTTGCACGGACCCGTGCCGCCGATGCCCCGGATGCGGATTGCGTTGCGGTGGTGATCTACACCTATAATCATCACGCGCGCGAGCTGACGCAGAAGGTCACTTCCGCACATCACTCGCATCACGCGCTGCAGGTTTCGAGCCTGCATGTTCATCTCGACCCGGCAATGTGCATGGAGGTCTCGATCCTGCGCGGCCCGGTCGGCGAGGTGCGGCATTTCTCCGACCACCTGCTTTCCGAGCGGCATATCCGCAACGGGGACGTCGTGATCGTCCCGCTGCCCGACATCGCGGCGGAAGACGATTAGGTTCTGAACCTGGCCGCTGCAGCCCGCGACCAGGCGCAAGCCTGCCGGCTTTCGGTGGCGCGGGCGCGGCATCCATGATGCGCGCCGGGTGTTTTCTTCACGACGGGGGTGGAATGGTGGGTGATGAGAGACTCGAACTCCCGACATCTTCGGTNNGCTCTACCAACTGAGCTAATCACCCGATATCGGGCCTGATTAGCCTGCGGCAGCGCCTGCCGCAAGGGTTCTGCGCCATGGCGCGGCGCAGATTGTCGCTGACAGGACATTGCAGGGCGGATCCGTGTCGTTTCCGGACGGCTTGGCGGTGAGGTGGCGATGGTATGACTGGCATGTCTTTGGAGGAGGGCGTGCCATGCTGGATCGGGAAACGGGAATTCCGGGCAGGGAGGCACAGCGCGGGCGGCTTGATGCGTTGCTGCGGCCTCGGTCGATCGCGCTGGTCGGCGCCTCGAAGAAGCGCAACAGCGTCGGCAGCAGCATGATCCGCAATGTCCTGCAGGGCGGCTTCGACGGGGAGATCCATGCGGTCAACCCCTCCTATCGGACGCTTTACGGCTATCCGTGCCATCCCGACCTGGCAAGCCTGCCCGGGCCGGTTGACCTGGCGGTGCTTGCGGTGTCGAACCGGGTCTTGGAACAGGTGGTCGAAGAGGCCATTGCCCACGGGGTGAAGGCGCTCGTGATCTTTGCCAGTGCCGAGGTTGAGGGCGACGAGGGGCTGCGGCAGCGGATCGCGGATCGCGCGCGGGCTGCGGGCATCGTCATATGCGGTGCGAACTGCATGGGATTTTTCAATCTCGACCATGGGTTGCACGCGTTTTCGGCCCTTCAGCCCGAGACCATGGAAAAAGGCGGGCTGACCTGCATCGCGCAGTCCGGCTCGCTGCTGCAGGCGCTGGTGTTCAATGACGAGCGGCTGCGCTTCAACCTTGCCGTCTCCACGGGGCAGGAACTCGGCGCGACCGCGGCCGATTTCATGCATCACGCGCTGGATCAGCCCTCGACCCGGGCAATCGCGCTGGTGCTGGAGGCGATCCGCGATCCCGGCCGCTTCATTGACGCGCTCGGGCGGGCGCGGGAGCGTGACATTCCGGTCATCGTGCTCAAGCTCGGGAAGTCGGCGGCGGGGGCGGCCTTTGCGCTCAGCCATACCGGCGCCATTGCCGGGGACACGGCGGTTTACGAGGCGCTGTTCCGCCGCCACGGGGTGATTTCGGTGCGCGACCTCGATGAACTTGCCGCGACGGCGATGCTTTTGACCGCGGGGCGCCGCGCGGCGCCCGGGGGGCTGTCGGCGATCCTCGATTCGGGGGGCGAGCGCCAGTTGATCGTTGATCGCGCCGAGGATCTTGGCGTTCCGCTGGCCGAGATCGGGGCGCAGACACGCGACACCCTCGCCGCAACGCTCGATTACGGGCTGACCCCGGTCAATCCGGTCGATGCCTGGGGCACCGGGCGCGATTTCGAGGCCGTGTTCGAGACCTGCCTGTCCGCGCTCATGCGCGACCCGGCGACCGGGATCGGCATGTTCGTGGCAGACCTTTGCGACAATCTCGACCTGCATGATGCCTATGCGGGGGTCTGCCTTTCCGTTGCGCGCGACAGCGACAAGCCACTGGCCCTGATGACGAATTTCGGCGCCTGGAGCCATCGCAAGCTGGCCCTGCGGCTGGCGCGGGCCGGGGTCGCGGTGCTGGACGGCACGACCCCGTCGCTGCGGGCGGTGCGGCACGCGATGGATTATCGCGACTTCCGTGCGCGCGGCGCGGGGCGCGGGCAGCCCCGGCCGGAAAACCCCCGTGCCGGCCACTGGCGGGAATTGCTGGCCGGGCGCAGCGCGCCGCTGACCGAGGACGAGGGCTATGCGCTGCTTTCTGATTACGGGATCGGAACGCCCGCGCATCGCGTCGCCGCGACGCGCGAGGAGGCGATTGCCGCCGCCCGCGCCCTCGGCTTTCCGCTCGTGATGAAAACGGCGCAGCCCGGCATCCTGCACAAGAGCGACGTGGGCGGCGT
>JRYH01011573.1_pt1 | contig 12552 bp, 12 predicted proteins | sample 235351 | NCBI WGS metagenome assembly JRYH01 (sample SAMN03074221, study PRJNA261480) | activated sludge metagenome | biome: Wastewater Treatment Plant; feature: Wastewater; material: Activated sludge; isolation source: activated biomass of a wastewater treatment plant treating wastewater... ... | reverse complement strand
GTGACGTTTTCTTCGCCGCGATTGCGTTGCAAGGTCCGCGGGCTCATGCCGAGCTGCCGCGCGGTGCCCTCGATGTCCGTAAGTGGCTCGGCAATGCGCGTTCGCACGACGGCTCGGGTCGCTTCGAGGATTGTCGTCGGTGGTCGACGTCGAGCCATCCGGAGGATATCGCCGCAGGTCACCTGCATCTCAAGCGGCATGAGGTGAGTTGTTGCATCTTCCAGAAGGTGCCTCTTGAAGACGATGGCATTCGCCGCCTTGCCAAAGAAAAGGGGGGCTCCAAACGCCACCTCAAGTTTTCGCCAGCACGGAGGTCGCTCGTAGCTGCATTCGATGCGAATCGGATCCCACTTCGCACTGGTGTGACGGCGCAGCGCCGTCAGCATGGGCCACAGGATATGCTCGGCGTGATGCCTGCGCCCGTAGGTTGCTGGATCGGCCATGCTGTAGCGCCAGACGGCGATCTCGCCGCGCACATCGAGGGCAAGCTCGCCTCCCGTCTGATGAAACCGCAGGCCCCGGTTCGAGCGCAGGATCTTGTCACGCAAGGTCGCGCCGGACATCCCGTAACGGGCCCATAGGCCGAAATCCTCGGGTTGCATGGCTTGGCCGACACGCAGTCCGATCAAGTCATCACCGAGCATTGCGGCCGATCTCTCGAACAGACCGAGCAGACTACGGAGAGGTATCCAATTTGCTTCGCCCGATGCCAAGCTGAGCGGCAGGTTCTCCGACTGGAAGACACGTGTCAGCATTCGCGATCCGCCGGCCGCCTCAAGGAGCCGGGGGAGAGGGCCGAGGCCGGTGCTGTTTGTGAATGCCGTTACGGTCATGAGACCACGCCTGGAAATTAGCGTGCAGAATGGCAGAGCGCGCCGTTTTCTGTCGAGCGCCTTTTCCCCCCAACGCCTCGCGCACGTTTGTCGGGTAACTCAGTGCACCGTGGCGCAAAATGCCAAGCCGCGAGGGCGTACAAGTTTATGATTTCCGGCATCGATTCGTCGGAAGACGACGAGGGGCAGCCGCAGCAGATCGAGGGAATTGCGAAAGCAGGTGTCTCGGCGATCTGACAGTCGGAGGGTACACGAATGCGTCCTGCGATTGCGTTATTCTTGGCGCTTGGGACGGTGGGCCTCGGCCCGGACATCGCGCAAGCCGCCGAGAACGCAACCGGCTTCTATCTCCTCGGATCCAAAGCGTCGATGGCGGGATATGTGCCGCCGCCCGGTATTTACGTCATCGACATCAACTACGGATATTCAGGCAATGCCAGCGGCAACGCGGCCCGCGGCATCGCCTTGCGGCGAACTGGCATAACGATAGATGCCGATATTGAGGTCGACGCCGCCGCCTACATCAACGCGCCTGTGGCAACCTGGATTGCACCCGAAAAGGTCCTGGGCGGAAACGCGGGTTTCGGCATCATGCTGCCGTGGGGCTGGAAGCGGATTGATGTCGCCCTCGATACACGCGGCACAATCACACTGCCCGACAACACCATCTTCGGTCCCGGCCACCATTTCGAGTTCGAGGACGACTCGACGAAATTCGGCGATCCTGTTCTCAACGCTCTCATCGGTTGGCATGCCGGCAACTGGCATTGGAACGTCTCGGCACTCATCAACGTACCGATCGGGCCATGGGACCGGGATAGCATTTCCAACATTGCCTTCCATCATTGGGGCCTCGATACCAGCGGGGCCGTCACCTATCTCGACCCCGCCAAAGGCTTGGAGGTTTCGGTAGCTGCTGGATTCACGTTCAACTGGGAAAATCCAGATACGGACTATCAGTCCGGTACGGAATTTCACGTTGAGTGGGGTGTGATCCAGCACGTCTCCAAGACGTTCTCGCTCGGCCTCGCCGGATACCATTACCAGCAGGTCACCGGCGACAGCGGTGCGGGGGCGCACCTCGGAGGTTTCGAAGGCCGCGTCACTGCGATCGGCCCGGTGATGACTTACGGATTTGCACTCGGGAGGCTGCCCGTCAACACGGAATGGAAGTACCTCCACGAGCTCGACGCGGAGAATCGGCTCAAGGGCGAGGTCGGGATGCTCACGGTGTCCATGCCCCTGTGGGTGCCCGGACATTGATCAGGTACAGTCGCGCGCGATGCGGTCATCGGTTTCAGATGTGTCCGTCGCGTGGTTACCATTCGTTGATATCCGGTCATCTCAGGCAAAGCTCCAGCTATGCCCGCAGTGTCCGGTCATTTGCGAAGCCCATCAGCCTGACGCTATTTGTCTGGTCAGTTGCACAGCGCCTCCTGGCGAACCAGCGCTGACGGTGCGCAAGGTGGCGACGACTTCAAACCAAAGATTCCAAGCCTATGACGGCAAGCTCTCGCGCTTATATGCTGCTGGTTCTTACGGCGCTGTCTGCGATGAACCAGCTCGACCGTCAGCTCGTGAACATCCTGATCGAGCCGATCCGTGCGGAGTACTCGCTGAGCGACATCCAAATCGGGCTTCTATCGGGCCTTGCATTCGCAGCGATATATGGCGTGCTCAGCATTCCGGCGGCGCTCTATGCCGTTCGCCACAACCGCCGAAACCTGCTTGCCCTATCAGCCGCCGTATGGGGCGGCATGACGGTTATGTGCGGGCTAGTGCAGAGCTATTCGCAGCTTCTGGTTGCGCGCCTTGGCGTAGGTATTGGCGAAGCGGGAGGCATGCCACCGTCACACGCGATGATCTCCGACAGGTATGGGCCGAACGAGCGCGCCGCCGCCATGGCGACATGGGCCTCAGGCGTTAACATCGGGATCTTCCTCGCCTTCTTGTGCGGCGGGCTGATTGGCGAGCTTTACGGATGGCGGGTGGCATTCTTCTGGGCCGGCGGCTTGACGGTTGCTCTTGCCATTGTGGTGCAGCTTACCGTCCGCGAGCCGGAACGTACGACCGACATCGCCGGCTCCTCGGCACAGCCGACGGTGCGGCTGCTCTCGAACTTGCTCCGCGCGATAGGCGGCGATCCGGTGCTGCGACATGTCATCGTCGGTGCGACGCTCGCCAGCGTTGTCGGCTATTCCTTTCTAACGTGGTTGTCCTCGTTCCTGGTGCGGTCGCATGGTTTTGGGATCGGCGAAGCGGGGATGTATATTGCCGTCGTGGTGGGAGCCTTGGGTGCGGGTGGCACGTGGCTCGGCGGACACCTCACCGAGCGACTGCAGCGGCGAGACATCCGTTGGGCGCTGTGGTTGACGGCTGTCGCGATGGCCGGCATCGCGCCGTTCACTCTTGCGGCGCTCCTCGCGGCCCCCACATGGATCGCGCTGACGTTGTTCGCGGTGCAGGGAACGTTCGGCGCTGTGTTCATCGGGCCGTCGATTGCGATACTCCACAATCGCGTCCCGGATGAGGCCCGGCCGGTGGCCTCTGCGGTGTTCCTGTTGGTCGTCAACTGCGTCGGGCTCGCGTGTGGTCCTTTGGGCGTCGGAGCCCTCAGCCATTATGTTTTCGCTGCCTATGGCGCAGACTCGCTACGGTATGCTCTCGCTACGATCGAGATCTTGGCCGTCTTATCATCCGTGCATTATTTCGTTGCTGGCGTGCGGCTGCGTGTGACCTGAGACCCTTCTCTCATCCAGTCAGAAGGTGAGTTCAGAGCTAAAATTCTGGACATGATCGTTCGTCACGGCAAGGGTTACTGGGCGTCGCAGAACTCTTCTGGTGTTCGGTTGGCGAGAGCGGAATGGGACTGGACACGGCTGTAATGGTCGCGAAAATCCGCCAGCAGCCTCTTGCTTCGTCGAGCGTGGAGAACAGCATCTCGTTCAATAGCTCGTCGCGCAGCCGCCCCATCAAAACTCCGACGAACGCGTTTTGCTGCGACTTGCTGGGCTGGATGTAGTGCCGGTCGATGCCGCTGTCCTTACTCTTGCTGCTGTAATCCAGCCAACCCCCAACTCCACGTGTCCCCGATGCAAGGACATTTCTTGGCGAGAGGACTGCTGAGGAGCGCGACATCCGTTGCTAAGTCTTCTCCGGATGGCCCGAGCCTGGTGGCACATTAGGATTTAAAGGTGCGCCCTGCGCACTCGTTGAAAAAGCCGCTGCGCGCCGTGGCGTAGTCATGCGGAACCATCGATCTGGCTTGAAGTCTCGCGGCGCCATACTTGATCCACTCCTCGTCTTAGAGCTCCAATTTATCGGGCTGGGTAGGTGCCTTGATCAGCATCGACGTGCTGTCTACCGCAGTTGCCTTCCAACGCTCGGCTTGCCGGCAAGGGTTGAGGGAACGATACTCGACCCTGTACTTAAAAGGAGAGCTGGAGATGGCGAAGACGTTCGAGGTCGGCGATCACGTGAGCTGGAACTCTGAGGCGGGCCGCGTATCCGGGACGATCATCAAAGTCCACACGCGCGATTTTGACTATAAGGGGCATACCCATCACGCCGCTGAAGACGATCCGCAGTACGAAATCAAAAGCGATAAAACGGACCATGTCGCCGCCCACAAGGGCAGTGCGCTTGAGCATGCGTGAAAACGACAGGTGCCGCTACCCTTTTTCACCATCGGCCATTCCAACCGGAGCCTCGAGGAGTTTGTCGAGCTCCTGAAGGTGTCGCGCGTCGAGCGCGTCGTCGACGTCAGAAAGATGCCGATGTCTCGGACCAATCCGCAGTTCAACAAGGACGCTTTTCCATACGCGCTAGCGGCCTTTCAGGTTTCCTACGATCATATTGCGGCACTTGGTGGCCTTCGCGGCAGGGCTCGAAGCCTGCCTTCAGACGTCAACGGCTTGTGGGAGAACAAGAGTTTTCACAACTATGCCGATTATGCGCTTTCGGAACAGTTTCATGAAGGCCTCGACTGCCTGATCGAAGAAGGACGCAAGCGGCGCTGCGCAATCATGTGTTCAGAAGCGGTGTGGTGGCGCTGCCACCGACGCCTCATTGCCGACAATCTGATCGTGCGCGGTGAGGCTGTATTCCACATTATGGGACGTGACAGAATCGAAGCCGCTCGGCTGACATCTGGTGCTGTCGTTCGTTCAGATAACACAATTATCTATCCTAACATAAGTTGAACCATCCCATTCGATCCTCGCATAAACGGCTGGCGACGGCCGCTCTTGGCTCGTCATCACCACCGTGGATCGCCCGGCCGAAGCGTTCCATATGTCGGACATCCAAGATGGAGACGGAGTGCTCTGAGAGCGCCTTTCTGGTGACGTCCTTAAGTGAAGCCGAGCGAACATCCGAGCGCGACCGCCCAGGAGCAGCCAACTACGCCGCGATTATTGTTTCCTTCGACCTTCGACGCGCCTCGCCTGGGGCGCAGTTGGGAGAATTTCCTGAGTCTCGCTAACGAGGCTCCGAACGGCTAACTCTCGAGACCGGCCCTCCGCTGTTCCCAGGCGGAGACTAAACGAAAGCCAAGCGAACGGAGCGGCTCAGGTGCGAGCCAGCTCGCTTGGCCAAACGCCGCTTCGAGTTCGGCATCCCGGCGTTGGAATGCAATCGCTTCCGCGAGCTTTTTTCCAAGAGCGGTTCCTTTGGCGATACCGGCGCCGTTGCATCCTGCGGAAACATAAAGCCCGCGTCCAAGAGAACCCCAAACGGGGGAGCCATTCATCGTGAGCGCGGTTGTGCCGCCCCAGACGAATTCCATCTTGATATCGGAAAAGGATGGATAGCGCCGGCGAAAGCGGGCATCGAGCATCTCGTGTGCACGGAGCGCGGACATTGGGCACTCATAGGAATAGAGCGAGCGCACCAGAAGCCGGTTCTCGCCGACGCGCCTCGACGTCGTGCCGAGCCGATGGGTAGGCAGCACGCCCCACGCTGCTGCCCCGATGTCTCGATCGTCGCCGGGCGAAATCGGCTCGGTCATCGCCGCATAAGTATAGATCGTGATCAGCCGATCGCGGAGATACCCGAGTGCCTTGACGAGGGCGTTGTTCGCCAGGATCACGCAGTCGGCTGTGATCGATGCGTCGGACGTGCGAAGGAGCCAGCAGCCGCAATCCTCGATCGCGGTCACCGCCGTTCGCTCATAGAGGCGCACATTTCCCGGCAGAGTCTCGCCAAGACCGCGGATCAGCGCGGCCGGCTGCAGGAGATATGCATCGACGAAGTACAGACCACCCCGGTAGAACGTGCTCCCCACAAGAGTCTGCATCTGGTCGGCGGTGAGAAATTCTCCTCGAGGGGGCTGCCGGCTTCGCGAAAGTTCGGCAATTACGCGCTCGCCGCGCTCCGTCGCTGCCGCTTTGATCCATCCGCACTGAACGAGGTCGCAGCCGATCCCGTGAGCGGCGATCAAGCTGCGAAGCCAATCCATCCCTTCCCTTGTAAACTTATTGATCGCGGTCAGGCGTTCCGCGTCTGCGGGAGCTACGATCCGCGGCGGGTTGAATGGGGCTGCAAATCCCGAGCTTCTCGATGAGGGCCCTTCACCTAGAACGGAAGACTCTACAACAGCGATCTCACTTGCCGGTTCGAGCTCAGCCAGGCGGCGTGCCGCGGCGAGACCCGTGAAGCCCGCACCCACGACGGCATATTTCGCACGTATGGCTCCTTCCGCTTTCGGCTTCGGAGATCGCCGACCAAGCAATGCATTCCACCCGCAGGTGTCGGTCAGGCGAGGAGGTGAAAGGGACACAGATTCTTCTCCATCTTCCAGCAGTTCAATACGACGACGTCGATGGGGCGGCTGACGCTCAACATGCTGCTCTCCTTCGCACAGTTCGAGCGCGAGATTGCGGGCGAGCGGATCCGCGACAAGATTGCCGCCTCCAAGGCCAAGGGCATGTGGATGGGCGGTAACGTCCCGCTGGGGTATGACGTACAGGACCGGAAACTGATCGTCAACGGGACAGAGGCAGACACCGTTCGCTTGATCTTCCGGCGCTATGCGGGGCTGGGGTCGGTCGCCTTGCTCCGCGCAGAGCTGGACCGCAATGGCGTCGTGAGCAAGCGCCGCGAAGGTGCTGGTGGACGGCTTTCGGGTGGCCAGCCATTCTCCAGAGGGGCCCTCTATACGCTGCTTCAGAACCGCATCTACCGGGGTGATGTCGCCCATCAAGGCAATGTGTATGCTGGGCAGCATGAGGCTATTGTCGATCCGGATCTCTGGCAGCTCGTGCAGGGTAAGCTCGCCGCCAATCGCCAGGAGCGACTCCTTGGTGTCGGCGCCGAGGCGGCGAGCTTGTTGGCGGGCCTGATAGTCGATGCTCACGGGTGTCGCATGACACCGATGCATTCCAACAAGCGCGGCAAGCGGTATCGCTACTACATCTCGACATCGCTCTTGGAGGGCAGCCGGCGCGCGGAGCAGGACGGCACGCGCATCCCCGCGGGCGAGATCGAGGGGCTAGTGATGGATCAATTTCGAGCCTTCCTGTCATCCAGGTCCAAGGTTGGCGCCGCGATGGCACCGCTTGGAATCGGAGCACGGTCGCTCGATGTCATTTTGAGCAGTGCGTCCGAGTTGGCGCAAAGTTGGTCGGCTCTCCCGCCTGTGAACCTGAGGGAGTTCATCAAGGCCGTCGTGCAGCAGGTCGCCGTCGGAGAGGAGCAGATTATTGTTCGCATCGACCGGGGCACCCTGGCGGAGAGGCTCGGGGCCAATCGGTTGCCGGGTTGGGAAGATGTGGATCCCGTCGCTTTGTCGTTCGCGGCTTCCCTGCGTCGAGCGGGGAAAGGCAAGCGTCTTGTTGTCGAGAGCGGCTCCCCATCCGAGATTGACGCCGGCCTCGTCGGTTTGTTGCACGAAGCGTTCTCGATGAGGACCGCGCTATTGGCAGGCTCGGACAACAGCATTGAGGCCATGACCCAGCGGCTTGGTATGGGCAAAGGGTACCTCACCGCGCTGGTGCGTCTCTCTTATCTCACTCCTGACATCGTGCGTGGCTGTCTTGAGGGGCGGCAGCCCGTCGACTTGAGCCCAACGCGACTCCTCAAGCTCAGCAAGGACCTACCGGTTGATTGGACCGAGCAGCGAGCGTGCCTCGGCTTCGTCGCTGACGGCAGCGCGTAGCCCTGCATAGAGATCCATATCCCCCGTCTCGAAAGTGGCCTCCTGAGACCCGGCGCACGATTTTGCACCGAGAGGTGGCCTTCAGCGTCTCTGGTGGCACCTAATTCGCTCTGCGGTGAGACAAGCCGCGGATATCACGCGACTATCTCGGCGCGAGCTAAGGTCTCGGAAACGTAGCGATTTCAATGGGGTGTGTGGCTGGGGGACTAGGATTCGAACCTAGACAGGCAGAGTCAGAGTCTATTTTGGTGCATTTTCGGCATTGCGCACGACTTCGCAATAATACGAAAAACTCAGTTTAATCAGCACCTTATTTTCGCCCTGTCTCGCACCTACTTTGAGCATATCTCGCTCACCGGTACGCCCGGAGTACGCCCGTTTTGGTCTCGCCGAGGTCGCCAATGAAAATCACGCACGCCCGTATCACCAAGACTGCGATCGAACGGCTCGGGCCGAACGAAGTGATCCGGGACAACGAAGCAAAGGGATTTGGTGCGAGATCCCGCGAAAAAGTTGTGACTTACTTTGTTGAGAAGAAGGTCAGGGGCAGGCGGCAGTGGGTCACGATCGGTCGACATGGGTCTCCCTGGACGGCTGAGACCGCGCGGAAGAAGGCGAGCAGTCTGCTCATCGAGATGGCTGGAGGCGGAGACCCTGCCGAGCGGCTCAGGCGCGAACGCGAGGCGTTGACCTTCGACGAAGCGCAGAAGCGGTTCATCGAACAGCATGGGCCTAAGTTGAAACCGCGTACAAGGACCGAGTATCAACGTCTCCTGGACAAGATCATTGGGCCTCGGTTCGGCAAACGGCGTCTGCATGAGATCACGCGCGCGGATGTAACACAGTTTCACGCGGAACTCGGCCGTGTGCCGGGACGCGCCAACTTTGCGCTGTCGGTCCTTTCCAAGCTGTTTAGCTGGGCGCAGGATACGGGCATCGACCCTCGTGATAGCAATCCTTGCATCAGGGTGGCCAAGTTCCGATTGAGCAAGCGGGAGCGCTATCTGACTCGCGAAGAGTATGCGCTGATCGCGACCACGGTTGAGGTCCTGGAAAGCGAGGGGAGAATGACGACCTCAAGCGCCTATGCGATCAGGCTGCTGATGCTGACCGGGGCGCGGTTGAATGAGATCCTAACGCTTCAGTGGTCGTTCGTTCGAGCGGATATGAAAAGCCTGTTCCTTCCCGACAGCAAGACCGGCGAGAAGATCATCCGGCTCAGCGACGAGGTGTTGGCCGTCTTGAATGATATTCCAAAGATTAAGGGCAATCCTTACGTTATCACCGGCCACGTCACAGGGACCCATCTGACCAATCTGCACAAGGCTTGGTATCTCGTCTGCCAAACCGCGAACCTTGAAGGTGTGCGCATCCATGACCTTCGCCATTCGTTCGCCAGCATGGCGGCTGACGCTGGCGCCTCGCTGCCAATGATCGGCGGCTTGCTCGGCCATGCCGATCCGCAAACCACCGCGCGTTATGTGCATCTCGTCGACAAGCGACTGCACGAGCTGAACGGCACCGTCGGCGCAGCGATCAGCTCCGCGATGAAGGGGGAGATAAAGGTGCCGAGATCGCCGCCGAACTCGACGTTGCGTCCTGGACGCTCACGCGCGCGATCAGGCGGTCGATGGCTCATCATTCGCAGCCATAAAAAGGCCGGGTCGTCCGGGTACGGTCGCAACCCGTGAACGTCTGTGCTCCAGAGGCACAGCATGAACTCGCGAGGCGCGGAGATGTTTGTACGCCTGCTGGATCGACCCGACGACGAAATCCTGGACGTCATCAAGCGATGGATCGAAGGTGACGGGGACGACTTCGACGAATTGATGGATCTGCTTCTGAGCGACCAGGAGTGGTGGAACGGCCGCCCGATAGCGCAAGATGATCTGCGTGATGCGCAGGCGTATCTCGCCGAGCTGAAGGCGATCCACTTCATCGAAAGACGCCTGAGGTACCTAAAGGCGACGCCGCTCAACTTTGAGCGGGTAAAAAAATGGTGTGCGTCCACGGAGTCTGAGGTCGCCTACGAAATGCTGCTTACCACCTTCGATCACATGCTCAGCGGTGAGCGCTTCGACGAACTGATCGCAGAGGCCGAAGCGATGTTCACGCCGGAGTTCGTCGAGCTGTGGGGCGCGTCGCATCCGCAGTCGAAAACCCATACGGAAACGGCCCGGCTTTTGCGGTACCGCGCCAGCCTGGCCAAGCTGCATTAGGCGTCCGCTTTGGGTTGAAGCCCTTTGAGAAACGCGACAGCTTCGGACGCCTTTGCGGCAGCCGTGAAGATGGCTTTGGAATCGTCTTTGAGAAGTTTGAGCCAGTTGGCGAGGTATTGAGCGTGGTCGGCGCGCGTATCCTGCGTCACACCGATCTCGGCGCAGAGCATGGCGGCGCCGATTTCGGCGACGAGCTCTTCAGCGGCGTAGGCTTGCGTGCCGAAGCGTTTGCCGAGCTCGCGGTTGCAGCGCGCAGCATGGGAGGTCCAGTGACAAAGCTCATGAAGCTGGACGGCGTAGTAGCATTCGTCGCGGCTCATGGTATCGGTGCCGCAGAACAGCCCTTCGTCCGGCATCTGGATATGATCGGTCGAGGGGCGGTAGAAGGCGCGTTCACCGCCGTGTTCGATGCGGGCGCCTGTCGCCTGGATAAAACGGTCGGCCGCTTCGATGCGTTCGATCGGACCGAGGCGACCCTGTTGATCCGGATGAGCGAAGCCCTCGACTTCGGCAGCGTTGAAGACATAGGAGGCGCGCGCAACCCGGCGCTTGCCGTCGTCGCTCTCATCATCGGTCGACGGCTCGACATCGAACTCTTTGTAGAAGATGACAAGTTCAGACTTGGCGCCCTTGCGCACCTGGCAGCCGAGTTCGGCCCATTGCTTGTAGGTTGCCCACATTGGCGACGAGAAGCCTCGTGCCTCGGCTGCGACCCAGAGCGTGACGATGTTGATACCGTTGTAGCGGTTCTTGGACTGGGCGTTTTCGGGCAGCCAGAGCGGCATCGCGCTCCGCCGCCACGGCATCTGCGGCTCGCCTGGGTTTGCCTCGATTGCGGCAATCAGACGATTGGTGACTTCGGCATAAAGATCCCGACGCGGGGTATTGGTCGATTGGTGTGTTCGCTTGCTCATAGTTGTTCTCCTTCGTTGCATCGCCCGGACGGGGCGGTTTCGATGCGAACGGGAGGGCGGCAGCGGAGAAGCAGTTGCGGAACCCGAGACCATAGGGCGAGGGCGGCCTGCGTCAGCAGAGTCCGATGGTCCCCGCATCGAGCGGGGCCATTGAAGCGGCTGCGCGCTGACGCACGGTCGCATCATCACCGAAACCGCACCGCCGCGGGCGTGCAGGGTGATGGAGATGAGCAAGAGCAGCAGGATGACAACGCGCGGCGTTTGGTGTGGCCGAATGTCAGAGAGGGCGGCGCTTAGGCAGGGCATCGCGTGTCGAAGAGGAGTGTTGCGTCGTGACGGGGCGGACCATCATCAACCGAAAGGAAATCGACCAATTCATCGTCGAACGCGTGCGCGGGTGCCCACCTGAGCTGGCGCTGATGGCATTACGGAAGCCATTCCTCAATGAGCCTGAGCTTTACGTGCCGATGACGGCGATGCCAAAGGATCCGCCGTGGTGGCTGACTAAAGAGGCGGTCGAGCAAGGCAATGTCGTTGTCTTTGATGCCAGGCAGTTGAAGGTGTCGCTGACGCTTGCGACGAAGTGGATGCTGCTCAAAGACTGGCTGGAGGTGAGCCCGTTGCATCTTCGGGAGGAGGCGACGCGGGAGGCGCGCAAATGGATGAACCGGCTTCGTCATATCAAAACGTTGGACGAAGCCTTGGGGGTTGCCGTTCGCGATATGGCGCAATGGAAAGGGAAGGCATCACCATCTGATGGCGCGCCGGAGTTTTCACGCCCTAACTTTACGACGGAGTTGGAAGAACGGGGAGAGATCGTGCGTGTCACGCCGGTTCCAGACGGTCGCATCTGGTTCGAGCTCTTCAGCGAGCGGGCGATACTGCACGAGGGCATCGTGATGGAGAACTGCCTGTCCGGTCAGGAGCGCCACAACTACCTGGGCACGCGCGCGCGGTTGTTTTCGTTGCGGGGTGACGATAGCGCAGATCAAGTCACGCTCGGCATTTCCCCCTTTGCACGATGGACTGCCAAGAGGCGTCGGAACGATCCCATTAGAGACGCAGACATGGAGGCGATCCAGATCCTGCTGGATTTCATCGGCTACGAAGATCCGATGAAAGCGCTTCTAAAGCGGGTTGAAAAATTGCGGCGGCGCTTGTGAGGAAATGCCAATGCGTCTTCAATAATCATTCCTTCAAATACAGTTCAGCGTGCGCTGGTTCTCGCTCATTAGTTGTTGCACGCACAGGCGCGCCTTATATTGCTATGACTGCCCGAGCAGACGGTGTTTACCGACCGACGTCGTCCGGGTGGATGAGCGTTGTTCCAGTTGCACCCGTGACCTGGCTCCGATGACGTGGTCACGGTTGTTGATATCCCTCGTAGTGCCGTTAAAACCTGAGCACATCTGAACCGCCCCGGGTTTGCC
>JRYH01001212.1_pt1 | contig 12594 bp, 13 predicted proteins | sample 235351 | NCBI WGS metagenome assembly JRYH01 (sample SAMN03074221, study PRJNA261480) | activated sludge metagenome | biome: Wastewater Treatment Plant; feature: Wastewater; material: Activated sludge; isolation source: activated biomass of a wastewater treatment plant treating wastewater... ... | reverse complement strand
CTACTTGACGGGGGAGCTTACGCCAAAGGCCCGGCGGATCTGCAAGCCCATCGCTTCCACATGACGATGGCGCGCATCCTGCTGTCGCACACTGATGCGCTTGTTGGCTACAAGTATTGCAACGGCGTTGACAACAATCATCCCGAAGAAGACGTGTGGGTTGCGTATTCCGGCGAACGTGACCGGCGAATCCGGTGATCGTGACCGCTGCCTGCCGAGAGGCACTGCGTGACCCGGATTGTAGGGTGGTCGGTCACGATCACGGTCTTTGAGGCCGCTATTCGTGTGTTTTGCGGGCCTGCCGAGCGGCGGGCCGGCGCATCGACTCGCCGGCGAGGTTGATGCGCTGGATGCGCTGCATCAGGCGGTCGAGGATGGCGTCGGCGACGGTGGCGTCGCCGATCCAGCCATGCCAATGGTCGATGGGCAGCTGCGTGGTGATGATCGTGGCCTTGTGGGCGGCCCGATCGTCGATGATCTCCAGCAGGTCCGAGCGCATCGTGGTGTCGATGCTCGACACGCCCCAGTCGTCGAGCACCAGCACGTCGGTCTTCGCCAGCGCCTGCAGCCATCGGGCGAAGCCGCCGCTGGCGTGCAGTGCCCGCAACTCCTCGGCCATGCGCGGCACGCGCAGGTACAGGCTGGTGTGGCCCGCACGGCAGGCGTGCTGGGCCAGCGCGCAGGCCAGCCAGGTCTTGCCCACGCCCGTGGGGCCGGTCAGCAGGATCGTGTCGCCGCGCGCCACCCAGCCGCTGGTGGCCAGCCCGATCAGTGCTGCTCGGTCGATGCCGCGCCCGGGCCGGGAGTCCAGGTCCTCGATGGCGGCCTGGCCGTACTTGAGCTTGGCGCGTTGCAGCAGCCGCACTCGCTTTTTGTCCTCGCGCAGATGGACTTCGCGCTCCACGAGCAGCGCCAGGCGCTCCTCGAAGCTGAGCGCCTGCATGCCGGGGCGGGTGGCCTGTTCTTCGAGCGCCGTGGCAAACCCCACGAGCTTGAGCGCGCGCAGCTGGGCGATGGTCTGGTGGTTCATCATCGCGCCGGCCTCACTGGTAGTAGCCCGGGCCGCGCACGTTCTCATGCGCGGGGCTGCTCCACTGCGCGGCGTCGCCCGCCAGCGCGACGCGGTCGCGGTTGTTCTCCAGGATCTCCTTGACGATGCGGTAGCGGAAGGCCCCCACGCGCAGAGCCACCGCGCAGGCCGCCTCCAGGCGTTCGGCGCCGTGGCGGCGCGCCAGGCTCAGCAGCCCCAGGCAGCGGCGGTAGCCGTGCTCGGGGTGCTTGTACTCGGACAGGATGCGGGTAACCACCTCGGCGGTGGACACGCCGATGCGCTGCCCCCAGTCGATGAGCCGACTTGGCGTCCACTCGCGATGGGCACGGTGCGCCGCCGGCAGGTGCTCGGCCACGGTGCTGAAGCCGCCGACGCGGCTGCTGCGCGCATGCGCGGCGACCCGGCGCCCGCCGTGCAGGCACTCGATCCCGGCGGCGGTGACACGCACCTGCAAGGTCGTGCCCACCAGCGCGTGCGGCACGCTGTAGAAGTGCCCGTCGACCTGCACGTGGTAGTCGATGTGCACCTTGGCGGTCTTGAAGCGCGCGAGCTCGTAGCGCGTGCTCGGCAGCGGTGCCAGCGCCGGCCGATCGAGCTCGGCAAACGCGCTCGCGCGCGAGCCGGGCAGGCGCTGGAAGGGTCGCTCGTTGAGCGCCGGCAGCAGCTCGGCAATCGCGTCGTCGAGCTCGTGCACCGAGTCGAATTGGCGGTGGCGCAGCCGCGCCAGGATCCAGCGCTCGACCACCTGCACCGCCGACTCGACCTTGCCCTTGTCCTGCGGGCGGTGCGGGCGCGCGGGCAGCACCGAGGTGCCGTAGTGGCGCGCGAAGTCCAGCACCGTGTCGCTGGCGCGCGGCTCGTAGCGGTCGGGCTCGGCGATCAGCGCTCGGGCGTTGTCGGGCACGATCAGCTGCGGCACGCCCTCGATGAACTCCAGCGCGCGCACCATCGCCCCGATCCAGTCGGCCAGCCTCTGGCTGGGCGTGGCGCAGGCGAAGGTGTAGCTCGATGCTCCCAGCGCCGCCACGAATACGCTGGCGCGCCCGCCGTCGCGCAGCCCGATCGTCGGTCCGGCATAGTCGATGAACAGCTTCTCGCCGGCGCGGTGAACCTGGCGCATCGAGCGCTTGAGCGACTGCGCATAGGCCCGGTAGTGCTCGAAAAACTGCGTGCGCCCCCAGGTGCGCTCGCCGGCGTGCGACGCCACGTACTCCTGCCACAGCAGCATCAGCGTGACGCCCTTGCGCGAGAGCTCGCGGTGGATGCGGGCGAAATCCGGCATCACGACATCAGCGTGCGCCGGGCCGCGACCCAGCAGCCGCGCCTGCAGCGCCCGCTCGTCCAGATCGCGCACGGCATCCCAGTGCGACAGCCCCGCCGCCGCCGCCAATCCGATGTACTTGGCGACCACCCCTTTGGAGATGCGCAGCGCGCGCGCCGTCTGCTCATGTGACAGCCCGGCCTCCAGCTTCAGGCGAAGTGCTTCCTTGATCATGCGTAGGTCCATCCTCTTTGCGGGCACCGCTCCTCCGGGCAAAAAGCCCGGACGATACGTGCCCTGGGTTGAGAACTACGCAGTGCGCTCCGGCATCGTGACCGGCAAATCCGGCATCGTGACCGACCGGTCCGGGAACATGACCGCCGAATCCGGAAAGCACCTGAGATCGGTCACGTTCGGCCGGATCCGCCGGTCACGTTCAACCGGATTGACCGGTCACGTTCGCCGGATTCAGCGGTCACGTTGCGCCGGAATACCCAGTGGGTTGCGCATCGCTGGATCGCCGACCTGAAAACCCATACCCAGCACCGCGTATTGCCGAAGCGGCTGGCAGAACCGATCAACAGGTTGATCGCGGTGGTTTCGGACCTGCATCGCAGTCACGCGGCTGCCAGCCAAGAGGCGTGACCGTCCCATGTCCGAAATCATCCTGCGTGCAGACACCCCAGCGGAGCTAAGGGTCGGGCTTGCCAAACTCGATATCGACGTCCCCCTGCGATCGGAGGGACGCCGGAACCACCATGCAGAACGCTATTGCATCGCGCATGTGCTCGCAACGCTGCCGTTTGATCGGCTCTCGTTTCCGTTGACCTTGAACCATTCCGACAAGCCGGACTTTCTCTTGGCAATGCCCGGTGCGGACGTGGGGATCGAACATACCGAAGCTGTTCCGGAGAACATCGCCCGCGCCGATTTCCTCCGTCAGAGGGAAGGCTTAGGGCCGGATGTCTACTTCACACCCCATGCGTTACCTGGGGAGCCTAGGAAGACGGCCGATGAACTTCGCTGCGAGATCGCGGACGATGAGCCAGGCTCAGGCTGGTGGGGTGACTCGCCGGAGCGCGAATGGGCCGCGGCGATGGCGCACTACGTCAAGGAAAAAATGTAATGACCCAGTGAAAACCTGCTCAGGTGTTATCGTGAAATGGACGAGCACATGAGCATGTTGATGGACGAAGAGATCAAACGCTGGACGGCCAAGCGCAAGAGCGCGCTGGTGCTGGAGATCATCCAGGGCAAGACGACGGTGGCGGAAGCGAGCCGGGCCTACGACCTGCCGCCCTCGGAGATCGAGGCCTGGGTGGAGGACGGCAAGAAGGGCATGGAGAATGCCCTGCGCTCGAACCCTCAGGACATCAAGGAGCAGTACGAACGCCAGCTCAAGGAGCTTCAGGAGGCCTACGGCGAAGCGATGCTGGAGCTCAGAGCCCGAAAAAAGTTGCAGTCCCTGCTGGGCGAGGAAGAGAAGTGATCGAGACGATCCGCCAGGGACTCAAAGCAGACGGATTCGACGTCTCGATCAGCAAGCTGTGCCGGTGGTTCGGCGTGCCGCGGCGCAGCGTCTACTACCGCCCGGTCAAGAGCGAGCCGAAGGTTCAGGAGCGCTTCGCCGAGCCGATCAAGGCGATGATCGAGGAGAACCCCTCGTTCGGGTACCGCACGGTGGCGCACCTGCTGGGCATGAACAAGAACACCGTGCAGCGCGTGTTCCAGCTGATGCGCTGGCAGGTGAAGAAGCGCCCGATCGGCTTCAGGCCGCGCATCCAGGCACTGCCCTCGGTGGCAAGCCAGCCCAACGAGCGCTGGGCGACGGACCTGTGCCGCGTCTGGAGCGGGCGGGACGGCTGGGCGGTTCTGGCGCTGGTGATCGACTGCCACAGCCGCGAGCTGCTGGGCTGGCACCTGTCGCGAAGCGGCAAGTCGAAGACGGCCGAGTCGGCGCTCGAGCAGGCCTTGATCAGCCGATTCGGGACACTGGGGCGGGTGCCGACGCCGTTCCTGCTGCGCTCGGACAATGGGCTGGTCTTCACCAGTCGCAGCTACACGGCGCTGGTGCGCAGCTACGGCCTTCAGCAGGAGTTCATCATGCCGCACAGCCCCGAGCAGAACGGCATGATCGAGCGGGTGATCCGCACGCTCAAGGAGCAATGCGTGCATCGGCATCGCTTCGAGACCCTGCAGCACGCCAGCCGCGTGATCGGCGACTGGATCGGCTTCTACAACCACCGGCGACCGCACCAGGCGCTGGGCATGAAGACACCCGCCGAGGCTTACGCTTTAGCGGCCTGACCTGAGCAGGTTCCGCTGGGTCATTACAAAAATGCCGAAGGCGATGGCAGAAGGTTTCGCTCGCCACCAAGCCAACTGGCTGATCGTCTATGACAACTGGCCGCTGCCAGCCATCGACTACACCAAGGCGGCATCGCACTTAATGCCACTCCTGACGGACATGGGCGCCTTCTCGGTATTCGATGCGATCTTCGTGCATGATGACTCGCATATATGCGAGTTCGGTAACACTCCAATCGTCCGCGCACTGGTCAAGCCAAGCATCAATGCTCAGTCCGCTGGATTGACGCATCGCTGATACGACAATCAGATTGCAGACGCTCAGCTCTTTGCTCCGAGAGCTTCCGAAAACATCACCCTGTCGATCCCCCAGAAGTCGAGCAAGCAGAAAAGCGTACTTCGAAGCTCGATGCTCGCGGCACCATGAGAAGTGAACTCCCTTGCCATAGCCAGTTGCTCGAACTCCTTGGCGACAGTGAATAACGTCCGAGCAACATCGTTCTTCGAGAAGAAGTCCCCCAGGATAGACGTATTCAGTTGGGACAATTGCTTCTCAACGCTTGCTCTCACTTGCCGGGAAATGGCTGGCCCATCGTTCGCATGTTCTTCGACCAGCCCCATTGCGACATTCAATACTTTCTTCAAGCCCGAGCTGCCTCTGGAACCATACGTGAATCCATCTTTAATTAGCGCGCTGCGCTCGGATTGCTCGTGGAACGAAAGCTCCTTCATGCAGTAGTCAACTGCAATGGCAATGAACGAGCACACCAGGTAAAGACACCTGAGAGCTGTTTCACGCTGGGTTCCCTTGGTGATGGATTGCTCGGCAAAGAATCTTCCCTGGCCAAGCCATTCGTTGCAACTGTCGAACGAAAGCGATTTGGCCAGTAGGCTCTTGGAAAGAACTATTCGTCCTCGCCAGTCACCGTCCAATTTACTCAGGGAGTATTCGTTTATCCTGGCAAAAAACTCTTCGTCCGAAAGTCTCGTTGCATTTGGGTCATCCGAATTGGCGAGCTTTCCGAGGAAGCTGCCATCGAGAACGAGCACACCAAGATCTCGGCCAAAATCTTTGACTTCTTGACGCTTCTCCGTCGTTGCAACGATCGCGTTTGTCGCTTTCGTGGCGATCCGCAATCCCTGCACCCAGAAGATGCGTTCTATGGCCTGGGGGGTTCTCTTGTTCTTGGCATCAACCAAGGCAACTTCGCGCGATACGGAAGACGTTCGGCTGTAGAGCCACAGATCAATATCAGTGACATCAAAACCCTCGTACACAAACGGAACGCCGCGAACAACGTAATACCCGGCCTTAAGGAAATAGCTGCGTAGCAGCTCTTCCATCTTCGGCCCCTTGGACAAGGCCTGTTGACTCTTGCTCACAGCCCACCTCCTGTCCGGAGGATGGAGAGCATATCGTTCGTTGCTTTCGGACTCATCTTGGTTTGTGTCCTCCGAACCTTCTCACGATTGTGCTCAGGGCCGTTGAATGTGGTAACTGCCGCCGTCGGTAGTGCGTTCAAAGAATGCTCGCTGACATCCCCTTGTCGAATCGCTTGAAGAGCCAGTTCGCCAACCTCTGTCTTCAGAAGACGAAGCATCGGGCCGGTACGCCCCTTCTTGGTCCCTTGTTTTACTTCAACTACTCCCTTCAATTCGAGCACTTTGTAATCTTCAGCGATCGCCCGGACCGGACCAACGCTTTCGCCCCGCACCAAAGCACCCAACAAGGCATCGACCATCTGAATTTGCCCGCGCTCGTAGTAGCTCTTTGTCATGCCGTAGGTAACGGAACTGACAAAGGCTTTCGCAAGGTCGAAGGCATCATCAATCATCGAATTGCTGTACTTGGAGAACGCAGACGGCAAGGTCAGGAAACCAACATCTTCTGTTGAGTTACTGACGACACTGATGTCGAATAGGCCGATCGCCGTCACTTTCTGGAAGAGAGCCTCCCCCAGAAACTGCTTTGCATGGTCGGTACTGACACATGCTCGCTTCCGCAATGTTTCGGTAAGCTCATTGAGCTTCGCCTGCTCTGCCGCGCTCAACGAATCCAGGACGGCTTTGATCTTTTGAGTGGTGTCACGGCGAAAAAGGTTGCCGTTGAACAACAGCGTCTGGTTACCACCAAGTTTCTCAGCGTCGACAAAACCAATCTGCTCTGCCTCTGAGAATAGCTGGCCTAGATCGGCGGATGCCAGCCTGTACGTATCCGCCAAATCATTGGCGACATCATTTGCGAGAATCGGCGCTACTGAGGCGCGCTCTGCAAGTGCGATTGAAGCAACTTCGTTGGCACCGGGGGTGAGCGAGTCGAAGAGGTCAGAGGTGTGCTGCAATGCCGTGGCGGTTGTTACGCCAAGCACAGCAACTCCGCCTGATGATTTGTCGATGAGCTTCTGCTGCTGCAATACTTCAATAAGCTTTGGAAGCTCAAATGTTGCATTGATGTTGGCGGCCTTCGCCAAAACTGCCAGCCTGTCATTGTTGACAGTGGTGTCCTTGTTGGCGGAAATAGCGGAAAGTAATATGCCGGCCTTTCCCGCCAAGTAGGTTTTCTCATACCCGGATTGGTTGGTGACCCCTTGCAGCTTGTTTGTGTGGTGGATCAACCACGATCCCTTGGTCTTTTTATCCATTTTTCTTCCTTAAGGGTCGCGATGGACCGCTGCCTAAACCCCAACGGCTACCAATATATTTACCCAAACCTTATGCCAAATAATCCGCCATCCTCGGTGGCATCGGTTAAGCGCGTGGGAAGTACATACTCGTTGAGATCGAAGCCATCGATGGTCTCCTTGAAGGCATCGTCCTCGTTCATTGTCACAATGTACTGAAAGCCAAGTTCCTGCGCGATCTCCGAGCCAAGGCGCAACGCACTGATGACTTGGCGCCCGTCAACGCCATCGAAGAGGTGGCTGTCATGGATCAGGAATCCTGGCCCCATCTGCCGCTTGGTGCACAAGCGCATAAGCATCATGTCGAAGCAGAAAATCTGCATGTTCTTGATGCCCTTGCTGCGTTCGCCCTGCATCGGAAACTTGAAGATCGGTCCGTTGGAGGTTTCGTCGACCGTCATACTACCGGCCGATTCATACAAGCGTTGCGAGGTTTCCTCGAAGGCGACGATGGCCTCCGCCAGTCGATCCTTCTGCTCGGTGAAATCACGCCGTAGGCGGATCGTGAGACGGTTGCGCTCGATCTCCAACTCGTTCTTGGTGCCTTCGAGCTGCTCGGCGGCTTCAAAGCGTTGCCGCAATGATTCCACTTCGGACTCAAGTCGCCCCAGTTCGCCTTGCAGCTTGAGGAACTGTTCGAGCGCGCCATGGCTCTTGAGAATGCCCAGAATTTCAACGCGCCGATGGTCGAGTTGCGCTTTCTTGCTATCGCGCAGCTCGATACGCAGCCTGGCAGCTTCGAGTTCGCTGGACAGATAGTCCTTGCGATTACGAACCACCGATTCGTGAAAGCTCTTTACGTCCTCGTAACGGCGCTTAACCAAGCCAGGTAGCACGACGCCTGCTTCTTGATAGACCGCCTGAAGGTCTTCATGGTCTGGAGGAACCTCGGAGGCGAGTGCGCCTTCTAGATCACGAATGACTGAGAAGTCAATAGTGTTAGCGTTGGCCAACTCGTTGAGCTGCCGTGTCAATGTGGCGCTTTCGACTTCCAGTTCCCGGTATTCCGGCAAGACCTGGAAAGTCTCAACTTCCGCCTGGAGCTTCTTGAGACGGGCTTCTTGAATGGTGAGCTCAGTGCGCAAGTCGGCGGCCTTGCCGATGATTGAACCGAACGCGCCGTTCCCAGCCGCCTTCTTCAGCTCTTCCAGGGTCTTTTCGCGATCACGGACAGCTTGCCAATCTCGGGCGATCTGCCAGTCCAACCCGAGCAGGAACATCAGCGCCATTTGCATGTCGCCGGTGCCCTGCATCGTGGCCTGCTTCTCCGGTGTCATGAACGCGCCACTCGCCTGTCGGCGCACAAAGTAGGCGAACAGTGACCGGAACGAAGGCGGCTTGCTGCCTGCAGCTTCAAGGCTGCTCAGGCCGAACATTTGTTCGCCGAGGAACGTACACCACTCGGTGGCCGAGAACTTGACCTTCGCGGCAGGCGGGACGGTCACGAAGATTTTGGCCTTAGAACTACCGCTGCGCTCGACCACCGTCCGTTCTGACTTCAGATCGAAGTCCATGCCGAAGGTGTATTCAGCCAGTTCCGGGGAGCGGAAAATCGCGTCCGGTCCGGCGTCGGCGCCAAGCAGAAAATGTACCAGCTCAACGAAACTGGTCTTGCCGGCGCGATTGCGTGTTTGCTTGGTGGTTGCCCCTTCGGTTTTTTGGGCGAGCAGCACATTCAGGCCGGGCTTCAGATCTCCAAGATTCTTGAAGCTAGGCAGCGTGCTGAAGATGTGATGAATCACGCTGCCCTCCGTGCAACACGGCCGCTTTCGAGTTCGATAGTTCCAAGGGCGTACAGGAGGTCGAGGGCGAGCAGGAACCAGTCATAGGTAATGCGCCGGGGCGTCGCCGCCAGGCCGGCGTCATGCCTGTTCAATTCTTCCCAGAGCGCGGAGACAGTCTTGGGGTGCGCGAGGAACGTCAAAACATGCGCGCCGACGGTCAGTAGCGCTCGATCCTGCGGCAGATGCTTGGATGGCAGGATCATGCCGTCACCACCGCTTGAGCGTCTTCAAAGATCTCGCACTTGTCGAACAGATAGGCCATCACGGCCAACACGGCTGCCTTGTGCGCGGGCGTGGTGTTCGCCGTGCCTCCGGCCCATACTTCGAGGCGTCCGAATATCTCATCAGGGTGGAGCTGAGGAATACCATCTCGCAGTCCCACGTATTCGGTCTTGAACGCCTGTGCGATCTGCTCGCCGTAGGTAGGGTTCTTCCAGCTATTGAAGAACTGTGCAACGAGCGGCGACTTCTGCATGCCGATCTTCAGGAAGTCGGCAACAGCCTGAGACAGGAGGTTGGCCTCGATCTTTCCGCGCGACACGTCCTTCACCTCGCTCGTCGTGGGTACGGGCGTGATGCTGATATGGGTGAGTACAGCGGCCAGGTCGCTGAAGCCCAGGTTGACGTTCGCTTCCATAGTCAGTGAGGGGCCAAACCAGGATTCAAGATCCTGAAGGCTCAACTGACGGAACTTCGCCAGCATTTCCTCGTATCCACAATGTCCGATTCTGATCTTCGGATTGTCTTGCCTGAGTTTGGCCAGGGCTTCGATGATGTGGGGGCCGAGACGCCCATCGGGTGCGTTGTGGACAAAGGTCCACTCATCAAAATATTTTTCCCAGTGTTCTTTGGCCCCCTCGAAGTCCTCGTTGATCTTCTTGGTGGCTTCGGCGGCGCTCATTTCATTCGGCGCGTAGCTCTGGAACAGGATTCGCGCGGAAGGTAGATACCCGTCGTTCTTCCGATCTCCAACATTGCCCCAGGGCCGGCAAGCCATGAAGTCGTTGGGGTGTACCTTCGACATCAGCTTCTCGAACAAACGCTGAAATCCGTCCCCCTTGGATTCCAGGAAGGCGATGCGGAAGTCCTTTTCGTAGTTGAGCTGCTGTATGCGATCCATGCGTTCAGGCCCTGACCTTAGCGTTCTTGGAGTTCTTCAGGCAGAAGCTCATGGCTTCTTGGTTTCGGGTTGGGCCTGCACCCGATTGATATCGAAAGGAAGTGCCTTATCGGCTGCGATGCGCGTGAGCAGCATCCGAATGGCGTCCGACACGGACAAACCCATTCCTGCCAACACGTTCGTGGCTTCCTCTTTGATATGCCCGTCAATCCGGGCGCGAACGACATCACTGCTGCTTGCCATTACAGGCCCCAAGCTTTTTGTAGCTACATTGTGCTTCATTTGGGCTTCAATGTCATTTGCTTTTTGTAGCAGTCTCCCTGGGTTCCCCGCCTCGGGTTCGCAGGCTGTACCGCACGGCCTCGTGCCGAATCGCGGCCATCCGGCTTTGTTCCCTGGCGCTTCCGGCCCTTGAGGGTCTGCGGGCTCCTCTTGCAAGGGCAGGGGGCTACGAAAGGGTGGGGCGGTCTTGCTGTTTCCCTTCACCGTACCACGGCGTTCTCGCCGTCAAGGGCGGCGCGCGCGTTGCGCGCTGGCGTCCTGGCGGCCGGCTTCGCCCCCTGACTGCTTGCGCTGCGCCGTGCTGGCGCCGGTTCCGGGCAATTCCGCCCGAGCAACCGGAGCACGATCATGTCGCAGCTTTCCCTCTCTTCCGATGCCTCGCTGCTGGTGCGTGACGGCGGTGGCCGCTATCTGCCGGCGTCGGCCGAACAGATCCTGGACGCCGCGCGTAGGGTCATCGACCAGAAGATGCAGCGCGGTACCGAGTTCAGTTCGCCGGCGACGGTCAAGGAGTACCTGCGCACCAAGCTCGCGGGCTTTGAGCACGAGGTCTTCGCGGTCCTGTTCCTCGACACGCGCCATCGGCTGATCGAGTACGTCGAGATGTTCCGTGGAACGATCGACGGCGCCGAGGTTCATCCGCGCGAGGTGGTCAAGGAGGCACTGCAGCACAACGCGGCGGCGGTGATCTTCGCGCACAACCATCCGAGCGGAATTCCCGAGCCGAGCGCTGCCGATCGGGCACTGACCCAGCGGCTCAAGGAGGCGCTGACGCTGGTCGAGGTGCGCACGCTGGATCACGTCATCGTCGCAGGCGGACAGACGACGGCGTTCGCCGAACTCGGTTGGCTGTGACCAACAAGGGGGCTTCGCCCCCTTTTTGCTGCGCCTTCCGGGGAGATTGCGCTTTGCTGGCGACTGCACGTCGTCACTTGCCGTTGCGTTCGCGCTGGCGAAGCCGCTTTACATAGGTGCTATCCGCCAGTTCGTCCGGCCCAAGGTCCAATGCGCAGTTTGCCAACGAGGCCAACGTGCCGTCGGTTAGCTTGAAGCCCCTGGGTAGCAGTCCGTAGTTGCGCGCGCTGTTTTCCTCGATGGCGGCGAACAGCGCCTTGAAGAAGTCGGCCCGTGACGGACGCGAGGCTGCAGTGGCCGCCGCGGTCAAAGGGTCTGTGGCCTCCATGCCTGAACTCTCCGCATCGGCGGCCAGTTGCCGAAGGACCTGGTCCAACGATGGCCAGTATTTCAGGTCGAACTGGCCGCGAAGGGCATCCAGCCGATCCTTGACCCAGGCGTTGAACAGGTAGTTATGCTCGGGATGCCGCTTCGATCACGTCGCAGACGTGGTAATGCGTTTCGCTGCTGAAGCCGGAAGTGTTGTTCAGATCGGTACGGCGCTCCAGCAGCTCCGCCAGTTCCTCGGCCTTTCGCGCAATCTGCCGGTTGACGTCGGCCAGTTCGTCCCGGGCGACGCGCGCCTGGGCCATCTTCTCCGGACTCCAGAACGCTGCCGTGCTCAGCAGAAGGTCCAGGAAGGCCTTGAGTGCTGGCGGGCGAGGGTGAAGCTTTTCGTACAGCTCGCCGTAGGCGTCCCTCAGCTCGATGCCACGGGCGAGCAGGCGGTCGGCGACGACGTTCTCGCTGGGCAGGATGCCGTGCTCGATGTTGTAGCGCTTTCCTTCGATGAGGATGGCCTCGCAGGCTTGCTGCGGGTTTGTCGTCTGGGGTGAACTCATGCTCCGTCCCTGTTGTTGAAGACGCTTTGCAGCATATTTAACCAAGGCGGGCTTGTCGGTACCCGAGTCTTCGTCGACCGACTGGCTTTCAGGTACCTCCTGCGATCCGGGCGTCCCCGGCCAGGAAACGGCCGGTCGCGCTGTCGTGCTGCGCATCGAGCCTCGCTGCGCGAGTCTCGCCCCTTCGGGCTTCCATCGTTCCCTCGCTCCGCTCGGCTGACGCCTCCGGCCCGGCTTCCAGATCCGGGCCTGCGCGCTTCGCTTGCCGTGCGGTCGGCGTATGGGATGGCCGTTGCCATGTCCAGCCGTCTCCCCTGACTTCATCACCTTGTCCGCGACTGTAGCCCGCGCCCGTGTGCCGTCAAGGCGCGC
>JRYH01000153.1_pt1 | contig 12594 bp, 8 predicted proteins | sample 235351 | NCBI WGS metagenome assembly JRYH01 (sample SAMN03074221, study PRJNA261480) | activated sludge metagenome | biome: Wastewater Treatment Plant; feature: Wastewater; material: Activated sludge; isolation source: activated biomass of a wastewater treatment plant treating wastewater... ... | reverse complement strand
ATCCAGATGCGCATCGCATAGCGGCGCTCGCCATAAATCATGACGTCGGCGACGCCGTTCAGGTTTTTGATCTGATCGATGACGAAGCGGTCGATGTAGTCGGTGATCTCGAGCGGGTTCAGCACCGGCGAGTTGAACACCAGCATCATGATGGGCTGCGCATCGGCCTCGACCTTGGCGATCACCGGCTCGTCGATCTCGTCCGGGAGCCGGCCGCGCACGCGCGAGACGCGGTCGCGCACATCGCTCGCCGCCACGTCCTGGTCGACGTCGGGGCGGAAGCGCACACTGATGCGGCTCTGCTCCGAGCGGCTTTGGGAATCGATCACGTCGATGCCGGGAATGCCGGCGATCGAGCCTTCCAGGATCTGCGTCACCTGGGTCTCGATGATGCGCGCGGAGGCGCCCGGATAGCGTGTCGACACCGAAACCACCGGCTCGTCCACGTTCGGATACTCACGCACGGTGAGACGCGAATAGGAGACGATGCCGAGCAGGATGAGGACGAGGCTCAAGACGGTCGCGAATACCGGCCGGCGGATGCAGAACTCGGACAGGCTCATCAGGTGCCTCGCGCGGCCGGTGCGCTGCTGCTGGCGACGACCTCGACGATCGTGCCGTTCTTCAGCTTCTGCTGACCGGCGACCACGACCATGGCGTTCTCCGCAAGGCCTTCCAGAATCTCCACCATGCCGTTGCTGCGGCCCCCGAGCTCGACCCTTGCTTCAAGGGCTTGACCGTTCTCCACCGTGTAGACGATCTTGTCATCGCCGCGCGGAACGATCGCCGCTTCCGGGACGACGATCACGTTACGCGTCACCTGACCCTTTACGCGGACGCGCGCAAAGAGGCCGGGCCTGAGAGCGAGGCCGGGGTTCTCGAGGCGGGCGCGGATCGACAGCGCGCGGCCGTTCACGTCGATGTGCGGATCGATGGCGTAGATGGTGCCGGTGAAGCTGCTGCCGGGAAGCGCATCGACTGTGATCTCGACGGTTTGTCCGGTGGCGACCTGGGCCAAGAACAGCTCCGGGAGCTTAAAGTCGATCTTAAGGGCGTCGATCTTCTCGAGGTTGACGATCGCTTCTCCGGCGCCGACGTAGGCACCTGGCGAAACCTTGCGAATGCCGGCGACGCCGCTGAAGGGGGCGCGGATCGCATGCTTCGAGAGCCGCACCTTGGCAAGCTCGAGGGCCGCGCGCGTGGTTTCGGCGTTGGTCGAGGCTTCGTCGCGCGCGCGCTCGGTGACGTTGCCGGAGCGGGCGAGAGAGTTGGCGCGCCCGAGGTTGCTTTCGGCGAACGTGAAGCGGGCCTGTGCGTCGGCCACCTCGGCCTGGGCCAGCGCGTCGTCGAGCTGCACCATTACGTCGCCGGCCGCGACGGGCGCGCCCTCGGCGAGGAAGATCTGCGTGATACGGCCGGGGATCTCAGAGGTGATCTGCACGCTCTCGTCGGATTGCAGCGTGCCGATGGCGCGCAGGTCCTGCGTCGACGTGGTGGCAAGCGCGGGAGCCGCCTCGACGGTTACGCTCGGTATCGTGCCGGGTCTTGCATCGCGTTGCTTGCGGGCGGGGGCGTCCTCGGCGGCATCGGCCGGCGCGGCAGACTGCCAAAGGGCGGCAACGCTGTTCCGCGCCATGTCCCACGGCTTGTCGTCCCAAAGATAGAGGGTGACGCCGCCTGTGAGCGCAAGGAGTGCGCCTGCGATGAAAACCTTAACCATGCGTGTCCTTCTGCCCAGGGGTTTGTTCCGCGGCCGGACAACCGATTGAGACGAATGCGGCCGCGCGTCCGCGGCATCCTCTGGTGTCAGTTGCCCCGAACAACGGGCCAAGCACGCACAATCCGTCGTTTCTAGGGCGCTTACGCTCCGTTGGGATTGGGCACGCCGAATAAGCGCGCTCCAGATGTCTGCCGTAAGACGGCGTCACATGCCCGATGTGGGCCCGATGCGGAGCCGGAGCACGCGCATCGCGAACGATCAGGCTCTGGATACGCCCCGGTCGATGGAAGCACGGGGAATGGCCCCACATTTCGGTCTGATCAGGCTATTTTGCGGCATCGTATCTGAACCGCGGCTGAACGGGTCCAGCCTAGGGGAGCTTACGCTCGAAATGTGGCCGGAGCCACAGTCATAACGGCTCGCGGGCGACCGGCCGCTCAATCCCAGCCGAAGGAGCGGAGCTGCCAGGGATCGTTGCCCGGATTTGCCCAGTCGTGGGGCTTGGCCGGGTGGCTGGCTGGTGCGGCGGGCTTGCTGGCGCGGGCCGACGGAGCGGGATGCGGCGCGCTGCCGTGCTCGTCAGGGCCGGAGATCGGCCAGGTCGCGGCGCGGTCGGCCAGCGGGGCCTTGGCTGCCGCGGCGGATTTCGACGCGAGGGCCTTTTCCGCGATCGCATCGTATTCAGGCAGCGTTATGGCCGGATGCGCGCTCTCTATGTGCACGACCCGATAGCCGCGGGCTTTGAGCTCGGCGAGAAGGCTCGCCAGGGCGCCAGCCGTGGAGGGCTGGATATCATGAAAGAGCAGGATGCCCTTTTTGGTGCGGTCGAGCTGGGCGAGCACGTTTCGCAGCACGATGCCCGGGCTCTTGGTGCGGAAGTCCTTCGAATCGACGTGAATTCCGAAGATGCCAAAGCCCCGGCTTTTGATGTAGTCGCGCGTCGCCTTGCTGTGGCCGAGATAGGGGAAACGGAAGAACGGTGCGACGGGCCCGCCGACGGCGGCGGCCACGGCGGAGAGACCGAGCTCGAATTCCCGCTTCATAGCAGCGTCACCCAGGCTCGCTAGGTTCTTGTGCGACCACGTGTGCGTGCCGACGGTGTGGCCGCGGCGGACTACTTCGCGCAGAGTCGCCGGATCGGAGATCGCCATGCGGCCGACCGAGAAGAATGTCGCCTTGACGCAATCCGCGTCGAGCGCGTTCAAAATGGGCACGGTGTAGCGGCGTGAGGGGCCATCGTCGAACGTCAGGACGACTTCGCCGGGTTCGAGAAACTTGGGCTCGTCCTTGAGGTACTGCTCTCCGAACTCGAGCCCGCCGGTCGCGTCGATCTCGACCACCCTCGAGGTGCCAAGCGCGTCGGGCCGCGCGTGGCAACCGGACGTGATGTCCGGCCTATCGACGGTGGCGACTGCGGGGCCGACCGAAAGAGCGTATCCGCCATCATGGCCGCCGCCATCGTGTGTGCCGTGGGGCGCATGTGGGTGAGGGACGTCGAAGCCGGTCTCGGCCCGGACATTTCCGGAGACCAACATGGCGCCGGCCACAGCGGCGAACGCCAGGGCCAGCCATGTGCACCGACTGGCGCTCATCCGGTCATCTCCTCTCGTGCAGGCCTTGATCGAACTTGGCCGGGACGGCGCAAGCTCTGCCCGTCGCATCCCCTTAACGTTGGTAGATGAGTTTGTAGCCAAATTGCAACCGCTCTCGGCAGCGGCATATTTTTCGCCAATCGCAGTGTCGCAGAGGTGACGGCTATGCTAGAGCACGGGCGCTTTTGGTTGGACGGCGATGTGCGATCGTGCTCGAAGCTGCCGTTTGAGAAGCTGGTCCACATCCGATGCGGGCGCTGGGCGCTCGGTCTTGTCTCTGCGACGCGGCTGCTACTGCGCATGGCAAAGCTCCCGGCTCTCTCGCCGAAGCGGCGCGGGCCGGGCTGCGGAAGCCGATGCCGCCGCTGGCGGTCGCGCCCCCGAACCCTCCGCATAGCGGGCGATGGCGTGATGGAGCATTGATGACAAGTGTAGACGAGACAGAAGTTGCTCCGGATGTCGAAGCCGTCAGCATCGCGGATCTGGTGCGCGAGGTTGCGCTCGCGCTGCACGACGGGGACAATCCGCGCGCAGCCGCGCTCGTCACCGGCCTACACCCTCGCGATCTCGCGGATGTCGTCGAACTTCTCTCCCCGGAGCATCGCGTCGCGCTCATCCAGGCGCTGGGGCCGGCCTTCAATTACGAGGTTCTGTCGGAGATCGACGAGGGAGTCCGCGACCAGCTCTCCGAGGCACTTCCCAACGAGCTTCTGGCGAAGGCAGTCACCGAACTCGACACGGATGACGCCGCCTACCTGATCGAGAACCTCGAGCAGGCCGACCGGGACGAGATTCTTGCCCACCTGCCCAAGGGCGAGCGGGCGGCCCTCGAGCGCCAGCTCGAGTATCCTGAGGAGACGGCCGGGCGCCTGATGCAGAGCGACTTCGTCGCCGTGGCGCCCTACTGGACCATCGACCAGGTGATCGAGCATGCGCGGGAGACCGACGACCTTCCAGATACGTTCGCCGAGATCTTCGTCGTGGATCCTGCATTCCGGGTTCTTGGCAGCGTCGATCTCTCCCGACTCCTGCGGACGAGGCGCGACGTTCCCGTCTCGGACATCATGGAGGCGGATCTGCAAGTCGTGCTCGCTACCGACGATCAGGAGTCGGTGGCGCGCCAGTTCGAGCGCTACAGCCTGATCTCGGCGCCCGTCGTCGACGAGAACGGCAAGCTTGTCGGCGTGATCACCGTCGATGACGTGGTGGAGATCATCCAGTCCGAGGCCGACGAGGACATGCGCGCCCTTGGCGGCGTCGGCGACGAGAGCATCGGCGACACCGTCATCCAGACGGCCCAGAGCCGCGTGCCGTGGCTGATCGTCAACCTTGGCACGGCGGTGCTGGCATCGTTCGTCATCAAGATGTTCGACGCCACCATCGAGCAGATGGTAGCGCTCGCCGTACTAATGCCGGTCGTGGCGTCGATTGGCGGCAATGCGGGCACTCAGACGATGACCGTCACCGTGCGTGCGCTCGCCACCAACAAGCTCGGCGCCATCAACGCGCGCCGGATCATCTCGCGCGAGGCGACCGTCGGTCTGCTCAATGGTTTCGTGCTGTCGCTGATCATGGCCTCTATCGTGTTCCTGTGGTTCGGCTCGACGAAGCTCGGAACGGTGATCGGTGCGGCGATGGTGGTCAACCTGTTCGCGGCGGCGCTGGCCGGCATCCTTATTCCGCTGGTCCTTTATCGTTTCAAGCTGGACCCTGCGCCGGCATCGGGCGTGTTCGTCACCATGATCACCGATTGCGTGGGATTCTTCGCTTTTCTCGGGCTCGCGTCCCTGATCCTCTTTTAGGCCCGGATATCGAGCTTGGCTCTGAGGCACGCTCGCCCATGCAACTCAGGGGCAGGCGAGCTGGTGGTGCGGCTCCGCCTGCACCGGGGCTTTCATCTCGGGAAGACGAGAGAAGAAGTCATGCTGGGCCGCGCACTTGAGCACGGTGACGGCGCGCCACGTGGAATAGGGATCGTCGACCTCGATCAGCGAAGCGCCGGCAAGCTCGAGCAGGGCGCGGGCGAGACACATCGGCAGTGACGGCTGGCCGACGCTCGGCGCGCCGGGCTGGCCGCGCAGATACACCTCGATCTGTGCCAGATCGCCGTCCGCGGTGGCGACGACGCCCAGGGTGCCGCGGGCATCGGCGCGCCGTACGGCCTCGGCGAGGAGGTTGATGAGGATCTGCCGCATCGGGCGGCGCTCCACGAGCAGCGACAGCCCTTCCGGGATCTCCGCTTCGAGCGTCAGGCCATGGGTGCTGCTCGGACTGCAATGGAAGGACCAGGCCTCGTCGACCATGGTCGCCAGATCGACGGGAGAGATGACGGCTGCGGCCGGGTCATGATCGAGGAGGCAGGTGATGGCCAAGGTATCCTCGGCCGATTTCAGGAGATCGCGGCCGCACTCGCCAATGTGGCGGGCATATTCGCGGTAGCGAGGGTGTCCGACGGGCCCGAGCAGCTCGGAGTGCATGACGTCGGAGAAGCCGATCACGGCGTTGAGAGGTGTGCGCAACTCGTGGCTGACCCGGGCCATGAGATCGCCCCACGGCTGCGTGCAGGGTGTTGCGAGGCGGTTGAGGCGAGCGGCGGCGCGGGTCAGGCCGCCGAGGTCGGCGGGAAGCCCGGCGGGCATGATGCGGTCCCCCATGAAGGGCAGCGGGGAGGGCGAGGCCCCGCTGCCCTGTTCTTGCGGGGAGAGAGCGTTCACACACGTCTCGGCGTGCGGCGGAGCCTTGGGCTGAGAGGCTGGCCGAACCGGCGAAGCCGTGCGGAACGGGAGGACTACGCTTGGCACGGCAATCGCGAACAGCGCGATGGCAATGCCACTGACAAGAAGCACCTGCGAGGGCAGGGACGTGGAATGGAGCCAGGCGAAAGCCAGCGCCGAGACGTGGAGCGCCAGCGCGCCGCGGAGAAGCCATAGCCTGCCGGAGCCGATTCCGGACCGGGCTTCGGCCTCTGTGCGAGAGGTGGCCGGCGCGGCGTCGCCGAGGCCAGACTCCTCCCGTGTACAGGCCGACAGGGTCCCAGCCATCCTGCGTCTCCAATTCCAAATTTTCGAGTGTTGCGCGTGACGAAGGATCACCGGCCGCCCGGCGAATCACATGTCTACTTCACCGATTCGAGTCGCGCCTGTCGAGGGAGATTAAATGAGCGCTATCAGAGTTTTCCGGCGTGTTACTTATCGAGCATTCTGCTCACGATCTCGAACACGTCGCGTGACAGACCGGGATTTCGAGCGATGTGTTGCAGCGCCCTTTTTGACGCCGCCCGGCGCACCGGCTCCAGGGAATGCGTGACGCGGAAAGCGGCCAGCATGCGGGCTGCGATGGAAGGATTGAAGCGGTCTATAGCGAGCACCTGGCGGGTGAGGAACTCGTAGCCGGCGCCGTCCGGCCGGTGGAATTGGACCGGATTCTGAAGTGCGAAGACACCGATCAGGGCCCGAACTTTGTTGGGAGCCGTGAGGCTGAACAAGGGATGGCGGGTGAGCGCCCGGATCTGGCGGAGTGCCGCGCGTTGCGGCGAGCGGGCCTGGGCCGAGAACCAGGTGTCGATGACGAGATGGTCGTCGTGCCAGCGCTCGAAAAAATGCTGCAGGGCCCTTTCGCGGACGTCGCCCGTGCCGGCCGCGATGAGCGTCAGCGCGTGAGCCTCGTCGGTCATGTTGCTCGCCGTGAAGAAATGATCGGCGAGGCGGGCTTCATCGGCGGCCGTGCCGCGCGCGACGAGCAGCGTCAGGGCTCCGTTGCGCAGCGCGCGCCGCCCTGCGCTGGCGGCATCTGGTGAGAAGCGCGCCGGCGGCCGCATCTCGGCGTAGATCGCTTCGAGGTCGGCGCCGAGTGCCTTGCCCGTAAGCTTGGAGAGCTGGCGATGGGCGCGGAAGATCAGGCCGGGGTCCACGTTGCGCCCAATGGTGCGGGCGATATCCGCCTGGCTCGGGAGCTTCAGAAGCTCGGCTCTGTAGGCGGGCTCGAGCTCGCTCTTTGCGATCGAGGCGCCGAGCGCCGCGATGAAGTCAACCGCGCGCGCGCCTGCGCGCTCGCCCTTGCGCAGGCTCTTCACCATGTCGACCAGGACCCGCGTGGCATAGGTGTTCGCGGCCTGCCAGCGGTTGAACAGATCCTGGTCGTGCACCATCAGGAAGGCGAGGTCGCGATCGGAAAGGTTCTGCGTCACGTTCACGGGCGCCGAGAAGCCGCGCAGGATCGATGCCACGGGCGGGGATGGCACGTCCACGAAGCGGAACGTCTGCGAGCGCTTCGTTACGTGCAGCACGCAACTGTCGATCGCGTCGTCCTTGTCGCGCTTGAGCGGGATCTCCTCGCCGTCGCGGCCGATGAGTCCGATGCGCACCGGGATGTGCAGCGGCTTCTTCCGGGCTTCGCCTGGCGTCGGCGGAAGGACCTGCTCGATCTTGAGCTCGGCCTGCTTTTTTGCCTTGTCATAGCTCAGGGTGGAGACGAGCTCGGGCGTTCCCGCCTGCGCGTACCAGAGCATGAAGTGGGAGAGGTCGCGCCCTGATGCGTCTTCGAAGGAGCGGAGGAAATCTTCGATGGTCGCCGCCTGTCCGTCGTGGCGGTCGAAATAGAGATCCATGCCGCGCCGGAAGTCTTCGGCGCCGAGAATGGTCTCGATCATGCGGACGAGCTCCGCGCCCTTCTCGTAGACCGTTGCCGTGTAGAAGTTGTTGATCTCGATATAGCTCTCCGGCCGCACCGGATGTGCGAGGGGGCCCGCGTCCTCGGTGAACTGCGTGGCGCGCAGCTTGCGCACGTCGGCGATCCTCTGCACCGTCGCGGAGCGTTCGTCGGCCGAGAATTCCTGGTCGCGGTAGACCGTGAGGCCTTCCTTGAGGCAGAGCTGGAACCAGTCGCGGCAGGTAATCCGGTTGCCGGTCCAGTTATGGAAATACTCGTGCGCGACGACGCTTTCGATGGATTCGAAATCGATATCCGTCGCCGTCTCCGGTGAGGCGAGGATCAGGCGGTCGTTGAAGATGTTGAGGCCCTTGTTCTCCATCGCGCCGAGATTGAAGTCCGAGACGGCGACGATGTTGAACACGTCGAGGTCGTACTCGCGCCCGAACTGCCGCTCGTCCCAACGCATGGAGCGCTTGAGGGCGTCCATGGCCCATTCGGCGCGCGCCTCCTTGCCATGCTCGACATAGATCTTGAGGGCGACCTTGCGGCCGGAGGCGGTCTTGAAGGTCGATGCGATGTGGCCGAGATCGCCGCCGACAAGCGCGAAGAGATAGGAGGGCTTGGGGAACGGATCGTGCCAGACGGCGAAATGCCGGCCCTTCGCGAGGCGCCCGCGTGCCACGGGGTTGCCGTTGGCAAGCAGCACCGGCGCCAAGGCGCGATCGGCCTCGATGCGGCAGGTGTAGGTGGCCAGCACGTCGGGCCTGTCGGGGAAGAACGTGATGCGGCGGAAGCCTTCGGCTTCGCACTGCGTGCAGAAGACGCCGCGCGAGCGATAGAGGCCCTCGAGGGCCTTGTTGGCGTCGGGATTGATGACCGTCGTGATTTCGAGCGTAAAGGGGCGAGCGGGCGGGCTCGGAATATGAAGCGCGGTTTCGCTCTGCGTGTGGGCCCGTGCGGCCAGCGGCTTGCCGTCAATCGCGATCGCTGTGAGCGCCAGCTCCTCGCCGTCAAGGACGAGGGGGCGCGAGGCCGCGCCGGCTGCGGGGTTGCGGCGGATCCTGAGTGCCGCCTTCACCTCCGTGCGCTCCGGATCGAGGGCCACGTCGAGGTCGACGTGGTCGACGAGGTAGTCCGGCGGTCGGTAATCCTTGAGGCGGCGCGGGCGGGGCGTGTCGGTCTTCATGGAAACTCAGATAGCATGCGGAACCGGCCGTGAGCTACGGCCATCGCGTTGCGGAACAGGCCGGCCCGGTGTCTTCATAGATAGCGTCGCGAGCCCGTTTGAAGGCAAGGTGCTTGGCGCGGCCTCGGAGCGAGCTCCGGCATTGCTGCCTTGTAAGCGCCTGCCGCCTCAGCGGTTGAGTGCGATGACGAGGGTGCGCGGGTTGCCGCCGTTCTCCGCGATGTAGTTCTGGAACAACGTGTTGAGGAACGTGGTCATCTCGAAGCCGATGATCTCGGCCTCGCGCACCTTGTAGACGCCGCCGCGGCGGACGAGGCGCCAGCGCACGTCGTAGGTGTCTCCGCTCTTCAGAGTGATCCGGCTATCGACGTAGACACCGCTCGCCGTCTCCTTCGTCTGGCCCACCATGATGGCGCGGGCGACGGGATAGCGTGGGCCCTCCTTGGCGGCGTAGCGGGAGATGAAATTGATCATGCCGGCGTAATAGGCTGGCCGGTCCGACTTGGCGAGGCTCTGGGCGTAGGAGCCAAGGGCGCTGATGGCGATGCTCGGCACGTCGGCATGGCTGCGCAGGACGGTCGCGTATTCGGCCTCAGAGCCAGAGCCAGAGCGCTGAGCGGCGATGAGCTGGTTTGCCACGCGCTGCATGAATTTTGCGGGCGTTTCCGACTGGGCCTGCGTTTCGGGGCCGGCGAGGGCGACCAGCGAGAGTACCGTTGCCGCGAGCGTGAAAATCGCGCCCCCCCGGGCCAGGCGCTGCCAAACCGTCGTCATCGAGCTTCGCTCCGCAATTCCTGCCGGTCCGAATCCTCCCTGCGGAGAAATCAACCGCATTTACCATTGAGCATGGCGTTACGCCACAAGTCAAAGCCCTGTGCAGCCGGGAATATGTCCCGTTCCAAGCCGTGCCGCGCGCCCCGTGAGAGCCGCGCCGACAGCATCCCCCGCGAACGGGCCAAGGGCCGTTGAGCGTCCATGCGCACGCGGAATGCTAGCGACCACCCGCGACGGAAATTCGGCGATGGTGAGACCGATTTCGGCAATATTCACGCTTGACACATAAACATATGTTTATATGTTTGTCGGCGATTGGAGCCGAAGCCGCCATGACTGGATCTCTTGACAGCGAAAACCTCGTGCTGGCCCTCAAGGCCGCGGCCGAGACCACGCGCCTCAGAATCCTGCTCCTGCTTGCGGCCGGGGAGCTCAACGTCAAGGACTTGACCCAGATCCTGGGCCAGAGCCAGCCGCGCATCAGCCGCCACCTGAAGCTTTTGGCCGAGGCCGGCCTCATCGAGCGGTTCCGGGAAGGAAGCTGGGTGTATTTTCACGTCTCAGACCGCTCGGGCGGCGGGCGCCTCGCGCGGCGCATTCTCGACGCGGCGGACGTGAGCGACCCTGTCCTGCGCCGTGATGCGGCCCGGGCGGAGGCCTTGAAGCACGAGCGAGAGGCCACCGCGCAGGATTATTTCCGAAAGCACGCGGCTGATTGGGACCGGATTCGCAAGCTCTATGTTTCAGACACAGCCGTAGAATCGGCGGTCGTCGCAGCATTCGGCGGGCAGCCTTTGCGCATGCTGGTCGATCTCGGCACCGGCACGGGGCGCATGCTCGAGGTTTTGTCGGGCCGCTACCAGCGCGGCCTTGGCCTCGACGTGAACCAGTCGATGCTGGCGTATGCGGGGAGCCGGCTCAAGACGGCGGGCCTCACTCACGCGGAAGTGCGCCATGGCGACATCTACAACGTAGCGCTTCCCGATGGGGCAGCCGATGGCGTCGTCATCCACCAGGTGCTGCACTATCTCTCGGAGCCGGCGCATGCCGTTCGCGAGGCGGCGCGCATTCTCGCCCCGGGAGGGCAACTCGTGATCGTCGACTTCGCGCCCCACGGCCTCGAGGAACTGCGCGAGCAGCACGCCCACGAGCGGCTCGGCTTTGAAGCGGAGCAGGTGGCGGCATGGCTCGCCGAGGCAGGGCTGTCGGACGTCGAGATCGAGAAGCTCGCGCCCGAAACGCATGACGACCGCCAGCAGCTCACGGTGTCGCTCTGGCTCGCGCGCAAGCCGGAGTGTGCGGAGGCGTCGGGCAGGACGCAGAAACTTGAACGGATCGGATCATGACACCGCCAGGCAATGAAAGAAAAAGCCGTCTCGTCGGAGCGGGCGAAATCGACGTTTCGTTTGAGTTCTTCCCGCCGAAGACCGAGAAGATGGAGGAGGCGTTGTGGACCGCGATCGAGCGGCTCACTCCGCTCTGCCCCGAGTTCGTCTCCGTCACCTATGGCGCGGGCGGCTCGACGCGTGAACGCACGCACGCGACCGTCGCCCGCATCATCGCGGAGACCGCGCTGCACCCGGCCGCGCATCTCACCTGCGTGGATGCAACGCGCGAGGAAGTGGACGCCGTCGCGCGGGCTTATTGGGATGCCGGTGTCCGCCACATCGTGGCGTTGCGCGGCGATCCGGAAGGCGGCATCGGCCAGCGCTACACGCCGACACCGGGCGGCTATGCGAACGCGGCCGAGCTGGTGGCGGGACTGAAGAAGATCGCGAACTTCGAGATCTCAGTGGCGGGCTATCCGGAAAAGCATCCCGAGAGCGCGTCGCTCCAGGCCGACCTGGACAATCTCAAGGCCAAGGTCGATGCCGGAGCAGACCGCATCATCACGCAGTTCGGCTTCGACAATGCGCATTACCTGCGCTTCCTCGAACGCGCCCGTGCGGCCGGCATCTGGGTTCCGATCACGCCTGGTGTGGTGCCGATCCACAATTTCCGTCAGGTGGCGGGCTTTGCCGTCAAAGCCGGCGCCAGTGTACCGGCGTGGCTCGCGCGCCGCTTCGAAGGGCTCGATAACGATCCAGCGACGAGCCACTTGGTGGCGGCGGCCGTCGCCACGGAGCAGGTGATGGATCTCGTGGACCAGGGCGTGAAAGCCTTTCACTTCTATACGCTGAACCGCGCAGACCTGGTTTATGCAATCTGTCATCTGCTAGGCCTGCGGCCGCTGAACGAGGCGCCGCTGGAGACACGCAAAGCCGTGGGGAGCTGGAAATGAGCAAGAAAGACATCCGCGCCGCTCTCGAGAAGGCCGCCGCCGAACGTATCCTGATCATCGACGGCGCCATGGGCACCATGATCCAGGGCTACGGGCTCGACGAAGCCGGCTATCGCGGGACGCGCTTCAAGGATTGGCCGCGCGACGTCAAAGGCAACAATGATCTTCTCGTGCTGTCACAGCCCGGCATCATCGAGGAGATTCACTCGCAGTATCTCGAAGCCGGGGCCGACATCATCGGCACGAACACGTTCAACGCGCAGCGCATTTCCATGGCGGATTACGGCATGGAGGACCTCTCCTACGAGATGAATGTCGCTGCGGCGACGCTCGCGCGGCGGGCTGCCGACAAATTCGAGCGCCTCACGCCGGACAAGCCCCGCTTCGTCGC
>JRYH01003597.1_pt1 | contig 12614 bp, 8 predicted proteins | sample 235351 | NCBI WGS metagenome assembly JRYH01 (sample SAMN03074221, study PRJNA261480) | activated sludge metagenome | biome: Wastewater Treatment Plant; feature: Wastewater; material: Activated sludge; isolation source: activated biomass of a wastewater treatment plant treating wastewater... ... | reverse complement strand
CGGTGCCACCACCCGCCGCGCCAGCGGCGCGTGGTGCAACCCGCGCGCTTGCATTGAGCCTCCACCCGGGCAAGACCCCGAAGCCCAAACAACGGGCCGCCCCCCTTGCCAACACGCCTCCGCACCCCCGCCCGCGCGGGATTCCCCGACAATCCCGCCCGAGCCGCAATCACGCCCCTCCGGATCCCAATGACCGGTAGACTCATCCCGGGAAAGGAGCCCCCATGCACGAGCCCCCCAAGTGGCCCAAGGTCGTCGGTGTCCTCAGCATGATCTTCGGATTCCTCGGCCTCGTCCTGGGTGTCGGCGGCGTCGCCCTCATGCCCGTCTGGGCCGGGTTCATGGAGCAGCCCCTCCAGGGCGCCCCGCCCCCGCCCTCCGTGCAACTCACGCCCCTCCTGATCGCCCTCACCGCCGCCGGCGGCGTGATCAACATCATCCTCATCGCCGCCGGGTTCACGACCATCGCCCGCAAACCCCTCGGCCGATCACTCCACCTCGCCTACGCCGTCCTCTCCGCCCTCGGAGCCATCGCCGGGCTGTTCTACCAGATGCAGACCCAGCAGGCCGTCCTCCAGTGGGCCAAGGACTACCCGGACAACCCCATCGCCCAGCAGATGACCTCCGGCGCCCAGGCCGTCGGTCAGATCGTCGGCCTCGCCATCGGAATGGCCCTCGCACTCGCGTGGCCCGTCTTCTGCATCATCTGGTTCGGCATGATCAAACGCCACGCCGACTCCATGGGCGAACTCCCCGAACTCACCGCCTGAAGAGGTTCATCAAAGTCGCCCACGCCCCGCCGGTGCCACCACCCGCCGCGTCAGCGGCGCGTGGTGCCGAGCCGATCCCACCACTCGCCGCGCGAGCATCGCGGAGCGCGGGTTCGACCACGACCTAAACCACCGCCTCAGGGCCCGACCGATCCTCCCCGCGGCGACTGCTTGGCGATCTCCCGCTCCTCGCTCCACACCATCAGCCCGGGCCGAGGCCCCCGGATCGCCGTCACCTGCATCTGCAGGATGTACTGATACTGCGACACCGCCCCGACGCTCGCGTTGTCCTCGTACAGCCGCAGCACGATCGTGTAATCCGGACCCGGGAACGGCGTCCCGTTCCGCGCCGCCTCCTGCCGCGCCGCCTCGATCGCCGGGTCATCCTCGACATAGGTGAACGCCGTCCCCGAACGGTTCAGCGCGTCCAGAACTCGCTGGAACAACCGGTACCGGTCGACATGCATCGTCCCCCGCCCGCCCTCGTTCACGAACTTCGACACATACACCACCGGGGGCCCGTTCTGATCGAAAGCCACCAGCCGACCCGAATCGATCAGGCTCAGCGACAACTCCGACGCGAACTCCTCAAGGTCGCGCTGGTTCAGCCGCCGCGTCTCGAGCGTCTGCGTCTCGCCCACGCGACGCGTCGACGACGCCGGCCTCGAATCCGGCGGGCTCTCGCACCCGCCCGCCAGCAACCCACCGGCCAGCACAACCAACCCCGCCATCCTCATCGCCTGCATCGCATCCCTCCCAGGGCTCTCAGACCGATTCCCTTTCAGACCCGTGCTCGACGAGCCGCGGGCGCGAGCCCGCGGACATTTGTTCCCCGGCCGCACCACCGGCCCGCATCTCCGCCCCGCCCGGGTTTCGATCGAATCCCGTGTCAGTTGTCCGAGTACATCTCCAGCCGGAAGTCATACGCCCGCGCCGTCGGCGCCACCGCCGTCAGACGCCGCAGCGATCCGGGCGGCACCGTCTCGTGCACCCACACCACCGTCGGCGCCCGCACCTCGAGCCCCCGATCGTCGTACCACGAATACCGATAGCGGAACGACTGGTGCACCTTGGTCACATTCTGCACCTCCGCCTCGACCATCCGCAACCCCGAGTCCGTCGTCCGCTCGATCAGCCCGACCACCGGCACCATCGCCGCGAACGCAGGGTCCGTCACCACCTTCTCGCTCTCGATCGGCGTCGGCACCGCCCGCCGGTCCGTCGGGCCCGTCGTGTTCACCGTCGAAGGCGAATGGCACCCGCCCGCCACCACGCCGACCGCCAGCACCCAGAACCCGCCAACGACGCTCAAACGCCTCATCGCCTGCTCCCTTCGCCCAGCACCACCGTCTCCACCCGCAAGGGTACACCGGGCCTCGTGCTCCTGACGAATACCACCGTGGTCGCCCCGGGTTCCGCCCGGATCAACCGCTCTTCCCCCCGCGACACCGACAGCCGGATCTCCCCCGACTCCGGCGTCGCCAGCCGCGCGTACTGAAACTGCTTCGGCAGCGTCGCCCACGACCGCGTGTCGGCCTGGTTCTGCGAAAGCAGGTACAGCCCCGCCGCGATCCGCACAACCGTGTTCAGCGTCTCATCGTCCTCCGTCGCCCGGTTCAAACCCCACGACGCCGCGATCTTCGACGCCGCCCCGATCACCGCACGCGTGATCAGCACCGGCAACTCCTCCCGAAACTCCACCGCGACCAGCCGGTCCATGTCCGCGACGACCTCCGTCCGCACCAACCCGTCGACGCTCTCGACCGTCAACCAACGCTCGTACCCCTCGCTGAACACCAACTCCGGGAAACTCACCCCCACATAGTCGACCTCATCGTTCACCAGGAACAGCGGCAGATCGACGCGGAAACGCTCCCGCCACGGCCCGAACCCTGTCGCGAAGAACACATGCGTCACCCCACCAGACGCCTCGGCCGACGCCCCGCCGCCGACCGCCACCTCCGCGTCCGCCAGCGTCTGCGCCACGAACCCGTTCTCCGGCACCATCCCCGCCACGCTCCGCAAGAGCGCGAGCGCCCGGTCCGCGTCCCCCGCGTCCCCGCGCACGCCCAGCCGGAACACCCCGTGCACCAGTTCCGAGAACGGGTTCACAAAGTCCCGGTACGCCTCGAACCGGGCCAGCGACGCGTACCGACCCGCGACCGCCGGGTCCCGCTCCACCGCCTCCGCGCTCCGCGCCAGGTCCACCCGCCCCTCATACGGCCCGCCAGCCCTCGCCGCCCTCGCCGCCTCGATCCGCCCCCGCCTCGCCTCCACCGTCTGCCCCTGCCGAATCGCCGCCTCGTTGAACGCCAGCCGCGCCCCCTCCAAATCCCCCAGAAACAGGGCATTCAACCCCCGATAGGTCGGCGCCAACACCCGATCGGTCGCCGATCCCCGGTACGCCACCGACTGCGGGTTGGTCGCCGCCGCCCAAAGCTCCTCCGAGATGCTCGTCCGCGCCCGCCGGTCCTGCGCATCAAAGCCCGCCTCCGCGCTCAGGAACGCCTCAGAACTCCGAGCCCACGCCCCCGTCTCGTGCAGCACCATCCCCCATTCCAGCCACCCGAGCACCTCGTGCGGCCCCCCAATCCCCGCCTCCGCCGCCCCCGCGAGCGTCCGCCTCGCCTCTCGCGCCTCCCCCGCCCGCGCCAGCCCCTGCGCCGACCGGATCGACCCGTACTGACACCCCGCACCCAGCCCGATCACCACCGCGCTCAGGCCCAGCCCCCACCAGGTTCTTGCCCACAACCCCGCCAAATCACCACCCTTCACGCCGTCAGGCTACCGCCCGCCACGCATTCGGGTTCCACCGGGGACGCCGCGGCCCCCGACCGTGCGTATTCTTGCCCCGGCCGGGTGGCCCCCAGCCCACCTCAGGCGAGGTAGCTCAGCCGGTTAGAGCGGAGGATTCATAACCCTCAGGTCGCGAGTTCGAGTCTCGCCCTCGCCATTCCCCGCCCGACGCCTCGGGCCCCCTCCCAGCCCCGCAACACCCCCTCCAACGCAGATCCTCCCGGTCCCCGGCCACCCCTTTGTGCACCCGGGCTCCCCCTCCCGCCGAAATCCCCCTCGCCTGCTGCGCCCCGTGCAATAGACTGCCCCGAGCACCGTTCTGCCGGATCAACTAAGGAAGGGATCCCCATGTCGATGCGCAAGTTCCTCCTCCCCGGAGCCCTCGCCTTGGCCGCCGGCGGCATCGCCATCGGGGGATATGTCCTTTCCAACCGCGCGGGCCCCGACGCCGATCTCGAAACCGTCGCCGGCGGCGCGAGCCGCGAGCCCCGCCTGCCGGCCGTCACCCCCGTCCCCCGCCGCACCGCCGACGCACCCGCCGAGACCGTCGCGGACCCGATCCCCGACCGCCCACAGGCCGCCGCCCCCGAGGCCCTGCCTCCGACCCAGGACGACCGCCCCGAGCGGCCCCGCTGGGCCCGCCTCGGCCAGACCCCCATGACCGCCGAGGAATGGGAGTCCCGCTACGACGAGATGCAGAAACGCCGCGCCGACTTCATGTCCCGCTTCGACGCCGACGGCGACGGCCGGATCTCCGACGCCGAACGCGAAGTCATCCGTGCCGAGATGCAGGCCCGACGCATGGAGGACATGCTCCGCCGCATGACCCCTCGCTTCGATACCGACGGCGACGGCGTCCTCAACGACGCCGAACGGCTCGCCGCCGAGACCGAGCTCGAAGCCATGCGCATCGAACGCGAAGCAAGGTTCCTCGAACGCTACGACACCGACCGCGACGGCGTCCTCTCCGACGCCGAGCGACAGGCCGCCGGCCCCGCAGGCGAATGGGGCCGAGGCCGCGGCCCCGGCGGCGGCGGCGGACGCGGCGGGCCCGAGGGCATGTGGGAGCAGGCCCTCCAACGCTACGACACCGACCTCGACGGTGAACTCAACCTCGACGAGTCCTACGAGGCCTACCTCGAGCAATTCAACGCACGCGAGCAACGCATCTTCGTCCGCACTTTCGACGCCAACGGCGACGGCTCCGTCGGCCCGACCGACCTCGAGGCCTACCTCCTCCGCTTCAACGACAAGGACGCCCAGACCGACATCAACAACGACGGCGCCCTCGACCAACGCGATGTCGAGATGTTCCGCGACTACATGATCAAGGCCGCCAACGCCGACACCACCGTCCCAATGTTCGGGCCCCCGCCCGGCATGGGCCCGGGCCCCGACGGCCCTAGGGGCAACCCCCCAGGAACGCCCCAACAAAGGCCGTGAGATCAGCCAGATCCCACACCCCGAACGGCGCCGCCAGGTCCGCCGCAGGTGTCTGGTTTACGAACGCCTGCACGAACGCGTTCAGGTCTCCCAGGTCGAGCACCCCGAACGGCTGCGACAGGTCCGCCGCGTTGCAAGGCCCCGAAAGCGCCGCAAGGTGCACCGACACCGTCGCCGCTGAGCCGTTCTCCCGCAACGCCACCAGGTCCTCACGCCCATCCTGGTCCACATCGCCCACCGCCAGCACCACCGGCGCGCTCCCCACCTGGTCATCCCCAGGCAGCGGCTCCGGGTCGCTGAACAGCATCGCCCCGCTCGCGCCGTCCTCGCCAAGGTTCAGGATGCTCCAGATCCCGACCACACCCTTCTCGTCCCGCGCCACATACGCGAGGTCAGCCCGCCCATCCTCGTTCACATCCAACGCCACGATCGACCCCGGCTGCGCCGTCCGCGTCTCCCGCGTCGCCCGCAGCGACACCGCGTCCGCGTAGAACACCTCCCCGGGACCACCGTCCACCGCGCGCAGCACCGAGATCGTCCCGCTCCGCCCATCGCTCGTCACGACCTCGTCCAGCCCGTCCCCCGTCAGGTCCGCGGTGAAAACCTCGCGCGGCGAACGCCCCGTCGGCACCACCTGCGTCAGGAACAGCGGGAACGCCGGCGCCCCCCTCAACACCCCGGCCGTCTCGTACACCCACGCCGAGTTCGTCCCCTTCGAGCTCACCACGATCCCCGTCGGCGAGATCGCCCCGCCCATCGTGTCCACGCTCCCCGGGTCGTCCCCCGTGTCGTCGTCCGTGTCGTCGAACCCGCCACCCCCGTTGTTCTCCGAGTTCTGCACGCCCCCGTCGCCCGAACCGCGCGAGAACGCGCGCTCGAAAATCGTCACCACATCCAGCGCCCCGTCGCCCCCCGTATCCGCCAGCACCATGTCGATCGGCACCCCCGGCACGCCGATCACACGCGGGTCGATCTGCGAGAAATCGCCGAGATTGCTCGGGTCGTTCAGACGGATCCGCACCTGCCCCGCCTCGGGCCCCCGGTTCATCATCACGATGTCCGGGCGCTCGTCCCCGTTCATGTCGCCCACATCCACCGAGCCCGGCAGATCGCCCAGCGTCCCGTACACATCCGGCGGCTCATTGAACCCAAGCCACTGGCCCTGCCCGCCCACCCCCAGGTTCTTGAACACCAGCAGGTCGCCCTGCTGCTGCGCCCCGTTGTCCGACAACGCAACGAGATCCGGGTACCCGTCCCCCGTCACATCCACGACCTTCCCGTCCGTGAAGTTCGCGGGCGGCGCGAACACCACCGGCGGCCCCGTCGTCGCCCCGACCACGCCAAGATCAACGAACTCCACCGCCGCGACGCCACCACCGGGATACACCGGCACCGCCACCAGCCCGTTCGCCGTCACCGTGCTCTGAACCCCGGCGAAGACCCCGCTCAACTGCCCCGCCTCGAGCACCGGGTACTTCACCCCAATCAACGGGTCGATGAACCCAAACACCCGCACCCGCAGCGTCCCGCCGACCGAGGCCGCGCCGTCCACCACCGCCGACATCGTCTCCTGCGGATCGGCCGTGTTCAGCAAGAACGACAAACGCCCCGTCTCCACCAGCCCCGTCAACGGATTCGTCGCGACGAAGTCCACCGCGTCCAGGAACCGCAACTGCTGCCGCGCCGAGCTCACCGCGAACAACCCCGTCGCCCCGATCTCACCCCCCGCCAGCAGCACCGGCCCCGCCACCACGCCGCTCCCCTCGACCGCCCCGTCGACGAACGCGACCACCCCGAACCCAGACTGCAACACCGCGCTCTCGCCCACCGCCACCCGACCGAACCCGCCCGGCCCGACCTGCAAGGGCTGCCCGTCCACCACCCACGACGCCCCCGTCGTCACCCGCGCGTCCCCGTCCGAGCCATCCAGCGTGCCGATCGCCGCACGCACCGACGCCGGGGTCTCCAGCGCCGCCCCCTGCCGAACCCGCAGCAGCCCCTCCCCCAGGAACCCGATGTCCAGCGTCGACACCCCGACGAACTGCGGGGGCACGACCCCGTTCAGGTCCAGCTCACCCGATCCACCGGGCAGCGACCCAAGCCGCACCGCGATCGCCCCGCCGTTGTCGAACGACGCGCTGTCCACCAGCCGCACCAACCCCGACCCCGCCCGCCCGCTGAACCCCCGAGAGGCAGAAGAAGACGCCCCCCCCCCCCCCCCCCCAGACCCNNCCTCCTCCCCGAGAAGAACCAGCCCGTCGTGCTGCAGCACCGACGACTCGATCCGCAACACCCCTGTCCCGAACTCCCCGACCACCAGCGGCGACTGCGACAAGTGCCGATACACCGTCGCCCCGTTCTGCCCGTCGATCACCAGCCGGGCGAACGACCCCGGCACATCCGCCAGACGCGCAAACCGGCTCCGCAACTGCCCCCCGCCCGTCACCAGACCCACCGCGCCGTCTACCCCACCCACAAGGAACTCGCGGCACCCCGGCAACTCCCCCGTCACATCCAGCACCTGCCCCTGCAGATCCAGCGTCGTCTCCGCGTTCAGCAGCGAGAGCCCGCGCACCGAAACCGAACTCTGCAGCAGCGCCGCGTAAGGCGGCGTCGACAGCCCGAGATCCCCGTCGAACACCGCCACGCTCGACGCCCCGGGCACGCCCCCGACGAGCGACTGCCAACTCGAAGGCGTCCCCCAGAACCCCGTCACCGTCTGCCAGAAATAGGTCTGCTCGGCGTCATCGATCCCGTCGCCGTTGCAGTCGACCGCCCACGCCCCGCCGGCGCACGCGGCAACTATCCACGCCGACCCCCTCCACGCCGACCCCATCCACGCAGAAACAGGACCGGCCCATCCCCGCCGAGATCCCCGATTGGGTTCAGTTTGGTATCTCATCGCCCTCGTTGCTCCGCGACCAGACTAGCACCGTCCCGGGGTGACTCCAACGCCAACTCTTCGCTCTTCTCAAAGAGCACTACCTTCAGGCGCGAAACACCCCCTTCCGCTCACGCGCCGCATCCCGGGAACCCCTCCCGGCCTCCCCGCCCCGGACGCACCCAACGCCGCGGCAGCACCACCCAAGGCCCGATAGGGTGAACACATGACCGAGACGCCCCGCGACGACTCGCCCGAAATACCCGCCCGCGACGAGGCGCCGCGCGACCCCGACGCCACCGTCCCCATCACGCGCCCGCACGGGCCCGGCCCCAACGGCACCGACCCCGACGGCACCGACCCAGACGCCGAAACCTCCGCCGAGGCCCTCGACCCCGCACGCACCGTCCCGCTCAACCCCGCAGGCCCCACACGCGACCCCGCGGCCGACGAGATCCCCGGCTACCGACTCATGGGCCAGATCGGCCGAGGCGGCATGGGCACCGTCTTCCTCGCCCAACGCCTCGACGACCGCTTCCGCAAACGCGTCGCCATCAAGATCATGCGTCGCGGCGTTGACACCGACGAGATGATCGAGCGGTTCCAGCTCGAACGGCAGGTCCTCGGCGCCCTCAACCACCCCAACATCGCGCGCCTCTTCGACGCCGGCGCCACCGCCGACGGCAGGCCCTACTTCGTCATGGAGCATGTCGACGGGCTCCCCATCGACACCTATTGCGACGAGCACAACCTCACCGTCCAGGAACGCATCCGACTCTTCACCAAGATCTGCGCCGCCGTCCATTACGCCCACCAGAACCTCATCGTCCACCGAGACCTCAAGCCCTCCAACATCCTCGTCACCGCAGAAGGCGAGCCCAAACTCCTCGATTTCGGCATCGCCAAACTCCTCAACCCCGAACTCCTCGGCCTCCCGGCCCTCACCCGCGCCGACCAGCGCATCATGACCTACGAGTACGCCAGCCCCGAACAGGTCCAGGGCCAGGCCATCACCACCGCAAGCGATGTCTACGCACTCGGCGTCATCCTCTACGAACTCCTCACCGGCCACAGGCCCTACCAGATCCAGCGGCGACTCCACGCCGAGGCCGTCCGCGTCATCTGCGAGGCCGAGCCCGAGAGGCCATCCACCGCCGTCTCCCGCGCCGCCACGCGCCACACCTCGCACGGCGAGATGCACACCATCACCGCCCACGAGATCGCCAAACGCCGCGAGGTCCAGATCACCCGCCTCAAGAAGTCCCTCGCCGGAGACCTCGACAACATCGTCCTCATGGCGATGCGCAAGAGCGCCCACCGCCGATACTCCACCGCCCAGGCGCTCGCCGAAGATCTCGACCGCCACCTCGCCGGGCAGACCGTCACCGCACGCGCCCCGACATTCGTCTATCGCGCCGGCAAGTTCGTCCGCAGGCACCGATTCGCCGTCGCCGCCGCCTCCACCGTTCTCCTCGCGCTCCTCGTCGGCCTCGTCGCCTTCTCCTGGGCCTGGCAGCGCGCCGAGCACGCCCGGGCCGAAGAGGCCCTCGCACGCCAGGCCGCCGAGAACGCCCGCGCCGCCGAGGCCGACGCCCGCGCCGCCGCGGAAACCCGCTACACCCAGCTCCGCCGCATGTTCACCGTCGAGGACGAACTCTACGACGCCATCGAGAATCTCCCCGCCGCCACCGCCGCACGCACCGTCCTCGCCGACGCCATGCTCTCGGCGATCGACGCGCTCGCCGCCGAATTCCCCGAAGACCCACGCCTCCGCCTCGACCTCGCCATCCAGTACCAACGCGTCGGACGACTCGCCGCCGCGGGAGAAAACTCCGTCAGCCGCGGCGTCCACGCCCTCCAACGCGCCGCCCAACTCCTCGCTCAGATCCCCGACGCCGACGAAGAACGCCTCCGCACCGCCGTCGAACTCGCCAAGGCCCTCCGCCAGGCCGGCGACCGCGACGCCGCCTTCCGCGTCGCCTCCGACGCCGCCAACGCCCCGCCACACGAGGAACCCGACCCCCTCGCCCGCCTCCGCGCCGAGGCCCTCATGCAGGCCGGCCTCGTCCGCCTCCTCCAGTCCCGCGCCGACGACGCCCGCCCCCTCCATCAGAGCGCCCTTGCGATCGCCCAGGACGCCGCCGCCCGCGCCCCGAGCGACCCCGACACGCTCGCCACACTCGCCTACGCCCACGAACAACTCGGCTTCCTCCACGACTTCCTCGATCAGGAAGAACCCGAGCTCGCCGCCTTCCAGCGCTGCCTCGAGTTCCGCGCCCGCGTCGCCGAACTCCGACCCGACGACGCCGACGCCGCCCGACGCCTCGTCATGGCCCACGAACGCGTCGGCCGCGCCCTCATGGACCTCGACCGCTTCGACGAGGCCGAGGCCAGCTACCGGGACATGCAGGCCCTCGCCCGCAGCGCCAGCGACGCCGACCCGTTCAGCGGCCGCGCCCTCTCCGACCTCGCCCGCTCCTTCGAAGCCGCCGCCGACCTCGCCTTGAGACGCCGCCAGCCCGAGGTCGCCCAGACCTACGCCGCCGCCTTCGCCGCCCACGCCGAAGAGGCCTTCCAGCACGACCCCACCGACCTCGCCAAACGCCGGATGCTGGGCCTCGCCCAGTACAAACTCGCCCGCACACTCATCGCCCAGGACAAGCGGGCGGAGGCCCTCCCGAGCCTCGCCGCCGCCCTCCAGACGCTCACCGAAGCCGGCGACATCGACCCCGCCGACGCCGAACTCCGCCGAAACCAGATGCTCGTCGCCTACCACCTCGGCGTAAACAGCCGCGCCACCGGCGACACCGCCTCCGCCCGCGACGCGTTCCGCCGCGTCATCCAGCAGGCCCGCGCCCTCGCCGCCGCCACCCCCCTCAACGCCTCGGACCGCGACCTGACCACCCGGGCCGCCAACGGCATCTGCGCCATCGCCCACGACGCCGACAACCCCGACGAGATGATCGCAACCGTCACCGAATCAACCGAGATCCTCGGCGAACGCCCCTTCCTCCTCACCAGGCAGCACATCCGCGCCCTCATCCTCTCCGGCGACCTCCACGCCGCCCTCGACCTCACCCGCGACGCCATCAAGCCCTACGACGCCCTCTCCTCTCCCTCCTCCGCCGACCAAGCCCAACTCGACGAACTCCGCCGCCTCGAAGCCGAGTGCCTCGCCGCACTCGAAGCCGCCCCGGGCTTCGACGACCCGATCCCCTGATCCACCCTCCCGACCCAACCTCTTGACCCGGCCCAGCCCCCCGCCCATCGTTCCCCCGATGTGGCTCTGCGCCGGCGACACCCCGCTCTCCGACTTCCTCGCCCCCCGAGCCTGCGCCCTCGTCCCAACCATGGGCGCCCTCCCCCCCGGGCACGCCGCCCTCATCCGCCGCGCCGCCGACCACGCCAACGCCGCGGGGCTCCCCGCCGGCGCCGTCGTCACCATCTTCGTCAACCCCACGCAGTTCGACGACCCCGCCGACTTCGCCAGATACGCCCGCACCCTTCCCGAAGACCTCGAACTCTGCCGAAACGCCGGCGCCGCCGGCGTCTTCGCCCCCTCCCCCGAACGCGTCTACCCACCCGAATCCACGATCCCCGTCCCAGCCCTCGCGACCCAGGCCATCGCCAAGGGACTTGAAGACACCCACCGCCCCGGCCACTTCGCCGGCGTCTGCCAGGTCGTCCGCCGCCTCTTCGACCTCACCTCCCCCCACGCCGCCGTCTTCGGCGAAAAAGACTGGCAGCAACTCCAGGTCATCCGCGCCATGACCTCCCGAGATCGCCTCGGCGTCGAGATCATCCCCGCCCCAACCATCCGCGAACCCGACGGTCTCGCCATGTCCAGCCGCAACCGATTCCTCACCCCGCCCGAGCGACGCACCGCCCTCGCACTCCGCCGCGCCCTCGACGCCGCCCGCGAACACCCGACCCCCGACGCCGGAGAGGCCGCCATGCGCCGCGTCCTCGAGCAAGCCCCCGTCGACCGCATCGACTACGCCACCATCCGCGACGCCGAGACCCTCGACGCCCCGACCCCGGGCCGCCCCGCCCGCGCCCTCATCACCGCCCGCGTCGGCACCGTCCGCCTCCTCGACAACGCCCCCTGGCCCTGACCCCCGCGCCACCCTCGCCCTACCCTCCCCCATGCACAAGTCCCCCATCCACGACTTCCACATACAGCACGGCGCCCAGATGGTCGAATTCGCCGGCTGGAACATGCCCATCAAGTACCGCTCCTCCATCACCGACGAGCACAACCAGGTCCGCAACGCCGGCGGCATGTTCGATGTCTCCCACATGGGACGCCTCGAAATCAAGGGCCTCCACGCCAAGCGCCTCCTCGAGCACACCTGCTCCCGACTCATCGGAGACATGCAGGAAGGCCAGTGCCGCTACTCCTTCATGTGCAACGAACTCGGCGGCGTGCTCGACGATGTCATCGCCATGCGCATGGACGACGACGAATTCATCCTCGTCGTCAACGCATCAAACCGCGAGAAGATCATCGCCCACCTCGAAGCCGTCAAGGCCGCCCGTTCCTTCAAGGTCGGCATCACCGACATGACCTTCAAGACCGCCATGGTCGCCGCCCAGGGCCCCAGGATCATGGAACTCATCGGGGGCGTCTCCAAGGAGATCCCCACACTCAAACGCTACCGCTTCACCACCAAGAACCTCCTCGTCCTCAAACTCATCGTCTCACGCACCGGCTACACCGGCGA
>JRYH01001969.1_pt1 | contig 12665 bp, 3 predicted proteins | sample 235351 | NCBI WGS metagenome assembly JRYH01 (sample SAMN03074221, study PRJNA261480) | activated sludge metagenome | biome: Wastewater Treatment Plant; feature: Wastewater; material: Activated sludge; isolation source: activated biomass of a wastewater treatment plant treating wastewater... ... | reverse complement strand
CGTGCGATTGAATGGCCCGCGCTTGCGGGAATGGCCGAACGGCGGGAGGACGGTGGTCCGGTGACCCGCGGTACCTCGGGGTTCGGCCGCACCTGCGGAGTGCCAGCGGGCCCAGATGCCGGCCGTCGCGAGGATCCGGTGTGCCAGAAGAGGCACGGCATGGATGCCTCGTTGGATCGCGCGATGCCGAGCGGTGCGGCGCGCGTCGCATCTATCCCCGAGAGGCGCCCCCGCAAGGCGATCAAGAGCCTGGATCACGCCGGAGTTCTCCCCCGTCATGTTGTCATACGGCTCGCATGTCTTTCCTGTGCATGAGAGCGCCGCATCGGCAGATCGACCGGAGTCGCGTTTCGGAGTTGATCCGCCGACGGCTCGCTCGACAAGATCCTCGCTTGGCAGCCATCCCGGCCCGACGCCGATGGCTTCCCTGACCGGGGCTTCCGGCGCGTCGATGGCAGCAGCGTCCGGGCGCACCCCGCCGCGGCCGGGGCGTCGTGGCCCTCAAAGAACCGGGCCCGACGAGCCTGTGGGCCCTTTCCTTGGCTGATTAGGTGGCGGGTGAGGGTCCACGATCCATCCCGCGACCTGCGGCAACGGCGTGTCGCTGGCCGCGACGGCGATGGCGGGTCGATCGCACGAATTCAGGCGCTTCGAGGCGGTCATGAACGCTGTGCGTCCGAAGCGCCGCCGGCCAGAGTGGGTGTGCGGCGCTAAGTACTGCGCCTGTCTGTGTTTGTGTGAGTGGTGCGAGCGACGCGGCATCTGGGATTTCAGATCGAGAATACCGACTTAGGTCGAGCGTGATGGGCAACGCGCATTCAGCCGCGCGATCTAAAAGAGACGGAATTTCGTCAAGCGGTGCATAGGGTGGTTCACCCACATCAGGCGGCTCGACACCCGGCATGAGAAAATTGGTGTCTCCTCTATCGCGACGATCAAGAGATCCATTATCATCTGGTACTTCCGCCTGCTGGATCGGTCAGGCCGGGCCAAGAATTGGTGGAACTGAGTCGGCGCCTCGGCATTCAAATTTATCGTGGAGAAGATCATGACATCAGAGACCTCACACAGGCTATTCCAAGCCGTTCTTCTCGCGACGGTTCTCTGGCTCGCGCCGAGCGCCACGGGGCAGACTCCCCCTGCCTGCCCCGATGGATGGGGTGGCCTTGTCCCGCTGGCCGACTATGGAGAAGATCCCGGATTTCCCCAGAATGAGGACGCGAAATTCCGCGCGATCCAAGACATTGTGAACATCCTCGCGACGCGCGTCGCGCACTCGTGGTACCTCACGCCCGAGAGCATCTACTTCCCCGACGGAGACCAACGCCCGACCGATCTCTTCTGGTCGATCGCGGAGACCGGTGGATCGGGCTGGGTGGTCGTGCCGCATGCGCACGCCGCGATGTGGCCCGAGGCGGGTCTCGGTGTCGAGCATGACGGCGCAACATCTCGCCCGCAGCTCCCCGCGCTCTCGCTCTCCGAGAGCCTGTGCAACTGGGGCGTCTCCGGCCCGCCGGCATCGCTTTCGGACGCCGGCCTGCTCGCCCGGATGCTGGGCCCCTCGATGAGTCGGTGCTACGGCATGAACACGAACACGGCGGCGGACTTCATTGGCGGCGATGTCGGCGTGCGCGCGCACGCCGGGCAGTGGCCGCGTGGGATCGAGTTGGCCTGGGGCCTCAGCCCGGGCGACTACCCGCCGCTGTCCACCAGCCCGATCGACTCGACCTCGCCCCTGGTGCCGTTGCAGAACCGCTCCGCGCCCGGCTCGGCGATGTACGCCGAGCGCGTGATCGAGGGGGATTCGCTGGATGTCCTGACCGGCCAGCCTCTGCTGCGCGAGGTGGACTTCGAGCTCCCGTTCGGCAGCGCTGTGTTCCGGCATGTGCGGACCTATTCCGAGCTCCCCCGTTTCGCGGCCTACCACGCGGGCGGTGAGTTCTTCGGGTCGTCCACCAGTGTCGTCAACAAGATGAACATGTGGTGGAGCTGGCACGGCAGCAACTGGATGATCAGCGAGAATCCGTTGTTCCTTATCGACGCGGAGTACGGCGGCGGCGAGATCGCCCCGTTCGGGCCGCGCAGGTGCTATTTCGTTCCCGATGCCCACCACGCGATCCCGTTCGAGCTCATGGAAGTCGGCGGCGGTTCGCCTCGATATGTCGCGCCGCCCTGGTTCGACGCGGACCTGACCTACGAGGGAGGCGAGTGGGATTCCGCCCGGAAGATGTGGATCGACCCGCCGACGCGGTTCTATGTCCGGCTCTTCGGGGGTGAGATCACCTACGAGATCCGCCCGAACTACGAGGACACGGTCCGAATCCCGCCGCTGGTCAGTTCGAACCTTCAGGTCGGCGCCATGCTGGAGGAACTGGGTCACGAGACGCTCGCGGCGCTCAAGAGCACGGGCGTTGACGGCGATCTTCTGGACAAGCTGGGCGGGGCCGGCATTCCCCATTACGGCGTCGTGGAGACGATCCGCGATCGCGCGGGCAACCGTGTTGAGATCACCTACGACGACGGGCACGCGCCCAGGCCGCACCCGCTTGCCGATGGTCGGTATGAAACAAGTCCAGTTTCGCAGAATGACCCGCCGCGGCCTGTGCATCGGTACATGCAGGAGGGGTACCGCAAGGGCATGATCCGCGAGGTGCGCCTCTTCCCCGCCGGCGCGGAGGAGAACGACCCGCCGACCTGGACGCTGCTCTACACCTACCGGACTTTCCTCAACGCGTTTGACATCCGGCGGCGCTCCTCAGGGGACGAAGATTGCCACGATGACGGAGATGGGCTTGTCCTGAACGAGTCCCACTTTTGGGACATCTACGCGGTCAAGCCGGCGTTGCACTCGATTGTGGCTTACCGGGGGCAGGTCGACCGACCGGACCGCGACATCCTGCTGGAAGCGTGCTCGGTCGAGAATGGTGCCGCGGCGGTTTCCCCTCCGTTCGTCGAGTTGCACCAGGAACATTTGAACTCGGGCGATCCCTGCGAGCTCTTCATGCAGCCCGTGACCGGCGGCTTTGCAACCCCGTTCGACTACCAGGACCGGACCATCGGACCGGCAGGCGAGGGCGCGGATTCCTCGGGATGGACGATGCTCCCCCAGCATTGGTCGAAAATCGTGCAGTACAGCTACTCGGAGCCGCAGGATTTCTCGACGCATTCGGCCGCTGGATCTGACGAGCCGCCCTACCCGCCCGCGGCCAGCTATTACGCGGCCGCGACCGGGGACCTGCAAAACCCCGAAGCTTCAGACAGCACATCCGCCGGCAAGCGGACCGAGGCCACCCAACTCCTCCGGGTCCGCGCCCAGCATCGGGTCAATCCGGGCCAGCCGGGTCAGCCTGGCCCGCAGGACGCGATGGAGCAGTTCTGGATGTACCGGTACCAGGACCTGAGGGAGGAGCAGGACGGCGCTTTCAGGATGTTGGACCTGGATGATCATGTCCCCCAGGGGTATCTCGGGGGCCTGGAGTTGTGGACGGAGGAGTTCGAGTCGTATGTTCAACCGCGCCGGTTGAAGTACAGGTTCGGCCCCGAGACCACGAGCCGGATGCTCGATGCGTGGCGTGAGCAGCAGGTCGTTGTAGCCTCTGGATTGGCCGGGCCGCTCAATTGGTTCGTTACGGCCTCCACGACAGCCGCTGAGTACATCAACGGCGTGATCTCGGTTGCGGACTGGGATGGCATTGGGTGGACGATTAACCACGCGTCAGTGGGGTTCCCCGGGTCTCCTGGCGTTCTGCCATTTGAGAGTTCGCTTTGCTCGGCGGGTCCGGGCTCAGGTGAATGCGCTCAATATCAGGATCCGGGAGTGCAATCGATTGATCCGCAAGCCCTGCAGTTCCGTACCGTCGCTCTGCACTACCTCGCCGATCGGACCTTCCTCGGCTGGAACCAGGTCTACCGCTTCGCGGCGGAGGAGAACCCGCAGGGGTATCCCATCTCCCTGTGGGAGCCGGGCGTCATTCCGACGCTGCGATGGCACGAGAGGGATCCGGCCCCAGCGGACCCGACCGGCGCCGAAGTGGTCATTGCCTCGTGGAAGGACTTCTGGACCACCTTCCATTCCAGCATCCGAGATGACTACCTGGGCAAGCAGTTCTATGGCGATGAAGGAACACCCGCGCCTGCGGGGAAGGTGGGCTTCCTCCCCGGCGGCACGGCGGTGTACGGCGTCGGCGCCGGCGACGCCGCGGTTTACCGGCGCGTGTACCGGTTCATCCGCACGCCCGACAGCGCTGAGTGGCGGAACGATGTGCCCGGAATGGTCCCGTTCGCCCAGAATCCCGGTCCCGAGGTGATCGCGCCGATTCTGAGCGGCAACAACCCCTCCGCCGCATGGTGTACACGCGCCCTCTATCGCTATCCGTACCGGTTTACGGCCGGAACCGGGTTGACGGACCGACATTTCACCTACGGCGCATATGACTACGCGACCGACGCATCGCAACAGTCCCCACCCGGCCAGGTCCCTCTGTCAGAGATCATGTGGTGGACGGTCATCGACGAGTTCGATTCGATCGCCGAGGTCCGCGACGGGTTCGATGAGTGGAAGTCACGCCGGATCGTCGGGCTGAATCCCGCGGGACGCGTGCTGCTCGACCAGCGGTGGCGACCGGGCGAGCTCGGGTCTTCGGAGGGCGTGCCCCAGAAGAGCTATGTCTACGACGCCGAAGGCCGCCTCACGCAGGAGCGCAGCCTGGGCTGGGCCGCGGCGGGCGCGGGAGGCTCTCAGGACACCGAGGGCCTGATCACGGTCTACGACTATGTCGATCCCGTTCGCGAAGACCCGAATGCTGAGCCGCCGAGCACGCTCGTCGCGCAGATCTCCATCCGCAAGGGCTCAGAGGGCGACGAGGTCATCCTCCGCCAGATGGGTTACGACGACGAAGGGAACCTGAACTCCGAGACCGACCTCGACTACGACGCGGGTGTGCTCGCGCAACGAGAGATCACGACCACATACGCCGAGGCCGCCCCGGGCACGGAAGACGAGGAGCGCGTCGTCTCGCGTCGGATGACGACCCGCGCCGCGATACAGGTTTCTCCGGGTGGTGCGCCCCTGAAGCCGTTTGAAACCGAGATCTTCGCGACCAGCGGCGCCGACAAGGGACGGCTGATCTGGCGGGTTTACGGCCTGCTGGCCGACCCCGCCGCCGGGCCGGGGTCCAGCCCGGAGGAGCAGGTCTTCATCGACTACATGTCGTACGACGAGCTGGGTCGAACCGTCTTCGAGGTTGTCGATATCGACCTCAGCGGGGAACCTGGCAGCGGCGGCGAGGTCCCGATGGAGACCCCGACGCTGCGCATCGGCACGGTCCACCAACCTGACCTCGCGGAGCCGCCGCAGATCCCGGGCGAGACGATGGCGCTCCTCACGCCGTACGCACGGCGGGCCCCCGAGGCGTCCGGGCCGCTCAATCTCGTGACCTACAGCACCTACAACGACTTCGGTCGCACGATGCTCGTCGAGCCGACGGGGATGCGGACGCTGACCAACTGGAAGTACGACACCGAGGGCATCTTCCAGCAACTGGAAGCCTCGGGTGTCTACTTTGATGAGAGCGGCAGCCCGCGTTTCCGGAAGGGCTCGCGTTCCATCTACGCCGGGTCTTCGGTCGATGAGATCGAGAGTTACGACCTCGCAAAGTCCTATGATATCCCACTTCCGCTCACCAACCCCCTCGCCACCCTGCTTGAAAACATCGTCGGCAACAGCGGCGTCCAGCTCCAGCACCTCACCGCGACGCTCGAACCGACCTACGACAGCTCCGGACGCGTCAGCGGCGTGGAGATCACCTCACCCGATCTGCCGAACGACAAACTCACGAGCTATGTCTTCAAGGACGGCTGGGGCAATGTCCTTCGGTCTGAGAACGCCGACGGCGATATCACCCGACACACCTACGACTGGCTCGGGCGTCTCCACAAGACCTTCCGCGGCACCAGCGACACGAACCCGTTGTGGCGCGGCGTCGACGATGCGAGCTCTGACGACATGGTGATGACCGAGCGGCTCTTCTACGGCCGCTCGCCGAGCGACGCCTTCCAGGTCACCCGGAAGTGGATGTTCAACGAGATTTCCACCGCGCAATACGGTTTGGATTGGGAGGAGCCCTCCGACGACCCGGACGGCCTCCTCTGGAAGCCAGGCGAAGGAGCGCTTTCCTCGCCGGGCACGCTCGAGGAGTACGAGTACGACTGGCGGATGCGCCGTGTCGCGACGCGGTACACCGATCTGAACACGCCCGGGGCCCCGTACAAGCGCGAAGTCACCTGGCTTGACAACCTCGACCGGGTCGTCCTCCGGGCCGTCTACGCGGGGGCCGCCGGCCCTGCGGGCGACATCGACCCGGGCGGCGTCGTCCCTTCGGCGACCACGATTCTGGGCACTCACGCCTCCGGCCTTCTCTCGCTCGAGGAGACCATTTACAACGCCGCGGGGCAGGTCCAGGAGACCCGCCGGTACGACACCGCCCCCGGCGCGACCGGGCAGTTCCTGGCCTCCTCGACCTACGCCGACCACGACAACCGCCCCGTCTGGACGCGGAGCGGGAGCGAGATCACCAAGAACCTCTACAACGCCCGGGGGCAGCTCATCCGGTCGCAACGGTTCGCCGCCGACGGCGTCGGGGCGGGCTCCACGCAGATCGAGATCGCCCGGACCGTGAATGTGTACAACGAATCCGAGGGCGTTGCCGAGCAGACCTACACCTGGGAGCGTCAGGACCCCGACGGCGGCTTCGACGGCACCACGGATCTCCAGACCATCGCGGCCAGCAATCCCCCCGCCCTCGCCGTGACGGTGACTTACAACTGGTACGACTCCAACAAGCGGGTCATCGCGACCGCAGACTTCGGGCGAATCGTCCCGACCGGCGCCGTCGCCAACCTCGACGCCTTCAGGGGCAATGACGCGGGCCTGCCCGCCCGCCCCGGACAAGCGCCCGATCGGACCTACGCGGAGATCACACAGGAAGCCGCCGGTGACGACCCCGACCCCGTGCTCACGCGCTGGCTCAGCGGCTACACCTATCCCGCGTTGGCTGGCGCCGGCTGGTTTGACGCCTCCGGCCGCGCCCGGGCGAACTTCACCTTCTTCGACTACGACGCGAACGGCAACCAGCGGTCGACGCTCCGCACGCTCTCCTGCACCACCGACGGAACCGATGTGGCCATGTCCTACGAGACGACATGGTCCTCCTACTCCCCCTTCGCCCAGAAGGTCCTCGAGCTCCGCTTCGCCTACACGAAGGACGCGGGCAGCGCCCCGACAATGCTCGACCCGCAAGGCACCGCGTACGCCTACGAAGGCAGCCGCGTAACCCAGGTCGCGACCGTCCTCCCATCGCACTTCGAAGGGACTTCCCTGGAAGCCGCCGTGCCCGAGGTCAACTGGTCCGCGACCGACGGCTCCCTCCAGATCACCCGGATCGAGTACGGCGCCACGGTGATCAGCTCGAACTACTCCCCCTCCCTGTTCATCACCGCTCCCAACGCGCTGAGCACGCGGAACGACCTCGTCAGCGCCGTCTTCATGCCAGACCCCGCGACCGGGCAACCCTCCGCCGAACCCGCGTACCGCTTCTTCTACCGCCCCGACGGCAGCCTCGCCGGTCGTGTCGACGCCCGCGGCGTGGCGCTCGAATACGCCCACGACGCGCAGGGAAACACCACTTCCATCAATGTCCAGACCGTCGCCGGCGGAATGCCCACCGACGGCCTCCTCGCCGGGGCGAGCTTCGTCGCCCCCGTCGGGCATGTCGCGATGACCTACGACCTGCTCGGGAGGCTCCTCTCCGCCACGACCTACACACGGGCACTCGGGTCGCAGGGCGACCCCACCTCCCCCAAGGGCTCGGAGGTGACCTTCGAGTACGATCCCTGGGGCAATCTCCAGACCGAAACGCAGCACAATACCTTCGGCTTCTGGTTCAATGCCCCGGTCCGAGCCGTGTCGTACGACTGGGAAACCGGCGCCTCCACCGACGGCAGCGGCACCAACCAGTCGCGCTTGCTCTCCATCACCTATCCCGCTCGCCCCCCCGCGATCGGCACTTGGGACGGAGCCGCCGCCCCCACCGCGCGCACCGTCGAATACGACTTCGGCCCCCCCGGCTCCGTCGACAACCTGCTCGGCCGGGTCCGCTCGATCACGAGCCAGGGCGGCCCCGTGGCCTCCGAACTCGGCCATGTCGCGACCTACGCCTACCACGGCGACGCCCGACTCGTGCGCACCGAGGTGGGCGAACGCCCCTGCGCGGGCGACCCCGACCCGTTCAACCTCGCCGGTGTGCTCCGCGAGCAGCGCGAGCACGACCCCTTCAACCGCATCACCCTCCAGCGCCTCACCAACCGCGCCTGCGACCAGGTCTGGGCCTCCGACCCGATCTTCGAGGCCCTGCACGCGCACGACACCGCCGGCCGCCGCCTCTTCACCCGCCTCAAGCAGGCCGACTTCCAGACCCCATCCGACCGCGACAATGTCCGCAGCCTGCTCTACGAATACGACACGCTCGGGCGGCTCACCGGCGTGCAACGCGGCACGCTCAACGCGACAAACACCGCGATCACCGACCCCTTCCCACGCACCATCGCCTACAACCTCGACCGCCTCGGCAACCGCGTGGGCACCCCCGGCGCGCCCGGTGAGCCCGCAGAGCCCGGCTTCACCGAGGGCTTCGGAGACGCCGACTCGGATCAGCAACTCGACTCGATCCTGACTTACACCGTCGAGGTCGACGCCCGCAACCGCCTCGAGACCCTGACCGACGACACCGGCGCCTCCCCCACCACCACCTACACCCACGACGCCGCGGGCAACCTCACCGGCGACGGCCGCTTCCTCTATCACTACGACGCCTTCAACCGCCTGGTCTGCGTCGAGGACACGCAGGTCGTTGTTGACCCGCAGGACCCCGGCTCCAGCCGGATCGTCCTGACCTTCGCCTACGACGCCCTCGGCCGGCTCATCTCCCGCCTGACGCCGTGGAACCTCGCCGACACCACCGAGACCCGCATCGAGACCTACTGGTACGAGGGCTCGCGTCGCATCCAGGACCTCGTCATCGACCCCTACCCGGCGGCGATCCCGTGGATGGGCCTCGAGNNCCGCGCACCCCGGCGCCGGCGTGGACGACCTGCACGCGGTGGTCGACTGGTTCGATCGGATCGCCTACCCGATCCGCGACGCGTCGACGGGCACGCTGCTCGGCTACACGACCGACGAGGGGGAGGTGGCCGAGCAGTACGCGTGGAGCCCCTTCGGCCGGCTGCTCGACCGCGACGCGCTGCCGGGCCCGACCACGCCGCCGTCGTACGCCAACGCGTTCCACGGCGGTCGGTATGTGAACTTCAACCTGCGCGTGGGCCACCACGGCCTCTTCGCCGAGCCGCTGGCGGGCGCGGGGCAGTCGTTCGACACGCAGGCCCTCGCGCTGCGTGTGGGCCGGCCGTCCATCTATCACAACCGCAACCGCACCTACGACCCCCACCTGGGCCGCTTCCTCCAGCACGACCCCAACTGCACGGGGCAGACCCTGTCCGGCCTCGCGTTCGAGGGCAAACTCGGCTGGACCCCGCCCTCGGCCTTCGACCACTCCGCCTGGTTCGGCGACGGCGGCAACCTCTACGCCGCCTACGGCCACGACCCCGTCAACGCGACGGACCCGAGCGGGTTGTTCTTTGGGGGAGTTGGTGAGATCGGTGCCGTCTCAGAGATTACGACAGACCTACAAGTTGACACCTTTAATCTCGGCCTCGATGCCTTCGAGGCAATCTTTGAGAGCTTCGGCCTGGACGACGGCGGAGCCTTCGGCGTTGCCCGTGCGGGCGCCTTCTTCGGCGGTTTCGCCACCGGAGTAGGCGGGCCCAACTCCGGGAGGGGATTCTCGCGGGCAGGAAGTCCCTGGAGCGAATCGCCGCTCAAGCGAGGAAAGATCATCGAGGATCTGGTAGGGAAGAACACACCGAACGGATTTAAGACAATTGATCGCTGGCAGAATGGCACCGTGACGAGTATCAAGACGATTGATCTGAACGCAAAGACCTATACCAAGGCTCCAAGGGCGATATACTCAAAGCTGAAGGGATATGTTGACGCCGTGGCGGACTACCCGGGCAACCCGCAGCATCCAGGGGTGATGAATCCAGTGATTGACCCTAAGAAGATCAATGTGCGAGCACTTGATCTGGTCACCCCGCTGGGGTCAGGATCTCCGGCGCAGCTCGCGGAGATCAGGAGACTGATTGAGTACGCGGGCCGACGAGGTGTTCGTGTGAATCACCTGGAGATTCCCTGATGTCGTCGGGCGACTGGCCAAGGTATGTGATCCGAAACGGGCATATGATCCGGGTCGTGGGGGGGACAGCGCCGGAAGATCTGCCGCCGCCGCTCCCGACCCGGGACATCTTGGGGAGCGCGGAAGTGCTGCTCGCGAGAGACGGGAGCTACGCGTTGACCTTCCCGTGCCACGAGACGAGCACGGAGTTCTGGATGCTGGACGAGACCCAGGCGGTTCGAACAGAGTCGCCGCGATCAAATGCTCGGGAGTTCGGAGAGGCGATCATCGCGAGTCTTGGAAGAACGCGAAGAGGAGTAGAGCCGCCCGAGAGCTGGAGCGCCGCGAATCGCGCTTTGGTGAAATCGTTGGGAAAACGATCGATGAAAGCGTTGGTGGCGGAGTTTCTGCGAATTAAAATTACTATTTTGGATGCTGTAGATTCAGTATACAATATTGTACCATCAATGACACATGATCTTCGCGGCTATAGTTTTCTCTATGAAAAGGAAATATATCTACCGGTCCGCAGCACCTCATCGCTTGAACTCGGTGAGGCGATGCTCAATTCCGGCGCGAGCTGAGTTGCCCTAGGCGATAGCCGCGGTCACTCATCGGAGCAGCAAAGTTCTGTTGCGACGCGTTCCTGATGCTGGGTCCATGGCCTCGTCAGTGCTCTCGCGTCTGGCTTCGCCCTTCAGCAGGCACTGCTCGGCCTCGCCGTCGTCTCCCTCTTCGACAAGGCCGGCGGCAAGCTCTTCGACGCGGCGATCGATGGGACGCAGCGGGTCGGGCGGGCGGTCCGCAGGGCCTGCAACTGCGTCCCCGCCGGCACCCTGATCGAGACCTCCGACGGCCCCGTCCCGATCGAGTCGATCGAGCCCGGCGACTTCGTCCTCTCCGTCGACCACCTCCGCCCCGGCTCCGAGCCGGTCTGGGCTCGGGTCGAGGCGGTCGTCGTCCGCGAGACGGACGAACTCATCCGCCTGACCCTCGCCGACGGGCGTGAGCTCGCCCTCACCGACAGCCATCTGATCTGGGTGGATCAGGCGGGCTGGATCGACGCCGGCGATGTCCTGGCCGACGACCTGATCCACACGGCGGGCCAAGGCCCGGTCCGCGTCGCGCGGGCCGAACGCGTTGCGGTCGAGCCGACGATCACCTACACTCTCCAGGTCGAGGGCACCCGCACCTACTACGCCGACGGCGTGTGGGTGCATAACAGTTGCGATCCATTTGACTGGCCGAAGCATATACCAATCCGCAACAGAGAGCTGGCAGGTAGTATTCACCCGAAGACAAAGGTACCTTTCGACGCCTTTGGGTTTCCTGATTTTAGTCGATGGTCCCAGAGAACAGTACGAATTAGACAAACAGGGAACTACGATGCCGATTTTCGTGCCGCGAATCGCGCAGCTGGGCACAAAACTACGCCGGATGGTATGACTTGGCATCATCACCAAGACGGAGTGACGATGCAGCTGGTCCCGAGAGACATCCATCGAAAGACAGGGCATACAGGCGGAACCGCGAGATCGCGAGGTTCATGAGTACTAATAATCTTGATTTTGCCGCGCTTTCGCGAGATCTCCTGTTGCCATCGGGGTCGTGCTTGTCGATCCATGATATCAAAACTATAGAACACATGCTTGAGTGTCAGCTTCCCCAGGCTGTATTGGATTTTTGGTCTGGAGCCGATGGAGGTAGGCCCAAGAGAGATCAATTCGCGATTCTAGGCATGCCTAGAAACCCCGTTGGAACAATCCATATCTTCTACTCAGTAAGCAGAACATTTGAAGGCTCGGAATTAATCCGCGAAGTAATCGCTGACCTGCAAGGTGAGTGCCCCGCCCAGTTTCTGCCTGTGGGCTGCACGCCATCGGGACACCAAGTACTCATAGAGCTAGGCGCCACTGGGCATCCCGTGTGGTTGCTTGACTGGTATAATACATATCCGGATGTATCACCAACTCGATTGTATTCTTGCGGCAGTTCGTTCGCAGAGTTTCTTTGTTCATTGAAACGGATCCGATAGGCGGCTGATGCTCCGGCTCGCCGGAAGATCTGGCGTGCGGAAACCGCTGAGCATGTAAACTTGACGAGCTTCAGGTGACCACGACGCCGCGGGCAACCTCACCGGCGACGGCCGCTTCGTCTACCACTACGACGCCTTCAACCGCCTGGTCTGTGTCGAGGACACGCAGGTCGTTGTTGACCCGCAGGACCCCGGCTCCAGCCAGATCGTCCTGACATTCGCCTACGACGCCCTCGGCCGGCTCATCTCCCGCCTGACCCCCTGGGACCTCGCCGACACCACTGAGACGCGCATCGAGACCTACTGGTACGAGGGCTCGCGTCGCATCTAGGACCTCGTCATCG
>JRYH01002532.1_pt1 | contig 12668 bp, 12 predicted proteins | sample 235351 | NCBI WGS metagenome assembly JRYH01 (sample SAMN03074221, study PRJNA261480) | activated sludge metagenome | biome: Wastewater Treatment Plant; feature: Wastewater; material: Activated sludge; isolation source: activated biomass of a wastewater treatment plant treating wastewater... ... | reverse complement strand
GATTCGTGCCGGGGGCGCCAGATCACTTCTTCTCTTCCTCCCCGATCAGCCCCATCTCCCTCAGCACCTCCGCCACCACGCGCAAGCCGTCGAGCGCCGCAGGGAAGCCGGCGTAGACGCTGCCGTGCAGGAAGACCTCGCGGATCTCCTCGGCCGTCAGGCCGTTGCGCACCGCGCCACGCAGGTGCACCCGCAATTCGTGCGGCCGGTTGAGCACCGCCAGCATGGCCAGCGTGACCAGGCTGCGGTCGCGGCGCGCGAGCTCGGGCCGGGCCCAGACGGTGCCCCAGGCGTTCTCGGTCACCAGCTGCTGCGCGGGCCACATGAAGGGGTCCTTGCGGGCCGCCTCGAACTGACGGTCCACATGCTCGGGGCCCAGCACCTCGCGCCGGATCTGCAGGCCCTTGTCGAATCGCTCGTCTGCCACCGCTCTCTCCTCTGTCAAGGAGCCGAGCGTAACGCATCGCTCAATGCGCGAGCGGATCCCGCTTCAGGTGGCGCAGCCAGAACTTGCAGGCCAGGTGCTTCGCGAGCATTGCCGGCGGCATGCGCACCCAGTGCGAGCGAACGAAGAGCGCGAAGCGCGCGAGCGCCGCGCTGCGCGCCGGCGCATCCGGGTGCGCCGGGAACAGGGCCAGCGGCACCAGCCGGTCCATCAAGGCCAGCACGGCCGCCGGCGGCGCGCTTGCCTGCGAGGCAGCCAGCACCGCCTGCGGCACCGGCGCGGCCAGCCAGCGCGTCGCGTAGCGCAGCGCGTAGAAGGCCGGCCGCGCGAGCCCCAGGCGCTCGGCCCGAGGCCAGAAGTCCCGCCAGAAGCCGGGCTCGCGCTCGCCGAAATGCCCCAGCAGGTCGGCGATGTCCACCAGCTCGCGCAGCGCGTCTTCCATCTCGCCGCCGTAGAAGAGGTGGGTGGCCGAGTGCAGCACCATGTCGATCGGCGCCAGCACGCGATAGGGCTGGTCCGGCAGCGGCCGGGCCGACTCGAGCAGCAGGCGCGGATCGGGCCGCAGCCGGCCGGTGGGCATCACGATGCCGTGGTGCAGGTCCACCTCGACCTCGCGCTCGGCGTGGGTCATCGGCGGCAGCTCGTGCGCCCAGTGGCGGTAGTAGTGCTCGTCGTAGGCGTTCAGCTCGCCGGCCGCCCAGCCGCGCTCGGCGAGCCGCCGCTCGACCAGGCCGAGTTGCGCCGGGTCCACCATCAGGTCCACGTCGGCGAAGCTGCGGCCGGCCGCGTTCGGCGTGCCGAGCAGCAGGTAGGCGCAGCCCTTCAGCGCGATCGGCAGGACCTGAGGGTCGCCGATCGCCCAGGCGATCCGGTCGAGCTCCCAGCGCGCGGCCCGTTCTCGGGCCTCGGCCGAGACGAGCGCGCTGCGCAGGTGATCGGGCAGCGGATGGGGCAGCGTGTCCATCAGCCCCTGCTCTCGCAGTCGGAAGGCGATGCGGCCGAGCAGGCGCGCGCGCCGCAGCAGCCGGATGGACAAGTCGAGGTCACGGGGCGACAGCATGGCAAGCGACGCGGGATTGCGCAGCGCCGCGAGAACCCGCTCGCGCAGGCCGTCGGGCGAGGCATCGGATCGGTCGGCGCTCATCGGGTCGGCATGCATCGGTCCGGCACTCATCGCGTCACCGGTCGTCGCCGGCCGTCTCGCCGGCCTCGTCCGCCAGCTTCCCGAGCGCCGCGATCGCCTCCTCGAGCCGCGAATAGCGCAGCCTGAAGCAGCGCGCCTGCCCGACGATCCCGCGCAGCGCGTCGAAGGCCGGCTCGCCCAGCAACTCGTAGTTGAACGCGTTGGTGGCCATCAGCATGAAGGCCTCGGCCTTCGGGATCTCCGTCAGGTCCAGCGGCGCCCCGGCTTCCCAGCGCGGGAACACGACCCAGGCCGGGCGTGCGCCCTGCCCCTGCGCCGCCACGCTCGCGGCCGGCGGCTTCAGGTGCCTGACCGTGCCCTTGATCGTGCCGGGGATCGTGGGCCCGAAGACTGCCTCGGGGGCGAACGCGCCGATCACGTCGATCGACGCGTTCTTGAGCGGCATCGGTCGCGGCACCGGCACGATGCGCCCCGTCTCGGGCAGCACGAGCCCGAACTCGTCCGAGAACAGGCGCCAGCCGCGCAATGCCAGCGCCGCGCACAGCGTGGTCTTGCCGTGGCCGGGCGCCGCCGGCATCAGCAGCGCGCGATCGCCGCGCGCGAGCACCGCGGCGTGCAGCATCAGGTAGCGGTGGAAGCGCAGCGCCACGATCAGGTTCACGCCCCACTCGAGCACCGCCAGCGCGTGCTCGAAGGGCATGTCGTCGTGCGGCTGCCGGCCGTCGACCGTGAAGCGCACCTTGCGGGCACGCCAGGGCAGCAGCCGGGGCGCCTCGCGCAGCATCAGGTGGAAGCTGAACACCCGCTCGCGATCCAGCAGGGGGTGATCGGCATACAGCGCCTGCAGCGGCCCCGCGATGCCCGGCACCCGCACGCGGAACAGCCCGTCGAACGGACCGATGCGGATGCCCGCGCCATCGCCCGACAGCAGGCACTCGAACTCGTGCGCGGACAGTTCGCCGACCTTGATCGCCGGCCGGCCCGGATCGCTCATCGGACGCGCGACTCGATCATCGGCCGCGCACGCGCTCGACCAGACCCAGCGTTTCGAAGCGCAGCAGTAGTTCCTGCAGCGCCGGATCGGCCTCGAAGGCCTCGCCGGGGTTCGCCAGCATCTCGCGCAGCAGCGCGGCACCTGCCTCGTTCAGGAAGTGGGTCTTGCCGGAGGGCCGGTGATGCAGGACGTGGCCATCGCTCCAGTCTGCCCAGGCGAACTCGGCAGCGGGCGACGCAATCCAGCGCCCTGGGTCCTCCGGGGTGCCGCCCGGGACTGCGCCCGGGAACGGCGAGGTCGCAGGCGTCAAATGTCCCTGACGACGATGTGATTGGCGAAGGAGCGCAGGGCAGTGGCCGAGACCAGCATGCCGCGGCCCTGCACCTGGACCTGCTGGAACGCCTCGTTGGAGCCCGATGGAACCCAGTCGCTTTCAACCGCCTTGCTCTGGCGCACCTTGCCCGACTTGCCCGGACTGGCCCCCTCGGCGATGGCCTTCCCTGGATCCCCGGCGGTCTTCTTGTAGAAGACGTCGCCGGTTTCGCAGACCTCCTGCGCGTAGGCCCGCTGGCTGCCGTTGGCGTCCTTGTAGTACTCGGCGCGGGAGTCGATCGTGGTGATCTGCGGCGCCGGGTTGTCGCCCAGGTCGTAGACGTTGGGCGCGACCTCCTGGCTGCCGCTCAGGTCCATGCACATGTGCTTGCCCTGCTCGTTGACCGGCGTGCCGTCGGCCTTGCTGATCAGGAAACTCGAGCGCGCGGCCGCCGCGGACCCGCTGTGCAGGGTGAGGATGGTCGGCACGGCTGCCGCGGCGCCGCGCAATACCAGCCTGCGGCGGGCAGGCGCGACGCGCTTGGCGGAGGCGTCGCCAGCCGGGCGTTCCGCCCCCGTGGGCATCGTCTTGTCGTTTTCGTTTCTGGCCGTCATGGTCCTGGGCCTCCTGGAGCCGGCGATCGCAAGCGCGGCGAACGCCTCGAGCCTCGGATCGACCTGTACAAAGCAATGCAGGGAACCACGCAAGATTCCTGCCTGCCGAAAACAATACTCTGTTCGATCAAAGGCTTACGTGAACGATGTCTCGATTCTAGCCCGGCGCCGTAAAAACTGCCGACAATTGTGTCCCGTTCGGTGGGCTTACCCTGCCGATACCTTACACGCAGCGGAGGCCGTCTGGCCCCCCCGGAGCAGACCGATGGGATCTCACGAATCGCGCAACGAACCCGGCAGGCCCCCTGGCGACGACCCGGCCGAGTCCGTACAAGGCGGCCCGCAAGGCCTGAAGAAGGGCCTGACCCAGTACGGCGACAGCGGTTTCTCGCTCTTCTTGCGCAAGGCCTTCATCAAGGGGGCCGGCTACACCGACGCCGCGCTGGAGCGGCCGGTGATCGGCATCGTGAACACCGGCAGCGCCTACAACCCCTGCCACGGCAACGCCCCGCAGCTGATCGAGGCGCTGAAGCGCGGCGTCATGCTCTCGGGCGGGTTGCCGATGGACTTCCCGACCATCTCGGTGCACGAGAGCTTCTCGGCGCCCACCAGCATGTACCTGCGCAACCTCATGTCGATGGACACCGAGGAGATGATCCGCGCGCAGCCGATGGACGCGGTCGTGCTGATCGGCGGCTGCGACAAGACCGTGCCCGCACAGCTGATGGGCGCCGCGTCGGCCGGCATTCCGGCGATCCAGCTGGTCACCGGCTCGATGCTGACCGGCTCGCACCGCGCCGAGCGGGTCGGCGCCTGCACCGACTGCCGCCGTTTCTGGGGCCGCTATCGCGCCGAGGAAATCGACGAGGCGGAGATCGCCGAGGTCAACGACCAGCTGGTGGCCAGCGTGGGCACCTGCTCGGTGATGGGCACGGCCAGCACGATGGCCTGCATCGCCGAGGCGCTGGGCATGATGGCGCCGGGCGGGGCCTCGGCGCCGGCGGTGACCGCCGACCGGATTCGCGTAGCCGAACGCACAGGCACGCTTGCGGTGAAGATCGCCCGCGAGCGCCTGACGATCGACCAGGTGCTCACCGCCGAGGCCTTCGAGAACGCGATGCGGGTGCTGCTGGCGATCGGCGGCTCCACCAACGGCATCGTCCACCTGACCGCGATCGCCGGCCGGATGGGTTTCGACGTGGACCTGAAGGCGCTCGACCGGATGAGCCGCGAGACCCCGGTGCTGGTCGACCTGAAACCCTCGGGCCGGCACTACATGGAGGACTTCCACAAGGCCGGCGGCATGGCCACGCTGCTGCGCGAGCTGCGCCCGCTGCTGCATCTGAACGCGCTGACCGTCACCGGCCGCACGCTGGGCGAGGAAATCGATCGCGCCGGCCCGGGCTTCGCGCAGGACGTGGTGCGTGCGCTGTCGGACCCCATCTACCCGCAGGGCGGCATCGCGGTGCTCGAGGGCAACCTTGCGCCGGGGGGCGCCATCATCAAGCAGTCGGCCGCCTCGGCCGCGCTGATGGAGCGCGAGGGCCGGGCGGTGGTCTTCGAGAACATGGAGGACCTGGCCGCCCGCATCGATTCGCCCGACCTCGACGTGAACGCCGACGACTTCCTGGTGCTGAAGAACATCGGCCCTGCCGGCGCGCCGGGCATGCCCGAGGCCGGCTACCTCCCCATCCCGAAGAAGCTCGCCCGCGCCGGCGTGAAGGACATGGTCCGCATCTCCGACGGCCGGATGAGCGGCACCGCGGCCGGCACGATCGTGCTGCACGTGACGCCCGAGGCCGCCACCGGCGGGCCGCTCGCCCTGGTGCGCAGCGGCGACCGGATCCGGCTCAGCGTGGCGAACCGCGAACTGAGCCTGCGGGTCTCCGACGAGGAGCTCGACCGCCGCCGGACCGAGCAGCCGGTCTCGCCGCCTTCAGCGGATCGCGGCTACCGCAAGCTCTTCCTCGAGTCGGTCCTGCAGGCCGACGCCGGCGTGGACTTCGACTTCCTTCGCGCGGCCGAACGCCGCGGTAGCCTGCCCCGCTCGGGCGGTTGAGCGCCACGATGAAACGCACTGTCATGAAACGAGCCGCCCTCGCCGCCTTGCTCGCCGCCGGCGCGGCTGCCGCCGTGCAGCCGCTTCCCGTCTCCGCGGCGCAAGACGCGATCGACGCCAAGCGGGTCTTCGATACGCGCTGCGCGCGATGCCATACGGCGGACAAGGTCGCGACATCGATCGAAAAGCGTCCGTCCGAGAGCCGGGAAGCCTGGCTCGCGCAGTTCCTGGCCGGACACTTCCCGCCCGACGAGCCGACCCGCAAGGCGCTTGCGGAGTGGCTGATCAGTCGTACTCGAAGCGCTCGCTGACGATGTTGCCCGCGGGCACCCCGAGCTCGCGAAGCTGCCGCGCCACCGCGCGCATCATCGCCGGCGGCCCGCAGACGTAGCAGCGCGCCTGGCCGGGCGCGCCGCGAAGCGCCTGCGCGATCGCCGCCCGGTCGGGCCGCCCCCGTCGCGTGAACCCGGCGAGTCCCGGTGGCGGGTCGCCGGTCTCGACGCAGACCTGCAGGCGAAGGTCCATGCGCTGGCTCAGGGCCGCCACCCTGTCCGCATCGACCAGCTGCGCCGCATCGGCCACCCCGTAGACCAGGCTCACCGGCGGCCGATCGCCGAGCGCCGCCAGCTCGTCCAGCAAGCCGAGGATGGGCGCGATGCCGATCCCGCCTGCGAAGAGCGCAATGGACCGCCCTCTCTCGGGGCGACGGCCGCGTTCCCCCGGGCCGCCCTCCGCGTCCTGCCCGTCCAGCGTGAAGTGACCAAAGGGCCCGTCGATCCACGCGTGCGCGCCGACCGGCACGCCGGCCAGCGCCGTCGTGAAATCGCCACGCGCCTTGATCAGGAATCGCAGCCCGCTGCCCGCCCGGGGCGAGGACGCGATCGAGAACGGGTGATCGAGCAGCGGAACGCGCGGCTGCCCGATCAGGACCCAGGCAAACTGACCCGCCCGCCAGTCGACGGCCTTGCCGCCGGCGGGCTCGAGCACGATCTCCCGGATGCCCTCCGCCACCTGCGCATTGCGCGCCACGCGCAGGGGCCGGCGCTTCATGCGCAGCGGCTTGACCAGGTGAACCCAGGAAACCGCCGCCAGGGCGGCCGCCCCCAGGACCGTCCAGAACGCCGCCAGCAGCGGCCGGCTGCTGGTCACGCCCACCGCCAGCGCGTGGTGCAGTCCCAGGGCCGCCGCCAGCACGGCGCCGCCCAGGTGGCTCGCGCGCCAGCGCTCGTAGCGCCAGGACAGGCGCTTGCGACGAACGCCGAGCACCACCAGGGCCAGCAGCAGCACGAAGGCCGCCACGCCGGTCGCGAAGAACGAACTCGAGAGCACCATCGCCGCCGCGCCCAGCCAGCCCGCCAGCGTGGCGGGACCTGCGCTCGCGATCGCCAGCGCCACGTGCGCGATGGCGAACAGCGCGAGCGCCCGGCCAGCCAGTTGGTGAAAGCGCATCGTCCGGTCGATGCCCGGGCGGTCGGTGAGCCAGCCGAAGCGCCCCGACGACAGGAACTGCAGCAGGAGCATCGCCAGCGCTGCGACGCCGGTCGCGCCGCCCAGCCAGCCGGCCAGGCCGCCGAAGATGTCCCGGTCCACGACGGTCGCCGCCGCCGGCGCGAGCACCAGGACTGCGTAAGCGGCCAGCAGCGCGGGGGCGCCGGGCGCGCGCGAGCCCCCGGCGATGCGTCGATCCCCGGGCGCGCGCGAATCCCTGGCCGTGTTCATCCCTGCGATTCTATGGGGCGGCCACGGTGCCGGGATCGCGCTAAACTCGGCCCGAACACTTACAGGAAACTTCGATGAGCGAGTTGTGGCTTCACGACGTCGGCGACGACGTCACCCGCGAGGAAATCCAGAAAGGGTGCGCAGCCGCCAAGGCCCTGATCGAGTCGCGCGGCATCACCGTCGACCAAGCCTATGCGGCCGTGATGAAGCGCTCGAATCGCGAGTCCTTCGACCGCAACGCGGCCAAGGCCTGGGACGATGCCGAAGACGCCGCGCTGGGTGCGATCTTCGGCGACATCGACGACTGGCCCGACGACGCCGTGCTGGGCCTGGCCGACGAAGTCTGACGCGGCCCGCCGGGGAGGAGACCGTGGAGCGTTCGTTCCGGGAAGAGATCCGACTGCTGGGCCTGGGCGAAGGCGAGGTCTTCCACGGCGAGGGCATCCTCGCGGTCACCAAGGCCCTGCTGCAGTCCGGCGTCAGCTACGTGGGCGGCTACCAGGGCGCGCCGGTCTCGCACCTGCTCGACGTGATGGTCCAGGCGCGCGAGGAAATGGACGCGCTCGGCGTGCACGTCGAGGCCTGCACCAACGAGGCCTCGGCCGCCGCGATGCTCGGCGCCTCGATCATGTATCCGGTGCGCGGCGCGGTCACCTGGAAGTCCATCGTGGGCACCAACGTGGCCTCGGACGCACTGTCCAACCTGGCCTCGCCCGGCGTGACCGGCGGCGCGCTGATCGTGGTCGGCGAGGACTACGGCGAAGGCGCCAGCGTGATCCAGGAGCGCACGCACGCCTACGCCATGAAGTCCGGCATGTGGCTGATGGACCCGCGCCCGGACCTGCCCACCATCGTGCGCTGCGTCGAGCAGGCCTTCGAGCTCTCCGAGGCGTCGAACACCCCGGTCATGATGGAGCTGCGGATCCGCGCCTGCCACGTGCGCGGCAGCTTCGTGGCCAGCGACAACCGCCGGCCAAAGGTGTCCACGCGCGACCTGCAGCAGGACCCGGCGCCCTTCGACTACGCCAAGCTCGCGCACCCGCCGGTCACCTACGGCCACGAGAAGCTCAAGTACGAGGTGCGGATGCCGGCGGCGCGCAAGTTCGTGGTCGACGCGGGCCTGAACGAGCTCTTCCCCGGCGAACGCGGCGACATCGGCATCGTGGTGCAGGGCGGGCTCTACAACAACCTGATCCGCGCCCTGCAGCAGCTCGGCCTGGCCGACGCCTGGGGCCGCTCGCCCATCCCGATCCTGAACCTGAACGTGGTCTACCCGCTCGTCCCCGAGCAGCTCACCGCCTTCTGCGCAGGACGGCGCGGCGTGCTGCTGCTCGAAGAAGGCCAGCCCGACTTCATCGAGCAGGAGCTCAGCACCATCCTTCGCCGCGCCGACCTGCAGACGAAGCTGCACGGGAAGGACATGCTGGCGATGGCCGGCGAGTACACCGCCGAGCTGATCCTGCGCGGGCTGCTGAAGTTCCTCGCGCTGCACGCGCCCGACCTGCGTCTTTCTTCCGGCCAGGAGCTGGTGAGCGAGATCGACGACCTGCGCAGTCGCGCCAGCGCTGCCTTCGGCGGCCCGGTGCCCGCGCGGCCGCCCAACTTCTGCACCGGCTGCCCCGAGCGGCCGGTGTTCGCCGCGCTCAAGCTGGTGCAGCGCGAGATCGGGCCGATGCACATCTCGTCGGACATCGGCTGCCACTCCTTCGCCACCTTCGAGCCCTTCTCCTTCGGCAACTCGATCCTCGGCTACGGCATGAGCCTGGCCAGCAGCGCCGGCGTGCGCAACTTCTCCGCCCGCCGGCCGATCGCGATCATGGGCGACGGCGGCTTCTGGCACAACGGCCTGCTCTCCGGCGTGTCCTCGGCGCTGCTCAACCAGGGCGACGGGGTGCTGGTCATCATGAAGAACGGCTACACCTCGGCCACCGGCACGCAGGAGGTGATCTCCACGCCCGCATCCGAGTCGCGCCGGGTCGCCGAGGGTGCGAGCGCCACCGGCACCGAGGTGACCATCGAGAACACGCTGAAAGGCATGGGCGTGAAGTGGCTGCGCACGGTGCACAACTACAAGGTGGCCGAGGTGCGCGACACGCTGCGCGAGGCGCTCACCTCCGACTTCGACGGGCTGAAGGTCGTGGTCGCCGAGGGCGAGTGCCAGCTCGAACGCCAGCGCCGCATCAAGCCGCTGCGCGCGAAAATGCTCAAGGAAGGCAAGCGGGTGGTGCGAACCCGTTTCGGCGTGGACGAAGACACCTGCACCGGCGACCATTCCTGCATCCGGCTCTCGGGCTGCCCCACGCTCACCGTGAAGCCCTCCTCCGATCCGCTGAAGGTCGACCCGGTGGCCCACGTCACCAACGGCTGCGTGGGCTGCGGGCTGTGCGGCGAGGTCGCCCACGCGGCCACGCTGTGCCCCTCCTTCTGGCGCGCCGAGATCGTCAGCAACCCGAGCGGCTGGGACCGCTTCATGGACCGCCTGCGCAGGCGCGTGATCGCGTGGTTCCAGCCGACGGCGCGACCGGCGGCGGCGCGCGCCGCGTCCGGACAGGCGGGCTGATCCGGACATGAGCGCAACCCCGTCGAATTCCGTGCCCGCAGCGGGCGACGCGCCCTTCTGCATCCTGATCGCGGCCCTGGGCGGCGAAGGCGGCGGCGTGCTGGCCGACTGGATCGTGGGCTGCGCGCTGGCCCAGGGGCTGCCGGTGCAGGCGACTTCGGTGCCGGGCGTGGCCCAGCGCACCGGGGCCACCAGCTACTACATCGAGACCCTGCGCGCCCCGGCCGCGCCCGGTTCGCAGCCGGTGTTCGCGCTGAACCCGATGCCCGGCCGGGTCGATGTCGTGCTGGCCAGCGAGCTGCTCGAAGCGGCGCGGATGATCGAGCGCGGTTTCGTGAGCCCCGCTCGCACCACCCTGATCGCCGCCCGACACCGGGTCTACACCACGGCCGAGAAGATGCAGATGGGCGACGGCCGGTTCCACGACGCGCGCATCCACGAAGCCGCCGCGCAGTTCGCCCGCCGCTACCTGAGCCTGGACATGGAAGGCATTGCCACGCGGCACGGCACGGTGATCAGCGCGGTGATGTTCGGCGCGCTCGCCGGTTCGGGCCTGCTGCCCTGGTCACGCGCGGTCTGCGAGGAGGCGATCCGCCGCGGCGGACTGGGCGTCGACGCGAGCCTTGCCGGCTTCGGCGCCGCCTTCGAGGCCGCGGCCGGCGCCACGATCGAGTCGGCGCTCGCCGAGGCGCCCGCCGCCGCGCGTGCGGCTCCCGAAGTCTGGGCGCCGCTGATCGCCACGCTGCCCGAGTCGATGCATGCGTTCGCGGCGCACGGCGTCGCCCGGCTGATCGACTGGCAGGATGCCCCCTGGGCGCGCGAGTACGTGGACCGACTCGCGGCCCTGGCCGCCGCGGCGCCGGCCGAGTCCGCGGCCGCCCGCGACAGCCTCGCCGAGGCGGCGCGCCAGCTGGCGCTGTGGATGAGCTACGAGGACGCGATCCGGGTGGCGGACCTGAAGACCCGGCCCGAGCGCTTCGCGCGGATCCGGGCCGAAGCGCAAGCCGGCGACGACGACATCGTCCGCATCGTCGACTACCTGAAACCGGGTTCCGAGGAGATCGCGCAGATCCTGCCGCGCGCGCTCGGCAAGCGGCTGCGCGCCCGGGCCGCGCGCGGCGGCGGCTTGCCGCTGCTCGGCCGCGGACTGCACATGTCGACCTCGCACGTGCGGGGCTACCTGGCGCTGCGCCTGCTGGCCGGGCTGCGCCCGCTGCGCCGCCGCTCGCTGCGCTTCCACGAAGAGCGCGAGGCCATCGGGCGCTGGCTCGACGCCCTGGGCAAGTCCCTGCCGGGCGCGCCCGAGCTGGCGCTGCAGATCGCCGGCCTGCCGCGCCTGCTCAAGGGCTACGGCGACACCTGGGCCCGCGGCCGGGCAAGCTACGACCGGATCTTCACGACCCTTGTGAGCCCGGCAATCGCCGAGCTGGCCGCCGGCCGCGACGTCCGCGATCGCGTCGGACAAATCCGCGATGCGGTCAGCGCAGCGCTGGCCGATCCCGAGGGCCGCCGGCTCGAGGACTCGCTGGCGCGCGCCGGCATCGAGCCGCTGCCCCCCAAACCCAAGCCGATCGTCTGGATGCGCAAGCCGCGCTCGGGTCCAGGCGACGGAAAGCGGGAAATCGGAGAGAATCCCGGCACGGCGCCCTGAGAGGCGCCCGCCATCGACCTCCCGGGCCATCGGCACCGGGATCGTTCGCACACCACGAGGAGACAAACCCATGAACCGAAGCTACCGCATCGCACGCATCGCCGCCGCTGCCATCCTGGCCGCCGGCACGGCCCACGCGATGGCCCAGGACAAACCCGTCGAGTTGCGCTTCGCGCACTGGCTGCCGCCCACCCATCCGCTCGCCAAGACCGGCTTCGAGCCCTGGGCGAAATCCGTCGAAGCCGCCTCCAAGGGCTCGATCAAGGTCGTGTTCTTCCCCGCGCAGCAGCTCGGCAAGGCGCCCGACCACTACGACATGGCGCGCGACGGGATCGCCGACATGACCTGGATCAACCCTGGCTACCAGGCGGGCCGCTTCCCGATGATCTCGGCCGGCGAGCTGCCCTTCCTGATGAGCAAGCCCGGCGGCGGTTCCGCCGCGCTCGACGCCTGGTACGCGAAGTACGAAGAAGCGGAGATGAAGGACGTCCGCATGTGCCTGTCGCACGTGCACATCGGCACCATGCACTCCAAGAAGCCGATCCTCGATCCGGCCGAGGTCAAGGGCATGAAGATCCGCCCGTCCAACGGCACGGTCCAGGCCTTCATGACCCTGCTGGGGGCGACCAACGTGCAGGTCTCGGCCCCCGAGTCGCGCGACGCGCTCGAGAAGGGCGTGGCCGACGCGATCACCTTCCCCTGGCACTCGATCATCACCTTCGGCATCGACAAGGTGGTCAAGCACCACAACGACCAGCGCCTGTATGCCTCGACCTTCAACTGGGTGATCAACAAGGGCTGGTACGACAAGCTCGGCCCGACCCAGAAGAAGGTCATCGACGACCACTGCAACAACGAGTGGGCCGGCAAGGTGGGCGCCGCCTGGGGCGACGACGAGGACTCGGGCCAGCAGAAGCTCGAAGCCAAGGGCGGCCACACGATCCACAAGCTCACGCCCGCGCAGCACAAGGCTTGGCGCGACGCCGCCCAGCCGCTGTACGCAAGCTGGATCGAGGCGGCCGGCAAGGCGGGCCACGACGGCAAGGCCGCGCTCGAGGCCCTGCGTGCGGAGCTCAAGAAGCAAGGCGCGCTGAACGAGTGATCGCCCGGGCGATCGCCTGACCGGCGGAAGCGGCGCGGACACCGCGCCCTTCCGCCGCATCCACTCG
>JRYH01003820.1_pt1 | contig 12680 bp, 14 predicted proteins | sample 235351 | NCBI WGS metagenome assembly JRYH01 (sample SAMN03074221, study PRJNA261480) | activated sludge metagenome | biome: Wastewater Treatment Plant; feature: Wastewater; material: Activated sludge; isolation source: activated biomass of a wastewater treatment plant treating wastewater... ... | reverse complement strand
GTCGGCACCGTCACCGAGATCTACGACTACCTGCGTCTCCTCTTCGCGCGCGTCGGCGTGCCGTATTCGCCGGCGACGGGGCTTCCCATCGAAAGCCAGACCGTCTCGCAGATGGTGGACAGGGTGCTGGAGCTGCCGGAGGGAACGCGCCTCTACCTGCTCGCTCCCATCGCGCGCGGGCGCAAGGGTGAGTTCCGGAAAGAGCTCGCCGAGCTCATGAAGAAGGGCTTCCAGCGCGTCAAGATCGACGGCGCCTTCTACGAGATCCCCGACGCGCCGAAGCTCGACAAGAAATACAAACACGATATCGACGTGGTCGTGGACCGTCTCGTCGTGCGCGCCGACATCGCCAAGCGCGCGGCCGACAGCTTCGAGACGGCCCTCGAGCTCGCCGACGGCATCGCGATTGCCGAGTTCGCCGATCGTCCCCTCCCCCCCGTGGGGAGGGCTAGGGTGGGGGGAACCCCAACGTCGGCTGCTCAGGATTCCCCCCCTCCTGACCTCCCCCACAAGGGGGGAGGGAAAGACGCGGAGGTGTCTGAGCCCTCCCTTACCAAGGGAGTGCTCAAGAACAAGAACGAGACGCACGAGCGCATCACGTTCTCGGCGCGCTTCGCCTGTCCCGTCTCGGGCTTCACCATCGAGGAGATCGAGCCGCGCCTCTTCTCGTTCAACGCTCCCGCCGGCGCCTGCCCCGAATGCGACGGGCTCGGCACGGAGCTGCAGTTCGAGCCCGATCTCGTCGTCCCCGATGCATCGCTTTCGCTGAAGGAGGGCGCGGTCTACCCATGGTCGCGCACGGGCAACACCTCGCCCTATTACGAGCAGACGCTCGATGCGCTCGCCAAGCACTACAAGGTCTCGATGTCGACGCCGTGGGAGCGCCTGCCGAAGCACGTGCAGCTCGCCATCCTCTACGGCACCGGTGACGAGGAGGTGGCCTTCGTCTACGAGGACGGCCTCCGCCGCTACAAGACCACGAAAGCGTTCGAGGGCGTGATCGGCAACATCGAGCGGCGCTGGCGCGAGACCGACAGCGACTGGGTGCGCGAGGAGCTCGCACGCTACCAGGGCGCACATCCATGCGAGGCGTGCAGCGGCTACCGGCTCAAGCCGCAGGCGCTCGCGGTCAAGATCGGCGGCAAGCACATCGGCGAGGTCGGCGATCTCTCGATCAAGGCGGCCAACGCCTGGTTCGCCGAGATCCCCAAGACCTTCACAAAACAGCAGACCGAGATCGCGACGCGCATCCTCAAGGAAATCCGCGAGCGCCTCGCCTTCCTCAACGACGTCGGCCTCGAATATCTCACGTTGTCGCGCTCGTCCGGCACACTGTCGGGCGGCGAAAGCCAGCGCATCCGCCTCGCCTCGCAGATCGGTTCCGGCCTCACGGGCGTGCTCTACGTACTCGACGAGCCCTCCATCGGGTTGCATCAGCGCGACAACGATCGTCTGCTCGGCACGCTCCGCCACCTGCGCGACCTCGGCAATACCGTGATCGTCGTCGAGCACGACGAGGATGCGATCCTCACGGCCGATCACGTGGTGGACATCGGACCCGGCGCCGGCGTGCATGGCGGCCAGATCATCGCGCAGGGCTCGCCCGCCGACATCATGGCCAATCCGGCGAGCCTCACCGGGCAATACCTTTCGGGCACGCGCCAGATCCCGCTACCCAAGGCGCGCCGCAAGCCGCAGAAGGGCCGCGCGCTCAAGATCACGGGGGCGCGGGGCAACAACCTGCAAAACATCTCGGCCGAGATCCCGCTTGGGCTTTTCACCTGCATCACCGGCGTTTCGGGCGGCGGCAAGTCCACGTTCCTGATCGATACCGTCTACAAGGCCGTTGCGCGCAAGCTCAACAACGCGCGAGAGCATCCGGCGCCCTTCGACAGGATCGAAGGCCTGGAGTACCTCGACAAGGTGATCGATATCGATCAGTCGCCGATCGGGCGCACGCCGCGCTCGAACCCCGCCACCTACACCGGCGCCTTCACGCCGATCCGCGATTGGTACGCGGGCCTGCCGGAGGCGAAGGCGCGCGGCTACGGGCCGGGCCGCTTCTCGTTCAACGTCAAGGGCGGGCGCTGCGAGGCCTGCCAGGGCGACGGCGTGATCAAGATCGAGATGCACTTCCTGCCCGACGTCTACGTCACCTGCGACGTCTGCAAGGGCAAGCGCTACAACCGCGAGACGCTGGAGGTGACCTTCCGCGACAAGTCCATCGCCGACGTGCTCGACATGACGGTGGAGGAAGGCGCCGCGTTCTTCCAGGCCGTGCCGCCGATCCGCGACAAGCTCGAGACGCTGGCGCGCGTCGGCCTCGGCTATATCCGCATCGGCCAGCAGGCGACGACGCTCTCAGGCGGCGAAGCGCAGCGCATCAAGCTCTCGAAGGAGCTCTCCCGCCGCGCGACAGGACGCACGCTCTACATTCTCGACGAGCCCACGACGGGCCTGCATTTCCACGATGTGGCGAAGCTCCTTGAGGTGCTGCACGAGTTGGCGGATGCGGGCAACACGGTGGTCGTCATCGAGCACAATCTAGAGGTGATCAAGACCGCGGACTGGATTATCGACCTTGGCCCAGAAGGCGGCGACGGCGGCGGCCGCATCGTGGCGCAAGGCACGCCCGAGGACGTGGCGGCCGTGAAGGAGAGCTACACGGGGCGGTATCTGAAGGACCTGCTCGCCCGTCGCGCCAAAGGCGCGCAGAATAAGAGCGTGAAGGAGCGGAACGGCAAGAAGCAGGCGGCGGAGTAAGGGCGACCGTATCCTCAGCACTTGCAGTCGGATGGGCTGACTGACCCCGACCCCGTGGTTTCCAGCCAACTAACGTCCAACTTTTAGGTCATTGATGCAAAACAGCGGGCAATTGATTTTTGCGTGGGTGAACGCAAGACTGCTCCATCGAAAGCTGTTGCTGGGAGCGTCAGACGTTTTCGGAGTAAGTGTCGTCTGCCCGAGGACACCTGATGCCGCAAACGACATTCTCCACGGTCTGCGAGCTAATTGCCCAGAAGAAGGTTTTCGGCTCCGCGCATGCTCTTGCCCGTTGTGCAGCAAGAGGCATTTTGCTGACTGAGGTCATCAGCGGAACACCGTCCGGTTTACCTATCGAAGACTATCCCGACTACCATGCCGGCCCGGCAGTCCTTGTGTTATTGTATGATAGCTTCGGTTTGCCGGTTCATGCGGTGTGGGGCCTTGAAAAAGGCACGCGGGAACCCGCCATCCTGGTTACGGCGTACAGGCCTGATCCAGCTGACTGGGATCCTGACTTAAGGACACGCAAAAGATGAGGAAGAGTCCGACGGTCGAATTGGTGCACGAGGGGCGATTCGCCGCCGAGGTCGACGTCACTCAAATCGAAACGGATTGCGAGTGGTCACCATATTATAATCTAGAAGACATCGAAAAGCTCGACCAAGTACGCCTTGCATTGCGCCGCGGAGACCTGCGGGCAGCCACTAAGCTTGCACGTGTCTATGAGCTAAAGCCTATAAACGCTGCAGAATAGCTTACCGTCCAAAATGTATCGCTCAGCACACGTGGGCGCCTGCCCCCGCCGGTACAATCTTGCTTTAACGGTTTCAATAGACCGGACAGAGCCCAAACTTACTGACGTGCACTGCTTCGGAAGGCAGGAAGCAGGCGGCGGAGTAGCCTGAGTGCGGAATCCGTGTGCTATACAGCACCCGGCCGATAAGGCCGGAAATTCAAAGCAATACGGACCAAAATACCATGACGCTGCCACCCTGCCCCGAATGCAATTCCACGTTTACCTACGAGGACGGCAGCCTCTACGTCTGCCCGGAATGCGCCCATGAATGGAACGCGCAGTCGGCCCCCGCCTCCGACGACGCCGACGTCAAGGTGTTCCGCGACTCCGCCGGAAACATCCTGCAGGACGGCGATACGGTCACCGTGATCAAGGACCTGAAGCTGAAGGGCTCGTCCAAGGTCGTCAAAATCGGAACCAAGGTGAAGAACATCCGCCTGGTCGACAGCGACCACGACATCGATTGCAAGATCGACGGCATCGGCGCCATGAGCTTGAAGTCCGAGTTCGTGCGGAAGGCGTAAGCTTCAGCGCCCCGCCGCTGGATGTGTGCAGTTGGCAAGCCCCCGGCGCTGCCTGAAAAGCGTCGCATCCTCTTTCGCTCGGTGCAGGCTGTCGCTCGGCAGCCGCCTCGCGGAGAGGACTTCACAACCCGCAATCCCCAGCCAATTCGCAGCCTGTCCGGATTTTCAGCCCCGAATCAGGCAGCAATGCCGTGCTGCGTCATGGGTGCGCGTCGCGGCGTGGGAAAGCGGTCATGCTGGGCTTCATTGCGATTTTCGCGGCCTCTGTTGCCGGCTATGCGCATGTGGGCCTTTGGGCCATCGCCGCGTGTGCAATCGCCCTCGCATCGGCGTCGTACGCGGAGCACTTTGCACTCCACCGCCGAGGGCAGGAGCTCGGACTGACGCAGGCGACACGCGCCGCAACGCTACGCAGTTTCGGGAACGGCTTCCTTGCTGCCGGCGGCGCTTACGTCGGCGGCTTTCTGCTCAGCCTGCTGTAGCGGCGGGAGCCACACCGTATCGTATTGCTCGTTGAACTGAGCGTCCAGAACGCGCTTGCGGCCGTCTTTGATGACCTTGCGCAAGCGGCTCGTGGACCGGCCGAGTTTCCAGCGCTCCCTCCGCAACGACAGCAAGGCGTTTTGATAGGCGGTCGCCGCAGCTCCAAGCTGGCCTCTCTCGACAATGGCGAAACGCAACCTGTTGGCCAAGGACGCCGCGAAGTAGTGCATGTCGCCTTTTTCGACGAGCTCCCACGCGCTCAAGGGATGAGATTTCTCAAACAGTGCGATCGCACCGGGGGCGTATGCGCTTCCGGCAAGCTCCGCAGTCATCATCTGAAGCGCATTCCTGGGAACGCTCGTGCTCTCCATCTCGGCGATATAGCGCGTCGCGCGTGCCCTGATGATGTCGCGACGCCGACCCTCGCTCATGGACACGGAGAGATCGATCACGCGCGCATAGCCTCTCCTGGCCTCCCGGAAAAGCTTCAGCTTGCGAAGCTGGTGCGCTTCAAGCTCTCGGAGCTCGATGTCCGTGTCGTGTCCGGGAAGGCTCAACGCATTGCGGAAATGGATGAGGGCCACCGAATGCCAGCGGTCGCCACTCCGCGCGGACGCCACCACGCCGCGCAGGCTGTAGGCCGTGCAAAGCTCCTGGCGCAAGGAGACCGCCTCCCGCTCCGCCGTCTGCAGTTTGCGCTTAATGTTTTCGATGGCCTTGCCGAGCTGCCACTCGGCACTGCTATGGACGGTCAGCGTCAGGGCCGTGCTGTCCCACCGGTTCTCGCGCAGAACGGCCGCCAACTCGCGGTCGATGAACGTCGGCGACCGAAGGCTCTGCCCGGGCGCAGGCCGCTGGACGGCTTCGAGCGCCTGGCCGCGTACATCTCGCAGCCGCGCATCGCGCGCGCTGATGTACTCGTCGAGGCGTTTATGGAGAATGCGTTCCCGGTAGAGCCACCACCGGTAGAAACCAAACGAGAAACCAAGCAAACCGACGAGCAGCTGCCCGTAATCCTTTAAAAACGCTGCGGCGGCGCCCAGTCCGCCAGAGGCATCGTGGCCCATCCGGACCAGCAGATCGTTCAGCTTTCGCGCTGCGAGCTCGTTCTCTGTCGCCCACGTGAGGACGTGGCAGAGGATCTCCTGCGAACTGCACTCCATACGCCCACTCCGCAGTACTCATCGGCAGAACAACTCCAGGATGCGTCGTTAACCCTGCCCTGTACAGACTGCGGAGCGTCAGCTTGCTCACGAACTTGCTTGCCGTGGCAGCAGCGCCACAAATCTCGCAGTTCGCTTGCCACACCCCGAACGCTTCAAGACCAACACGCGCCCCAAGCATTCGCGGCCCTAGATCTCCATGCAAATATTCATCAAATCATCCAATAACTGCCGAGACATACGTCTGCTTTTCTAGGCATTCATGCGCACTTGCCACGCCGTACTCCGGTTGATATGAAGCCTTATGCTAGACCTTGAAAGATACAAACATACCTTCCCATCTGACGATAACTCAGTACTTCACAATAATGATACAGATAGACGGGTTCTCATCTTCGGGAGCGCGCCTTTATCTCTGAATCTTGCCGACGCAGACTTGTCCGGTCTCAAAACCGTCGCAATCAACAACGCGTGGCGGATCCGGCCTGACATCCGGTATGCGATCTATGCGGCCGACTTCCCGGAAACGCATCGGCCACCACGGTCGTGGTTCGCGACGCAGGTCAGCGGCGGCGAATACAATCCCGCCATGGCAACGGCCGGGGGAGAGCTTCTCGGTGGCGCGACCATGGCGTTCGTCGCCGGCTATTGGGCCTGCGAAAATCTTCAGCCCACGGTCGTCGGCTATTATGGCTGCGACATGGTCTACAACGGGTCCGGGAAGACGCATTTTTACGGCACCGGGCGCCCTGACCCGCTGCGCGAACACATCTCGCTGCGGAGCCTGGAGGCAAAGTCGGCGCGTCTGTTCTGCTGGGGCCTCAAGCGCGGCGCCGTGATCGTCAATTGCTCGCCAAGCCCCGTTACGCGCCTCGTCTTTCCACGTGTGCCGCTCGCCCGTCTCACGAGCCTCTCGCCATCCGTGGACCGCTGGCGGGGGCTGCTCGCACGCGCGGAAGAGTTGTTCGAGCTGGAGCGTCAGCCGCCGTTCCGCCAATTCCGACGGGATACGCTCGACCGGCCTGAGACGGATGCCTGCCGCGAAATCATCGATGAGCTTGACCAGCGCTGGCTCGGTCTCATCCCGCTCATTGACGAAATCGCTGCGGACGCAAGCCTCATGACGACTACGGAATACAGGCTTGCCGCGCCGGAACCATCGCCCCCCTGACGCCGTTCACGGACCGGTTCTGCGTTCTCAGGAGACCAAAATGCGCATATCGATCCTTGCGGCCGTCGCGGCCGGAGCACTCATTTGCGCCGGCGCATCTTCATCATCAGCGGCACCCGCCTCGGCGCTGCCCCAGGTTACGGCTTCGTCGCAGAGTACGATCGCCGAACCTGCCCAGTTCCGGAGCCGTTGCCGCCGCTGGAGCCGGGAATGCCGCATCCGGTGGGGCTGGGGTCCACGCTTCCGCCGCTGCATGGTGCGCCACGGCTGCTGAGCGCATCCGCTCCGGCTGGTGCCGTTCCGGTTTAAGTAGAAACGCGGAACGGCTCTAAATCTGGCGTGGAAGAGAAGGTCGGCGCTCAATGCGAGCTTAGGTGCGCATCGAGGCGGGTCGGCGCTCCGAAGGACGCCGCCCACCATAGCCTGGCTCTTACGTCAGAATGAGCTTCCGGCGGGCGATTCCCCACGCCGCCGACGTTTAGCCGTCGGAGTTCGCGCGGCCGCTGCAAGGCCTCAAGTCGGCAGCACCGAGCGGATCTGCGTCTCGTACTGCTTCACAGCCTCGAGGGCCCGCTCCTTCATAGCAGGGTCACGCTCGGCCGTGGTCTCGGCCGTAAACGCTTCGATGGCCTGCTGTGCGTTGGTGATGATCGTGGTCGCCGCGTTCTGCGGGTTCAGCTCGCGCTTGAGCATCGTCTGGAGAAGCTGGGTAAGGATCACACCCGTGGCCAGGGCTAGCCCGGAAAGCTCCGCGACCTCCCGCTTGAGCTCGTTGATCTCGCTGTTGTCCGTCGTGTCCGCCATGTGCCGATGCTCCGTTGTCGCGCCCCCGCGGCTGTTCCTAATCCGAGGGGATGGAGAGCGCAAGCCTGGCTCTGCCCCTCTCCGAAACCCGGCCGCGACACAACTGGCGCCGCCGCTGCCGCCTCACCAATGCCCCCCGGCTGTGCTAAAGATTCGCGTCTCGCTCAGAGGCACTCTTCCAACAGGGATCACTAAATGAAACGACTGCTCATGATCGTCTCGCTCACCGCCGGCCTTGCCGCGACCGCCGCCATCGCCGAGGTCAACGAGGCGGTCAAGAACGCCTGCCGCGACGACTATCACAAGCATTGCGAAAACCTCGAGGTCGGCAGCGACGAGCTGCGTATCTGCATGCGCAAGAACGCGACCGAGCTTTCGAAGGATTGCCTCAAGGCCCTCGTCGAGCACAAGGAGGTGACCGAGGAGGACATCGACAACTATATCAAGGAAATGGAAGCTAAGGCGGGCGCCCAGTAGAGCCTGATCGATCGAGATGCGAGCGCTCTTTCGTTCCCCAACGAGGACCGCTCGCGTCGAAACATGCTCAGTCACTGAACCGTGCCATCCCGCCAGAACAGGAGCGACGCACCGTGATCCGGTCCATGTCCATTCCACTACACGCAGTCTGGAAACGCGCCTTGACGCTTGCGGCGCTACTCATGGCTGCGGCCTTCGCCGTGACGGCGCCCGCCGCTGCGGCCGGAGAAGAGACCACCGCCTCGGGCCTCAAGATCATCGATACGGTGGTCGGAACCGGGGCCACGCCCAGCAAGGGCCAGACATGCGTGATGCATTACACAGGCTGGCTCTACGAAGACGGAAAGAAGGGCGCGAAGTTCGATAGCTCGGTCGACCGCGGTGCGCCGTTCGAGTTTTCCATCGGCACCGGACAGGTGATCGCCGGATGGGACGAGGGCGTCGCGACGATGAAGGTCGGCGGTAAGCGCACGTTGATCATCCCGGCCAACCTCGGCTATGGCGCCAGGGGGGCGGGCGGCGTGATCCCGCCGAACGCGACGCTCATTTTCGATGTCGAGCTGCTCGATGTGAAGTAGCGATGCACGTATCAAGACACAGAGGCTTTCCGCGTTTCCTTTCGAATTGCGGAAGGCCTCTTTTTATCTCGACTTTTTCATCACGCCGTAGTGACCGGAAATCTCGTACGCATGTTTTTAGCGCCGCATGCGCTGGCGCTCGCTCCGGTCGCGTGCCCGGTCGCGCTGGCTCAGCCGCTCGCAGAACGCGCTCTTCGTTCCGCTGAGGCACCCATACCGCTCCAGAAGCTCCGCATCGCGCTCGCTCACTGGGCCGCCAGCCCGGGCGTTGGCTCGGGCGTGCTCGAGCTCCCAGTAGGAATCCGCCTGCGCAGCCGCACCCATGAGCATGATGGCTGCGATGCCAGCGCCTGTGGTGGTCATCAATCCTAGCCGCATGTCCGTGTTCTCCCTTTGGCGCGCGTCGCCTGCTCATCGCTTAGACGCCACCGCGCAACGCCTTTTATCCCATTCCGTTCCAAAAGCCCTCCGGCAGGCTTCCCTCCGCGCGCGCGTCATGCACCTTCCGGCAGCCGCTTGGCCTTCATCGGGCGCGGGGCAGAAAAGCGACCGCGAGCAGCGCCGCTGCGACGACACCCAGCGCTGAGATCACCGAGGCGACCTCGAACGCGTGGACGAATGCTTGGCGTGCGGTGCGCAGCAAGTGCTCTCCTTGCGCTCCGCCCATTTGCGCGGCGACTTCTGCTGCCGCGCCGAGGGTATCCTGAGCCGCCTCGAGGGCACGTGCCGGAATGTCCGGCAGCGGTTCCGCCGCCATCGTTCCGCGATAGACCGCCGTCACGACGCTGCCCAGCGCGGCGATGCCGAACGCGCCTCCGAACTCGAAGCTGGTCTCGGAAATTCCCGAAGCGGCGCCCGCCCGCTCGGGCGGCGCTGCGGCCATAACGATATCAGTCGTGATGGCGCCGACCGGTGCCGTGCCGATGCAGAGGATCATCATTCCGGTGAACATCAGCCAGGGCCCGTCGACTGTGCTGAGCTGTGTGAGCAGAGCGAAGCCGAGCGCGGATATCCCGAGGCCCGCGGCGACCACGACATGCGGGGAGAAACGACGGACGAGGAATGGTGCCGCCATGGAGCCCGCCGCGAAGACGACGCCCGAGGGGGCGGTCCATAGCCCGGCCGTGAGCGGATCCATGCCGAGCACGAGTTGCAGATATTGCGCGATGAACAGGAAGGTGCCGAAGATGACGAACAATCCCGCGATATTGGTCGCGAGCGCCGCGGTGAAGGCGCGCACGCGGAACAGGCCGACATCGATCAAGGGATCAGCGAGCGCGCTCTGGCGGCGGAAGAAGTAGACACCCGTCAGGAACCCCATCCCGATGGCGAACAGGGGCAGCGGCGCCCATCCCGCCTCCGCAATCCGCTTCATGCCGTAGATGATGGCCAGCACCGCGACGACGGACTGTGCGGCTCCCACGATGTCGAGGCGCCCGGCGTCGGGATCGCGGAACTCGGGCAGCAGCACGGGTCCCAAGGCCAAGAGAACAAGCATGATCGGCACATTGATGAGGAACACGGCGCCCCACCACGCATGGGCGAGGATCGCACCGCCGACAACAGGGCCGATCGCGGCTCCGACCGAGAAGCACGCCACCCACACCCCAATGGCGAATGCGCGCTCCCGGTCGTCGCGGAACATGTTGCGAATGAGGGATAGCGTCGAGGGCGCGAGCGTTGCCGCCGCTAGGCCTTGCAGGGCGCGCGCCGCAATCAGCATTTCAGCCGAAACCGAGAAGGCCGCGAGCAGCGACGTGGCGCCAAACGCGGCGGCGCCAATCAGCAACAACCGTCGGCGGCCGACGCGATCGCCGAGCGTCCCCATGGTGATGAGTGCGCCGGCGATCATGAAGCCGTAGATATCGACGATCCAGAGCAGCGCCGCCGAGCCGGGCTTGAGATCGGCTGCGATCTGCGGCACGGCGAGGTGCAGCACCGTGAGGTCCATCGAATAGAGGACGCACGGCAGCGCCAGCACCGCGAGCCCAATCCAATCGCGGCGCTCGGCCTTGGAGCGCGAAACCGCGCGGTGGTCTAGCATGTCAGAATCGAACTCCAGGCGGGTGAGGCGCGCACGGGGCGTCTTAAAGCCTGATCGGCCGAGATGCGAGCAGGCTTAGAGCATTTTCCGTTCGCTTGCGCTCACTGCAAATTCTCTCGCTACGGAAAGCCCGATGCGCATCGGCGTGCTGTCTTCAGCGATCGTCGCCGAGATCGAGCCGATCGTAACGGCCCGTCCGGCGGCCCGGCTTGGCGGGCTCGGCTGAGGTCTCACTCCAGCGCTCGTAACGGACACCCGGAAAGAGGACGATATCAGCTGGCCCCAGCACCGGATGCTGCCCACTCGTACGGCGCGCCGCGCATGCCGGCTGCCTGAACTCGAGAATGCTGGCCATCGTTTTCGTGCTCCTGAGCCGTGCATCCCTCTCTCGATGGCGCCCATCTTCGACACGGGCGTCCGCATGGCGCGGATCTCCTGATCTCGCTGCTGCGTCGGTTAACAAAAGATTAACGGATGAACATCGGCTTTGTGCCGGGTGGCGAGAGTTGCCGGGCCGCCTCAGATGTCGGACAGCCAGCCTTCGAGCCCGTGGACGCCATCCCGGGCCTCGACCTCGACGATCCAGAGATCCGGATCGGTGCGCGCCTCCCGCTCGAGCAGCCCGTCCACCTCGTCGTCGGGCCGCGGGCCGCCCTTGAAATAGGGCGTCCAGCGCCGATCGGCCTCGCCTTCCAGAAGGCTCGCCGGAGCCGGACCGAAGAGCATGGAGGTGCCATCGAGGCGGTTGATCCGGATGTAGATCGCACCGGCGTCATCGTCGCCGTGGCGCACGACGTAGGCCTGGCGGCCATCGCTGGAAGAGCGGCGCATGTACGCCTTGACCCAGATCTCAGATTTGAGCCGCACCATCTCTCATTCCAGCGTTAAAAAAGCGCCTCCGGGGCGCGTGCACCGCAGTGGCGGCTGTCCCGCCAATCTCATCGGCTTGCGGTGGCCGCTACGATCCGCTCGCCTGGAGCGCATCGCCGGCGAGGCTCGCGAGCCGCGCCAGCAACTCGCCCGAAATGCGGCCAGTCTGCTTGAGCTTGCGGTCTGCCTCGAATTTCCGGATCGCACGGATCGTGGCGGCGTTCAAGCGGCCGTCCGGAAGCGTCGTCAGATAGCCCAGCTGGCGAAAGGCGCGCTGCACGGCACGGACGACCGCCTCTGCCTCGGGGCCTGGCTTGGCGCTCTCACCACCGGCATTCGGCGCAATGTCGGCCGAGCCCAGAACGAGATGCTGGAGGAGTGCTTGGCGGGGCTCGGCCGTGAGCGGTAGATCCTGGTCGGTTTCGTAGGCCATGATGGCGCCGCGCGTGACCAGCCCGGCCACACCGTCGACCGCGCCGGTCTCGTAGCCCTTCGCCTTGAGCTCACGCTGGACGGCACGCACGAGGTCCGAACGATCGGCGGTTTCGGGGAGCGGCCTCACGGCACCGGTTTCGAGCGGCGGCACGGTGGCCGTTGGGGCAGTACCTGATGCGCGGTCCGGATTGGCTGCGTCGGGGCTGGCTGCATGGCGTGCGCTCCATCCGCTGGCTTCACGGGCTGGATTGTGGCTCGGCGCGGGCGTCAGTGCGGCGAACTGGCGGGCCGGCGGCTGGAAGACGAACACATTGGTCATCATCGCACCCGTGAGCAGCACGAACGTCAGGAACGCAAATCTCACGGCAGACGGCGACATTTCCGAACTGTCTACTCTCGTAAAAATTGGCGCTTAGCCTCGCCGGCTTCCAGGCTGGCTTAGTTGCGCGATACTGAACCCTCCGCCGCGATGCGGCCCAAGCGGCCATGGCAGAGCGACAGCTGCCCAGCCGGTCGCCCCGTGCGGTCATTCCGGAAGTATCACGAGGCAGCCGTTAAGATCGTGTTAA
>JRYH01002015.1_pt1 | contig 12706 bp, 15 predicted proteins | sample 235351 | NCBI WGS metagenome assembly JRYH01 (sample SAMN03074221, study PRJNA261480) | activated sludge metagenome | biome: Wastewater Treatment Plant; feature: Wastewater; material: Activated sludge; isolation source: activated biomass of a wastewater treatment plant treating wastewater... ... | reverse complement strand
AGGGCGGCCCCCAGGGGGTGGCGACCGTCCGCCATTCGGCCCCTTCCAGCCCGTCGATCTCATAAACGCCCGAGCCGCCGATCACGCCGATCCTTGCCACCATGGCTTTCCCCTCCGGGTTGTTTCGGGGCGAGCCTAGGGGCATCCTCGGACAAGGGAAAGGGGCGGGACGCGCCCTCGCGGCCACGCGCCGCCGCCTTTCATGGCGGCGGTTCGTCCCTATGTTGGGATGAGGCACGACAGCGGAGGCACGGCGATGCAGTTTCGGATCAACGGCACGGTGCATGAGGTGGAGGTCGAGGATGACATGCCGCTTCTGTGGGTCCTGCGCGATGTGATCGGCCTCAAGGGCACGAAATACGGCTGCGGCATCGCCGCCTGCGGCGCCTGTACCGTGCATCTGGACGGCGAGGCGGTGCGATCCTGCCAGACCTTCGCCAGCGATGCAGCGGGGCGGGAAGTGACGACGATCGAGGGGCTTGGCGCGCCCGAGGCGCTGCACCCCGTCCAAGCGGCCTGGGTCGCGGAACAGGTGGCGCAATGCGGCTACTGCCAGTCGGGCCAGATCATGCAGGCGGCGGCGCTTCTCGCGGTCACCCCGAACCCCACGGATGATGAGATCGACGCGGCCATGGGCGGCAATCTTTGCCGCTGCGGCACCTATCCGAAGATCCGTGCCGCCGTCCATGCCGCCGCCACGAAGATGCAGGAGGGCTAAGCCATGTCGCGCGCCGGAAAGATCGCCCGCCGGACCTTCCTGATCGGCTCCGCCGCCATCGCGGGGGGCGTCGCCTTTGGCTATTACAAATACAAAAGCCCGGTCGCGAACCCGCTACTGGACGATCTGCCGCAAGGGGCGGCGGCGCTGACGCCCTATGTGCTGATCGACGGGGCGGGCGTCACGCTGATCACCCCGCGCATGGATATGGGGCAGGGCGTCTGGTCGGTGCAGGCCATGCTGATCGCCGAGGAGCTGGACATCGACCTGGACCAGATCCGCGTCTCGCCCGGCATCCCCTCGCCCGCCTATTACAACAGCGCGCTTTCGCATGAGGCGGTGCCTTTCGATCCCACCGATACCTCCTTCCTCGCCGAGATGGCGCGCGGGGTCGTGGATGCGGCGATGAAGTTCATGGGGCTGCAACTGACCGGCGGATCGACCACGGTGCCGGACGGCTACGAGAAGCTCCGCCAGGCCGGAGCCGTCGCGCGCGAGACGCTGAAGGCCGCCGCCGCCGCGCGGACCGGCGTCCCGGTGGGCGACCTGAAGACCGAACGGGGTGCGGTGGTGCTGCCGGATGGCACAAGGCTCGACTACACCACGCTGGCGCCCGATGCGGCGGTGATCGCGCCGGTAAGCGATGTGGCGCTGCGCGATCCGAAGGACTGGCGCCTGATCGGCCACAGGGTCGAACGCATCGACATCAGGGCGAAATCCACCGGAACGCAGGTCTATGCCATCGACCTTGACCCCGAGGGCGTCGTCCATGCCGCCCTCCGCCTGAACCCCGGCCGCAGCGGCGCGCCCTTGCGTTATGACGCGACGGCGGCCGAGGCGATGCGCGGGGTGGAAAAGGTGGTGCCGGTGACGGGCGGGGTGGCGGTCCTTGCCGACAACACCTGGCGCGCCTTTCAGGCCGCCGACGCGATCAGGATCGACTGGCCCGCCCCGGCCTTCCCGGCCGAGATGGAGGAGCATTGGGCGATCCTGTCGGACGGCTTCACCGAGGCCAACCTTTCCGCCACCCCGCGCGAGGCGGGCAATGTGGCGGCGGCCCTGATGCAGGCGGGCGACGCGGCGCTGGCCGTGGAATACCGCGCGCCCTACCTTGCCCACGCGCCGATGGAGCCGATGTCGGCCACGGTTCTGGTCGAGGGCGGCCGGGCCGAGGTCTGGGCCGCGACGCAGGTGCCGCGCTTCACGCAGGCCAATGTGGCGAAGGTGCTGGGCCTGCCGGATGAGGCGGTCCATGTCCATGTGCAGATGGCGGGCGGCAGCTATGGCCAGAGGCTTGAAGATGACGCGATCCGCATCGCGGCGGAAATCGCGGCAACGGTTCCGGGCCGCCCCGTCAAGCTGACCCTGAAACGGGAAGAGGATTTCGCGACCGACTATCCGCGCCAGATCGCCATGGCGCGGGGCCGGGGAACGGTCGCGAACGGGCAGGTGACGGGGTTCGACCTTTCCATCGCGATGCCCTCGGTCATGACCTCGCAGATGGGGCGGCAGGGCTTCGGGGCGCTTGGCGCGGACGCGCAGATCACCGCCGGCGCCGGGGATCAGCCCTTCGACATCCCCGACTACCGGGTGCGGGGCTACCAGGTCGATGGCCTCGCGCCGGTGAGTTCCTGGCGGTCCGTCGGCGCATCGACCAACGGGTTCTTCCACGATTGCCTGCTGGACGAGCTGATCCACGCCGCCGGGGCCGATCCGCTGGCCGAACGGCTCCGCCTGACCTCGGACCCGGAGGCGCGCAAGGTGCTTGAGGTGGTGGGCGAGATCTGCGGCTGGGGCGCGCGGCTGGCGCCGGGGCAGGGCCGGGGGCTGGCCTTCTGCCGGTCCTTCCGGGTGCCGGTGGCCGAGGTGGTGGAGGTCCGCGCCACGGCGCAGGGGATACGGATCGAAAAGGTCTGGATCGCCGCCGGAGTCGGGCGCGTCATCGACCCCGTCAACTTCGACAACCTCGTGGCCGGGGGCGCGATCTTTGGCCTTGCCCATGCGATGAACTGCCAGATCACCTATGCCGGCGGCGCGGCGGAAGAGACCAATTTCGACAGCTATGAGGGCATGCGCCTGCCGCAATGCCCCGAGGTCACGGTCCGCGCCGTCGAAGGCATGGGCCCGGTGCGCGGCATCGGCGAACCCCCCGTCCCCCCCGCCGCCGCGGCCCTCGCCAACGCCATCTTCGCCGCCACCGGGCAGCGGATCAGGGAGCTGCCGCTGGGTACGGCGGTGGATTTCGTGTGAGGGGGGCGGATGCGCCGGTCTTGGGGTTCGAAAGCCCCGACGCGCCGCAACAAGCTTAAAGGTTGCGCGTCCGTTTGGCGCTGTAATCAGGGAAATTTGGTGGAGCCAAGGGGAGTCGAACCCCTGACCTCTTGAATGCCATTCAAGCGCTCTCCCAACTGAGCTATGGCCCCACCGGAGGTCCGGGCGTCGCCGCCCGCGTGAGGGGCGATATAGGCAGAGGCGCCTGGGCGCGCAAGCGAAAAGTGCGCGGTATCGGGGGAATTCCGCGTGGCCCGGCCGCGCGGGGCCTTGCCAGACGAAAAGGGCGCGGCCTGCTGGCCGCGCCCCTGTCACGTCACCGGCTGCGCGGCGCTCAGTCGTCGTCGTTGCTCGCCACATCCGCGATGTCGTCCAGCGAGACATCGTCGTCGCTGTCGTCTTCCAGCAGATCGTCGTCGAGATCGGAATCGCTCGAATCATCGTCGATGTCGTCGTCGTCCGTCAGGTCATCGACCTCAAGATCGGTTTCCTTGGTCGCGGTCTTTTCGCTGATAAGCGTCCGCCCGCGGCCCGCCAAAAGGCTTTCGGCGGTGAAGGTATGGCCGCATTCCGGGCAGGTCATCGGGTCGCGCTGCAAGTCGTAGAACCGGCTGTTGCAATGCGGGCAAAGGCGTTTGGCGCCCCATTCGTCCTTGGGCATGGAACACTCCTTTAGTGCGCGTCTGTCTCAGAGTCGCAGCCAACTGCCACAAGAGGGCGGGGCTGTCAAAGGCTTTCGGGGCCATCGCGCGGCGGGGACGGATTTGTGCATTCCGCCCGCGCCCGCGCTTTGCTAGATTGGGCCAAAGGCAGGCAGGATATGGTAGAGCGGACCCTTCCCGGCAACCCCCCGGTTCCCGTCACGCTGCGCCGCTCGGCGCGGGCGCGGCGGTTTTCGCTGCGCGTGTCGCGGCTGGACGGGCGGGTGACGCTGTCGATGCCCGCCCGCGCCTCCGAGGCCGAGGCGCTGGCCTTCGCGGGCAGCAAGGCCGACTGGGTCCGCGCGATCCTGGCGGAAACCGCGCCAAGACAGGTGATCGGGGCGGGGGCGACGGTGCCGTTCGAGGGGCGGGTGCTGACCATCACCCCGGCCAGGGTGCGGGCGGTCAGGGTCGAGGGCGACGCGCTTCTGGTGCCGGGCGATCCGGCACGCTTTGCCACCCGGATCGAGGCCTTCCTGAAGCTTGCCGCGCGCCAGAGGCTTCAGGCGGAAAGCGAAGGCTTCGCCGCCGCCCTGGGCCGCAAGATCCATGCCATCACGCTGCGCGACACCCGGTCGCGCTGGGGGTCCTGCACCCATGACGGGCGGCTGATGTACAGCTGGCGCCTGATCATGGCCCCGCCCGAGGTGTTGCGCTATGTCGTCGCGCATGAGGTCGCGCATCTGCGCGAGATGAATCACGGTCCGAAATTCTGGAAGCTGTGCGCGGAGCTGTGCCCCGACACCGAACGATGCAAGAACTGGCTGAAGCGCAACGGCTCGGCGCTTCAGGCAATCGCGTTCGAATAAGCTCCCCGCCGCGCTCAGTCGTCGTTGGCGGCGTTCAGCTCGTCCGGATGCAGCGATTCGCCCGTATGGCGCGGCCATGGCAGGAAATCGCGGTCGAAGGCACCGCCGCTGAAATAGTCCAGCGCGCGCTGGCCCTCGGCTCCGTCCATGCCGGCGCGATGCAGCAGCCAGGCGATGACCTCCCGGGCCTGCGCCAGCTTTTCCTTCGCTTCGCGGATGCTGTCGTCGTTCATCGCCACTCCAGCCGGATCGGGACATGTCCCGATACTATCCCCGCTTCGCCTCCACGCAATCCCAGAACAGGGCGGCGATGTCGGCGCCGCCGAAACGCTTGACCTCGCGGATGCCGGTCGGCGAGGTGACGTTGATCTCGGTCATATAGTCGCCGATCACGTCGATGCCGACGAGGATGAACCCGCGCTCCTTGAGCGTCGGGCCGATCGCCTCGCAGATCTCGCGCTCGCGCGCGGTGAGCGTCGCCTTCACGGCCTTGCCGCCGACATGGAGGTTGGAGCGCGCCTCGCCGGCCGCCGGCACGCGGTTGAGCGCGCCGGCCGGCGCGCCGTCGACCAGGATGATGCGCTTGTCGCCCTGGCGCACCTCGGGCAGGTATTTCTGCACGATCACCGGCTCGCGGTAGAGCTGGGTGAACAGCTCCAGGAGGGCGTTCAGGTTCTCGTCTCCGGGCGTGATGTGGAAGACGCCGGCGCCGCCGTTGCCGAACAGCGGCTTCACGATGATGTCCTTGTGCTCGACGCGGAAGGCGGCGACCTCGGCCCGGTCGGCGGTGATGAGCGTCGGCGGCATCAGCCCCGGGAAATGGGTGACGAACAGCTTCTCGGGCGCGTTGCGCACATGGACCGGGTCGTTCACCACCAGCGTCTGGGGATGGACGTGCTCCAGCAGATGGGTCGCGGTGATGTAGGACATGTCGAAGGGCGGGTCCTGGCGCATCAGCACCACGTCCATCGTGGCCAGATCGATGGTCTCCGCCGCGCCGAGCCGGGCGTGGTTGCCGCGCTCGCGCTTCACCTCGAGCGGGCGCGCCCGGGCATAGACCCGGCCGTCGCGGAAGAACAGGTGGCGCGGCAGATAGTGGAACAGGGCATGGCCGCGCGCCTGCGCCTCCAGCGCCAGCGCGAAGGTGCTGTCGGCGTCGATGTCGACGCTCTCGATCGGGTCCATCTGGATGGCGACGGCGAGGCTCATGGGACGGTCGGGCTCCGGGGGATGCGGTCCGCAGGGGGCGGGAACGGCGGACTATAGGACGGCGGCCGCGGGACGCGCCATGGTCCGCGCATGACGGGCCGGGCACGGCGGGAAGGATCGAAGGGGTCAGTTCAGCCGGTTCTTGAGGTCGCGCAGGACCTGCGCCGCGTGGCGCATCTCCTCCGGCGAGGGCTGCAGGTCGATGAAGGTCTGCATGGCCAGCGCCGCATGCTGCAGATTGCCGAGCCGCGCCTGGATCAGCCCCAGCTCGCGCCAGAGCGGCGGCTGCCGCGGGGCGACGAGCAGCATGCTGGCGATGAGATCGGCCGCCTCCTGCAGCCGGCCGTCCCGGATCAGCCGCAGCTTGATGTTGTTCTCCAGCCGCAGCAGGACGTCGCGGTCGCTGACGGCGGCGTAGTGCGCCGGCGCCAGCTCCGCCTCCGGCGAGACCGTCGCCTTGATCAGGCCGCGCAGCGATGCGGCGTCGTGGATCCGCCCCAGATCGAACGGATCCAGGATGACGGCCGCCGCTCCGGCGCCGAGCCGCAGCAGGAAATGGCCGGGGAAGGCCAGCCCCTCGATCGCCCAGCCCTGGGCCCGTGCCGCATGCATCCAGAGAATGCCGAGGGCGACGGGAAGCCCGCGGCGGCGGTCGATCACCCGCGCCAGGTCGGCATTGTCGAGATCGTCATAGGTCTCGCGGTCGCCCTGGTAGCCGTACCGGTCGACGATGGTGCTGCTGAGGGCGGCGGCCTTCCCGAGCGTGGGATCGCCGTCAGGATTGCCCGCCTGCGCGTCGGCGGCTGCGGCGATATCGGCGGCGAGGTCGGCCAGATGGCGGCGATACGGGACGAGGTCGAGCTCCGGCCGGGCGAGCACGGAAAAGGCGAGCGCCGCCTCGGCCAGGTCGAAAGGCGCCTCCGCCGGCGCCTTGCCGATGCCGGAGAGGAGGTCGATGGCCGCGTGTCTGCCCGTCCGCCCGCTCACCTTGCCTCGTTCCCGGTCGTCCGGTCGCGCCCGCGACGGCGGCCTACCGCGCCGCCTGGCGCGCCGGATCGTCCTCCAGCCGGACATAGCTTACCACCTCGCGGACATAGGCGATGTCGCGGGCGTGGTCGACCACCCGCTGCAGCTCGGTCCCGTCCTGGGCGATGCCCATCAGATAGACGACCCCGGCGACGGTCTCGATGCTGTAGTTGATCGAGCGGATCTCCCGGTCGAACATGATTTTGTTGCGCAACTGCGTGACGATCCAGCGGTCCCGCAGGAACCCGCCGGCATCGCCCGCGTCCGACACCTCGATCTCGTTGATCACCTCGCGCACGCCCTCCGCCTGCCAGGCGATCCTGACCGCATCGACCCGCATCTCCGGGGTCTCGACCAGGCCCGACAGCAGCGCGCGGCCCTCATGCACCTGGAGCTTCACCGCCTGGAACATGCCGGGATCGTGCTCCAGCCAGCCCTTGTTGATGGCCAACCAGATGCCGTGGTCGGAGATGGTGGTGCCGAGCCCGCGCTCCGAGCTGGCCGCGGTACCGGCCGCGGCGCCGACCCCGACCGCAACGCCCACGGGCGTACAGGCGCCGAGCGCCGCGACGAGCTGTGCCGCAGCGATGAGCGACAGGACCTTCCGCACGCGTCGTCCCGCGCGCGGGCAGGGCGCGCTTGCCTGCGGCGCCACCATTCCCCCGTCCTTCCCCTCGTCGCACCCCCTGGCACCGGCGCCGGTCCGGCGCCGGCGAATCGGCGGGCTCATTCTGTCGCCGCCCCGTCCGCCCGCCAAGCGTCGGCCATGTGCACCGGCCAGCGGCGCGGCGCGACCAGCATCAGGTCGAAGCGGAAATCCCGCCCGGCGAGATGGGGATGGCGGCCGACATACTGTTCGGCGGCGCGCAGCAGCCGGCGCCGCTGCCGCGCGGTCAGCGCCTCGGTCGCCGCCGCCGCATCGGCCCGCGCCTTCACCTCGACAAAGACGACGCAGCGGCCGCGCGCCGCGACGATGTCGATCTCGCCCGCCGACAGGCGCAGCCGGCGCGCCAGGATGCGATAGCCCTTGAGACGGAGCGCCAGCACGGCCAGCGTCTCGGCCAGCCGGCCGCGCGCCTCGGCGCGCCTGCGGCGCTCGCTCATCGCGGCTTCGTCCGGGACAGCGCGCGGGCATAGACCTCGCGCCGCTTGCGCCCGGTCGCCGCGGCCACCGCATCCACCGCGTCGCGCAGGCTCATCCGCGCCAGCGCTGCGTCGAGCGCGGCGTCGAGATCGGACTCCGCCGGCGCCGTCGCGCTCTCTTCCGGCGGCCCGACGACGACGACGATCTCGCCCTTCGGCGCGCCGGCCTCGGCGTAGTGTCGGCGAGCTCGTCGAGCCGGCCGCGCCGCACCTCCTCGTAGAGCTTGGTGAGCTCGCGTGCGACGGCGGCGGGCCGCGGGCCCAGAACGGCGGCCATGTCGGCCAGGCTGTCGGCCAGCCGTCCCGCCGATTCGAACATCACCAGCGTGGCGGGCACGGCGGCGAGCTCGGCCAGAGCGGCGCGCCGTCCGGCGCTCTTCGGCGGCAGGAATCCGGCGAACAGGAAGCGGTCGCTCGGCAGACCCGAGAGCACCAGCGCGGCGAGCGGCGCGGACGGGCCGGGCAGAGTGGTGACCCTGTGGCCGGCCGCGATCGCCTCGCGCACCAGCTTGTAGCCGGGATCGGAAATCAGCGGCGTGCCGGCGTCGGACACGAGCGCGATCGCCGCGCCCTCCTGCAGCTTTCTGATAATTCCGGGCCGGACTTTCGCCGCATTATGCTCATGATAGGGCGCGCGCGGCGTATCAATCCCATAGGCCTGCATCAGCTTGGCCGTCTGGCGCGTGTCCTCGCACAGGACAAGATCGCAATTTTTGAGAATTTCCACCGCGCGATAAGTCATGTCGGATAGATTGCCGATGGGCGTGGCTGTCACATAAAGGCCAGGTTCTGGCTTTATGATGTCTTTCGCACGGTCCGGATTCTGGGTCATGTTCGCCATGGAATTAGCCATGAACGGCAAGAGGGGCGGCGTCAATCGCCCCTGATCAGCCGTTTACGCCGCTCCCGGCGGCGGCTAGTCTCACAAGAACAGATTGGCGACGTCAGGCCCGGCGTAAGAAGATCCAGAGTCATCAGGGCGGACACGAAGGAAGTTGAGCGCATGCGGTTTTCCCTCACCCCGATTTCAAACATTTCCATCGCAGCATTGGCGGCGCTCGCCATTTCGGCCTGCGCCACGCCGACCACGGCGCCGAGCCGGCCCGCCTCCGGCCCGGTGATCGCGAGCGACGAGCCTTTTGCCGACGCCGGCGCGCCAGGCGAAGAGATCTTCCGAGAAGCCGAGCGCTATGACAAAGGCGGCTTCGTGCGCCCGCCCCACATGGAAGGCGAAGAACCCGTGCGGGTGGGGCTGCTGCTGCCCTTTTCCGCAGAGAGCGAAGCGGCGCGCCGGGTCGCCTCCGCAATGTTCGATGCGGCCCAGCTTGCGGTCTTTGACGCTGGCGACAGGCATTTCCTGCTCATTCCAAAAGACACGCGCGGTAATGCGGAAGGCGCCGCCGCTGCAGCCCGCTCCGCGCTCGCCGACGGCGCGGAAATAATTTTGGGGCCGCTTTTCGCGGACTCGGTCGAGGCCGCCGCGGCGGTCACCCGCGCAGCCTCAACGCCGATGATCGCCTTTTCCTCTGACCTCAACGCCGCCGGCGACGGCGTCTATCTCCTGTCCTTTCCGCCGGAGCTGGAAATCGCGCGGGTGACCGAGTTCGTCATGTCCCAGGAAATGACGCGCTTCGGCGTCCTCGCGCCCATGACCGAATATGGCGACCGCGTTTCCGGCGCTTTCGCCGAAGAGGTTTTCGCGCGCGGCGGGGTCATCGTTCATGAAGAACGCTATCAGCAGGATCCCGATGCGATGCTGGCGCCGGCCAAGCGCCTTGCGAAATATTCACAGGAAATCATTCCGATCGAAATGCGCCATGGCTATGAAGGCGACCGCTCTCAGCCGCTCGCCGAGAACGCCAGCGCCGAAGCCGGTTATACGCTTGGCTATCAGGCGGTGCTGATGCCCGAACAGGGAACGCTGCTGCGCGCGCTGGCGCCGCTGCTGCCCTATTACAATGTCGACATCAACCGGGTGAAAATTCTCGGCGTGTCGACCTGGAACAATCCGCGCCTGACCCGCGAGCCGGCGTTGCGCGGCGGCTGGTTCGCGGCGCCGGACCCGAGCATTACCGAAAATTTCGAGGCCCATTTCGCCGACGCCTTCGGCGCGAAACCGCCGCGACTCGCCTCGCTCGCTTATGACGCGACGCTGCTTTCCGCACGCCTCGCCGCCAATGACCGCAAGCGCCAGCGCTTCAGCCCCGAGGCCATCGCCGATCCGAACGGCTATTTCGGCGCTGACGGGCTGTTCCGGCTCAATGCCGACGGCACGGTTGAACGCGGCCTCGCCATTCTTGAAATCCAACCCGGCGGCATTCAGGTCATCGACCCGGCGCCGCGCAGCTTCGCGCCCGCATATTGATCGAAAGGCGATTCTCTTGGCACCTGGCTTCAAACCGTTTGCAACGACGCTTCTATCCTTTTTCATCGCAGCGGCCGCATTCGCCACAGCCGCCGCCGAGCCGGCGCTGGAGCACGCAACGGCGCCGCTTCTCATCGCGGCGGCCGAAAAGGCCAAGGCGAATGCCGACAATCTTTACGCGTTCACCGTCGAGCACTGGTCAAGCAATGGCGAAAAGGAAGTCAGCGTGAAGCTGCATTACGACCCGCGCCTGCCCGAGGGCGAGCGCTGGCAAGTGCTCTCGCCCAGCGAAGACCAACTCGACAAGGCGGCGCGCAAAACCCTGTCAAAATTGCGCAAGACGGAAATGGACGGCAATCCGGTCCTTTATGACAAGCTCGATGAGATGATTAAGGTCGCCGAGTTTTACGAAGAGACCGAAGAAGAAGCGGTGTTTGTGGCGCAAGTCGACGAAGACGATTTTCCGAAAGACACGCTGGCGGTTTTCATCACCCTCAACAAGCCGCATGGTTATGTCTCGAAAATCGAGGTTCGCTCGAAAAAGCCGTTCAAGCCCCTCCCCATCGCCAAGGTGACCCATCTTGTGGACAGCCGCGTTTTCGCCGCGCCGGAAGGCGACGGGCCGGCTTTCATTGCAGGCGCGCAGAGCAATATCGAAGGCCGGGCCATGTTCAAATCTTTCGCGCAATACACCCGTCAGACCTTCATGGACATTGAAAAAGTCGGCGTTGCAAATAGCGACGCGGAGAAATAAGCAGCGCTGTTTCCGGACCGGCTTGTCCGTCTTATATTGCGCTCATGCAGAAATTCCTGATCACCGTCGGCGTCATTCTTCTTGTCGCGGGGCTGTTATGGCCGCTGATCTCCAAGCTTGGGCTCGGACGCCTGCCCGGCGACATCGTGATCAAGCGTGAAGGTTTCGCCTTCTATTTCCCGATCACCACAATGGTGATTGTCTCCATCGTCCTGACGCTGATTTTGCGCTTTTTCGGAAAGTGACAGCGCCTAGACGCCGGTCGAGCCAAAACCGCCCGCGCCGCGCTCCGTATCGTCAAGCTCGTCGACTTCCTCGAAGACCGCCTGAAACACCGGCGCGAACACCATCTGGCCGATGCGGTCGCCGCGCTTGATGACGAAATCTTCCGCACCGTGATTGATCAGGATCACCTTCAGCTCGCCGCGATAATCGGCGTCGATGGTGCCCGGCGCGTTGACGCAGGAAATGCCGTGCTTGGCCGCAAGCCCCGAGCGCGGGCGCATCTGCGCCTCCCATCCCGGCGGCATGGCGATGGCGATGCCGGTCGGCGTCATGAAGCGCTCGCCGGGCTTCAGCGTCACAGGTTCGCTCACCGCCGCGCGCACGTCGCAGCCGGCGGCGAGCGCGTCCCGTGCCCGCTCGGCGAGCGTTCCGGACAGCGCCTGCATGGACAGGTCGTCGGAGAGCAGCAGGCCGTCGAAGCCGATCGCGCTGCGGATCACGTCCCGGATCACGACGGGCGAGGTGGTCGCCGGCCGGTCGGGGTCGATGTCGCTGTAGACCACATGGGCCGTCATCGCCCAGGGCGCGTCGGCGCAGAGGCGGAACGCGCGGAAATCGGTGCTTTCCAGCTCGGCCCGCGCCGTCGATACCCGAGGCAGGGCGAGATGGCTGTCGACGGCGGCGCGGCCATGCCCGGGAATGTGCTTGGCCACGGGCAGCACGCCGGCTTCGAGGAATCCGTCCATCATGGCCCGGCCCAGGCAGGCGACCGCCTCCGGATCCGCCCCGAAGGCGCGGTCGCCGATCACCTCATGGGCGCCGGGAAGACGCAGATCCAGAACGGGAGCGCAATTCACGTCGATGCCGACGGCGCGCAGCTCCAGCGCCAGCAGCCGCGCATTGAGGCGCACGGCCTCCTCCGCTGCCGCCCGGTCGCGGCTGGCGAGCTGGCCGAACCTGGCGGCCGGCGCGGCGGCGCGCCAATGCGGCGGCTTCAGGCGGGCGACGCGTCCGCCCTCCTGGTCGATCAGCACCGGCGCGTCGGCGCGCCCGACCGTTTCGCGCAGTTCCGCCGTCAGCCGGGCGAGCTGCTCCGGCGTCTCCACATTGCGCAGGAAAACGATGAATCCGAACGGATCGGCGCTGCGGAAGAAATGGCGCTCGGCGTCGCTCAGGCGAGGTCCGGAGCAGCCGTAGATAGCCGCGGAGGCGGTCACGTCTCGCCTCCGCGCACCCGTCTGGGCGGCGTCACGGCTTCACCACCAGGCAGGCCTGATCCTTGGCCTTTAGCTGGTCGCACAGCGCGGCCGCCGCCTCGCGGGACGGCAGGGCGCCGGCCTGCACCCGGTAGAAGACCCCCTGTTCGCCGAGATCGGCACGCTGGATCGTCGGCTGCAGCCCGCCGAGCAGGTCGGCATGGGCCTTCTGCAGCCTGGCCCAGGCCTGCCGGGCATCCGCCTCGGACTTGAGCGCCGCGAGCTGGAC
>JRYH01001768.1_pt1 | contig 12723 bp, 10 predicted proteins | sample 235351 | NCBI WGS metagenome assembly JRYH01 (sample SAMN03074221, study PRJNA261480) | activated sludge metagenome | biome: Wastewater Treatment Plant; feature: Wastewater; material: Activated sludge; isolation source: activated biomass of a wastewater treatment plant treating wastewater... ... | reverse complement strand
TCGCATTCGTCTGACAGCACCGGCTCGGGCCTGCTCTCTTGAGACAAGCTAGCAAAAGCCTGTGCGCCTGCGGTCTGTAATCCGCAACAAATGGGGGCGGCAGGCAGCATGCCAATTCGATCTCCGGGAGCGCCGGCCGGGTGGTTCCTCACCGAATGAACAAGGACGACGCACTGCTTTCAGGCAGGTCCGCTTCCGTGATCGACCGCATCCGCCATTCCGATGGACTGCCGGCGCGCTCCTCCGGCTTCTCTCCTTCATCCGGATCCCCGTTCCTTGTCGCCAGGATCAGCGTCGTGATCCCGAGGATGGCTGGGTCAGTACCTCCTCAATCTCGCGCGCCACGTCGTCGATGCCCTGCATTCCATTAACCGTAATGAGCTCTCTCCTTCGGCGATAGTAGTCCAGCAGCGGCTCCGTTTTGTTCCGGTAGGCGTCGAGACGTCTGACAAAGGTATCCCGATTATCGTCGCTGCGAGCGGTGCCGCCAGCGGCCAGCGTATCGGCGACGCGCTTTTCCATTCGCTCGATGAGCGAGGTCTGATCGACCTGCAGTTCAATCACTGCGTCAAGCCTGACACCCCTTTGCTCCAGCATGGCCGTCAGAGACTCCGCCTGCGCGACTGTCCGGGGAAAGCCGTCGAGAATGAAGCCGTTGCGGCAATCCTCTTGATCGATCCGGTCGGATATCATCTGGTTGACCACATCGTCGGGTACGAGTTCGCCGCGATCCATGATTGCCTTGACCCGCCGCCCGGTTTCGGTGCCTTCAGTCACAGCAGCGCGCAGCATATCTCCTGTAGAAAGCGGAGGGATCGAGTGGCGCTCGGCCAGGCGCTGCGCCTGCGTTCCCTTCCCCGCTCCCGGTGGTCCGAACACTATCAGTCTCATTGTCTCTTTTGCCTCTTCGATTTTCGTTGAAATACATGCTCCAGGTCTGGCGCCGGAGCTGTCCCGCTCCGGCGCCGAACTGCCTACTCGTTCGATCCGCGGTAGACGATGCCGTTCGGGCGGTCGCCGACCGGGACGGTCTTGACGACGTCCTGGCTCGCCACGTCGATGATGGACACGGTATCGTCGGCAATGTTGGTCACGAACACGAATGCCCCGTCCGCCGATGCCGAGACGCCGTGTGCGCCGCCTCCTGTGGTGATCGTCTTGACCACCAGTCCAGTTGCGGTCTCGATGACGGAAACCGTGTCGTTCGGCTCCGCCTCGGTGCCCTGGTTGGCCACATAGACGTAGGCGCCATCGGGGGTGGCGAACATCTGGATCGGGTTCGGCCCGACGTCGATCCTGTTCGTCACCTCGCGGGATGCGGTGTCGATGACAGCCACCCGGTTCTCGTCTCGAAGAGAGACGTAGACCTGATCGCCCGCGGGCGTGAACCCGACCTGGACAGGCGCGGCGCCCACCGGAATACGCGCAACCTCCCTTAATTCCTGCGTGTCGATGACGGAAACCGAGCCGTCCTCGACATTGGCCACATAGAGCTCGCTCTCATCCGGGCTGAGGCGCAGCCCGTGCGGATAGGCTCCGGTCGCGATACGCTCGATGACCTGAGCCGATGCGAGATCAACGACTACGATCTCGTTCCCGCCGGACAGCGAAACATAGGCACGCCCGGTGCGATCAGCGACGACATGCGCAGGATGCGACCCGACTTCCACATTGGCGACAGGTTGTGAGAGTCGCTCCGGATCGAGCACCACCAGAACCCCTCCACCCGCTTCGGCCTCGGCATGTCCATCGTCGGCCGAACCGTGCGCGTGGTCGGAGGCGGGGCTCCCGACCGCGAGCAGCAGATTTCCGTCCGGCGTCAGATCGACATTGTGCGGCGATACGCCGATCTGAACGGTTTCGATCGAACCCGTGCCGAGATCGATGGCGCTGATGGAATTGCCGCCTTCATTGGCGGAATAGACGATCCCGCCGGTCTGACCCAGCTCTGCCGGCGCCTCGCCGGCGTTCGCCTCCAGCCATGCCTTCATTTCGGCGATCTCGCGTTCCTGCGCTGCGATGATCTCGTCCGCCCATGCTCTGGTCTGCGGATCGTCGCCATATTGCTGGACGATCCTGGCCATGTCGATTGCACCCTGATGGTGCGGGATCATGCCCCCGACGAAGGCGACGTCCGGGTCTTCGGCCATGACGCCCTCCATCATCGGCCCGTGCATTTCATCCATTGCATCAACATAGGCCTTGGTGAAGTCGGCCGCGTCCGTATTGGCTGGTGCCGACTCTCCGCCCTCGGGCGCGGCCATCCCACCGTGCATCATGCCGCCTTGCATCATGCCGCCCTGCATCATCTGCTGCATGGCGCTCATGCACGCCTGGGGCATGGCCTCCATCATCGCCCGGCACTCCTGCGGCATGCCCTGCATCGAAGGCATCTGCCCCGGAGGGGACATGGGAGCAGGAGCCCGTTCCTCCTGCGCCTGCGGCGTCTCCTGGTGATGGGCGTCATGCTCTGCCTGCTGGGCCAGAGCAGCGCCGGAGACCCCCATCAGGAGAGTGGCGGAAAGGGCAATTACAGTTCGGTACATCATCGTTCATCCTTTGGCGCCGGAGAGCCGCATCACATTTTCGGACGCGCGCTTTGCGGCTTTGTCTGATTGTCGGTTGCTGGAGCAGCCGGGAACGACTCCCGGCCGTGCTTCGCTATGCAGTCGACGTCAGACGCGGTGGTCTCAGGATGCCTGATGGATTTCGGCCCAGGTCACTTTGCTGTAACCGAAGGGACGGCTCACCGTCGGAGGTCAGCACCACCGACAACGCCTCGGGAAGCACGGCAGCCATGGTGCAGACCTGGCCGCAATCCAGATCCGGCGCGGCTTGAGGGTGACAGCACCGTTCGTCCGCCGCCTCGCCGCGGTTGTCGGAATGATGCGAAGAGACGTCATGCTGCGCACTGGCAACGGCCTGATTCTGCTGCGAGGCGTGCGTGCTTGAACTGGTATGTGCCATTCCAAGTACAGCGAAAGCGCTGAAGACGAGCAGCAGCAGTCCGGTCAGGAACTGGCGCGGCCAGTCCTTTTTCGACCAGAACGCCGCAGTCGAGCTCCTGCTCATGGCGTGGCTTCCTTCACGCACCGGACGATTGCCCGGCACCGGAAGACATCAGTGCGCTCGCCAGCGGCATCCGAGCTCAGGCAGCCGAGGCTGCTAACGGGAGCAGGTTCCTCCCCGTAGGGCCCGTTCTGCATGGTACTGGTGGCAGTCCGATAGCTCATGAGCAGCGTTCTTCTCAGACCTCCTGCCCGCCGCGGAAACGCCCGAAAACCTTCTGGTCGGCGGGGGCAAACAGAAATACCTCGTAGGGCTCGGCGGTCACGCCGGGGAAGTCCATGCCAGGCGAGCCGGCCGGCATGCCGGGAACAGCGAGGCCCGTGGCCGCCGGGCGCTCGGTCAGGAGCCGCTGGATTGCCGCGGCTGGAACGTGGCCTTCAACGACATAGCCGTCCACTTCGGCCGTGTGGCAGGAGTAGAGCGCTGGTGGTACGCCGAGCCGCTGTTTGAGGCCGTCAATGTTCTGAGATTCAACGATCCGCACAGGAAACCCCGCGGCCTCGATATGCTCGGCCCACCCGGTGCAGCAGCCGCAGCTCGGGTCCTTGGTAACGGTCACGAGTGGCAGGTTTGCCGCATATCCCGTCACCGGCGTTGAGAGCAGAAAAGGGAGTGAGCCGACGCCTGCCAGAAAGGCACGGCGGCTGATCGCATGGTCATTTTGCATCATTAGTCCTCACGAAAGCCGCCGACGACCTCAGCGGAAGAATACGTACTTGATCAATGCGGCAACTACGAGGAGTGCAAGCCCCAGAAGCAAAAGGCTCCAAAGGGTCATGCCCCACATCATGCCGCCTGACATCATCTCGTGCATGGCGAGTTCCTCTTGGTGATGTCTGGACAGATATTATCAACGCCTCTCGCCACCAACCTTGAGGCAGCGCAAGGAAGGGCCGCTTTCCTGGAGAGGCTACGGCGCTCTGTGTCTCGATGCGTTTGGAAGGAGACATGTCACCCCTCGACCTCAATCATGTCGCGTGCCTGCCCTGCGTATTCGAGAGCGTATGCCAGTTCGCCAGGTGTCTCCGCGTGGAGGTGGAGAAGCGGCTGTCCACTGTCCACCTGATCACCCAGGCCGACCTTCATGTGGATGCCGGCTGCCTTTCCTTCCGGTGCGCCTGCAAGCCTGGCAAGTTGGGAAAGCTTGCGGTTGTTGATCTGAACAACCCGTCCAGCGTGTGGCGCCTCCAGCGGATGGACATGGATCGCCTTGGGTGGAATGCGCATCCCACCCTGAGCCTCGCAGATCGCCTCGAACTTCTTCCAGGCGCGTCCGTCAGCCAAGGTTTCGAGTGCGAGCGCCAAGCCTTTTCCAGTCTCAGCTTTCCCGCCGATCTCCAGTGCAGCTCCTGCCAATATGGCGGCACGCATGCGGAGATCGTCCGGAGCGCCGGGCGCACCTTGCAGGACGGCCAGCACGTCGAACGCTTCGAGCGCAGGACCAATGCCTCTCCCAACCGGCTGCGTCCCATCGGTCAGTAGGCATTGGGCGGTCAGGCCGAAGCGAGCCGCTACCGCCGCAATCCGCATGGAAAGGTGAGATGCCGCATCATCGCTGCGCACTTTGGCGGTCGGACCAACCGGGATATCTATGACGACGTGGGTCGATCCCGCCGCGATTTTCTTCGAAAGGACGGACGCGATAAGTTGACCTTCCGTGTCGACGTCCAGTTCGCGTTCCACGCGCACAAAGATGTCGTCAGCCGGGCTGAGGTGGACGGCTCCGCCCCAGACGATGCATCCGCCTTCGGCTTCGACCACGCGCTTCATGGCTGCGATGTCGAGGTCGACAGGGGCAAGGGTCTCCATGGTGTCGGCGGTGCCCGCAGGCGAGGTGATGGCTCGTGATGATGTTTTCGGCATCACCAGCCCGTTGGCCGCGACGATCGCCACGACGATCGGAGTGGTCCGGTTCCCCGGCAGACCGCCGACACAGTGTTTGTCGACGACAACCGGCGCATCCCATTGCAGGCGATCGCCGACCCCGATCATTGCGCCGGTAAGGTAGGCTGTCTCGTTCTCGTCGAGCGGCAGAGCCGCACTCGCCGTCAGGAATGCGGCCAGTTGCACTTCCGTGTAGCGGCCGGCGACTACGTCCTCCACAATCCCCATGAAGGCAGCCTCGTCGAGCCGATTGCCGTAGATGCGTCCACGGACGCTGGCCAGCGACTCGAGCGCGGGGGCATGCGTCACCCGCACCTCTGCGCCTTCGTCAAGATTCAACATCTCCCACGCAGTTTCAGAAAGCCCGACCTCATTGAGGGCCAGCTGCCCGTCGCCCTCCACCTGGAAAAGCGTTGCCTGGAGTTGCCGGCCTCCGCCCGAGACGACGACCTGCGAGCGCGCCGAAAGCCCTTCTGCGCGGCAGACGTGACAGTCGGTCCGCATGACGACAACCGGCTGATGCTGAGTGTGCAACCGCAGGCGCCGAACACGAAGCGTCGCCTGCTCTTGTCCGGGAGGAGAGAGGAGCGTAGTCATAGGTCGAACACCTGATCCTGGCGAGACACGGTGGCATTCCAGCCGAGTTCGCGATCGATCCGGATCCGCAGGGCTTCAGATGCCTCGTCCTCCCCGTGAACGATGAAGACGCGCGATGGCTCGCGCCGAAACTCCAGGAGCCAGCGCATCAATTCGTTGCTGTCCGCATGCGCCGAGAGCACCGACAGATTGGCGACCTCTGCCCTGACCGGTATCCATTGACCGTGGATCTTGATCTCCTGTGCACCCTGAACCATCGCGCGGCCCCGGGTTCCGGCAGCCTGGAATCCGGAGAACAGGATCGTGCTTTTCGGATCGCTCGCGAAGGATTTGAGGTGATGAAGCACGCGACCGCCTGTCGCCATGCCGCTGGCGGAAATCACGACTTTAGGCCAGACGCTGGCGGTGATCGCCTTGGAGCCCTCGACGTCGCGGGTATAGGTGGCGATCTCGCAGATCGCCGTGCATTCGTCATGCGTCAAGCGGTGATCGTCGCTGTGTGCATGAAGGAGGTCCGTGGCATTGATCGCCATTGGGCTGTCGAGATAAATCGGCACGCCTGATAGCCGGCCCGCCGTTCGAAGCTTCCACAGATGAAAAAGGAGAGACTGCGCACGGCCGACAGCGAAGGCAGGGATAACAACCGTGCCGCCACGTTTTACGGTGCGCTCGATTATCTCTCCCAGCACCTCGGTCGTGTCGGCGGGATCGTGGGTGCGGTTCCCATAGGTGGATTCCACCACGATGTAGTCAGCCTCCGGGAACGGGGCCGGATCGGGAAGTATCGGATCGCCGAAGCGCCCAAGGTCACCAGAAAACGCAATGCGGCGACCGTCCCATTCGATGTCTGCGCTAGCCGCACCCAAAATGTGACCCGCATAGCGGAACGTCAGGGTCGCACCGCCGGGAAGCTCAAAGGCGTTTTGGAACGGCACGATAGTGAACATTTCCATGGCGCGTTCCGCATCGCGCACGCCGTAAAGCGGCAAAGCCGGCTTGTGCTTGGAGAAGCCCTTCCGATTGGCGTATTCGGCATCCTTTTCGTTGAGAAAGCCGCTATCCTTGAGGATCAACTCCGCCACGTCTCGTGTCGCCGCGGTGGCGTAGATCCGACCCCTGAATCCATCGCGCACCAGTCGCGGGAGATAGCCCGAATGGTCGAGGTGGGCATGGGTGAGCACCACGGCATCAATGCTGGACGGCGACACTGACAGCGGCGTCCAGTTCAACTCGCGCAGGTTCTTGAGCCCCTGGAAGAGGCCGCAATCGATCATGATGCGCTTGTCGCCGTTGGTGAGCAGGTGCTTGGAGCCGGTGACGGTGCTCGCACCGCCGAGAGATGTTAGTGTCAGCATGATGACCTCAGATGTTGAATGCAGCGATGTCAGCGGGATTTCCGCGGCCTTCCACGGCGTCCCGTTCATCGGGAGCAAGGAGGTCATCCCTGCTCCAGCCAGCGAGAGGAACAGCAGCGTCGATCAGATGCGCCCAGGTGCAGCGATTAGCAAACAGCATCCCTGGCACGTCCAGTGTGCCGCCCCGGCTGATGTAGCCGCGCGCGGCCGTCGTCCGCGGGCCGGAGTCCAGTCGCCGGAGCAGGCCGAGCATGGGTTCGGGTCGCGTATGGGAAACGATCAGGCGCGGAATGCCCGGCGGAAATAGTGCAGCCAGGTTCTCGTCGCTCGCTGTGAAAGCGGCCTCGATGGGATCACGGGGCATGCGGAAGCGACCTGGTTCCAAGACCGCGGTCACGAGCACATGGCGACCATGGCCCCTGAGCCGATGGGCCGCCTTGAGGGCCTCCTCGAGCTGATAGGCGCCGATCGCCACGATTTGAAGTTCGGCTCCTGCCGTCTCGCCCTGCACAAGGGCGGCACCATCGGTGACGAAACGGGTTGCCGCTTCAGCATCAAAGCGGTGCGGCATGTCGCGCTTGGAGACGATCAGGCACCCCACCTGACCGCGACCCTCGTAGATGGATCGGAGCGCAGCCATGGCGCTATTCGCGTCGACCGGGAAAAGCACCCGCGAGGTGTCGGACATCTCGCCCAGCAGCGCTTCGCCAATGGTCGGGTCCTGGTGTGACTGTTCGTTCTTCGCGTTCTCCCAGGTATGGGAAGTGACGACCAGGGGCACCGAAATCCAGCGCGGCTCCTGGCCGGCCTCCCGCTGCCGCCGGGAAAAGACGATCTCCTGCCGCACACCACCAAGCATCTTCATGGCGAAGGCTTCGTAGCTGACGATCAGATTGATCCCGCCCTTGTTGGCCAGCGCCGCGCCCGCGACCGCTTCCTCATTGAGCGCGGTGATGACTGCACCGTCGATCGCGTCGGCAATGCCGGGCTCAGTGGTATTCACGCGATGGCGCAGCCGGTCGAGCGTGGCTCCCATGTGGTTGGAGCGTAACTCGTCGGGATTGCCCACACGCGGGCGGAGCGAGGGGTTGGCGTCCACGACGCGGACGAACCAGCGGTCGAGCGCATGCATCGCGCAATCGGGCGGGTCACCAGCGACCGTCCAGTCCGGTTCGGGCAGGTAGGGTGCGGCCGGGTTGCGCAATGCGAGCGCATGCCGGCTTTCCGGCTCTCGTCCCTGCTTGCGATAGACGGCGATTTCAGCGACGGCGCTCTCGATCTCACCGGGGGGAACGAACAGCGCTCGCGCCGCCTCGTTGAAGGCATCTCTCGCCGGCTGGTCCTGTGCGGGATTGCCGCCGAGAGGTAGATTGTGCGCCGCGTTGGTGTCGGCTCCTGGAAAGCCGAAGCCCTTGACCGTCTCGGCAATGACATAGGGAACAGGAGCCGGGTAGGTGCGGGAGGGATCGGACGTGAAACGTTCAAGTCGCCTTTCAGCCTCGATGATCGCACAGGCGAAGGCCGCAGGATCACGGCCATCGATGATGAAGGGATCAAAACCATTGAGCTTGAGGTGGTCGACCAGCCAGTCCGCGCCGCCCTGTTGCGCAATCTGGACGCGTTCCTCGATGCGCCGGCCGTTAAGGATCATGACTGGAATCGCGAAACCTGAATCCTCGGCGCGCCACCATCGGGGCGTCCAGTCCGAGCCGCGCTGCTCTTCGAAGGCGCCGTCGCTCAGGAAGGCGACGAGGCTCTCGCCGGGCAGCGGCGCATGGACGTACTGGACTTCGGCGAAGCCGAGATAGCCGCCCTCCGAGATGGCACCAGCGGTGTTCGGACCGGCATGGCTGCCGAGCGGGACCGCGGCAGCGCCCTGCGCGTCGATCGCATAGGAATAGAAGTCGGCTGCAAGCTGCGAGAGACCTTTCTCGCTGCGATCATAGCGGCCCCTCTGTGCGGGAGAAACGTCCCCGATAAGTGCATTGACCGCCTCGATCGCGGCGACGGAATGGCCTTGTCCCATCATCCATGAGCGGGTTTTCGCGGTGATCGCGTTGGCGGCGAGATAGCCAACGAAAGCGGGCACCATGTTCAGCGATCCGCCGGTATGTCCTTCAGGCGTCGACTTGAATGCCTCGGCAGGCAGCGACGCGCCGGAAAGGTCGACACGGTGGGCATAGGTCATATGAGCGACAGTCCACATTGCGGCGGAGGTCAGCCGGTCGGCCGCGGCAAGGATGCGATAGAGGGCCTCCGGATCGATCAGGCCAGACGCCGCCAAGGCAGCTACGCGTTCGATCGTCTCATCCTTGTGGCTGATTAAGCCATATCCCTGCTGCCACGTTTCTGAGGTCGCCGTTGTGAATTCGTTCATGTCGTCACCGCTTTCACCAGATTGTTCTTGTTGTCAGGTAACACCGCCGGCTCAGGCCGGCGGATCGCTGGCGGGAAACGAGTCGATTCCCGCCTGTTCCACTTCGTCTGGTGGTTCCGGGGGACGCCGATGCCGAATGAGATCGCCCTCATCCTCGGAGGCTGAGGCAATCGCCTTGGCGATCAAAGAGGCAAGCCCGACGGCATTGCTGTCGTGGGGCACGGAGTCAGTCGAGACGATGCGGTCACAAAGAGCTGCGAGACGTTGGAATGAATCGTCGGCGAATATTCCATGCACCACGGCGACCACAGGCCGAACGAAACCCTGAAGCGGAAGCTGGCGGGCAGCCTCGATCAATGTATTCCCTGAGGACGCTATGTCGTCTGCCAGCACCGGCTGCCGGCCTCGCCATTTGGAAAGGTCTGGTAGCTCAACCTCTACATTGCGGTCGCCATGGCGCACCTTGCGCAGCACGGCGTGCGGAGCACCGATGCGTGCCGCGATGGCCGAGACCCACTGGTCGCTTTCCTCGTCAGGACCGATGATCAAAGGTTTGTCGACTTCGGCGGCGATCCAATCCGCCAGCAGCGGGGCAGCATGAAGTGTATCCGTCTGGATCGTGTAGAGAGGTGACAAGGCCGCATAACGATGGAGATGCGGATCTACGGTCACCAACCGGTCGAAGCTCGCCGAGACAAGCCGCGCGAAGCTCCTGGACGTCACCGCCTCTCCCGGCTGAAAGCGACGATCCTGCCGCATGTAGGAGAGGTAGGGGGCGATCAGGTTGACCTGACGGGCGCCCAACTCTCGCGCTGCATCGGCCGCGAAGATCAACCGTAGAAAACCGTCGTCGGGACGCGCCAGCGTGCAAACCAGGTCGACTACCTTGTTTTTTACGTCCGCGAGGATGCGGACGTAAGTCTCGCCGTCAGGAAAACGCCGCGTTTCCAGCGCGCCCAGTTCCCATCCTCCTTCCTCAGCAAGATGGCGCGCGAACGTTTCGTTACCCGGGAGCGGAAGGATCAGTCGCATGGCAGGAGCTGCCAAGTGTTCGCTTCTGGTCGTCATTTGTGCCTCCTGTAGGAGCGCAGGAACTGGGCGTTGATGGCGACGATGACGGTGCTGGCCGACATGAAGACGGCCGCAACAGCCGGGGTCATCATGAAGCCTGTCCCGAAGGTGATACCCGCCGCCATCGGCACGGCGATCGCGTTATAGGCCGTCGCCCAGATGAGGTTCTGCACCATCTTGCGATAGGTGGCGCGCGAAAGCCCGAGTATGGCTCCGACATCACGCGGGTCACTTCGGACCAGTACGACGTCGGCGGACTCCACGGCGACGTCGGTGCCCGCGCCGATGGCGATCCCGAGATCGGCCACCACGAGGGCGGGCGCGTCGTTCACCCCGTCGCCGACCATGGCGACGGAAAGCCCCCGAGCTTGGAGCTCCTCGATCTTTTGCGATTTCTGATCAGGCAGCACTTCGGCGAAGTATTCGGTGATTCCGAGTTCCTCGGACACCGCCTTCGCAACGCCCTCGGCGTCACCGGTGAGCATGATCGAGCTTATCCCGAGGGATTTCAGTTCGGCGATAGCCTCCTTCGATTCCGAACGGACGATGTCTGCCAGTGCAAAGAGCGCTCTTGGCTCGCCGTCGCGGACAAGGACGACGACTGTCTTGCCCTGTCCTTCCAGATGCTTGAGGCTGTTATGGGCAATGGCGTTGCCCTGCCGCGCCAGGTGCCCGGGGCTGACGATTCGGACGTCCTGACCCGCGACCTTGGCCACAATGCCTTCACCGGTGATGTTACTGACGTCGGTTACCCTGGGGATAGTAATCCCGCGGTCCTTTGCCTCCGCCACGATGCCGTGGGCGATGGGATGCTCGGACTGGCTCTCGGCGGCTGCGGCAAAGCTGAGTTCGTCGTTTTCGTCGCCGTCGGCAAGCAATACGATATCGCTGATGCCGAAACGACCCTCGGTCAGCGTACCGGTCTTGTCGAACACCACGGTATTCAGGTTGCGCGCCCGCTCGAATGCCGCGCGGTCGCGGATCAAGAGCCCGTTGCCGGCTGACAACGAGGTGCTAACCGCGACGACGAGAGGAACCGCCAGGCCAAGCGCGTGAGGACAAGCGACGACCATCACCGTCACCATTCGTTCGATCGCGAATTCGAGTGGCGCGTCCAGCACCAGCCACCAGACGACAAGTGTTCCGAAACCCACCGTTAGCGCGATATAGGTCAACCATGAGGCAGCGCGGTTAGCGAGATCCTGAGTGCGGGACCGGGTGGCTTGCGCCTTCTTTACCAGTTCGATGACCTGCGACAGATAGGTCGCGTCCCCTGTCGCGGTTACCTTGATGGTGACGGCGTTGGCCCCGTTGATCGCGCCGCCGATGGCGGCGGCACCGACTCCCTTGGTCACAGGCCGCGATTCGCCTGTGAGCATAGCCTCGTTGAAACCGGACGAACCCTCAATGATCTCGCCGTCAACAGGCACCTTGGCGCCGGGCCGAATCAGCACACGGTCTCCGGGCTGCAAGGCGGAGATAGCCACCTCGTGGGTTGTGCCGTCAGCGTCGATCTTCGTCGCACTGTCGGGCAAGAGACGGACGAGTTCCTCCAGCGCCCGCGAGGCGCCCATGACCGAGCGCATCTCGATCCAGTGACCGAGCAGCATGATCGCGATTAGAGTCACCAGTTCCCAGTAAAGTTCTTCCCCCGGAAAACCGAACGTCACAGCGGCCGAGAAGAAATAAGCGGCCGAGATTGCAAGCGCGATCAGGGTCATCATGCCGGGCTGCCCTTTGCGCAACTCGGAGATGAAGCCAGTCAGAAACGGCCAACCGCCATAGATGTAGGCAATGGTTGAGAGCACGAAGATGACGTAGCGGTCGCCGGGGAACGTCAAAGCCTCTGCGATGCCAAGCCAATGCTGGATCATCGGCGAAAGCAGGAGGATCGGCGGCGTCAGCACGAGAACCAGCCAGAAGCGACGCCGGTAATCCGCCACCATCGCGCGGTGGTCGTGTCCGCCGTGGCCCGCATGCTCGGAATGGCTGGAGCCGGCGGCGGCTTGGAACTGGGTTTCGCCGCCCTGGCCTTCACCACTTCGATGCGCGCTCGCATCCGCCTGATGGTTCTGATGGCCATGGTGGTGGGAGTGTGGAGAACTCATCAGTAATTCCTATCGTGGTACTGTCAGAAGAAAATAGCTTGATGGGGATTTGCGTTTTTGTAAAGATAACGTTTTTGTAAAGATAAATGGAGAAACTCACTATTTGTGGCGTGCGGTCGATCATGAAGGTGAGGTGCTGGAAGCCTTTGTTTCCAAGCGACGCGATCGCAAGGCAGCAATGGTTTTCCTGAAGAAACTTATGAAACGATATGGAAAACCTCAAGCGATTGTAACGGACAGATTACGTTCTTACCGGGCTGCC
>JRYH01001903.1_pt1 | contig 12725 bp, 11 predicted proteins | sample 235351 | NCBI WGS metagenome assembly JRYH01 (sample SAMN03074221, study PRJNA261480) | activated sludge metagenome | biome: Wastewater Treatment Plant; feature: Wastewater; material: Activated sludge; isolation source: activated biomass of a wastewater treatment plant treating wastewater... ... | reverse complement strand
CGCGACCTCGAGGCCGGCGGCAGCTGGCTGGCGATCGACCGGCGCGGCCGGCTCGCGGTCGTCACCAACTATCGCGAGCCCGGCGCGCCGGCGGGCCCGCGCTCGCGGGGCGAACTGGTCGCCGGTTTCGTGAGCGGCGGCGCCGACATCGACGACTGGGCACGCACGATCGCCGCCGACGGCGCCCGGTGGTCGGGCTTCAACCTGCTGCTCTTCGATCTGGACGCAGACGGCGGCCGGGGGCCCCGCGCCCGCTACCTGTCCAACCGCGCGCCCGCTTCGCCGAGCGAGATCGCGCCCGGCGTGCACGGGCTGTCCAACCACCTGCTGGACACCGACTGGCCCAAGGTCCGCAGGCTGCGCGAGCGCGTGGCCGGCGCGCTGGATCGCCACGAAGCCCCGGAGCAGCGCCTGTTCGAGGCGCTCGCCGATCACAGCCTGCCCGCCGACGACGAGCTGCCCGACACCGGGATCGGCCTGGACCGCGAACGCCTGCTGGGCCCGGCGATGATCCGCGCCGACGGCTACGGCACGCGGGCCTCCACCCTGGTGCTGGTCGGCCACGACGGCCGGGTGGAGTTCGTGGAACGCAGCTGGCCGCCCGCCGGCGACAGGCCGGTACGCGAATCCCGCGCGAGCTTCAGGATCGGCGAGCACGCCTGAGGCCCGCCCGGAGCAGCGCGCCGGTTCGGCGCAGCCGCCCGACCCAGTGCAGCCGCCCGACCCGGCGCTGACGCCCGATTCAACGCAGGGCGCGCTTCATCGGCAGGTGCGGGATCCCCGCGTCGTCGAACACCGGGCCATCGGGCAGGAAGCCGTGAACCCGGTAGAACCCTTCCGCGTGGCACTGCGCGCTGAGGCGGGCGACGGCGTCGCCGCGTGCCTTCGCGGCCGCGACCAGCCGCTCGAGGATCGCCCCGCCCAGGCCCTGGCCGCGCCAGGGCTTCAGCACCGCCATCCGGCCGATCCGGCCGTCGGGAAGCAGCCGCCCGCAGCCCACCGCACGATCGCCGGCGAAGGCCACGCAGTGAATCGACACCGCGTCGCCCTCGTCCCACTCGAGCTCGGTCGGTATTGCCTGCTCGACGATGAAGACCTCGGTGCGCACCGGCACGGCGGCCTCCCGCAGCGTCGCCCAGTCGCCGCAGCGAAGAGCCGCCCGGTCGCCGTCGACGCTCGCCGTCACCCCCGGCTCACTCGACGAAATCATCGTCGAAGCCGCCGAAGGCGCGGCGCAGCGCCGCGCAGGCGTCGTCGTGGGCGCGCCGCGCGGCCGGCACGAAGCCGGCGTGCTGGAAGAAGGCGTGGATCATCCCCGGGTAGTCGACCAGCTCCACCGGCACCCCGGCCTCGCGCAGCCGCTCGGCGTAGGCGAGGTCCTCGTCGTGCAGCGGGTCGAATTCGGCGGCCGCGATCCAGGCCGGCGCCACGCCGGCCAGGTCTTTCGCGAGCAGCGGCGCGAAACGCCAGTCCAGCCGGTCCTCGGGCCCGCGCAGGTACTGATCGAAGAACCATTGCACCGTCTCGGCGTCGAGCAGGTAGCCGCTGGCGAAGCGGCGGTGCGATCCGGTCTGCTGGTCGTGCGACAGCCCTGGGTAGATCAGCAGCTGCATGGCCAGCGGCCAGCCGCGATCGCGCGCGTGGATCGCGCAGGCTGCCGCCAGCGTGCCGCCGGCGCTGTCGCCGCCCACCGCGAGCCGCGCCAGGTCCACTCCCAGCGACTGGGCCTCGTCGCGGATCCAGGCCAGCGTGTCGAAGGCGTCGTCGGCGGCGGCCGGGAACTTGTGCTGCGGCGCCAGCCGGTAATCGACCGAATAGACCAGGCAGTCCCCGCCACGCGCCAGCACCCGGCAGACCCGGTCGTGGGTGTCCACCGAACCGATCGTGAAGCCGCCGCCGTGGAAGTAGACCAGTGCCGGCCGCGGCTCGGCCCAGTGGTGCGGCCAGGGCGCGTACTGGCGCACCCTCAGGCTGCGTCCGGGCAGCGGCACCTCGAAATCGACGACCTCGTGCAGGTCCGGCGTCACGATGTCCAGCGTGCCAGCGATTCGCTCGTAGTGCGCCCGGGCGGCGTCGGCGCCGATGTCGTGGTAGGCCGGCGCGTTGGCCCGCTTGGCCCAGAGCAGGATCTTCTCGACCTGCGGATCAAGCGGCATCGCGACCCTCGGGGCGGAGGCCCAGGAAGGCGCGGATCTCCGCCACCACCCGCTCCGGCTGCTCGTGCGCGAGCCAGTGGGTCGCCTCGGGCAGGCGCACGATGCGCAAGTCCGGCACCAGCGCGTCGAGCCCGTCGAGCAGGACCGGCAGCAGCGCGGTGTCGCGCTCGCCCCAGATCACCAGCGTGGGCACCCGCACCGTGAAGGCCTGCGCGTCGAGCGAGAGGCCCGACGCTCCCGACTCGCTCTCCGTGGCCGGGTGCAGGGGCGAGGCCCGGTACCAGCTGACGCCGCCGGCCAGCGCGCCGGGCTGCGACCAGGCCGAGTGGTAGGCATGGCGCGTGGCGGCGTCGAACCAGGCCTCGCCGCCCAGGTTCAGGAAGAAGCTCTCGAGCCGCGCGAAGCCGTCCTGTGCCAGCACGGTCTCGCTGCCCGGACGCCTGAGCCAGTTCATGTACTGCGAGGCCCGGATCTGGGCTGGGTCGGAAGCGAGCGCCTTCGCGAAGGGCACCGGATGCGGCGCGTTGAGGATCACCAGCCGCTCGATGAGTTCCGGGTGCGCGATCGCCACCGACCAGGCGATGGCGCCGCCCCAGTCGTGCGCCACCAGCACGCAGCGCTCGTGGCCCAGCGCGCGCACCAGCCCGGCCACGTCGGCGATCAGCTTCGACGGCCGGTAGTCGGCGACCGCGGCCGGCTTGTCCGACAGGTTGTAACCGCGCAGGTCCGGCGCCACCACGTGATACGCGTCGGCGAAGGCCGGCATGAGGTGCCGCCAGGCGCCCCAGAACTCGGGAAAGCCGTGCAGCATCAGCATCAGCGGCTTCGAGGCGTCGCCGCAGCGCGCGTAGTGCAGCCGCACGCCGGGCTGCACCTCGGCGAAGCAGCCCTCGATCACCGGCGCCGCGCCGCTCACAGCTTCTTCACCGCCACGTCCTTCTTGAACGTGAACGGGTCGCTCGGATTGCGCTGGGCCGCGATGTCCTGAAGCCGGAGTTCCACCGACGACAGGATCTTCGGGTGCGTGACCACGTAGAAGCGGTTCTCGCGGATCGCGTCGAAGGTCATGTTCGCGACGTCCTCGGCGCTGATCCTGCCCGAGGTCACCGCCTTGTCCATCGCCGCGCGCGCGGCCTTCATCGACTCGGTTTCCTCGCCCTCCGGCTGCGCATCGGCCGGGCGGTTGCGCTCCGACAGGTTGATGCCGGTGGGCACGTAGGCCGGGCACAGCAGCGTGACCCCGACGTTCGCGCCCTTCAGGCGCAGGTCGTTGTAGAGCGTCTCGGTGAGCGTGACCACGCCGTGCTTGCTCACGTTGTAGACGCCCATCAGCTGGGTGGACAGGAGCCCCGCCACCGAGGCGGTGTTGACCACGTGGCACTCGTCGCCCTGCTCGAGCATCATCGGCACGAAGCAGCGCACCCCGTGGATCACGCCCCACAGGTTCACGCCCAGCACCCACTCCCAGTCGCGGGTCGAGTGCTCCCAGACCAGCCCGCCCGCGGCCACGCCCGCGTTGTTGAAGAGCAGGTGGACCTTGCCGAAGGTCTCCTTCGTGCGCCGCGCGAGGCGCTCGACGTCCTCGGCCTTGCTCACGTCGACCCGCTCGGCGACGAGCTCCACGCCGCGCGCCTGCAGCTCGCTCGCGGTGGCCGCCAGCGCGTCGGCCTGGATGTCGGCCAGCACCAGCTTCATGCCCAGCGAAGCGCCGATGCGCGCGAACTCGCGCCCGAAACCGCTGCCCGCGCCGGTGATGACCGCGACCTTGCCTGCGAAATCCTTCATGGCTGCCCCCTCAGACGTCGTAGCCGGGGTTCACGCGGTCGAGCTTGCGCAGCAGCGCCGGCCAGGCCAGCGCGCCCGGCGTGGCCTGCCCGACGCGCTGCACCGACAGCGCCTGGCCGACCGCGCCCAGCACCTCGGGCGTCACGCTCACCAGCTCGGCGCCGCCCGACTGGGCCATCACCTGCACCTGACAGGCGCGCTCGAGGTTGAACATTGCGAGGAAGGCGTCGGCCACCGTCTTGCCGACGGTCAGCAAGCCGTGGTTGCGCAGGATGAAATTCATGCTCGTGCCGAGATCCGCCTGCAGCCTCGCCTTCTCGTCGTCGCGCACCGCGATGCCCTCGTAGTCGTGATACGACAGCGACATCAGCGCGACGCTCGCCTGTTGCGAGATCGGCAGCAGGCCCTGCTTCTGCGCGGCCACCGCGACGCCGGCCGGCGTGTGGGTGTGCAGCACGCAGACGACGTCCTCGCGGGCCGCGTGGATCGCGCTGTGGATCACGAAGCCGGCGGGGTTCACCGGATACGGCGTCTCGATCAGCGGCCGGCAGTCCATGTCGACCTTGACCAGCGAAGACGCGGTGATCTCCTCGAACATCATCCCGTAGGGATTGATCAGGAAGTGATGCTCGGGCCCCGGGATGCGGGCCGAGATGTGGGTGAAGACCAGGTCGTCCCAGCCGTACATCGCCACCGCGCGGTAGCAGGCCGCCAGGTCGACGCGCAACTGCCACTCTTCGGCGCTGACCTGTTCGCGGATCGATTTCTGAGGTGCGTTCATCGCTCGTCTCCTCCTTGTCTCGAGTGAAGGCCCGCGTCAGATCAGCTTGACCAGCTGCTTGCCGAAGTTGCGGCCCTTCAGCAGGCCGATGAAGGCCTCGGGCGCCGACTCCAGGCCCTGGGCGATCGTCTCGCGGTACTTCAGCGTGCCGTCGCCGACCAGCTGCGCGAGCTCGCGGCGGGCCTGCGGCCACAGCTCCATGTGCTCGGACACGATGAAGCCCTGCACCTTGAGCCGGTTGATCAGGATCGAGCGGAACTCGTGAGTCGGCATCGGGTTGCCGTCGTAGCCGGCAATCAGGCCGCAGACCGCGATCCGGCCGAAGGCGTTCATCCGGCGCAGCACCGCGTCGAGCACCTCGCCGCCCACGTTCTCGAAGTAGCCGTCGATGCCGTCGGGCGTGGCGGCCTTCAGGTCCGCCCGCAGATTGCCCGCCTTGTAGTCCACGCAGGCGTCGAAGCCGAACTCCTCGGTGACCGCGCGGCACTTCTCCGCGCCGCCAGCCACGCCGACCACCCGGCAGCCCTTCTGCCTGGCCAGCTGGCCGACCACCGAGCCCACCGCGCCGCTGGCGGCCGACACCACGACCGTCTCGCCGGCCTTCGGCTCGATGATCCTGTTCAGCCCGTACCAGCCGGTGATGCCCGGCATGCCCACGCAGCCGAGGTAGGCCTGGATCGGCACGCGGCTGGTGTCCAGCTTCATCATCAGGCTGCCGTCCGACTTGCCGTAGAGCTGCCAGCCGAACATCGCCAGCACCTTGTCGCCGACCGCGAAGGCCGGGTTGCGGCTCGCGACCACCTCGCCCACCGTGCCGCCCTGCATCACCTCGTCCAGCTTCTGCGGCGCCGCATAGGACTTGGCGTCGTCCATCCGGCCGCGCATGTAGGGATCGAGCGACAGGTAGTGGTTGCGCACCAGCACCTCGCCCTCGCCGATCTCGGGCACCGGGCGCTCGACCAGCCTGAAGTTGTCGGGCGACACCTGCCCCTGCGGGCGGCTCGCGAGGAGGAATTGCTTGTTCGTTTCGGTCATTTCACTGTCTCCGTTGTTTCAGGTACCGGAAGGTTCCGCTGGCGCGCGCCGAGAGGTGCCCGTGGTCGTCGAACAGGTCGGCCTCGCAGAAGGCCATCGACGCGGTCCGCCGGAGCACCCTGCCCTCCGCGCGGATCTTCCCGATGGCAGGCGCCATGAAGGTGGTCTTCATCTCGATCGTGATCAGCACCGAGCGCTCGCCGCGCTCGGGCTCGGCCAGCGTGCTGCCGGCGCGCGCCATCGCCACGTCGAGCAGGGTCATGATCACGCCGCCGTGCGCCATCTCGAGCGAATTCGAATGATGCGGCTGCTGGTCCAGCACCAGCTCCGACCGCCCGGGGCCGAGGTCGCGCCACAGCACCCCCAGGAACATCAGGAATGGAATCTGCTCGAGCGGACGCAGCTCGCCCGCCGGGTCGATGCGCGCCGCATGCGCGTCGCCGCCGGTGCCCGCAGGCGTCTGCCCCGCGGCGCCTTGCGGCGCCTGTTTCGTTTCGCTGCTGCCGTCGTTCGTCACGCCTGGTCGTTCCCTTGCTTGTCGCTTGTCGCTTGTCGATTCGCTCAGACCGCGGTCATCCCGCCGTCCACCGCGAGGATCTGGCCGGTGATGTGCTTGCCGGCATCCGAGCAGAACAGCACCGCGGCGCCCTTCAGGTCCTCGTCGTCGCCCAGCCGGCGCAGCGGCGTGCGCGCCTTGATGTCCTCGCCGATCTTGTCCAGCGTGGCCTGGGTCATCTTCGACGGGAAGAAACCCGGCGCCAGCGCGTTGACCGTGATGCCGTGCGGCCCCCACTCGCCGGCCAGCGCGCGGGTGAAGTTCACCACGCCGCCCTTCGTGGTGTTGTACGCGATCGTCTGGCTGCCTTCTCCGGTGCTGCCGCGCAGGCCCGCGATCGAGGCCAGGTTCAGCACCCGCCCGTAGCCACGCGGGATCATCGAGCGCTTGCCGATCGCCTGCGTGAGCAGGAACATCCCGGTCAGGTTCAGGTTGAGCAGCTTGAGCCAGGCTTCGAGCGGATGGTCCTCGGCCGGCGCGCCCCAGGTCGCCCCGGCGTTGTTCACCAGGATGTCGCAGTGGCCCAGCCGTTCCAGCGCCGCATCGGCCAGTTTCGACACGCCCTCGGGCCTGCCCAGGTCCGCGGGGATCCCGTGCGCCTTCACGCCCTGCGCCGCCAGGTGCATCACCGCCTGGTCCAGCTCCTCGGGCTTGCGCGCCGCGATCACCAGCTCGGCGCCCATCTCGCCCAGCGCCTCGGCGATCTGCAGGCCCAGCCCGCGCGAGCCGCCCGTCACGATCGCCTTGCGGCCGCCCAGGTCGAAAGCCTTCTTCACCGACATCCGTGTCTCCAGAAATCTCCGCGAGCCGCGCCCTGGCGCGGCTGAAACCGATCCTCGCCCTGGCGCGGCTGAAACCGATCCCCGCGCTCGCGCACGCTCAGAACCATTCGTCGCGCATCGCGAGCGTGGTGGTGTCGAGCGAGTCGAGCAGGTCGAGCATCGGCTGCACCCGCGGCAGCTCCCAGCGCATGAACCAGCGGGCCGCCTGCAGCTTGCCCTGGTAAAAGTCGCGGTCGGCCGCCGGCAGCGCATCGCCCCCGGCGGCCAACGCGGCCTGCGCCGCCACCGCCTGCTCGAGCCAGACCCAGGCGATCACCCAGTGGCCGAAGGCCTCCAGGAACACGCTGGCATTGGCGAGCGTGACGTCGAGGTCGCCCGCGCCGTACAGCCGCGACACCGTGGCCGCGATCCGCTCGCCGGTCTGCGACACCGCATGGCCGGCAGCCAGCCACTCCTCGCCCGCCTCGGCCGCCCGGCCGGTGGTCTGATGCACCCGCTGCGCGAAGGCCGACAGCAGCGCGCCGTCGTGCAGGCGAACCTTGCGGCCCAGCAGGTCCAGGCCCTGGATGCCGTGCGTGCCCTCGTGGATCGGGTTGAGCCGGTTGTCGCGATAGTGCTGCTCGACGTTGTAGTCGCGGGTGTAGCCGTAGCCGCCGTGGACCTGGATGGCCAGGCTGTTGGCCTCCAGGCACCACTGCGAGGGCCAGCTCTTGCAGATCGGCGTGAGCAGCTCGAGCAGCGCATGGGCGCGGCCGCGCTCGGCGTCGTCGGGGTGCGTGCGCTCGTCGTCGATCAGGCGCGCGCAGAACAGGTTCAGCGCCAGCGCGCCCTCGACCCAGGCCTTCTGCGCGAGCAGCATCCGGCGCACGTCGGCATGTTCGACGATCGGCACCTGCGGCGCCGACGGGTCCTTGCCCTGCGGCGGCCGGCCCTGCGGGCGGTTGCGCGCATAGTCCAGCGCGTGCAGGTAGCCGGTGTAGCCGAGCATCGTGGCGCCCAGGCCCACGCCGATGCGCGCCTCGTTCATCATGTGGAACATGCAGGCGAGCCCCTTGCCGGGCTCGCCGACCAGCCAGCCGACCGCGCCGCCCTGCCCGCCGGGGCGGAACTTGCCTTCGCCGAAGTTGAGCAGCGTGTTGGTCGTGCCGCGATAGCCCATCTTGTGGTTCAGGCCGGCCAGCACGACGTCGTTGCGCTCGCCCAGCGAGCCGTCGTCGTTCAGCAGCACCTTGGGCACCAGGAACAGCGAGATGCCCTTGACGCCGGGCACCGGCTTGCCGTCCGGCCCCGGGATCTTGGCCAGCACCAGGTGCACGATGTTCTCGGAGAGATCCTGCTCGCCGCCCGAGATCCACATCTTGTTGCCGAACAGCCGGTAGCTGCCGTCGGCCTGCGGCTCGGCGCGGGTGCGGATGTCCGACAGCGAGGAGCCGGCCTGCGGCTCGGACAGGCACATCGTGCCGAAGAAGCGCCCTGCCATCATCGGCCGCACCCAGCGTTCGACCTGCTCGGGCGTGCCGTGCGCGAGCAGCAGGTTGGCGTTGCCGATGGTGAGGAAGGGGTAGCCGGAGGCCGCCACGCTCGCGCCCTTGAACCAGGCGAAGCAGGCCTTCTCGACCAGGCAGGGCAGCTGCATGCCGCCGAGCTCGTAGTCCTGGCCGGCCGCCATCAGGCCGGCGTCGCAGAAGACCTTCAGCGCCGCCTTCAACTCGGGCGGGGTGTGCACCCGCTCGCCGTCGAAGGTGGGCTCGTTCAGGTCGAGCAGGCGGTTGATCGGGTAGAAGTGCTCGGTCGCGATCTTCTGGCAGGTGTCGAGCGCCGCGTCGAAGGTCTCGCGCGAGTGGTCGGCGTAGCGCTCGCGCCCGGTGAGCGCCTCGGCGCGCAGCCACTCGTAGAGGAGGAAGTCCAGGTCGCGTCGAGACAGGATCCTGGAGGGAACGGGAATGCCGGCCTTGGCCATCTTGGTCTGCCCGTGAGTAGTGCTGAGCGATCGTGCTGAGCGAAATGGCATCGGGGCCGCGACGGGCCCCGATCCGGGTACGGCCGCTCGCGGCCTCGGGGCGAGGCCGCAAGCAGCCTCGCCGTCGAGCGCCGGAAATCAGGCGATCTCGAACAGCCCGGCCGCGCCCATGCCGCCGCCGATACACATCGTGACCACCGCCCACTTGCCGCCGCGCCGCTTGCCCTCGATCAGCGCGTGGCCGGTCAGCCGCTGGCCGCTCACGCCGTAGGGGTGGCCGACCGCGATCGCGCCGCCGTTCACGTTGAGCCGGTCGCTGGGGATGCCCAGCTTGTCGCGGCAGTACAGCACCTGCACCGCGAAGGCCTCGTTCAGTTCCCAGATGTCGATGTCCTCGACCTTCAGGCCCGCGCGCGCCAGCAGCTTGGGCACCGCGAAGACCGGGCCGATGCCCATCTCGTCGGGCTCGCATCCGGCCACCGCGAAGCCGCGGAAATAACCGAGCGGCTTCAGGCCCTTCTTTTCGGCCAGCTTGGCGTCCATCACCACGCAGGCGCCCGCGCCGTCGGAGAACTGGCTGGCGTTGCCGGCCGCGATCACCCCGCCGGGCAGCGCCGAGCGGATCTGCGACACGGCCTCGTAGGTCGTGCCCTCGCGCCGGCCCTCGTCGTCGGACAGGGTGACTTCCTTCGTGCCCAGCTGGCCGGTGGCCTTGTCGGCCACCGCCATCTTCACCGTGATCGGCGCGATCTCGTCCTTGAACTTGCCGGCCGCGGCCGCCGCGCACGCGCGCTGCTGGCTCTGCACGCCGTACTCGTCCATCCGCTCGCGCGGGATGTTGTAGCGCTTGGCCACCATCTCGGCCGTCTGCAGCATGGGCCAGTAGACCTCGGGCTTGGACTTCATCAGGCCCTTGTCACGGAGCATGTGCATGTTCATCTCGTTCTGCACGCACGAGATGGACTCGACGCCGCCGGCCACGTACACGTCGGCCTCGCCGGCGATGACCCGCTGGGCGGCCATCGCGATCGTCTGCAGGCCCGACGAGCAGAAGCGGTTGATGGTCACGCCCGACACGGTGATCGGGCAGCCGGCGGCCAGCGCGATCTGCCGCGCGATGTTCGAACCGGTGGCGCCCTCGGGATTGGCGCAGCCCATCAGCACGTCCTCGACCTCGCCCGGCTCGATGCCGGCGCGCTCGATGGCCGCGCGCACCACGTGGCCGCCCATCGTGGCGCCGTGGGTCATGTTCAGCGCGCCGCGCCAGGATTTCGCGAGGCCGGTCCGCGCGGTGGATACGATCACTGCTTCACGCATCTTGGATTCCTTTGTCTTCGGTGCCGCGGCGGCGCGCGCCGCGGCGTTCGTCGAGTTTCGTTCGTTCGGTCGGGGCTCAGCCGTTGAAGCTCTTGCCTTCGGCGGCCAGCTTCGCGAGCAGCGGCGCCGGCGTCCAGAACGACGGGTCGCCGTGCGGGTTGGCCGCGAAGTCCTGCATCCTGTTGACCACGTTGTACAGGCCGTACATGTCGGCGTAGAGCATCGGGCCGCCCCGGAACAGCGGGAAGCCGTAGCCGGTCAGGTAGATCATGTCGATGTCCGAGGCGCGCATCGCGATGCCTTCCTCGAGGATCCTGGCGCCCTCGTTGACCAGCGCGAACACCAGCCGGTGCACGATCTCGTCGTCGGACAGCTTGCGCGGCTTGACCCCGAGCTCCTTGCGGTGCTCCTCGATCAGCTTGTCGACGACCGGATCGGGGATCGCGTCGCGCTTGCCCGGCTCGTAGCGGTAGAAGCCCGCGCCGGTCTTCTGGCCGAAGCGGCCCAGTTCGCAGATCTTGTCGGCGATCTTCGGGTACTTCATGTCGGGGCGCTCGACGTAGCGGCGCTTGCGGATGTACCAGCCCACGTCGTTGCCGGCCAGGTCGCTCATCCGGAACGGACCCATCGCGAAGCCGAACTTCTCGATGGCGCGGTCGACCTGCTGCGGGCTGGCGCCCTCCTCGACCATGTAGCCGGCCTGGCGGCTGTACTGCTCGATCATCCGGTTGCCGATGAAGCCGTCGCACACGCCCGACACCACGCCGGTCTTGCGGATGGTCTTGGACAGCGCCAGCGTGGTGGCCAGCACGTCCTTGGCGGTCTTCTCGCCGCGCACGATCTCGAGCAGCTTCATCACGTTGGCCGGCGAGAAGAAGTGCGTGCCGATGACGTCCTGCGGGCGCTTGGTGAAGGCCGCGATCTGGTTCACGTCGAGCGTGGAGGTGTTGGTGGCCAGGATCGCGCCGGGCTTCATCACCTCGTCGAGCTTGCGGAACACCTGCTCCTTGACCGGCATGTCCTCGAAGACCGCCTCGACCACGATGTCGGCCTGGCCGATGTCGTCGTAGGACAGGGTGGGCGCGATCAGCGACATTCGCTTCTCGACGTCGTCCATGGTCATGCGGCCCTTCTTCGCCGAGTTCTCGTAGTTCTTGCGGATCGTGGCCAGGCCGCGATCGAGCGCCTCCTGCTTCATCTCGAGCAGCTTGACCGGGATGCCGGCGTTCACGAAGTTCATCGCGATGCCGCCGCCCATCGTGCCGGCGCCGATGACCGCGGCCGACTTGATCGCCCGCAGCGGCGTGTCGGCCGGCACGTCCGGCACCTTGCTGGCCGCGCGCTCGCCGAAGAAGGCGTGGCGCAGCGCCTTCGATTCGGGGGTCTGGACCAGGTGCAGGAAGAGTTCGCGCTCGCGCGCCATGCCCTGCTCGAAGGGCAGCTTGACGGCGGCCTGGATCGCCTCGACGCAGGCGGCCGGCGCCGGGAAGTTCTTCGCCACCGACTTGGCGGTGTTCAGCGAGAACTGCAGGAAGGCCTCGGCGTCCTCGTGCTCGATCTTCAGGTCGCGCACCTTGGGCAGGCCGCGGTTCTCGGCCACCGCCTTGCGGGCGAAGGCGATCGCCGCCTCGGCCACGTCGCCTTCGACGATCTCGTCGAAGAGCTTCATGCCCTTGAACTTCTCGGACTTGACCGGCGCGCCGGAGACGATCATGTTGGTCGCCATCTCGAGCGGCACCACGCGCGGCAGGCGCTGCGTGCCGCCGGCGCCCGGCAGGATGCCGAGCTTGACTTCGGGCAGCGCGATCTGCGCGCCGGTGGCCGCCACGCGGAAGTGGCAGCCCAGCGCGAGCTCGAGCCCGCCGCCCATGGCCACGCTGTGGATGGCGGCCACGACCGGCTTGGCCGAGCCCTCGATCGCCCTGATCACCGTGTGCAGCGAGGGCTCGGCCAGCGCGGCCGGCGTGTTGAACTCGCGGATGTCGGCGCCGCCCGAGAAAGCCTTGCCGGCCCCGGTGATCACGATCGCCTTGACCGCGGAATCGGCCTGCGCCCGGCGCAGGCCCTCGACGATGCCGGTGCGCAGACCGTGGCCGAGACCGTTGACCGGCGGGTTGTTCATGGTGATCACGGCGACTTCGCCGTGGGTGGCGTACTGGGCTTGGCTCATGCGTAAATCCCGAGTCAGGTTGAAGACGGTGTGCTGGGTCGGGACGGGCTCTTGCTGTCGGAAAAACGAACGCCCGTTCGATTTATGGTCAAAAAAAAGCGGGTGCCGAGAACCATCAAGTGTAACGCGCGATCCCTCCCTTCCGCCGGCAACCACGCCGGCTTTCGGGACGCTCGCGTGCCG
>JRYH01001505.1_pt1 | contig 12731 bp, 11 predicted proteins | sample 235351 | NCBI WGS metagenome assembly JRYH01 (sample SAMN03074221, study PRJNA261480) | activated sludge metagenome | biome: Wastewater Treatment Plant; feature: Wastewater; material: Activated sludge; isolation source: activated biomass of a wastewater treatment plant treating wastewater... ... | reverse complement strand
AGCGGCTCGCCGGGCCGCGCGAGCTCGTCCCCGGTGAAGAAGCAGGCCGCGCGGATCCGCCGGCGCACCGGCAACTGCGCCAGACCCACCGAAGCGGCCAGCCCGACCGCCTGCGGCGTGAGCCGCGTGCCCGCCGGCAGGATCACGCTGTCGGCGCGGATGTCCTCGCCCGCGCGCCGCACCCACTCGCCGGGCTGCGCCGCATGCAGGACCAGCACCTCGTCGCCCTCGGCCCGGGTGTCCTCCTGCATGACCACTGCATCGGCCCCCTCGGGGATCATCGCGCCGGTGAAGATCCGCGCGGCCGTGCCGGCCGCGAGCGGCTCGCCCACGTGGCCGGCCGGGATCCGCTGGGCGACGCGCAGCCGCACCGGCTCATCCGGACTCGCGCTGGCCACGTCGGCGCTGCGCATCGCGTAGCCGTCCATCTGCGTGTTGTCCATCGGCGGCACGTCGAGCGCGCTGCGGATGTCCTCGGCCAGCACTCGGCCGGCAGCGTGCAGCGTGTCGACGCGCTCCACGCCCGTTATCGTTTGCGCCTGCGCGAGCAGCGCGGCGAGCGCGTCATCGAACGGCAGCAGTCCGGGTTTCATGGCGCGATTCCAGGTACTCGATGATGAATGCGGCGACCGCGTCCGGGTCGTTCAGGTCCAGCAGCGGCACGCCGCTGGGCAGCGGCGCGTCGGCGGCGATCGCCACGATGTTCGGGTCGTCCGGGTGCAACAGGGGCTTTCCGGTCGAGGGTCGGTACACCTCGAGCTTGGGAATGTCGGCATGCTTGTAGCCCTCGACCAGGATCAGGTCGCAGGGAGAGAAGCGCTCGAGCTGGCGCTCCAGGTCGGGCTCGGCCTCGTCGCGCAGTTCGTGCATCAGCACCCAGCGCTGGTCGGAGGTGATCAGCACCTCGGACGCGCCCGCCTCCCGATGCCGCCAGGAATCCTTGCCGGGCCGGTCGATGTCGAACAGGTGGTGCGCGTGCTTGATCAGCGAGACCTTCAGGCCCCTGAGCACGAAGCGCGGGATCAGCTGCTCGATCAGCGTCGTCTTGCCCGACCCCGACCAGCCCGCGAATCCGAAAACCCTCGTCGGCGGCATGCGTCTCCTCTCGGCTAGCCTTTCGTCGGCCCGAGTGTACCCCCGCGCACCGGCCCGGGGGACCGCGGCACGTGGGTCACCAGCCTGCTGCCCGCCACGATCAGCGCCAGCCCCAGGAAGGCCCCCGCGCCGAGCCGCTCGTCGAGGAAGAGCGCGCCGAAGGCGATGGCGAAGAAGGGCATCAGGAACATCCCCAGCGAGGCGCGCGTGGCCCCGACCCGCTGCAGCAGCAGGTAGTTCAGCGCCGCGGGGAAGATCGTGCCGATCACCGCGAGCGCGAGCAATCCACCCAGGATCGAGGCGTCGAAGGCGAGCGTCCACGGACGATCGACGAGCAAGGCGATCGGCGTGAGCACAAGCGCCGCCGACAGGAACAGCCCCGCGGTCAGCGCGACCGGATCCAGGTGCCGGGAGCGGCGCATCAGCACGGTGGCGATGGCGTAGGCCAGCGGCCCGAGCAGCGTGATCAGCTCGGCGACCAGGTGTCCGCCCAGCCCGCCCAGCAGCGAGGGGCCGATCACCGCGACCACGCCGGCCATGCCCAGCCCGATGCCGGCCAGCTTGCGGGCGCCGAGCTTCTCGTCGGGCAGCATCAGGTGCGCCGCCAGCAGCGTGAACAAGGGCATCGTGGAATACAGGATGCCGCTCAGGCCGCCCTCGATCGTCTGCTGGCCGATGGCCAGCGCGCAGTACGGGATCGCGATGACGCCCAGCGAGACCTTGAAGACGGTGAGCCGGTCGCCGCGATCCCGCGGCAGCTTCGAGCCGCTCAGCCACAGCGCGGCCAGGCAGAAGGGCAGCGCGAGCAGCACCCGCGCGGCGGCCAGCGTGAGCGGCGGCAAATGACCCACCAGCATCTTGTTCAGCACCACCGAACTGGCGAAGCTCGCCGCGGTGGCCACCAGCAGCGCCCAGTTGGCGGGCGTCATCGGACGGTGAGGCATGTCGGGGACTTCTTCTTGCCGCGCGCGCGCCAGCGGGCGCCGCTCAGGCCGCCCGCGAAGCGACGACCCGCTCGGCGATGTACTGCTTCAGCAGCCGGACGTCGGCCGGCATCAGCGTGAACCGCTGCGCGTGCGCCTCGATGCCCTGGTAGGCGCCAGGACGCGGCGGTTCCACGCCGAGCGCCTCACGGATGGTGTCGGCGAACTTGGCCGGCTGCGCGGTTTCCAGGCACAGCATCGGCACCCCCGGTTCGCGCCACTGGCGCGCCACGAACAGCCCGTCGGCGGTGTGCGTGTCGACGACCACGCCGTAGCGCTGCATCGTGTCGCGGATCGTGGCCACGCGGTCGGCATGAAGGCTGCGGCCCGAGACGAAACCGAAGTCGGCGATCGCCGCGAACTCGGGCGTGCCGGACAGGTCGAACTCGCCGCGCGTCTCGAGGTCCTTCCACAGCTCGGCCACCTGCCCGGTGGCGCCCGCCAGCAGGTCGTGGACGAAGCGCTCGAAGTTCGAGGCCTTGGAGATGTCCATCGACGGGCTGCTGGTCTGCCGGGTCTCGGCCGAGCTGCGCGGACGATAGCGGCCGGTGCGGAAGAACTCGTCGAGCACGTCGTTCTCGTTGGTCGCCACCACCAGCCGCGAGATCGGCAGGCCCATCATGCGCGCGATGTGGCCGGCGAGCACGTTTCCGAAGTTGCCCGAAGGCACCGCGAACGAGACCTTCTGGTCGTTGCTCGCGGTGGCCGCGAAGTAGCCGCGGAAGTAGTAGACGACCTGCGCCACCACCCGGGCCCAGTTGATCGAGTTGACCGTTCCGATCGCCCACCGCTCCTTGAAGGCCAGATCGTTGGACACCGCCTTGACCATGTCCTGGCAGTCGTCGAACACGCCCTGCACCGCGATGTTGAAGATGTTCGGGTCGGCAAGCGAGAACATCTGCGCGGTCTGGAAGGGGCTCATCCGTCCATGCGGGGACAGCATGAACACGCGCACGCCGCGCTTGCCGCGCATCGCGTACTCGGCCGCGCTGCCGGTGTCGCCCGAGGTGGCGCCCAGGATGTTCAGCTCGCGGCCGTCGCGCGCCAGCACGTACTCGAACAGGTTGCCGAGCAGCTGCATCGCCACGTCCTTGAAGGCGAGCGTGGGGCCGTTGGACAGACGCAGCAGGTGAAGGTCGGTGTCGAGCCGGCGCAGCGGCGTGATCTCGTCGGACCCGAAGGCCTGCGCGGTGTAGGTGCGCGCGCAGAGCTCGCGCAGGTCGGCCTCGGGGATGTCGTCGGCGTACAGCCGCAGGACCTCGAAGGCCAGCTCCGCGTAGGGCAGCGCGCGCCAGCGCGTCAGCGTGGCGTCGTCGATGCGCGGGTAGGAATCCGGCAGCACCAGGCCGCCGTCGGGGGCCAGCCCGCCCAGCAGGATCTCGGAGAAGCTCGCCGGCGGCATGCCGCCGCGGGTGGACACGTAGCGCATCAGACCAGCTCCTCCAGGCGAATGCGGATCGCCCTGGACAACACGGTGGTCAGCGCCTCGATTCGCTCGATCGCTGCGTTCACCTGCCCCTCGATCGTGCGGTGCGTGAGCAGGATGATGTCGGTCTGGTTCTCGCCCTCGGCGGGCTCGCGCTGCAGCACCGCGTCGATCGAGATGCGCTCGTCGGCCAGGATGCGCGTGATGTCGGCCAGCACGCCCGGCTCGTCCGACACGCGCAGCCGCAGGTAGTAGGCAGTCTCGATCCTCTCGACCGGCAGGATCGGCAGGTCGGACATCGCCTCGGCCTGGAAGGCCAGGTGCGGCACGCGATTGCCGGGGTCCACCGTCATCGTGCGCGAGACGTCGACCAGGTCGGCAATCACGGCGCTGGCCGTGGGCTCCGCCCCGGCGCCCTTGCCGTAGTACATCGTGTGGCCGACGGCGTCGCCCTTGACCCATACCGCGTTCATCGCGCCCTCGACGCTGGCGATCAGGCGCCTGGCGGGAATGAGCGTCGGGTGCACGCGCAGCTCGATGCCGAAGGGCTTGCCGGCGGCATCGGCGCGCCGCCGCGTGATGCCGAGCAGCTTGATCCGGTAGCCGAGCTGCCCGGCATAGCGGATGTCCTCGCCCTGCAGCGCGGTGATGCCCTCGACGTGGGCGCGATCGAACTGCACCGGCACCCCGAAGGCGATCGCCGACAGGATGGTGATCTTGTGCGCGGCGTCGATGCCCTCGATGTCGAAGGTGGGGTCGGCCTCGGCATAGCCGAGCCGCTGCGCCTCCTTGAGCACCTGGTCGAAGGGCAGGCCCTTGTCGCGCATCTCGGACAGGATGAAGTTGGTCGTGCCGTTGATGATCCCGGCGATCCACTCGATCCGGTTGGCGGTGAGGCCCTCGCGCAGCGCCTTGATGATCGGGATGCCGCCGGCCACCGCCGCCTCGAAGGCGACCATCACGCCCTTGCGCGAGGCGGCCAGGAAGATCTCGCTGCCGTGCACCGCCAGCAGCGCCTTGTTGGCGGTGACGACGTGCTTGCCGTTCTCGATCGCCGCCAGCACCATCTCGCGCGCGATGCCGTACCCGCCGATCAGCTCGATCACGACGTCGATGTCCGGATCGTTCACCACCTCGCGCGCGTCGGCCACCACCTGCACGCCAGGCCCCACGATCTCCCGCGCCCGCTCCACGTTCAGGTCCGCGACCTTGGTGATCAGGATGCTGCGCCCCGCCCGACGCCGGATCTCGTCCTGGTTGCGCCGCAGCACCTCGAAGGTGCCGCCCCCCACCGTGCCGATGCCGAGCAGGCCGACGCGTACCGGGCCCGAATTTTCGGGTGCCCTTCCATCTGCTGCTTCATGCGTCGCTTCGTGGGCGGTTTCGCGTTTCGTCGAGGCGGCCGGCGCCGCGTCAGGGAGAGAAGACGTATCCATGGTCAGGCGGGCACTCCCCGCAGCAAGCCGTCCTTGCGGAACATTTCCTTGATGCCGCGCACCGCCTGGCGGATGCGGTGCTCGTTCTCGATCAGCGCAAAGCGCACGTGGTCGTCCCCGAACTCGCCGAAGCCGATGCCCGGCGAGACCGCCACCTTGGCCTCGACCAGCAGCTTCTTGGCGAACTCGAGCGAGCCCATCGCGCGGTAGGGCTCGGGGATCCGCGCCCAGATGTACATCGATGCGCGCGGCACCTCGACGTCCCAGCCGGCCTCCTGCAGGCCCTTGGCGAGCACGTTGCGGCGCAGCTGGTACTTCTGGCGAGCCTCCTCGACGCAGTCCTGCGGACCGTCGAGCGCCGCGATCGCCGCGACCTGGATCGGCGTGAAGGTGCCGTAGTCGTGGTAGCTCTTCATGCGCGCGAGCGCGCCGACCAGCTCGGCATTGCCGACCATGAAACCGATCCGCCAGCCGGCCATGTTGTAGCTCTTGCTCATCGTGAAGAACTCGACCGCCACCTCGCGCGCGCCGGGGACCTCCATGATGGAGGGCGCGCGGTAGTCGTCGAACACGATGTCGGCGTAGGCGAGATCGTGCACGACGATGATGTCGTGCTCCTTCGCGAGCTCGACCACACGCTCGAAGAAGGAGAGGTCGACGCACTTGGCGGTGGGATTGCTCGGGAAGCCGATGATCATCATCTTCGGCTTGGGCGAGGTCTCGCGGACCGCGCGCTCGAGCTCTTCGAGGAAATCGACACCGGGCGTCATGCGCACCGGGATGGTCTCGGCGCCGGCGATCACCGCGCCGTAGATGTGGATCGGGTAGCTGGGGTTGGGCACCAGCACCGTGTCGCCACGGTCGAGGGTGGCGAGCATCAGGTGCGCGATGCCTTCCTTGGAGCCGATGGTGACGATCGCCTCGGTCTCGGGATCGATGTCGACCTGGTAGCGGCGCTTGTACCAGTCCGAGATGGCCTTGCGCAGCCGCGGGATGCCCTTGGACACCGAGTAGCCGTGCGTGTGCGGACGCTGCGAGGCCTCGACCAGCTTGTCGATGATGTGCTGCGGAGCCGGGCCGTCGGGGTTGCCCATGCTCATGTCGATGATGTCTTCGCCGCGCCGCCGCTCGGCCATCTTGAGCTCGGCCGTGATGTTGAACACGTAGGGGGGCAGGCGCTTGATTCGCGAAAACTCGCGTCGAGAATTCATGTTGGACTCCGCTGAGCCCATTAATGTAACATTTTCAGTGAGTTACCTGAGCGCCAACCGCATGGACGGAACCCGATGAAGCTGCATGCCGACATGCCGTCGCCGCTGAACACCGTAACGGCCTACGGGCCGGACTGGATCGAGATCAACCGCCGGCGCTTCGACGGCGCCGTGGTGGTCATGCCCGAGGGCGAGGTCGTCGCCTGGTCGGCGCAGCGCTTCGAGACGCTTTCTGCCGCGGATTTCGAGTCGCTGCTTGCCCGGGCGCCCGAGCTCGTGCTGCTCGGCACCGGGCAGAAGCAGCGATTTCCCCACCCCCGCCTGACCGCGCCGCTGACGGCCGCCGGCGTCGGCGTCGACGTCATGAACACGCACGCCGCCTGCCGCACCTACAACATCCTGATGGCCGAGGGCCGCAGGGTCCTGGCGGCGCTCCTGCCCGATTGACACCCGGTCCGGCAACGCGCGGCGCGCCTCCGCGGGCATGAATCCTGCCTGCAATCCGCCTGTGTTAATGTGAACCGAGACCCTCGCCCGGCACGCGGCCGGGCCGACCCAAGGAGGTGCGATTGAGCGTGACCATTGGCCAGCGGCTGCCCGATTTCAGGGCGGCGTCCACGGGCGGCGAGTTCTCGCTGTCCTCGACGAAGGGCCGCAAGCTCGTCCTGTATTTCTACCCGAAGGACAACACGCCGGGCTGCACGAACGAGAGCAGCGACTTTCGCGACCGGATCGACGCGTTCGAGAAGGCCGGCGCAACGATCGTCGGCGTTTCGCGCGACAGCCTGAAGTCGCACGAAGGCTTCCGCGCGAAGCATGCGCTGCCCTTCGAGCTGATCTCCGATCCCGACGAAGCGCTCTGCGAGCTGTTCGACGTCATGAAGATGAAGAACATGTACGGCCGGCAGGTCCGCGGCGTGGAGCGGTCCACCTTCGTGATCGGCGCCGACGGCACGCTGGCCCGCGAGTGGCGCGGCGTGAAAGTCCCCGGCCACGCCGACGAAGTCCTCGACTTCGTCCGCTCGATCTGACCGCCTCTCCTCCCTGCACGGCCTCGCCGTCCTCGACATCATGCCGCTTCCCAAGCCGCCTACCCGACCCGCCACGCTGATCGACCTGAGCACCGCAACGCGGGCGCGCGCGACGCGCCCTCGCGCCAAGAAGACCGAAGCGGTGGCGCAGCCCGCCGAAGCCGCACTGGTCGAGGCTGCGGCGCCCTCGATGCACGCGGAACCGGTCGTGGCGCGGGCCGCGCCGGCGGCGCCGGCCGCCCCACCCGCGGCAATCGCAAGGCCGCCGGCGAACGCGCAGCCCGCCGCAATGCCTGCCCTGGCGCCAGCGACCCGCAATCGCCGCAAGCGGCAATCGGCCGAGTCGCCGCGGCTCTTCGTGCTCGACACCAACGTGCTGATGCACGACCCGAGCAGCCTGTTCCGTTTCGCCGAGCACGACGTCTTCCTGCCGATGATGGTGCTCGAGGAGCTCGACCACCACAAGAAGGGGATGTCCGAGGTCTCGCGCAACGTGCGGCAGGTCAGCCGCGCGCTCGACGAGATGATCGCCACAGTCGACGGCGACATCGACGACGGCATCCCGCTGTCGGCGCTCGGCAGCAAGGAAGCCACCGGCAGGCTCTACTTCCAGACGCAGGCGGTGGCCTCGATGCTGCCGGCCAGCCTGCCCATGGGCAAGGCCGACAACCAGATCCTCGGCGTGGTCCGCGCCATGCAGGACCAGCACCCCGAGCGCAAGGTCGTGCTGGTGTCCAAGGACATCAACATGCGGATCAAGGCCCGGACCATGGGCCTGCCCGCGGAGGACTACTTCAACGACCAGGTCATCGAGGACACCGACCTGCTCTACGCCGGCACGCTCCAGCTGCCGGCCGACTTCTGGGAGCGGCACGGCAAGGGCGTCGAGTCGTGGCAGCAGGGCGGGCAGACCTTCTACCGGATCACCGGCCCGCTGGTGTCCTCGCTGCTGCTCAACCAGTTCGTCTGGTCCGACGGCGAGCTGCCGCTGACCGCCAAGGTCAAGGAGATCGCCGGGCGCACGGCGGTGCTGCAGACGCTGCGCGACTACGGCCACCTGAAGAACGCGGTCTGGGGCGTCACCGCGCGCAATCGCGAGCAGAACTTCGCGCTCAACCTGCTGATGGACCCCGAGATCGACTTCGTGACCCTGCTCGGCCAGGCGGGCACCGGCAAGACGCTGCTGGCGCTGGCCGCCGGCCTGGTGCAGGTGCTCGAGACCCGGCGCTACACCGACATCATCATGACCCGCGCCACCGTGCCGGTCGGCGAGGACATCGGCTACCTGCCGGGCACCGAGGAAGAGAAGATGCAGCCCTGGATGGGCGCGCTCGAGGACAACCTCGAGGTGCTCAACCAGACCGACGGCGGCGCCGGCGAGTGGGGACGCAGCACCACCAACGACCTGATTCGCAGCCGGGTCAAGGTCAAGGCCATGTCCTTCATGCGCGGGCGCACCTTCATCAACAAGTTCCTGATCGTCGACGAGGCGCAGAACCTGACGCCCAAGCAGATGAAGACCCTGGTCACGCGCGCCGGCCCCGGCACCAAGGTGGTCTGCTTGGGCAACATCGCGCAGATCGACACGCCCTACCTGACCGAGGGCTCGTCGGGCCTGACCTACGTGGTCGACCGCTTCAAGGGCTGGGCGCACGCGGGCCACGTGACCCTGCAGCGCGGCGAGCGCTCGCGGCTGGCTGACTTCGCGGCCGACGCGCTCTAAGGCCAGGCGGCCAGCCCGGCCAGCGTGGCGTGCTGGATCCCGATCGCGTGGCCCAGCACGCTTCGCTGCCAGGCCAGCGACTGCGGCGAGAAGGCTTCGCGCACCTGCTCGCGCAGGGCGGCGCGTCGCGGATCGGTTGCCGCCCCGTGGCCGAAGCGCAGCCAGCGGTCGGCCTGCAGCGCCCGCCGCGCTTCGTCCATGTCCACGGTGCCGAACTCGATGACCGCGCCGGTCACATCGGCCTGGGCAGCGTAGCGCTGCACGCCGTGGAACAGCAGGCCGGTGTATTTCGGGCGGGCCGCGCCGCCGAAACCGCCGCGAGTCTCGACCTGATCGCGGCCCCACCAGTCGCAGGCGCGCTCCCAGCCCGGGCCTCCGGGTTCGTTGAAGCACAGGAAGAAAGGCTGGCCGCGCTCGCCGAGCGCGGTGTGCCAGTCGATCAGCGCGATTCGCGCGGCGGCGGACAAGTGCCGGCGAACGATCGCCTCGAGCGTGAGGTTCGACCACTCGGGCCCGGTTCCCCCGTAGTTCAGGCCATCGGCGTGCGTGTACTGCCCGCGGCTGGTCATGTCGACGAAGGCGTCCTGGCCGTTGCGCCCGATCCAGTCGATTCGCGCCGCATCGGCCGCCGCGAGCGCCTCGGGCGTCCACACCGACGGGCACAGCGCCGCGTGCAGCTCGACGTAAGCCGGGTTGCCTGGCGCGCCCGCCGACCAGTCGATGAAGTTCCGGTTCAGGTCGACGTTGTTCTCGGTGGTCCGCGTGATGTGCGCAAAGCCGTAGGGATTGATCGCGTGAACGAGCGCGATGCGCACCGGCGGCAAGGGCGCGCCGGTCGCGATCGCGTCGAGCAGCGCGACCTGCGCGGCCGAACCGACGAAGCCCTCGGGGCCGTGCGTGCCGCTGACCAGCATCAGTGCGGCCGGCGCATCGGCCGGGCCGAGCACTGCCACGTCGGTCGTCAGCGAGCCGCCTCCCGGCCCGGTGGCCACGTCGTTGACGAAGACGTCGACTCGCGCGCCGGCGCGCGCGGCCGCGGCCAGGAAGCGGGCCCGCGCGCTCGCATAGTCCGGGGCAAAACAGGCACCGGCCAGCGCCTCGGAAACCGGGTGCGGAACGAAGGCCATGTTCAGGTCCCTCGCCGGGCGGACCCGGACCCGGACTCGTCTTCGTCCTCGTAGGTGTAGCGGAAGTCGCAGTGGCTCGCGCCCTGCATGATGGTCTGCGTGCGCTTCATCTTGAGCTTCGGGTCGTAGCCTTCGCAGAAGCTGCCGTCGCGCTGGCAGGACAGCAGGTGCCCGATCTCGCCGAGGCCCATCTCGCGATACATCTCGGCGTAACGGCAGCGGACCACGTCGAAGTCGTACTCGGTGTCGGTCTTGCGGCGCACCTCGATCTTCAGCGCGTCCTCTTTCTGCCAGAGCTTGCTCATGTCCACGAAGTGCTGCAGCGAGGTGCCCTGCTCGGTTTCCGCAGCGAAGCGCTGGGCCTGCTCGATCGCCGACCGGCGCACGGCGTCGCCGACCGTCTTCATCGCGACCTCCTTGCCGTGGCTGGCCTTCAGCACCTGGTAGACGTGACCGAGGATCTCGGCCTCGATGCGCCGCTTGGCGAGCATCGACAGGTTCTCGGGATGGGCCGGCATCGCGGGCCGGGCCTGCTTGTCATCGCTCATCGATCGCCTCCTTCGGCGGGGGAAGGGTTTGCGGGGCAAGCGCTGCCTCCGCGGCGACGCGCTCGGACCAGTGCCGCCCGGGGATCGCGTCGATCAGCGCTCGCGTGTATTCGTGGCGCGGCTCGGTGAAGACCTCGGCCGCGGGGCCGGTCTCGACCACACGGCCGTATTGCATGACCGCGACGCGGTCGCAGATCTGCGCGGCGACCCGCAGGTCGTGGGTGACGAAGATCATCGACAGCCCCAGGCGCGATTTCAGGTCGGCCAGCAGCTTCAGCACCTGCGCCTGCACCGACACGTCGAGCGCCGACACCGGTTCGTCGGCCACCAGGATCTCGGGCTCCAGCGCCAGCGCGCGGGCCAGGCCGATCCGCTGGCGCTGGCCGCCCGAGAACTCGTGCGGATAGCGGTCGACCGCGTTGGGATCCAGCCCGACCAGCTCGAACAGCTCGCGCGCCTTGGCAAGGGCCCGCGCGCGCGGCACGCCGTGCGCCACCGGTCCCTGCGCAACCAGGTCGCCGGCCCGCCGGCGCGGATTCAGCGAGGCGAAGGGATCCTGGAACACCATCTGCACCCGCTGCGTGGCCGAGCGCAACTCGCGCCGCGACATCGAGGCCAGGTCCGCGTCGCCGATCCGGATCCGGCCGGCGTCGGGATCGAGCAGCCGGACGATGCAGCGCGCCAGCGTGGACTTGCCGGATCCGGACTCGCCCACGACGCCCAGCGTCGAGCCCTTCGGCAGCATCAGCGACACGTCGTCGAGCGCGCGCGTCTCGCGCGCGCCGCGCCCCAGGAAACCGCCCGTCCGGTAGGTCTTGGTCAGGTTCTCGACCACCAGCGCGGGCGCGTCACCGACCGCCCGAGCGGGGGGAGGCGCGAGCGGCGGCACCGCCGCGATCAGCTGCCGGGTGTAGGGATGGCGTGGCGACTCCAGCACCTCGCGGACCGGCCCCTGCTCGACCAGCACGCCGTGCTGCATGACCGCGACCCGGTCGGCGATCTCCGCGACCACGCCGAAATCGTGGGTGATGAAGAGCACGGCCGTGCCCTTGCGGCGCTGCAGGTCGCGGATCAGCGCCAGGATCTGGGCCTGGGTGGTCACGTCGAGCGCCGTGGTCGGCTCGTCGGCGATCAGCATGCGCGGCTCGAGCGCGAGCGCCATCGCGATCATCGCGCGCTGGCGCTGGCCTCCGGAGAGTTCGTGCGGATAGGCGCGCGCAGAGGCCGCCGGGTCGGGAATGCGGACCTCGGCCAGCAGCGCCAGCACCTTCCGCTCGATGGCCGAGGCGTCGAGGTCGGTGTGGATGCGGAACATCTCGCCGATCTGGTCGCCCACGGTGCGCAGCGGGTTGAGCGCGGTCATCGGCTCCTGGAAGACCATCGCGATCTGGGCGCCGCGCACCTCGCGCATCTGCGCCTCGTCGAGCGCGAGCAGGTCGCGGCCGTCGAACTCGATGCCGCCGGCAACGACCTTCACGCCGGTGGGCAGCAGGCGCATCAGCGCGCTGGCCGTCATCGACTTGCCCGATCCGGACTCGCCGACCACGCAGAGGATCTCGTTGGCCGACAATTCCAGGTCGAGGCCGCGGATCGCGTGCTCGCGATCCGCCCCCGGCGGCAAGGCGACGTCGAGGCCGCGAACGCGCAGCAGCGGCGCGCCGCCGGCGCCCGCCGTCGCCCCGGATGCGGGCCCGGCGCTCATCGCGACCTCAGGCGCGGGTTCAGCGCGTCGTTCAGGCCCTGCCCGACGAGCGACACCGCGAGCACGGTCAGCAGGATGGCCACGCCGGGAATCGCCGACACGTACCACTGGGTGCGCAGCACGCCGCGGCCGTGGCCGATCAGGTTGCCCCAGGAGGCCACGTTCGGATCGGACAGGTTCAGGAAGGCCAGCGCGCTCTCCATCAGGATGGCCAGCGCCATGACCACGCTGGCGTAGACGATCAACGGCGGCATCGCATTGGGCAGGATCTCGCGGAAGATGATCGCGCCGTCGCGCAGGCCGATGGTGCGGCAGGCCTGGACGAACTCGCGATTGCGCAGCGACAGGAACTCGGCGCGGGTGAGCCGGGCGGGCGCCGGCCAGGAGACCAGGCCGATCGCCAGCATCACCGTGGTCAGGCCGGAGCCGAACACCGCCACCAGCACCAG
>JRYH01021717.1_pt1 | contig 12735 bp, 9 predicted proteins | sample 235351 | NCBI WGS metagenome assembly JRYH01 (sample SAMN03074221, study PRJNA261480) | activated sludge metagenome | biome: Wastewater Treatment Plant; feature: Wastewater; material: Activated sludge; isolation source: activated biomass of a wastewater treatment plant treating wastewater... ... | reverse complement strand
ATCGCCTCGATCATCGGCGGCACGCAGGACATCGGGTGGGAGGTGCTGTCGACCATGCGCAAGGCCGCCTTCGGCGAAAGCCTGCTGGCGGGCGTGGTGATCGTGATCATGGCCATGCTCCTCGACAGGATCAGCCGCGGCCTGGCGGCAGGCGGCGGCGGGACGGCCGGTGCGCCGAACGGCGCCGGCCTGGTCGCGCGGCATGGACATCTTCTCCTCGCCGTCCTCCTGGTGCCGGCCCTGCTCGGCCTTGCCCGACTCTTCCCCGCGCTCCAGACTTACCCGGACGACCTCACGATCTATCCGGCGGCACCCATCAACGACCTGATCTCCTGGTTCGTGGTCGAGTTCAAGGGCGCCATCGACTACCTCAAGCAGGTGGCGTTCTACTTCGCCATGCTGCCGATCCGCATCGGGCTGGAGGCCACGGTGAAGCCGTCCACCTGGGGCTTCGCCTGGACCCACTGGCACTCCGTCGCCTATGCCGTGGCGATGGGCGCGGCGGCCACCTGGGCATGGCGGACGCTGTCGAAGACCGTGGGGCTCGGCCTGGTCATCTGGTCGGCAATCTACTTCTTCGGCCTCACCAACATGCCCTGGCCGCTGATCGTCGCGCTGGTGACGGCTCTGGCATGGTCCGCCGGCGGCTGGCGTCTGGCGGTGGGCACGTTCGCGGGGCTGCTCTTCCTGCTGGTCGCCGGGATCTGGGAATACGCCGTGCTGTCGGTGTATCTCTGCGGCCTCGCCGTGCTGCTCTCGTATCTGATCGGGTCTGTCCTGGGCATCTGGGCGGCGCACAGCACCACCGTATCGCGCATCATGCAGCCGGTGAACGACACGTTGCAGACCATCCCGCTCTTCGTGCTGCTGATCCCGATCGTCATGATCTTCAAGGTCGGCGAGTTCACGGCGCTGCTCGCCATCTGTCTCTATGCGGTCGTCCCGGCGGCGCGCTATGCCGAGCACGCCTTGCGCCAGCTGCCCTACGAGGTGATCGAGGCGGCGACCGCCATGGGCTGCACGCCGCGCCAGCTGCTCTTCCAGGTGAAGCTCCCGCTCGCTTTGCCGGAGCTCATGCTCGGGCTCAACCAGACGATCATGTACGGCATCGCCATGCTGGTGATCACCGCCCTGGTCGGCACCAAGGAGCTCGGCCAGCGCGTCTATGTCGGGCTCAGCGATGGCGACTTCGGGGTCGGCATGACGGCCGGGCTCGGCATGGCGATCATCGCCATGATCGCCGACCGCCTGACCCAGGCCTGGAGTGCCAGGAAGCGCCGCGAGCTGCGCCTCGGCTAGCTGGCGGACCGCAAGGGAAAGGGCGCGAGGCGCGCAGGGCAGGGGACCAGATCATGAAGATGAAGGCGGTGGTGCTGAACGGGACCGGCGGTCCCGAGGCGCTGGAGCTCCGGGACGTCGAGATGCCGCGGCTCCGTGCCGCGACCGACGTGCTGGTTCGGCTCCGATGCGCCGCGCTCAACCCGGCCGACAGCTATTTCCGCTCCTCCGGGCCATATCTCCGATCGGACGGTCCCTGCATCCTGGGCCATGACGGGGCTGGCGTGGTCGAGCAGGTCGGCCCTGCCGTCGCACGCCTGCGGCCCGGCGACGCGGTCTGCTTCTGCAATGGCGGGATCGGCGGCGCACCCGGCACCTATGCCCAGTTCGCTGTGGTGCCTGAGTCGCAGCTCGTGCGCAAGCCGGACTCCGTCGATTTCGAGCACGCGGCGGCCCTGCCGCTCGTGCTGATCACCGCCTGGGAGGCGCTGTACGACCGCGCCGATGTGAAAGCCGGCGAGAGCGTGCTCGTTCATGCCGGAGCGGGCGGCACGGGGCATGTCGCCATCCAGCTCGCCCGGCTGCGCGGCGCGCGGGTGGTCACGACGGTCAGCACCGGGGACAAGGCCGCCTTCGTGCAGAGGCTCGGCGCGGAGCAGCCGATCTTCTATCGGAGCGAGGACTTCGTGGTTCGGGCGAAGGACTGGACCGGCGGCGCGGGGCTCGACGTGGCGCTCGACAATGTGGGCGCGGAGCAGATGCAGCGCACGTTCCGCGCCATGGCCCCCTATGGGCGCGTCGTGACGCTGATGGGAACGCCGGGGGACGATCAGGATCAGACCGCCTATGTCATGAATCTGACGATCCACAACGTGATGATGCTGACCCCCATGCTGCTCGGCCGGCAGGATCTGCTCGATGCGCAGGCGAACCGCGTGGAGCAGGGCATGGATCTGCTCGCGTCGGGCAGGCTCCAGCTGCACGTCTCGGACGTGTTCGCCCTGGCCGACATCCGCGCCGCCCATGCGCGGCTCGATGCGGGCGGCACGGTCGGCAAGATCGTGCTTCGCATCGGGGACTGAGCGCCATGCCGCTGGACCTCGACAGCTATGTGCGGCTCGACGCCGTCGCCCTGTCTGCACGCGTGCGTTCCGGGGACGTCACCGCCCGCGAGCTGGCCGGGCTCGCCGTTTCGGCCATGGAGCGGCTCAACCCGAAGCTGAACGCGGTGGTTCTCGCCGACGTCGAGCGCGCTCTTGCGGCGGCCGCGCAAGTCGACCGTTCCGCACCGCTGGCCGGCGTGCCGTTCCTGGTGAAGGATGTCGACGTCTTCGTGGCGGAGTGGCCGACCACCTTCTCGTCCCGCTACTTCGCCGATGCCGCGCCGCGGCCGGACAGCGAGATCGTGCGGCGCTGGCGCGATGCCGGTCTCGTGCTGCTCGGCAAGACGAACACGCCGGAGTTCGCGGGTGAGTTCGTGACCGAGCCGGCCTTCCGCGGCGCGACCCTCAACCCGTGGAATCCCGCCGTGACGGTGGGCGGCTCCAGCGGCGGCGCGGCGGCGGCCGTGGCCAGCGGCATGGTGCCCGCGGCGCACGGCACGGATGTCGGCGGATCCATCCGTGTTCCGGCGGCCTGCTGCGGCCTCTTCGGCCTGAAGCCGACGCGCGGCCTCAATCCGATCGGACCGCATTATCCCGAGCTCGGCGCCGGGCTCGACTGCGAGCATGTGCTGACCCGCACCGTGCGCGACAGCGCCGCCTTCCTGGACGCCACGGCGGGGCCCGAGCCGGGCGGCCGGTATCATGTGCGCCGGTCGGTGCCGTCCTATCTCGACGCGCTGCAGACGCCGGTCGAAGGGCTGCGGATCGCCTGCGTCGCGGCGCCGCCGGGCGGGGCGAGGGTCGATCCGGAGATCGCGGCGGCGCTCGGCTCCGCCGCGGCCCTGCTCGAGCGGCTCGGCCACGAGATCGTAGCCTCGGCGTTTCCGCCGGACCTCCCCGCGCTGGACGAGACGGTGCCGCTCTGGATGATGGACGTGGCGCTGGAGATCCGGCGGCGTGCCGCGGCGATCGGCCGTGGCCCGGAACGGGACGAGCTGGAGCCGCTGATCTGGGCCGTGCTGGAGCGCTGCGAGGGGCTCGACGCCCTCGATTACCTGGAGGCGCGGCAGCGCGCGCATGAGACATCCGTCACCATGGCGCGGCATTTCCGGTCCTTTGACCTGATCCTGACGCCGTCGCTCGCGACCCTGCCTCCGGCCGTCGGACAGATCGACGCCCGCGCGGAGGATTTCGACTACGACCGGTGGAGCCGGGACAGCTACGGCTTCGCACCGTTCTCGGAGATCTTCAACGTGACGGGGCAGCCCGCGGCGAGCCTGCCGCTCAGCGTGTCGAAGGCCGGTCTGCCGATCGGGATTCAGCTGGTCGCGCGTCCGGGCGAGGACCATGTCCTCCTCGCCCTCAGCGCGCGGCTCGAGGCGGAATGCGGATGGACGGAGCGGCATCCGCCCATCTGGGCCGGCCATGGATAGATCCGCACGTTCCACGCCGAACCCGGCCGGGGGCGGTGGCCGTCTGTGGGCGGCGACCTGAACGGAGCCTCGGCATGCGGCTGATCAGCGACCTCGCCTGGAATACCGCCTTGGGCGAGGCTGCGCAGAACATCGGCCATCGCGATTTCCAGAAGACGCTGCTCGGCCTGTTCGGCCGGCTCATTCCCCACGACATGACCTTCATCGCCCGCTACTCGCGCTTTGCGCCGGCGGAGCTCCTGCATCACGACCGCGTGCCCAGCCACATCGTCGGGCTGTTCCGGGAGAGATACCAGCGGCTGGATCCGTTCCACGCCTGGTGGCGCGAGCACGGCGAGCCGGGAATCGTCACCCAGCGGATGACCTCTGTCGGCGCACGGCGCAACGATCGGTACCGGGTGTTTCTGCGCCAGGCGCATATCGCGGACGAGATCGGCATATTCCTTCCGGCGATTGGCGGCGCGACTTTGGCCCTGTTCCTGGAGCGGTCCGGCGGCGTCTTCACCGCGGCCGAGATTGCCCGCGCCAGGAATGTCTTCCCGGCATTCGCCGGGCTGTATCGCGCCCATCTGGCGCGGCTGTTCGTCGCGATGAGCGGCAGCCCGGCGGTCCGGCCGGGCAAGATCCTGCCGCGTCCCATGATGCTCGTGGACCGCAATGGCCGTCGCGTATTCGCCACCCGGGCGTGGCGCGATGCCGAGGCGGCCGGAAAGGAGCTGGCGGCGGCAGCGGAGCGGCTGCGCAGCGCCGGCGCGTCGCAGGTGCCGTTGCCGGACGGCCGGGTTCTCGTCTGCGAGGCGGTGGACGGCGACTTTCCCGTGGCACCCGGCGGGCGGGTCTATGTGATCGAGAAGCAGGCCGCGGCGCCGTCGCCCCTGACGGATCCCTCCGGCGCGGCAGGGCTCCAAGACGGGCTCACCCGGCGGGAGCAGCAGATCGTCGGCCTGATCCTGCAAGGTTATCCGACCGATGGCATCGCGCGGAAGCTCGGCATCGGCCGCGGCACGGTCAAGAACCACCGCCGCCGCCTCTACCTGAAGCTCGACATCACGTCGGAGCGCGAGCTCTTCGTCCGCTACGCCGACGCCCTCTCGACGGCCGCACAAGGCGGACTCGCCGAACGGGGCTAGCGCGCACAGGGTCAGCCCGGCACGATCCGATCGTTCAGCTTCTGCTCTATGATCTGGACCGTGCGGTCGATCTCGGCATTGGGCATGCCGAGCTGATGGGAAATCAGCTTCACCAGCAGGTCGACCCGCTCGATGAACGGCGCTCCGGCGGCGAGCGCCCGGGCCGCCGACGAGGGTTTGAGAAGGCTTTCCGCCGCCTTGGCGTACTTCTCGAACGGTACCTGGTCCTTCGGGTCGGCCCCCAGACGCCGGGCGACGGCATCCACATGGTCATAGATCGACCGCGAGAGCTTCAGATCCTCGTGCACCGCATCGCGGATCGACCGCGGGTCGTGCGGCGTGATGCAGCGGTAGTTTCCGGTCAGCAGCATCGACCACTTGGCCAGGGGGACGAACAGAGAGTCGAACGCCTTGAGCTTCACCGGAACGTCCTGACCGTCCAGCGTCACCGCGCCGATATCCGCTTCCAGCTCGCGGAGCAGCGCGTTATGCGCTTCGTCTGCGAATGTCGCGGCCTTGAAGTTCGTCGGCAGGCCGACATGCAGGACATTGGCCGCCTCCTCCGGCGGGCGGAATGCCTGCGGATCGGGCGAGCAGAGCGACATCAGTCCCGGCTCGAACCGCTCCCACACCTGGGCGTTGGTATAGGCCTCCTCCAGCTCCATTCCCGCCAGCGCCGGGATCCGTTTGAGATAGGGCAAGGGCGGCATGTTCATGATCGAAAGACAGGGCAGCCTCGCCTCCGCGATCTTGATCAGCAGCACCCGGATCGTATGGTTGGCGTATTGCGGCTCCTGCATGGCGAGACAAACGAGGTCATAGCGGGAAAGGTCGACGTCCTCGGGCGTGGTCGCGTCCAGGGTCCCGGGCAGATCGCGCGAGAAGATCGACCGGTGCGCGGGCTCGTCACGCAGCTTGATGCGAACTTCGGTGCCGTCGCGATTGATGAGCTCGGCAGTCTTCTTCCGGCAGACCAGGGTCACGTCGTGGCCGGCCATCAGCAGCTTCGTCCCCAGCAACGAGCCATACGAGGCCCCGAGGATCAGAATGTCGCGCGCCATGCTTCGTCTCCCAGAGATTCCCTAGACGGATTTTCTAATGCTCCACGCCAAGCTGGAACGCGCCGTCGGTCCGGCGGAAGGCACGTCGGTCCGCGCCGGGCTGACGACCCTCTCCTAGACCGCCGCGCGGCGCGGCTTCGCGGCGCTTCCGCGCTCCGCCTGCGCGCGGATCGCCTGGTCGCGGATATAGTCGGTGAGGGACCAGAGCGCCTTCTGTGCCGCTTCCAGGTCCCGCCGCTCCACCGCCTCGCCTATGGCCGCGTGGGCGTCGACGATCGTCCTGCGGTCGCGGACCCGGTTGATGATCTTGTTCAGCACAGGCTGCAGCGCTTCGATGACGCCGGCCATCTGGAACGACAGCATCGCATTCCCCGCCGCATCCACCAGCGTGCGATGGAAGCGCACGTCGGAATCGCAGAACTCCTCGTCGGACAGGTCCTTGCGCCGCTGGCACTCGATCTCCTGGCGCAGCCCTTCGATGTGCTCGCTGGTCCGGCGTTCGACGGCGAAGGGAAGACAGGCCGTCTCCATCACCCGGCGCGCCTCGACCACCTCGGACAGGTTGATCGCGCCCATGCTGACCACGAGCGTGGCGGTCGTGATCAGGAGATCGCGCGCCTGGCTCTGGTCGATCTTGTTGACGAAGCTGCCGCCGGTCGGCCCGCGCTTGGAGTGGATGAGGTTCTGTGCCGCGAGTCTCTTCAGCGCCTCCCGCACCGTGGGGCGGGAGACCCCGAACTTCTCCGCCAGCTCGTTCTCCGTCGGCAGCCGCTCGCCGACCAGGAGCTTGCCGCTGACGATCGCCCCCCGGATCGAGTCGGCGATCTGCTTGGCGAGTCCCTCCTGGTTCAGCGTCCCGTAATCGATCATTCCGTGCCTCGTCCTGTGTCCATACGACAGTAGTGGGAGGTTCGGCGCATTTGTCAATTTGCCTGACCAATATTTGCTTGACATATTTACAAATCGCGCCGAACGTTCGCGACACACAGGACGATGCCTTGCCGATCCCGGCGCAGCGGATATGAGGCCCATGTTCAAAGCTCTCCTGCTCACGAAGCCCGAAGACGGCGCGCCCCAGGCGGCGGAGACCACGGTTTCCGAGGACGATCTGCCGGACGGCGACGTCACCGTCGCGGTCAGCCACTCGACCCTGAACTACAAGGACGGGCTGGCGCTCACCGGGAAGGCGCCGGTGGTGCGCAGCTATCCGATGGTCCCGGGCATCGATTTCGCCGGCGCGGTGATCGAGAGCGGTCATCCGGATTTCTCGCCCGGCGACCAGGTGATCCTGAACGGCTGGGGTCTCGGCGAGACCCGCTGGGGCGGCTATGCGCAGAAGGCGCGGGTCAAGGGCGACTGGCTGGTCCCGCTTCCCGCCGCCTTCTCGCCCGAGCAGGCCATGGCGATCGGCACCGCCGGATACACGGCCATGCTGTGCGTTCTGCGGCTGGAGGATGCCGGCGTTGCGCCCGGTTCGGGGCCGGTGCTGGTGACCGGCGCCTCCGGCGGCGTCGGCAGCGTCGCCGTCGCCGTCCTGGCGCGGCTCGGGCACGAGGTCGTGGCGCTCACCGGACGCCCGGAGGAATCCGATTACCTGAAGGGCCTCGGCGCGTCCGAGATCATGAATCGCGCCGAGTATCTCGGCGACCCGAAGCCGCTGGCGCGGGAGCGCTGGGCCGGGGTCGTCGACACGGTCGGCGCGAAGGTGCTCGCCAACGCGCTCGCCGCCTGCCGGTACGGCGCCACGGTGGCGGCCTGCGGGCTGGCCGGCGGCATGGCGCTGTCAACTTCCGTCGCGCCGTTCATCCTGCGCAACGTCACGCTCGCCGGCGTCGACAGCGTCTATGCGCCCCGGGCCCTGCGCCGGCGCGCCTGGGACCGGCTGGCGCGCGATCTCGATCCCGCGGCCTTGCAGTCGATGACGGAGGTGATCGGTCTCGGCGACGTGATGTCGGCCGCCGGGCGGATCGTCGAGGGCAAGGTGCGCGGCCGGCTGGTCGTCCGGATCGACGGCTGACGAAAGACCACGGCTCCGATCGGGGGAGGCGGCCGGTGTCCGCTTTGGGAGAAGTGATGCGCGATTCGTCTGAGGCAATGGGCGGGTCTTCGCAGAGGGACCGGATGGACGCCCTCATGCGGCCCCGCTCCGTGGCGCTCGTCGGCGCCTCGGAGAGGCCGGACAGCCTCGGCCACTCCATGGTGCGGATGGTCCGCGCCGGCGGCTATGACGGCGCCGTCCACGCCATCAACCCACGCTACAGCGAGATCGACGGAATTCCGTGCTACGCGGAGCTGTCGGACCTGCCGGAGACGGTGGAGCACGTCGTCCTCGGCGTCGGCAACGAGCGGCTGGACGCGGCGCTCGACGCCGCGATCGCTCATGGCGCCAGGGCGGCCACGATCTTCGCCTCCTGCGCCCAGCCCCATGACGGCGGCGCGCTCAAGGCACGGTTGACTGCCAAGCTGCGGAACGCCGGCATGGCGCTCTGTGGCGGCAACTGCATGGGGTTCTACAACAACCAGATCGGGCTCAGGATCGCCGGCTATCCCGCGCTGCAGGCGATGGAGCCCGGACCCATCGGCTGGCTCGCCCAGTCGGGCTCGGTCTTCGGCGCGCTCGCGCATAACGACCCGCGGCTGAAGTTCGGCTTCGCGATCTCCTCCGGCGCGGAGATGGTGACCACGGCGGCCGACTACCTGGCCTGGATGGTGGATCAGGACGGCATCCGGGTCGTCGGCATGTTCCTGGAAGCGGTACGCGATCCGGTGGGCTTCGCCCGCGCGCTCGAACGCGCGGCGGAGAAGAACGTGGCGGTGGCGATCCTCAAGGTCGGGCGCACCGCGGCGAGCGCGCAGATGGCGCTCAGCCACACCGGAGCGATCGCCGGCAGCGACGCCGCCTATCAGGCGCTGTTCCGCCGCTACGGCGTCATCCAGGTGGACGACCTGGACGAGCTGGCGGCGACCCTTCTCCTGTTCCAGCAGCCGCGCAAGCCGGCCGCCGGCGGGCTCGTCGCCATCCATGACTCGGGCGGCGAGCGGGAGCTCGCCGTCGACATCGCCGAGCGGCTCGGCATCGAATATCCGGCCCTGGCCGAGCACACGCGCGAGCGGATCGCACGCCATATCGATCCGGAGCTGGTGCCGATGAACCCGCTCGACGCCTGGGGCAGCGCGCAGTCCTTCGAGACCGTCTTCGCCGAGAGCTTCGCCGCTCTCCTCGACGATCCCAACGCCGCCCTCGGCGTCATGTTCTGCGACATCCGCGACAACTACTTCGTCTCGACCGGCTACGCCGCGGCGGCGCTCGCGGCGTCGAAGCGGACGGACAAGCCCGTGGCCGTCGCCACCAACTACGGCATGGTGCGCCATGACGGGCTGGCGCAACGCCTGACCTCGGCGGGCGTGCCGGTGATCGACGGCACGTCCGAGGCGTTGAAGGCCGTGCGTCATTTCCTCGGGTTTCGGGACCGGCGCCCGCTCAGGACCCCGGCCCGTCCCGCCGGCCTGCCGGAAGATGCCGGCGCGCCATGGAAGGCGGCGCTCGCGGCCGGCAAGCCGCTGTCGGAGGACGAGGCGCTCGGCCTGATGGCTGCCTACGGCATCCCGACGCCCGCGCGGCGCACGGTCGGATCGGCGGCGGAGCTGGAGCAGGCGGCGCGCGCGCTGAAATTCCCTGTGGCGCTCAAGACGGCGACGCCCGGCATCCTCCACAAGTCCGATGTTGGCGGCGTGCGGCTCGGCCTCACCGATCCGGAGAGCCTGCGCGACGCCTATGCCGAGATGGCGCAGCGGCTGGGCCCGCAGGCTCTGGTCGCGGAGATGGCGCCCGCCGGAACCGAGCTCGCGCTCGGGGCCGTGATCGACCCGCAATGGGGTCCCATCGTGATGCTCGCGACGGGCGGCGTGCTGATCGAGCTGCTCGCCGACCGCGCCGTGGCGCTCGCGCCGCTCGCGGCGGAGGAGGCGCGCGCCATGATCCGGTCGCTGCAGATCCGGAAGCTGCTCGACGGCTATCGCGGCCGGCCCGCTGCCGATCTCGGCGCGCTCGCGGAGGCGATCGTCCGGCTGGGTTGGCTCGCGAAGGATCTGGCGAGCGTTCTGTCCGAGATCGACGTGAACCCGCTGATCGTCGGTCCGCAAGGCGCCTGTGCGGTGGACGCCCTCGTCGTCCCGGCCGGCACTAAGACGGGAGGGTGAACGGGCCATGGACCTGCGACTGAGCGACGACCAAAAGGCACTCCAGGGGCGCGCCAGGGCCTTTCTCGAGGACGTGCTTCTGCCGATGGAGCCCGTGGTCGAGGCGGCCGGGAAGCTCCCGGTCGAGGACCGGCCGCGGCTGCGCCAGGCGGTGCGCGATGCCGGACTCGCCGGCATCAACCACAGCGTGGCGGATGGCGGGCAGGGGCTCTCGGTCTTCGACCAGTGCCTGGTGAACGAGCAGCTCGGCCGCGCGAGCTGCGGGCTCTGGGCGGTCATGTGGCAGCCGCCGATCTGCCTGCGCCACGGCGCGCCGGAGCAGAAGGAGAGATATCTCCGCCCGAGCTGCCATGGCGAGCGGCGCGGCTGTTTCGCCATCACCGAGCCCGGCGCCGGGTCGGATCCCGGCGCGGTCGAGGCGCGGGCCGAGCGCGTCGGCGACCGCTTCCGCATCCATGGCGAGAAGTGGTTCGTGACCTCGTGGGAGGCCTGCGACTACGTCATCGTCCACGTCAATCTCGACGGCGATCCGAAGCTGCCGACCCTGTTCCTGGTGGACAAGGGTGCGCCCGGGCTGCGGCACGTGCGCTCGCCGAAGTTCATGCATACATTCATCTTCGATCATGCCGAGCTGGTCTTCGACGGCGTCGAGGTCGGCCCCGAGGCGATGCTCGGCGAGCCGGGAGAGGGCTTCGACCTGACCAAGGACTGGTTCGTCGAGGCGCGGCTGCAGATCGCGGCGCATTGCATCGGCGCGGCGACCCGGGCGGCGGAAATCGCCGACGCCTACGCCACCGAGCGGCGCCAGTTCGGCCGCGCCATTCGCGATTTCCAGGCGATCGAGTTCATGATCGCGGACATGGCGGTTGCCATCATGGCGGCGAAGAGCATGACCTACCGCATCGCCTGGGAGATCGACCATCTGGACGATCGGAAGCTGGTCCATGCCCGGGCGAGCGCGGCCAAGCTGTTCTGCTCCGAGGCGGCCGGGCGCGTGATCGACAGCGCGCTGCAGATCCTGGGCGGCCGGGGCTATATGCGCGAGAACCCGGTGGAGCGGCTCTATCGCGACATCCGCGTGGACCGCATCTGGGAGGGCACCTCCGAGATCCAGCGGGCGATCGTCGGCGGGCAGATCCGCAAGCGCGGTCTCGGCCTCTACACCGACTGGTGACGCGGATGGCGGCGGCGACGGCACTGGATACGGGCATCGGGAGAGGCCCCGGATTGTTGGTCCGGCACAGGCTGGGGACGTTCCTGCTCCTGCTGCCGATGCTGATCTTCCTGGGCTCCTGGTTCGTCCTGCCGATCGGCCAGCTCCTCCTGCTCAGCTTCGATATGCCGGCGGGGCCGTTCGCCGCCTATGCGGAGCTACTGGGAAGCCCGGTCTTCCGCCAGGTCTTCGTCAACACCTTCATTCTCGCCCTGGTCGTGACCTTCTTCTGCGTCGTCATGGCCTGCCCGACCGCCTATCTGCTGAGCCGGATCCGCGGGTTCTGGTTCACGGTCGCGCTCTACTGCGTGCTGGTACCGTTCTGGATCAGCATTCTGGTGCGCACCTTCAGCTGGATGCTGCTCCTGGAGCGCAACGGCCCGGTGAATGCCTGGCTGATGTCGGCCGGTATCACCGATGCGCCGCTGCCGCTGCTGTTCAACGATTTTTCCGTCTATGTGGGCATGGTGCACGTCCTGCTGCCCTATGCCGTCCTGCCGATCTATTCGGCGATGATCAAGGTCGACACCCGCCTGCTCCAGGCCAGCGAAGGGCTGGGGGCATCCGGCCCGACGACCTTCACCCGGGTCTATCTGCCCCTGATCTTCCCGGGCATCCTCGCCGGGGCGGCCTTCGTCTTCCTGCTCGCGCTCGGCTTCTACATCACGCCGGCGCTGCTGGGCGGGCTGCAGAACCTGACGGCGGCCATGCTGATCGACAACTTCGTCAACGAGCGCCTGGTCTGGCCGCTCGCCGCCGCGGCCTCGTTCATCCTGCTGTTCATCGTGCTCGCGATCCTCGCGGTCATGGCGCGTTTCCTGGCGCTCGGCTCCGTGCTGGTGATGCGATGAGGGCGGGCGCGTCTCCGACGACCACTGCAGCGCAGGTTGCCGGCGGCATCGTCCTCGCCTTTCTCGTGCTGCCGATCTTCGCGGTGGTGCCGGCCTCCATCAACGAGGCTTCGTTCATCAAGATCCCGCCGGAGAGCTATTCCACCAGGTGGTACGAGGCCTTCTTCGCGGACGCCGGCTGGATCCGGTCGGTCGTGAACAGCGCGAACGTGGCGCTGCTGGCGACGCTGTTCTCGGTCGTGGTCGGGACGATGACCGCCCTGGCGCTGGACCGTCTGTCCGCGCGGTGGCGCGTGCTGGTGACCGGCCTCGTCATTTCGCCGCTGATCGTGCCCGTCATCATGATCAGCATCGCGCTCTACTACGTGAGCCGTAGGGTCGGCCTCTACGGCACCGTGCCGGGTCTCGCGCTCGGGCACGCGCTGCTCTGTCTGCCCTTCGTGGTGATCAACATCGGCGTGTCGCT
>JRYH01000369.1_pt1 | contig 12738 bp, 9 predicted proteins | sample 235351 | NCBI WGS metagenome assembly JRYH01 (sample SAMN03074221, study PRJNA261480) | activated sludge metagenome | biome: Wastewater Treatment Plant; feature: Wastewater; material: Activated sludge; isolation source: activated biomass of a wastewater treatment plant treating wastewater... ... | reverse complement strand
GGATTGCCCAAGTAAGTCGAGCAAAATTTATGCAACGATTGGGTTAACGCCGTCCGGTGTTGCGCTCGCGGTATTCGTCCTGTTCGCCGCCGGCATTCTGATCTGGTTATTGCGCCCGGTATTGCTGCCGTTCGCGGCGGCAGCCGTGCTTGCTTATCTCGGCGACCCGCTCATTGATCGCCTGATGGCGTGGCGTCTAACCCGGTGGCTCGGGCGCGGTGGGGCGGTGGCGTTCGGTTTTGTTCTGTTCGCTGTGATTGTCGCGGCATTGCTGGTCGTGGTGGTGCCGCTCATCGAAAACGAGATTGCGGCTTTGATCAACCGCATTCCCGATTACCTCGCGTGGTTGACAACGGTCGCATTGCCGTGGATCGAACGCGAGAGCGGAATTGAATTGAGCCTTCCCGATCTGAAGTCTCTGCCGCTCATTCTCCAACAATACTGGCGCGAAGCGGGCGGCCTGGCAGCGCTATTTTTGTCTTCACTGTCGCGCGGCAGCGTGGCACTCGCCTTGTGGGTCGCCAATCTGTTATTGATCCCGGTCGTGACTTTTTACCTGCTGCGCGATTTCGACCACATCATGGCCCATATCGAGCGCCTGTTGCCGCGCAGCATGGCGCCGGGCGCTAAACGCCTCGGCGGTGAAATCGACGAAGTCCTGGCCGCCTTTATCCGCGGCCAGTTACTGGTGATGCTGGCCCTCGGCGCGATTTACAGCTTTGGTTTGTGGCTGGTCGGAATCGACTTCGCATTGTTGATCGGCGCCACCGCCGGGCTGCTCAGCATCGTCCCCTACCTCGGCGCCATCGTCGGTTTTGCGCTGGCCGTGACCGCGGCGTTAATCCAGTACCAGGATATCCTGCACCCGCTGCTGGCCGTCGGCGTGTTCGTCGTCGGGCAAGCCCTTGAAGGCATGGTGCTGACGCCGTGGCTGGTCGGCGACCGGATCGGCCTGCACCCGGTTGCGGTGATCTTCGCGGTGCTCGCCGGCGGCCAGTTGTTCGGCTTTTTCGGGATTCTGCTGGCCTTACCGGTGGCCGCCGCGGTGATGGTGCTGATCCGTGAATTTTTGCGCCGTTACCAAGCCAGCGAATGGTACGGCGGTGTGAAAAATGTAGCAAGCCGCACGCCGCGACGGCGCAAGCCCCGGGAGCGACAGCGCAGCGCTGCGCGGCCGGTCGCCGAAAACTGATGGGCGATCAACGCATCCTGGATCTCGACGGTCCACCACCGGCAACGTTTGCTCATTTTTATCCCGGCGTCAACCTGCCGGTGGTCGAAGCCCTGCGTGCTGCGCTCGCCGAGCGCCGCGCGCAGATCTATCTCACAGGCGAAGCCGGCAGCGGTCGCAGCCACCTGTTGCGCGCCGCCGCCGCCGCCCGCCGCGCCGCTGGTGGCACAGCACTCTATGCCGAGTTGGGCGCGGTCGATCCGCAATGGATTGAACATTGCGAATCCATGTCGCTCGTCGCACTCGACGATATCGATGCCTGGGCCGGCGATGCCGCCGGCGAAGAAGCGCTGTTCCACGCCCTGAACCGGATACAGGCGAGCGGTGCGACCGTGCTTGCCAGCGCCCACCGCCGGCCGCCTGACTGCGGCTTCACATTACCCGACTTGATCTCGCGCCTCACTTCGTTCAGCCATCACCGCCTACGCCGGTTAGCCGATGACGACCTGCTCGCCGCGCTCCGCCTGCAAGCCGCCGCGCGCAGCATACCGATCGACGACAAAGTCCTGCGTTGGCTCCTCGACCACCATCAGCGCCACCTCCCGACCCAGCTCGCCGCCCTCGTCCGCCTGCAAACCACCGCCTACGCCGAAAAACGCCGCATCACCACCGCCCTCGCCCGCGAAGTATTCGCTGAACCCACAACGCGTTCAACGATTCAATGAGCACAAACAGTCGGCGGCGACTGTCTTGGATCGGCGGATCATGACTGGATGTCTTTTTGGCGCCCCAATGGGGATGGTGGCGCCGGATTTGCAGCAGCGCTTGGACAATGGCCTCGGGTGTAGAATTGGGCAAGTTGCGTGGGCGTCGGGAGCAGTCCTCCAAGCCCACCGGGCCGTGGGGCAGGTCGTGATCGATCCATTTGTAGGCGGCTTTGCGCGAGATGCGATAGAGGTCGCAGTATTCGGTGACGGATAAGGTTCCTCTCAGGTAGGCGGCGATGAACTGTACTTTACAATCGGGTTAACTATTGGCCAAGCACAAAAACAACACGGGCAAGTCGGACGCGACCTCCGCCAACCTCGGCTACGAAGACCGGCTCTGGAAGATGGCCGACGCCCTGCGCGGCAGCATGGACGCGGCCGAGTACAAGCACGTCGTCCTCGGCCTGATCTTCCTCAAGTACATCTCGGACGCATTCGAGGAGCGTCACGAGTACCTCAGCCGCGCCGTCGATGATCCCGGCGACGAGTACTACCTGCCGCCCAAGACACGCGACCGTTCCGCGGCAGTGAAGTCCGACATATCGATCTACGGCCAGGAGTCGAACTACACCACCTGGCGGCTGGCCAAGATGAACCTCGCCATCCGCGGCATCGAAGGTCAGATCGCCCACGGCGACACCTTCCACAAAGACTGCCACCCCGACATCAAGGCCGACTTCATCCTCGCCAACCCGCCCTTCAACATCTCCGACTGGGGCGGCGAGCGCCTGGGCGGCGACAAGCGCTGGCAGTACGGCGTGCCACCCGCCCGCAACGCCAACTTCGCCTGGGTGCAGCACATCGTCCACCACCTGGCGCCCGCGGGCGTGGCCGGCTTCGTGCTCGCCAACGGCTCGATGTCGTCGAACCAGTCCGGCGAGGGCGAGATCCGCAAGGCCCTGATCGAGGCCGACCTGGTGGATTGCATGGTGGCGTTGAAGAACGTGCGGACGGAACACGTATGAGATTCGTTCGCAACACCGGAACCGACCGGGTCATTGATCTAATCCGCCCAGGAATCGGGCGCGGTCATCGACTCGACGTGCTCACGCCCGCGTTTTCGCTCTTCGCGTTCGCGGAGATCAACCGCGAGGCGCGGGAGTTGGACGGTTGCCGCCTCGTGTTGCCGCCGGACGGTGTCGACCTCGCCGTGCTCGGATCGGCCGCTGATCGCGCGGCCCGGAACCGCTTGCAGACCCGCTGGCTGGCGAAGCGCCTCTTCGAGTGGATCGAGGACAAGGTGGATGTCCGCCGCGCATTGGGTCCGATCCCGCAAAGCGCGTTCGTCATCCGCAATTCAGACGGGAACCCCGCGCAGGCCCTGCTCGGTTCGCTGGCGTTCAGCACGGAAGGGCTCGGTCTCGCACCGGGCAACCCGATGAACCTGATTCAGGCATCCGAAACACCGGAGGAAGCCGCACTTCTAAGCCAGTGGTTCGACGCGCAGTGGTCCGCGCTCGCGGCGGACCCGGCCTCTAAGCAGAAGGTGATCGACAGCCTCAAGGAATTGGCCGGGAACCGCGACCCGCTTCTCGTCTATGCGCTCTTCCTGCATCACGTCTTCCATGACCGGGGCGACGAGCTGGACGAGGAGCGCGTGGTCAAAACCGCGACGGGCATCCGAAACACGGTGGTCTGGAAGAAGCTCTTCAAGTTCCAGCGCGACGGCGTGGTCGGGGCCATCGACAAACTCAACCGCTTCGGCGGCTGCATCATCGCGGACAGCGTCGGGCTTGGAAAGACCTTCGAGGCCCTGGCGATCATCAAGTACCACGAACTGCGCAACGACCGCGTCCTCGTCCTCTGCCCCAAGCGCCTGCGTGACAACTGGACGCTCTACAAGGCGAATGATCGGCGCAACTTCCTGGCCCCGGATCGCTTCAACTACGACATACTCAACCACACGGACCTGTCGCGCAACGGCGGACTATCCGGCGACATCGACCTCGCCCACGTCAATTGGGGCAACTACGACCTGGTCGTCATCGACGAGTCCCACAACTTCCGCAACAAGCGAACGCCGCGCCAGGGAGGCGAAACCCGGTACGATCGCCTCATGCGCAAGATCATCAAGGAGGGCGTGAAGACCCGCGTCCTCATGCTGTCCGCGACGCCGGTCAACAACCGCATGGCGGACCTGCGCAACCAGATCGCTTTCGCCACCGAAGGGGACGACACGGCCCTGATTGACCACGGCATCGGCAGCATCGACAGCACGACGCGCCTTGCACAGAAACAGTTCAACCGCTGGCTCGACCTCATCGACAGCGAGCGCACGCCCTCGAGGTTGATCGAAATGTTGGGCTTCGACTACTTCACGCTCCTGGACCTCTTGACCATCGCGCGGTCGCGCAAGCACATCGAGAAATACTACGGGATCGCCGAAACCGGACGTTTCCCGGACCGATTGAAGCCGATCAACATCAAGGCCGACGTGGACCGCGCGGGCGAGTTTCCGCCCATTGCCGACATCAACCTCGAAATTCGCAAGCTGAACCTGTCGGCCTACGCGCCCCTGCGGTACGTGCTCCCGTACAAGCAGGAAGCCTACGACAAGAAATACAGCACAGAGGTCAAGGGCGGAACCGGCTTCTTCCGGCAGGTGGACCGCGAAGAAAGCCTGATCCACCTCTTGCGCGTCAACGTGCTCAAACGCATGGAAAGCGCCGTGCCGTCCTTCGCCCTGACCGTCGAACGGCAACTCCGCGACGTGGAGGCGACGCTGGAGCGAATCGAAGACCACGCCGAGGACATGGAGGAGATCGACATCGAGGACGTGGACATCGACGACCCGGCCTTCGAGAGCCTGCTCGTCGGTCGCAAGGTGAAGGTCCTCCTCAAGGACGTGGACCTCATCCGTTGGAAGCAGGACCTGGTCGAAGACCGCAACCGCTTGGCGAACCTCCTCGCCGCCGCCCGGCAGGTTGAGGCCAAGCGAGACGCAAAGCTAGCGGCGTTGCGGGAGATGATCGAGACCAAGGTCGGAACCCCTCTCAACCCCGGCAACAAGAAGGTAATCGTCTTTACCGCCTTCGCGGACACAGCCCGCTACCTCTACGACCAGCTCGCCCCGTGGGCCAGGAAGACGCTCGGCATCGACTCGGCGCTCGTGACCGGCACGGGCCGGAACCAGACGACGCGGGAAGACCTCCGCAAGGACCTCGCCTCGATCCTTTCCGCCTTTTCGCCGCTGTCCAAGGAGCGGCCCGAGGAGTATTTCAGCGAAGGCGAGATCGACCTGCTCATCGGAACGGATTGCATTTCCGAAGGCCAGAACCTCCAGGACTGCGACTGGCTCATCAACTACGACATCCACTGGAACCCGGTGCGGATTATCCAGCGGTTCGGCCGCATCGACCGTATCGGTTCTCCCAACGAGCGCATCCAGCTTGTGAACTTCTGGCCCAACATGGAGCTGGAAGAGTACATCAACCTGGAACAGCGCGTGAGCGGCCGAATGGTGCTGCTCGACATCTCGGCTACCGGCGAAGAGAACTTGATCGAGCAGCAGTCCGGCAACCAGATGAACGACCTGGAGTACCGCCGCAAGCAGCTCCTCAAGCTCCAGGACGCGGTCATCGACCTGGAGGACCTTTCGACCGGCGTCTCCATCGCCGACCTGACGCTCACCGACTTCCGCATCGACCTCGCGGAATACGCCAAGAAGCATCCCGGCCTCTTGGAGCAGCTCCCGCCCGGAACCTGTGCGGTCACGACGACGACCGAGGCCGAGATTCCGGCAGGGATCGTCTTTTGTCTGAGGGCCGAGGGCGACGCCGCCAAGCGGACGTCCGAAGCGGGCTATCCGCTCGCCCCGCACTACCTCGTCCACGTCGGCGAGGACGGAGCCGTGCTTCTGCCCTACACCCAGGCCAAGCAGGTGCTCGACCGTGTGAAGCGCCTCTGTCTCGGACGCGACATGCCCGACGCCGGGGCCTGCGCGCGCTTCGACAAGACCACGAAACAGGGCGAGGACATGCGCAAGGCCCAGGAGCTTCTATCCGCCGCCGTCGCGTCGGTCGTAGGCAAGAACGAGGAGCGCGCCATGGCGAGCCTGTTCAAACCCGGCGGCACGCATGCGCTCAAGGGCGAATTCGCCGGGACCAACGACTTCGAGGTGCTGGCCTACCTCGTGATCCTGCCGGAGGCTGCCGAATGAACGCCGCCGACCTCATTGTAGCCCTGGACCTTCCCGCAAGCGCACAAGTGGAGCGGCGCGTCCCGAAGAAGCTCCTGCTCGAAAACGGCGCGCCCACGGCCGCCGACAAGCGGCACATCAACGACGGCATCGAGGAACTGTTCTGGGTGGCGGCACTCAAGCCCACGACCATCGGCGTTCCGGCCTACCGCGACCCAGAGCGGGAATACCTGGAAATCGCCGTGCTTCGATTCACCCTCCGCGCCGGGGCCAAGGCGGCCCGACTCGTGGAGCTGGTCCACCGCGCCGTACCCTATCCGCTCCTGCTCTTGACGGAGCACGCAGGGCAGGTGGTTTTCTCTGCGGCGCACAAGCGCTGGGCGCAGAACGAGGCGGGAAGGACGGTACTCGACGGCGATGTGGTTGCCGCCGACTGGGAGATGGGGAGCGAGACCCCGCAGCTTGAAGAGTTCCGAAAGGTGCTGGCGCTGGAACGGCAACCGCACGGAAGCCTGCGCGCCCTCTACCAGGGATGGGTGGACACGCTGGTCGCCTTCAAGGCCGCCCGGCTGACGGGGAAATTCACGCCGGCGGCCGACCAGGAACAGGCCACGGCCCGCCAGGAGGCGCTCAAGGAGTGCGCACGGCTGGAAACGGAGATGGCACGCCTGCGCACGGCGGCGGGGAAAGAGAAGCAGATGGCGCGGAAGGTGGAACTCAACATGGAACTGAAACGTATCGAGGCCGCCCACGCTTCGGCGAAGACACGGCTTTGAGGTCACGCGGAGTCACAGAGACGCGGAGAAGATTCAGAATGCAGGACATTGATGATATTACAGGGCAAGTGGTGGATGCAGCCTACAAGCTGCAGACCGGGCTTGGGCCGGGACTGCTGGAGTCCGTCTATGAGGCTGTTTTGGCGCGGGATCTGGCACGACGCGGCCTGAACGTCGAGCGGCAGAAGCTGGTGACTTTCGAATATGACGGTATGCGTTTCGAGGACGGGTTATGGTTAGACCTGCTGGTGGAAAACCGCGTGGTTCTGGAACTCAAGTCCGTGGAGAAGACGGCCGCCGTCCATCCAAAGCAACTTCTGACCTATCTTCGTCTGATGAATCTTCCGGTGGGCTTGCTGATCAACTTCGGCGCCGCCACGCTCAAGGACGGCATCCAGCGCGTGGTCAACAACTACCAACCCTCCGCGTCTCCGCGCCTCCGCGTGAACCAACGAGATGGAGGAAAAGCATGAAGAAGCTGACGGCCAACGATCCTGAAACCAAGTCGCCCGACCTCGTGGCGGAAAACGTCGCCAAGCTCAAGGCGCTCTTCCCCGAACTCGTCACCGAGGGACCGGAGGGAGCGGCGGTGAATGTGGACGTGCTCAAGGCGCTGGTGGGCGATAAGACCGTCACCGACGCCGAGGAAAAGTACGGCCTCAACTGGCACGGCAAACGCGCCGCCCGACGCCTCGCGCTAACGCCCTCAACCGGAACGCTGCGACCGTGCCCGGAAGACAGTGTGGACTGGGACACCACGCAGAACCTGATGATCGAGGGAGACAACCTCGAAGTCCTGAAACTCCTCCAGAAGAGCTACGCCGGGAAGGTTAAGCTCATCTACATCGACCCGCCGTACAACACCGGAAAGGACTTCGTCTACCCGGACAACTTCCAAGACAACATCAAGAACTACCTCGAACTGACCGGGCAGGTCGAGGGCGGGCAGAAGATGAGCAGTAACACCGAGTCCAGCGGGCGATTTCACACCGACTGGCTGAACATGATGTACGCGAGACTGACTGCGGCTAGATCCCTCATTCGCGCAGACGGCGTTGTGATCGTGCACATCGACGAAAACGAATATCCCAATCTTGAAAAGCTGCTAGGCGACGTGTTTGGAGAGGAAAACAACCTGGGGACACTTGTATGGGACAAGCGTAACCCTAAAGGGGAGGTTGTTGGCGTAGGCCAACAGCACGAGCTGCTTTCCATTTATTGTAGGAACAAGCAGGCGTTCGCGGAGAACACCGGCCTGTCTCGAAAGAAAGCCAATGCCGACGCGATGCTCGGTAAGGTGGCGCGGTTACTCAAGTCGGTCGGTGGGATAAACGACGAAGTTAGAGCAGCATACAAGAGTTGGCTCAAAGAGCGAAAACACGAACTCAGCGGAGGTGAGTTGGCATACAAAGAGATTGATGCCAACGGGGATATTTTTCGTCCAGTCTCGATGGCTGCGCCTGATAAGCCAGAAACGCGATCCCACCGTCCTTTGGTGCACCCAGTCACCGGAAAACCATGTCCAGTGCCTGCGAAGGGCTGGCGCTATCCAGACAGGACGATGGACGAACTCCTCGCCAGTGGCAAGATTCTCTTTGGGGCCGACGAGTCAACTCAACCGACTCAGAAGTATCTCCTGCGAGACAATACACGGGAGAACTTGCCATCGCTGCTGTACTTCGGAGGCGCTGGGGATGCGCTAGATGTTCCATTTGAGAACCCCAAGCCGGTGAAGGTGGCAATGATGCTAGTTGAGTCCTCGACACAAGGCAACGACATCGTCCTCGACTTCTTTGCCGGTTCAGGCACTGCGGGCCACGCCATCCTGGCGCAGAACGCTACAGACGGTGGCAACCGGCGCTACATCCTCGTGCAGCTTCCAGAACCACTCAACCCTGATAACAAGGACCAAAAAGTTGCCGCCGAGTTCTGCAAGAAGCTGAAAAAGCCGCTGAACATCGCCGAACTCACCAAAGAGCGCCTACGGCGCGCCGCAACGAAGGTCAAGGAAGAGAGCCCTATGTTCTCCGGAGACAGCGGCTTCCGTGTTTTCAAACTCGATTCCACGAATATCAAAGAGTGGCAGCCGAAGCGCGAGGACCTACCTCAAACGCTGGTCGAGTATGTCGAGCACCTGAAGACTGACCGCAGCGAGACCGACATCCTCTACGAACTGCTGCTCAAGCTCGGACTGGACCTCTGCGTTCCCATCGAGAAGAAGACCATTGCGGGCAAGGACGTGCACGCCATCGGTAGCGGCGTTCTGTTCGCCTGCCTCACGGAGAAGATCAGCGCCGGTGAGGTGGAAAAACTGGGCAAAGGCATTGTGGAGTGGCACAAGGCCCTGAACCCGGCTGGCGACACGACCTGCGTTTTCCGGGACAGTGCCTTCGCCGACGACGTGGCCAAGACGAACCTCGCGGCGATCCTCGAACAGAACGGCATCGCCAACGTGAGGAGCCTGTAGAAAATGACGATGAAGCTGCATTTTGAGCCCAACCTGGACTACCAGCGCTACGCCATTGAGGCGGTCTGCGACCTCTTCCGGGGCCAGGAGATTTGCCGCACGGAGTTCACGGTCACCCGCGACCCCCTGCACCCGCAAAGCCGCCTGTTCGACATGGACGACCTCGGCATCGGCAACCGGCTGACCCTACTCGACGACGAGATCGTCAAGAACCTGAAGGACATCCAGCTCCGCAACGGCCTCCAACCCTCGGAAGAGCTGGCCTCCGGCGACTTCACCGTGGAGATGGAGACGGGCACGGGGAAGACCTACGTCTACCTGCGCAGCATCTTCGAGCTGAACAAACGCTACGGCTTCACCAAGTTCGTCATCGTCGTGCCCTCCATCGCCATCAAGGAGGGCGTCTACAAGTCGCTCCAGATCACCGAGGACCACTTCAAGGGGTTCTACGCGGGCGTCCCCTTCGACTACTTCCTCTACGACTCCTCGAAGCTCGGCCAAGTCCGCAACTTCGCCACCAGCGCGAACATCCAAATCATGGTGGTGACGGTCGGGGCCATCAACAAGAAGGACGTGAACAACCTCTACAAGGACAGCGAGAAGACCGGCGGCGAAAAGCCCATCGACCTGGTCCGAGCAACGCGCCCCATCATCATCGTGGACGAGCCGCAAAGCGTGGACGGCGGCCTTTCGGGCGCGGGCAAGCAGGCGCTCGACGCCATGAACCCGCTTTGCACCCTCCGGTACTCGGCCACGCACGTGGACAAACACCACATGGTCTACCGGTTCGACGCCGTGGACGCCTACGAGAAGAAGTGGGTCAAACAGATCGAGGTCGCCTCGGCCACCGTGGAGCACGCCCACAACAAACCTTACGTGCGCCTCGTCTCGGTGAGCAACAAGCGTAACGTCATCTCCGCGAAGATCGAGGTGGACGCCGAGACGGCAAGCGGCGTCAAGCGCCGGGAGGTCACGGTCCAGGACGGCGACAACCTGGAGCAGACCACAGGCCGCGCGATCTACGCCGACTGCCGCATCGGTACGATCCGGGTGGAGAAGGGAAACGAGTACATGGAACTGCGCGTCCCCGGCGAGGACCTTATCCTCCGTCCGGGGCAACCTTGGGGCGACGTAGACGCGATGGTCGTCCAGCGGGAGATGATTCGCCGCGCGATCCGAGAGCACCTGGACAAGGAGAAGCGACTGCGCTCCCAAGGCATTAAGGTGTTGACCCTCTTCTTTATCGACGAGGTCGCCAAGTATCGGCAGTACGACGAAGACGGGAACGCCATCAAAGGCGAGTACGCCAAGATTTTCGAGGAGGAATACCGGCGGGCAGCAAGGCTCCCCGAGTACAAGACGCTCTTCAAGGAAGTGGACCTGACCCGCGCCGCCGAGGAGGTCCACAACGGCTACTTCTCCATCGACAAGAAAGGCGGCTGGACCGACACCGCCGAGAGCAACCAGGCGGGCCGCGATAACGCCGAGCGGGCCTACAACCTCATCATGAAGGAGAAGGAGAAGCTGCTTTCCTTCGAGACGCCGCTCAAGTTCATCTTCTCCCATTCGGCCCTGCGCGAGGGCTGGGACAACCCCAACGTGTTCCAGATTTGCACGCTGCGGGACATCCGCACCGAGCGGGAACGGCGACAGACCATCGGGCGCGGCCTGCGCCTCTGCGTGAACCAGGAGGGCCAGCGGCTACGCGGCTTCGAGGTCAACACGCTGACCGTGATCGCCACGGAAAGTTACGAGGACTTCGCCAAGAACTTGCAGAAGGAAATCGAGGAAGATACCGGCATCCGCTTCGGCATCGTCGAGGAGCACATCTTCGCCGCCGTCGCGGTCACTGACAAAGATGGCAAAACGGCCGCACTTGGCTTCGAGCAGTCTAAGGCATTGTGGGAACACCTCCAGGCCAAGGGCTATATCGACAAGAAGGGCAAGGTGCAGGATTCGCTCAAGGAGGCGCTCAAGGACGGGAACCTCGAAGTCCCGGAGGCGTTCGCCGGGCAACTTGACCAGATCGCCCACGTCCTCAAAAAGCTGGCCGGGCGGCTGGAAATCAAAAACGCGGACGAGCGCCGCCAGGTTCGGCCCCGGCAGGCCGTGCTCCAGAGCGCCGAGTTCAAGGCGCTCTGGGACCGCATCAAGCACAAGACTACCTACCGGGTGCAGTTCGACAATGAGCGGCTGGTGCGGGACTGCGCCAAGGCGCTGCGGGACGCCCCGGCCATCCCGAAGACGCGGCTCCAGTGGCGCAAGGCGAACCTCGCCATCGGCAAGGCGGGCATCGAGGCCACCGAACGGGAAGGGGCGGCGACGGTCGTCCTCGACGAGGCGGACATCGAGTTGCCGGACCTGCTGACCGACCTCCAGGACCGGACCCAGCTCACGCGCCGCAGCATCCACCGGATTCTGACGGACAGCGAGCGGATCGACGACTTCAAACGCAACCCGCAGCAGTTCATCGAGCTGGCTGCGGAAGCCATCAACCGATGCAAGCGGCTGGCCATTGTGGACGGCATCAAGTACCAGCGCCTGGGAGACGAGCACTACTTCGCCCAGGAGCTGTTCGAGCAGGAGGAACTGACGGGCTACCTGAAGAACCTGATCGACGCCAAGAAGTCGGTCTACGAACAGGTGGTCTACGACTCCGACACCGAGGCCGCCTTCGCCGACCAGTTGGAGAAGAACACGGCGATCAAGGTCTACGCCAAGCTACCCGGCTGGTTCACCGTCCCGACGCCGCTCGGTGGCTACAACCCGGATTGGGCGGTGCTCGTCGACAAGGACGGGACGGAGCGGCTGTACTTCGTGGTGGAGACGAAGAGCGGGCTGTTCACCGACGATCTGCGCGACAAAGAGCGGGCCAAGATCGAGTGCGGCAAGGCGCATTTCCAGGCGCTGGCAGTTGGCGAGAATCCGGCGCGATACGTGGTTGCGCGGTCGGTGGATGACGTGCTGACGGAAGTGGCGAAGGCATGAATCGGGGGCCAACAGTGGGCCAACTCATGTCGCTTAATGATGGGCGGCAACGTGCAGTGAAGGAGAGCTACGTGCTGAAGTTCAAGAACGCTGAGTTCGAGGAATAAAGGGGGCGAAATGTCAGCTGTTGGCTACGAGATCGATTTCTTGCCCGTAGGGAATGCGTCGATTTAGAATATCGGCGAGTTCAGCCAGCAGTGGTGCGCTGGTAAACAGCTCAACCCGTTGCTCGCGTGCGGCGCGCAATAACTGGCCTGGAACGCCGCCCCACAGCAAACCCGAGGCGACGACATTGGTGTCGAGCACCAGGCGCATTAACGGGTATTTGGATTCTGCGAGCGCTGTTCGGCGCGTATCTTGCGAATCTCCTGTCTTTTTTCACCCATATGGCGCCATTTCGTTTTCGCCTTAAAGGCGCCACCGGATTTTCG
>JRYH01002048.1_pt1 | contig 12747 bp, 12 predicted proteins | sample 235351 | NCBI WGS metagenome assembly JRYH01 (sample SAMN03074221, study PRJNA261480) | activated sludge metagenome | biome: Wastewater Treatment Plant; feature: Wastewater; material: Activated sludge; isolation source: activated biomass of a wastewater treatment plant treating wastewater... ... | reverse complement strand
GTCGAAATGGGGGCCAGTTCACCCGCTCTCAAAAATCTCAACCCCGAGCGATCTGAGAAACGCAGTCTGAGCATCCATTGCGAAACGCACTCCCATCATAAGATGGGTATCACCTCGCAGTCCGCGCCGGGGCGAGCAACGTGTGGCTCAGCCACCGCTTACTCAGATGCAAGATGGGCTCATGGATAATTCCGATTGCGATTGATCGGCGCTGGTGCTCGTCCATTCTCAGGGGGCTTGAGCCCGTCTTCAGTGAATAAGGGCGTCCGCGCCCGCAGCGAGGGAGGTGAGGATTGTTGCGGTCAACAAGACCGATGCCGCACCAAGGACCAGACCCACACTGCTGACAAGGCCGTCTTGCTCCACAATGCCGACGCCAATGATGAAGAGCGAGATGGCCGGGAACCAACCGCTCAGGGGAACTGGCAAGAAAAGAGCGAATGCGATCACGAACATGAACAGGCCGAGAGGTCGTTCATTGCGCCGGGAAAACAGCGTCTTGTAGCGAGGCACGAGGATGCGTTCGAGCCTTCGTGTCACCGGCCGGAGGCGCAGGACCGTCCGCCTCAGCTTCAAAGGGTCAATCCGCAGACGGGCCAAGCGCCCTGGAAGTTCTACATGGGGGTAACCCAACATCATCTGGGCTGTGGTCACCAGAAGAGGCAGCGCCGTGATCAGGGAAGACCCAGGTGGCAGTGGCAGCAGCGTCAGCAGCGAGAACACCACGATCGCCCATCCAAAGGACGCCTCGCCGAGAGCCGACAGGAGACTGCCGAGAGTGAGCGTACCAGCACGATGCTGGCGGCGTGCCGTGCGCAGGATCGGGAGCGACAGCGAGGGTCGCCGTATTTCACCGTCGTTGCGCTGCATCTGGTTCCTTCCGGGTGGGTCACTACGATATCAGATCGCCAGCACCTGTTTACAATCGCCGGGCGCATTTCAATGAAGAAGTCACGCAAAAAAATACGAATAGGGACATGGCTTGCAGTTCCATTTCTTTGATCGGCACCTTAAATCCCGACATGACAATCAGATTGCTGCCCATGCCGAAGCCGACTTTTAACCGACAGGACCACGAATGCTTTATGATCTTCTCTTCGTGGCCGCTGGCCTCGTCCTACTTTTCGTCGGCGGCGAAGGGCTTGTGCGCGGCTCGGTTGCCATCGCCGAGCGGCTCGGCATATCGAAGCTCCTGATCGGGCTTGTCATTGTCGGTTTCGGCACGTCGACGCCCGAGTTGCTGGTGTCAGTGAACGCGGCTCTGGACGGTGCCCCGGAAATCGCTCTCGGAAACGTTGTCGGCTCGAACATCGCGAATATCCTGCTCATAGTGGGGGTGGCTGCGCTCATTGCACCCATCATGGGCTGGGAGCGAACGGCGGTGCGCGAGGCACTCGTGGCAACCCTTGTTTCGCTCGCGGCGTTCGTCCTGGTGCAAGGGGAAATCATCACCCGCATCGAAGGGATTGCGATGCTGATGGTGCTGGCGGGCTATCTTTTCTCCACCTATTGGCTGGAGCGGAGGAACCGCGCGGCCAGGACGTTTCAGCATGAGGCAGAGGCGTTTGAGGACATTCCCTTGCAGCGCCCCTGGCTGGCGCCTGTCCTAGCGCTTGGCGGAATCGCGGCGCTTGTGTTCGGAGCGGACCTGCTGGTCGATGGAGCCGTGAACATCGCGCGGAATTTCGGAGTACCGGATGCCGTGATCGGGCTTTCGCTGGTCGCCATTGGCACCTCGCTGCCCGAGCTTGCCACCGCCATTGTCGCGGCGATCCGGCGCCAATCTGACGTCGTACTGGGCAACGTCATCGGGTCAAATATCTTCAACATTCTCGCCATTCTTGGCGTAACCGTCGTGATTCAGCCAATCGAAGTGAGTGCACGGTTTCGCACCATCGACACACCGGTAATGCTGGGGGCTGCCTTGCTACTGTTGACGTTGCTGTTCGCAATAAAGTCGATCGGGCGGCTTTGGGGCATTCTCATGCTGGTCGCCTATGCAGCCTATATGGTGTTCCTGTTCGCCAGCGGAATGTCGGCCTGAGAGAACAATGATAAATTCTCCGACTTGGCTCTGCCTCAGGGTCCGAACCGTCAAATGCAATAGCCACGTTTTGATGAGCCGCCTCACTCGGCTCAAAAGAAACGATCTCGCTTTGATCAGGGCACCCAAAAAGCGCAGTCTGATCTGGCGGCGCAAGAATAAATCGGCAGGATTATCCGAGACGCCGATATATTGAGCTGCGCGGCGGAGATGGGAAAGACCATGCCGAAGATGGAAGCATCCAGCGTTGTTGGGCAGCACAATTGCGAAATTCACACGATTTGCCGGGATCTCATCCGCGCGACTGAAAGTCGGGAGAAAGCCTCTGCTGAACGGTCGTTTCAACCCGTCGAAGATCCGTCTTTTTCCAGCGGCCACTTGATCTGGAATTCAATTTCTTCGTCGTCTTCTCCTCTTTCATGTTCGATATTGAACGTAGCGCGAACCGGGATCGATACGCGCTCTCCGGCGATCTGGATCTGGAAGCGCTTACCTGCCTCCAGTGAATCGGCAAGGCGGCGCAGCTTCTCGACGAACTCCGCAAGTGGGTAGTCTTTTTCAATGTCGCGTTCAGGTTTCCGGGTCATATCATGCTCACATTCTGTTGATACTGGCGCCGTCAGGTTTCTGGTTTCCGTGCACCCTAACCGTGGAGATAGCTGTCAGGAGCGTTCGCACTACGGTGCCTGCGGTTTCCATTGAAATGTGCATTCAAACTAAAATATCAAGCGTCACGCATGGAGCGCAAGCATCATGCTTGGAAATGCGGCCTGAGTCGGTATCAAAGCCACACCCGACGGCGCATAGCGGTTTGTGACGGCAAACCTTAAGCCAAGGATCCCGCGGATTTTTCCCTTATTTCCGAATTGCGCGGTGACGTCGCTCGACATAGTTGGCACGTATGACCTTGCAGATCACCTCTCCCATCGGCCCTGTCCTGTTCCTCGATACCGTCGATAGTGGACAACTATGTCTTTCGGCACTTTTCATCACCGCACGAAACGATGAACCGCCGCCGATCGAGCTGACGGCCGGCAAATTTCGTGCCGTGTCCCTCGCAAGTTTCGATCACGCTTCCGTCTGGCGGGTGCGGTTCTCGCTGCCGGCTGATGGGTTGTCCGCCTACCGTTGGAACGACGATAGCTATGAGGTTGCCGGGGATCTGACAGGCGATCTGCGTGTCGCATACGTTTCCTGCAATGGCGAGGAGGTCGGCGATATGGAGCGCGAGGGCTCTGAGCGCAACGCCATGTGGGCGCGCCTGCGCGAGGAGCACCGGCGCGCACCGTTCGCGCTGATGTTGCACGGAGGCGACCAGGTCTATGCCGATGAGGTTACGGAAGGTCATGACCTCAGTGACGGCTGGCCGGACCGGCTGCCCAGCGATCCCTCGCGCGCGGCACTGGCCAGTCTGCGCACCCACCTTCGTGAAGGCTTCATCGCGCGCTATGCCGCTCTCTACGCCGCGCCGGAACTGGCGTGGTTGGCTGCCCGTGTGCCATCACTCATGCAATGGGACGATCACGACATCTGTGACGGCTGGGGATCGTTGCGTCGATCGCGAACCTATTCACCGGTGGGCCAAACGCTGTTTGCCGCCGCACGCGAGAGTTTCCTGATCTTCCAGCAGGCGTCGACAGCGGATGATTTGCCAGCGCGCTTCGCGGACCCGTCAGGTCAGCATCTTGGCTGGAGCATCCAGACGCCTGGTCTGCGCATCCTTGCGCCCGACCTCCGGTCGGAGCGAACCCGCCGAGAGATCATGGGGCCTGGTGGCTGGGCGATGATGGAGGCGGAAGCGGCACGCGAGGCGCGGGGCCATACCTTCTTGATGTCCAGCGTCCCGCTGCTCGGTCCCCGCCTATCAGTACTCGAGGCGCTGATGGTCGTTATCCCGCGGATGCAGAAATACGAGGACGACCTGCGCGACCAGTGGCAGAGTCGGGCGCACCGGGATGAGTGGCGACGGATGCTAAGCCTTGTGCGCGATATGGCACAACAAGATGGCCACGACCTGACCGCGATATCGGGGGAAATTCATCTCGCCACGCGCGCAGTCATGGATCTAGGCGACGACCGTCATATCCATCAGCTCGTGGCCTCCGGCATCGCCCATCGCGCACCGCCGATTGGATGGGCGCGATGCCTGGGTGCGCTTGCAACATTGGGGCAGAGTCCGCTTCGTGCGCATCCCATCCGTATCGCGCCTCTCCCCGGGCAACGCACCTGCTACATAGCTGAACGGAACTTTCTTATACTGGAGCGCGCGTCGGGAAGCTGGAGCGCCTGCTGGAACCTGGAAACAAGCGGCAGGACCGACCCACTCGGGTTATGATAAACGGTATGGTGGAATTCTGTTTGGCGCGGCTTGGCGGATCGGCCACGCGCGAAAAAGCCTAGAAGCCTTTCGTCAGATACTGATCTGTCCCAAGTTCGCGTTAATCGACAAGGGAATTTTTTCTGAAACCTGTCCGATTCGACCGCGAGGCTAAAACGCCCACGAGCCCCGCCGTCAGGCCGCACTCATCGCTGGGAAACCAGACACCCGCAGAAGCGCGCCGGACGCTTGAGCAAAATGAGGGCTCCGCGCCCGGCGCGCTTGCCCAAACCAACGACGACGAATATGAAAACCAGAACCGCAGACTCTCGTTATGAATGAGGGAGCCTCGGGGGGCAGGTCAGTGCGCATTCCGGGGCCATCCGGTCATGGATTCCGATAACATCCGGTCAGTCATTCCGATCTGATCCGGTCATGGATTCCGGGGTATCCGATCACCCCGGTGTCCGGCCGTGAGACGCGCTGCTGGGCGATCGTGCAGCAGGGTAGCCTTGCCGTCATCGAGGACGAGCAAGGAGCCCCAGAATGAGACGATTGCCGATGCGCAAGATTTCACAAGCCCTTCACCTGAGGGCCAGCGGATTGTCGACGCGGAAGATCGCGGCGAGTCTGAACGTCGGTCAGTCGATGATCAGCCGTGCCCGAACTGTCCGGGAATTGCTGAAACGGCTGTCCGGGAATTAGCGTAATCGCTGTCCGGTATTTCTGAAATCCGCAGCTCACCCCCAGATGCCCGGTCAATCGTAGATGAAGTCTTTGCAGGCTCCTGACTTCCACATCGGTAGCAGTTCGCCCGTATTCCATTCGTAGAGCCAACCGACAACTTCGAGCGTCTTTCGATCCAGAATGCGCTTGATCGGTTTCGCGTCTCTTCGTTTGCCGGCTCGGTGACCCGGCTCCTTTGCTAGGATTGGTCCAGTTGGTTCCGACAATGTTCTAATAGCAGTAGTCACGATAGATTTCCTGTTTTGGCGGCATCGCGGTGCCAGAAAGAAGATGAGCAGGCTTGCCGTCGCTGGCGGCAGGCCTCACAGGTTGACCTTACGTTTACTTTTCTTAACAAGGCACGATAGAAGACGAAAACCTGCGTAAAATAGCGAAAAAGAAGGCTGTAAGCGGTTGGTTGTAAACGGAAAGTATTTTGTTGCGCCGCAGAAAAACTCTGACAACTTCAAGCTGTTGTTTGCCCGTTTGGCTGCGCAAGGCGCGGGTCGCCCAGCCGACCGTAGAGGTTTGCCGGAGGGTTCGTGGACGCCAGAAACCCTGGCCGAAGCCATTTCTACGATTGATGAAAACCGCGAGGGTATTGATCTACGCACCGTGCAGATCTGGTTTCAAGACAACGACAACGGTATCAGCAGCGACAACATCCGTTGGCTGGCGCGGATTTTTGGGTGCGGCGATGCAGAGGCCACAAGTCAATGGCAAGTTGAGTTGCAAGCTGCCAAAGATCAACTTGCAAGAGAGCGAAGGGCGAAGAAACAAGCGCTTCTCGCCGCATCGGAGCAAAGCCTTGACGATACCAATGAACCCTTAACCCTCCAAGCGGTTCAAGTCGTTTCGCAAGATTCTACCAGTCCCACGGACCCCGAAGGTCAGGCCGTCCCACCAAGTGCCGGCATTAATTTCGCCTCGCGGATTGAAGCGATGTTCACAGGACCGAACTCGCTGAACTTGCCGATCGTCGTATGGGGCAGCCTGGGCGTGCTGTGGCTTTTAGCAGTCAGTGTTGGAATCCAGAGCGTTACCTATAACCTACCAGCTGGCATCACCAAGCAGGTAGGGTTTATCTGGAATCCAGCTTGGAATCTCGGTGAAGCGGTTTTCCTTCCAATATTTCTTATGATCGTCTCTGGGCTGCTGAACAGCTGGAAAAGTGAGGATCGGACGAGCTTGCTGGATGCCGGTGGAGCTCACTCAGTTGATCCATGGGCAAGCAAGATCAGATCATTTAGAATGTCTTACCGGGGAATCTTCTTCATATGTTTTATCGGGATTTTCCTCATCCAATGGGCAGGGATCTATCTCTTTCCACTGCTTAAAAATGATCCGGACGTCGCGATGATCGACTGGTTGCTGGTATCCCTGGTACGACCAGATGTTCTATCGCCAAATATCGCAATCTTTGTCTCGTTTTTGGGATTCCTGTATTCCGGCATGATCTATTGGTTCTTCTTCACGGGGCTTTTATTGCTTTACACGCTTGCCGGTGACTTTGCAGACATTTGCCGTCGCCGGCAGGGCAGTAGTGAAGAAGCTTTCAGGACCGCCGCGTTGGCGAGCGGCACGAAGATTATCCAACGCATCTTCCACTGCACGATTCTTGGCATCCTGGTCGCTATCTGCATCAAGTTGAATGCCGCTTATCTGGTTTCAGAAAGTGAGAGCATCACGGGCTGGTTCAAACACGATGCCTCATTCGCGCTTGGCCTCCGCGACGACGGATGGGGGTGGATCAATGGAAGCCCATCCCCATTTTTTACAAGTTTTCTGCTCTTGTTCCTCGTGTGCTTTGTATTCGGTGTCAGCCTAATGTTGGTAAAATCGGCTTTGGAACGGACCGTTCAAACCCGTCACGAAAGAAGATACCTCCGGCTGTTATGGTTCCGAATGATCTCGATCGTTGTGGCTCTTGCCGCTGGTTATATGCTTGTGGGACAGTTCGTTGGCTTCTCGCTCATTGTCGTCGCCATTCTCGTCATTTCGTTGGTGGCCTTTCTCTGGCAACCCCGCCCATTCGAAAACATCACCGATCGGACTTGAAGGTATGGAAAAAGCACCTCTCCATCTGGACATCTCAACCGCCCCAGACGACGGCATGGCATACTGGACAGACGCCGATGATGGGGTGCGGCTTCGCGTTGGGCTATGGACGCCGAAGGAAGCCGGTCGCGGCACGGTATTGGTGTTTCCTGGGCGCGGCGACTACATCGAACTTCACGGAACACTGATCGCGGATCTGGTGCAGGCGGGATATGCGGCATTCATTGTTGAATGGCGCGGCCACGGCCTTTCAAGTCGAACAGCCAGAAATCCGAAGGTCGGTCATGTAGAAGACTTTTCCGACTACCAAAAAGACGTGGCAGCCATGCTTGGAGCCGCGCAGCAGCTGGACTTGCCAAAGCCCTGGTTTTTGATCGGCCATTCCATGGGGGCTTGTATCGGCTTGCGTTCACTTGTGAGTGGGCTTGACGTCGAAGCAACTGCATTTTCAGCGCCGATGTTCGACATTCACATGGCATCATACGAGCGCCTCGCGGCGCGGCCTTTGACATGGGCCATGCGAGCGATCGGCAAAGCCCAAGTCTATGCGCCTGGCTTCAACGACGACAGTTATGTTGCCCGGAACAAGTTTGAGGGTAACACACTCACCAACAGCGTAGAAAACTACGAACGTTGGATCATGCAGGGGCGCAGGGTGCCAGAGCTGCATATTGGTGGGCCGAGCATGGGCTGGCTTCATGCTGCATTGCACGAAACCCGCAGCCTATCCAAACTGCCTTCACCGGATATTCCCGGTATCTCTTTGTGCGGCGACCAGGACGAGACCGTTGGGGTTGCTGCAATTCGAGGGCGCATGAACCGGTGGCCTCAAGGCAAAATAGAGATGATCCCAAACGCAAAACACGAACTTTTCCTGGAGACGCCAGATGTTCGGCAGACCGTCATGGGAAAAATACTGGATTTGTTCGCCGCAGCGCCGGGTTCGTAGCGAGATTATCTCTTTATTCTCATGGCCCTGAACCCTATCAGGGACTCGATTGAAGATAAGTGTCTGCCCGCAACATTATAGGTTGTGCAACGTAAGTATAATATTGTAGGATCAAGGCGCCCGAGGAGGGTGCCTGGTCCTGCCGAACTGGAGGACCACAGGCGTGGAAACGGACTTGGAAAAAGAAGCGCCGAATGTGGTTACAGAACCAGGATTCCGCCAACTGGTGGCAAAGGGCTATCAAGCCGAGGTCGTGTGCCAGGCCGAAGCACATCGTAAGGCGTCGGTTTGGTACGGCGAGTGGATCATCCGAATTATCAACGACCAACAGACCTTCAAGAAAGTCCTTGTCACAACCCCGCGACGGGTCGGTGACGTTGATGAGGTCAAGGTTCGGGTTTTCAAGACGATCAACGGATTGGTTTCTTTCATGCATGAAATGGGATTTTCCCATCTGGACGTCCCGTTCCAACGTGGAGGCCGATCACGCCAGTCGCTGCCCGATAAAGCTGAGGATACCAGCGACACCTAACCTCTCGCGCCATTGTTTGATTGCATGTTTCCTGGTGTCGTTCACCAGCCCCGCGCTGGCCCAAACCGATTGGGGCGGCATCGGCGGTGGCTGGACCAGCCTCGGTGCCAAGGAAACCGTTGAACACGTCAGCGCGTCGCCATCGCCGGCGGCAGCACCGGTTCAGGCGGTGCCCGCGGCACTAAGCAGCCCTGTCAAGGACAACCAGGGAAACCGTGCCCTGACCCGCGCCATCGGATCGCGCTACGCGGCGCATCCTGACGTCAGGCGAGCAGGGATCGACCCGCGCGAGTTCATCATCTTCTTCGAAGAAATGATCGCGACCGAAAGCGCCTACAACGAGCGCGCCTTGAGTAGCGCAGGTGCTATCGGCCTCGCGCAACTCATGCCGGGAACGGCGAAACTGTTGGGTGTTGATCCGCATGACCGGATACAGAACCTCGATGGCGGCGCGCGGTATCTGATCGCGCAGATCAACGAGTTCCGGACGCTGTCGCTGGCCGCGGCCGCCTACAACGCCGGTCCCGGCGCGGTGCGCACCTACGGCGGCGTTCCCCCTTTCCGTGAAACCGAACGGCATGTCGCCAAGGTCATGTCGAATTACGAGCGCCGCTGGCGGATCGTCTCTTCAAAGGAGTGAGTGAAGTGAACAGGAAAATTTATCGGACAGGTGCGGTCGCGTCGGCGGCGCTGCTGATCGTTGCGCTCGGCCAGGATGCGCTGGCGCAGGACATTGATTTCGGCAAGGCGGAAGAAACCGGCAACCAGATCGTCAGCTTCATGCGCGGCCCGCTGGCCACCATCATCTTCGTTCTGGCCTTCGCGGTGACGGGGTTCCTCGCCGCCATGAACCGGATCAGCTGGGTCTGGGTCGGGGGCGTCATTCTCGGCGCGGTGCTGGTGTTCGGCGGGCCGGCCTTTGTCGATAGCCTGCGGGCGATCCTCGAATAATGGAGGAAACGGTCGTCATAAGAGGGCTGTCACGGCAGGCGAAGATGGCGGGCCTGCCGCTCCCCTATTTCATGGCCGTGGTCGCCATCACCATGCTGCCCTTCATGATTACCAAGTGGCTGCCGTGGTTGCTGACGGCCGTGATCTGGTATTTCGGCGCACGGTCCATCACCGCGATCAATCCGAACGGGCACCGCATCATCGCCATGCGGCTGCGTCACTTGCCCCAGAGCTTCGGACGCAAGCCGGTCCGCTTCCAGCGCAGCACGAAAGGGCGTGTTCCAGATGTATGAACTCTATCGCAAGATGCCCTACGGCGTGGCCTATGACGACACCACCGTGGTCCTGCGGGACGGGTCGGCTTGCGCCGCCTTTGAAGTGACCGGGATAGACGCCGATACTTCGGATGAGGCCGATGTTCTGGATTTGCGCGCGCGGGTTTCGCAAATCCTCAACGGTCTGGACGAAAGTTTCAGCTTCTTCGTCCATCGCTTCCAGCGGGACGTGCAGATCAGCGGCTTCACGAAGCCGGAGCAAGCCTTCGCCCGCGCGCTCGATGATGCCTGGTTCGACGGATTGAACGCCAGCCGCCCCAAGGAAGCCGTGATCGTGCTGACAATCGTGCGCGCGAACACCAGTCCCCTGCGGGTGCCGATGGTCGGCAAGGCGCTCAAGAACGTCGCCCGGAAGACCCTCTCGGAAATCTCCGCCTCGCTCAAGGAAATCACGTCGGTGTTTGCGGATGCGCTGAACGTGACCATGACGCCCCTGACAGTTTCCGATGGCGCGTTCGGATCGGCCATGGCGGTCCTCAACCTGCAACCCTACACCGCGTTGCGGCGCGGTTTCATGACGCTGGTTGCGCAAGACGTCAGCGACGTATCGCTGGAATTTGGCTTTGATGGCGTGATCGACATCAACGATGGCGAGGCCGTGGGCGCTGTGATCAGCGTGAAGGAAAACCCCACCTCCACGACGCCGGGTGCCATTGATGCCCTGTTCGCTCTTGATGATGTGGTCGTTTCCCAAAGCTATGCGCCGATCCATCGTGACGAAGTTGTCGAACAGGCCCGCACCCGGATCGCGCAGATGCAGGCGAGCGGCGATCTGGCCCAAAGGGTGGAAGGCCAGCTGGTCGAAACGGTGGACCGCATTGAATCCGGCGAACTCGGCGTCGGGGAATATCGCCTGACCATTCTCGTCCGGGCGGATAGCAGGGAAGAACTGGATGCACGCATTTCGGACGTGATGAGCATGGGCCAGCGCGCCGGGTTCCGCCTGCTGCGCGATCGCGCCACCACCGCGACCGAACTGCTTGCCTGCCATCCCGGCAACGGCCACATGACGGCGCGATCCTCCTTTGTCACGTCCGAGACCTTTGCCGATCTGGCGAGCCTGCACGGCCCGGCGATCGGGGCCGGTGTCGGTGACGTGCCGTGGAACGAACCGATCACGGTTCTGGAAACGGAACGCGGGACGCCCTACCGCTTCAACCTGCACCCGCCGGGTTCGCCCGAGGCGGAACCGACCAACGGTCACACGCTGGTCCTGGGACCGTCCCAGGGCGGCAAGACCACGACCACCCTGTTCCTCGCGGCGCAGGCGCTGCGCCATGGCGGGCGGGTGATCGCGCTCGACAAGGACCGGGCCATGGAAATGCCGATCCGCGCCCTGGGCGGCAGCTATGCGGCGGTGAAGGTGGGCGAGCCGACGGGGCTGAACCCGCTCCTGACAGAAACCGGCCCGCGCGGCGAGGCATGGCTTCTGAACTGGCTGTCGGCCCTGCTGGAAACGACCGGCAAGCCGCTCACGCCGATGCAGAGCCAGGCCCTGAAATCGGCGCTTCGGCAGAACGCATCCGCGCCGGACCGGCTCAAGACATTCTCGCAATTCGTCTCGCTGGTGGGCGATGCCGACGACGACAACGATCTGGCCCTACGCGTCCGGGAATGGGGGCCGGAAGGGCGGTATTCGTGGGTGTTCGGTGACAGCGACGATGTGCTGGTGGACTTCGCGGCCAATGATGTGACGGCCCTCGATCTGACCGAAGTCATGGGCGCGGGAACCGAGCGCACGGCGATTCTCGCCTACCTGTTCCGGGCGCTGGAAATGGTCATGGAAGAAAAGCGCCCGATGGTGTTGCTGGTCGATGAGGCATGGCAGGTTCTCGATGATCCCTACTTCGCCCGGGAAATGAAGAAATGGCTGGTCACGGCGCGCAAGATGAATGTCGTCGTGGTGATGCTGACACAGTTTCCATCGCAAATCCAGCAATCGGCCGCCAAGACCATCCTCGAAGGTCTGCCGAACCAGTTGATCTTCCCGAACCACCGGGCGGAACCCGAAAACTATGACGGCATGGCGCTCAGCGATGGCGAATTGTCCTTCATTCTCGGGCAGGCCGGGTTGGGGCGTAAGGCGCTGCACCGGACGGAAGGCGGCTCGACCATCCTCGATGTGGACCTGGGCCGCCTCGGCCCGCTGCTGACCGTCCTGGGCGGCGGCGCGTCGGGCATTGCCCGGTTTGGCGAGGATTATCGTTCGCGCCCCGATTTCTGGCGCGGGCGAACGGAAGAAACAGCCCCGAAAATTCTGGAAAGGACAGCACATGGGTAAGGCTCTTTGGATCGTCCTCGGACTGGCGCTGGCCGGCCTGTCGGCCTGCGCGGATTACGAGGGGCGCAAAACGAATTGCTGGTCCTTCGTGGAGACGGCAGGGGATGCGGGCTGCACCAACTGGGTCGATATCAGTGGCTAAGCTGCGCCGATTCCTGCTGGCGGCCCCGCTTGTGCTGGCGGCCCCGATGGCCGCTGCACAAGGCAAGCCGACCGTGGACGTGTCCGCGATTGCGCGGCTGAAAACCATGTTCAGCGGCGCGCGGGCCAAGCATGCGGAAATGGTGCAGACCAACGAGGAACTGGAACGCCAGCTTGGATCGCGCGCCGATCAGATCATGGCGCTGCAAGAGGCGATCAACATGCTGCGCGGCTCGACCGGCATGACGGCCGATCTCGAAGGATTGGACGGCGTGGTGGCCAGCGCGGTCTATTCGATTGACGACAACAATCCCTATGCCGACCGCCTGTTCGGTGACGCCCGCGAAACCATCGAGGCGATGATTGCCGAGACGGCGGTGAAGTTTGGCGACGATCCGGCGCTGGCGGCAATC
>JRYH01002868.1_pt1 | contig 12752 bp, 9 predicted proteins | sample 235351 | NCBI WGS metagenome assembly JRYH01 (sample SAMN03074221, study PRJNA261480) | activated sludge metagenome | biome: Wastewater Treatment Plant; feature: Wastewater; material: Activated sludge; isolation source: activated biomass of a wastewater treatment plant treating wastewater... ... | reverse complement strand
GCGCGCAATCTCAACGCCGCGGTGTTCGACAAGACTGGCACGCTGACTGAGGGCCGCTTTGGGGTAAGCGACATTGTGCTGCTCGCCAGCAAAGACGAGAATGAGGAGCTCGCCTTTGCCGCCGCCGCCGAGAGCCAGTCTGAGCATCCGATCGCCCATGGCATTGTCGCCGAGGCCAAGGACCGGAATTTGCGTGTCCTGAAGGCCAGCGATGTTCGCAATATCACCGGTGAGGGAATCGTCGCCAAGGTGGACGGCCAAGATATCCGTATCGTCAGCCCCGGCCATCTTGCCCGTCTCGGAAAGGAGGTCGCCAGCGCGCGCCTCAAGCAGTTGGAGGGGCAGGGAAAGACCGTCGTCGTTCTGGTCCGCGACGGAGAGCCACGCGCCCTGTTTGCATTGGCCGACATCGTCAGGCCGGAATCGAAGGAGGCCATCGCCGAGCTGAGGAGGCTCGGCGTCAATGCCGTCATGCTGACCGGCGATGCAAAGGGAGTTGCTCAGGCGGTCTCTGAGGAATTGGGCATCAGCGAATATTTTGCCGAAGTGCTACCGGATCAGAAGTCGGAGAAAATTAAGGAGTTGCAGGCGCGCGGACTTCAGGTCGCCATGGTCGGAGACGGCGTGAATGATGCACCCGCGCTTGTCGTGGCTGATCTCGGGATCGCCATCGGCGCTGGCACCGACGTTGCCGTGGAATCGGCCGACGTGGTCCTGGTCAGAAGCGATCCACGCGATGTAGCCGCGATCCTCGGTCTGTCACGTGCGACCTATCGCAAGATGGTGCAGAACCTGATCTGGGCGACCGGATACAACGCAATTGCCATCCCGATGGCCGCAGGCATTACTTTCGGGACGGGGTTTCTGATGACGCCTGCCGTTGCCGCTGTCTTCATGTCGGCCAGCACGGTCATTGTCGCGATCAACGCCCAGCTGCTGCGCTTCTATCGGCGCCAAGCATGAGCAATTTGCCTTGCGGAGCGAGTAAGCAGCAATGCAAGTGACCCTTCCTCTTCCCGGAACATGCCTCATCGGTTGACCGCGGATGCGGCGGCCGCGCTGAGTCACTCTAGCGCCGCACATATCGATGGCGCCCGCAGCTGAGGCATGGACCGTTTACTTTCATCTCGCGGAACTAGCGGAGAGATGCACCTATGGCGCCGCTCCTTAAGCCTGAGGAATGTAGCTTGCTGTTGATTGATCCCGTTCGTCGTAACGTCGAACGTAGCGATATCGATGACGACGGTCAGTACTCTCTTATTGGCCGCTACGCCTTGTTTCAACAGGCTGCGAGAATTCTCGATGTGCCAGAATTTTTTGTGATCGACGGCAATCCGACAAGCGAGCGAGACTGGATAATACAACCTTGTGAGCGCTCGAGGTCTCGCGTTCACGAGGCCAGCTACGCCGGATCGTTGTGGTCCACCAGCGGGCTCGGCGCTGCGCTTGCCAAAGAGGACAGAGCCTGTCTTGTGCTCTGCGGCTTCTGGCTCGATGGTAATATTACGTTTGTGGCGCTCAATGCGCTTGCCGATGGATTCGATGTCTTTGTGCTCATGGATGCTTGTTTGAGCTGTGACAAGCATGCACAGAGCCCCACAGTCGATCGGCTTCTGCAGGCTGGTGTCGTTCCCTTGACGACCATGCAGATGGTACGCGAGTGGGCTGAATGCACAGCAGATGAAGCGCGACGCTCTTTGTTGCTCGATCTATTGACGCCGACCTGAGAGCCAATCTCTCGCCCGTGTCCAAGAACTCTCACCTTCACCCTCGTGCCCTCAAGGTACGAGGGTTTCTCTTTCATTCACGATGAAGGAATGAGGACAAGGACAACTTACAAGACGTGGCGATAAGCTGAAGATGTATTGCGGGGGAGGCGGTCGTGTACCTTAGCGTTCCGATCATCTCTGAATCAGGTTTCAACCGATGAAGAGGGGTGCGGCCTCTCTCCAAGGGGCGAGCCGTGCCGGCTCGATGTCTCTGGATGAATTCCAAGGCAAGGAAGAGGTTCTATGTCGGCCCGGCCTGGCCACCTCACGTCAGCGCGTACGAATATGCTCGTACTTTGCCGAGGACAGGATGGGGATGGGAGTTCTTGCGCCGCAATCCGGTCTATCAGCGCGACTACAAACTCTGCAGAGCCGGGTGCCCATCATTCTGTTGGCATAAGACCGGGATTGCCCTGTGTCGGTTGAGGCGTCGCTCGTGCCGAGCCGAAGCGTGGGGCTTGTGCTCCTTTCGCCGATCCTCAAAAGCCTGCCCCTCAATGTCACGTATTTTGGTCTCCTGATACCGTGGCGCTTTCCCTACAGGGAAGTGCCGAGCGCCAGCGCGATCCTTGCACTGCAGACGATCTAAGCCTCGAGCTTCACAAGAATGCAAAGCGGCTCCTGATCGATGCCAAAGGTCTACAGCATCTCCTTTTCGAGAAGGACGCGGCCGCCCTTCCGGTTGCGCTCGATGGATGTTCCGTCTTGATCGGTGCGGTTCGCGTCACGCTCCGGGTGCCAGGTCTTGCTCAGCTTGATCGCGCGCGTGACTCCCTTGCAGCGTTGAGTGCTCTTCTTTGTCCGGGAGGTGCGCCCGTGGCGGTTGGTCAGGGGTGGACGGCAACAAGTCTCCAGATGCGTGATGCTCTCATTGCTCTCGACGGTCACTGTGTCGGCGCAACATATCGTGATATTTCAGGGGTTATCTTTGGATCAAAGCGTACGCAGGAGGCGTGGCGGAGTTCAAGCACCGCGCTGAAAGATCGCATTCGCCGCGCGCTGAAGCGCGGCTTATGGCTCTCTGGCGGAGGCTATCGTCAGCTCCTGTGAGGGGGTGGTGTTCGCTGTTAGTTTCGCTTCGACACTGCTCGCCAACGTTGGGCGCGTGCCGAACCGGAACGAAAATCGTCCGGTAGCCAAACTACCTTCTTGGAGGATTTTTGCTCCGGCTGACATCGAGGCAGGCATCACCGCGATGGCCGACGACGTTTAAGCGTGGTGCGAGAAGCCGGACATCTATGGGCACATGGTCACGGTGAAGGTTGCGTAGAACAACTACTTCGGTGCAGCTAAAACAGGTTCGCTAAAAGCGAGTAGCCGCAGCGCATTAAATACGACGAGCAACGTGGATCCTTCGTGCAGAGCCACCGCAGAACAGCGAACTCCTCCTGCTGGCAGATAATTTTGCGAGCTCCGACTGCCGCTGTGTTAGCCCGCTGTATGCTAGGCATGTCGTCGGAACCGCCATCCTGGTTTTGCTTGTCCGATAAACCTGAACCCTTGGCTGGACTGACATTCTCTAGGTGATTGGACAAGATAAACATTCGCCTCCGGCGACGTCAGTTCGCGAGGCGATACACGAGGTTGGCTGACGTCGTCACGGTTCAATAATGAGCAGGTTGCAGAGACTCAGTGAAGTCTGGGCGGACCCGCCCTCGATCCCATGATCTCGGGCGGTCGGGCTCTATCGCGCGGCCTCGATCAGCCGCGCGACCGAGCCGCCGGCAAGAGGGAACCGGCGTCTCGGCACATGCGTGTAACGATCCCTTCCGCGGAGCCCGTGGCACGCTCCTGCCCCAGAAGCCGAACAGCGCATCTGTTGCGAGCCCTCGGCCCGTTCTTCTCCGTCGGCGCCTCAGCCACTAAGACCATGACGCGGAAAGGTGTCCCGATCGGCGGCTCAGCTCCGCATCGCTGTCGGCTGAGTCGAGTGTGCTGCGGCCTACCTCCGCTGAGGCCTCGTTAGTCGCGAACCGAGCGCCAAGCCACCATCCTCTCGCCGTGGCCGGGAGGCCCTTTCCCCGCCAAGCTTTGTGCGACGATGTGGCAGGCATCGCCTTAGCGGCAACCCGCGCTGCGCGCGGGTCCTCCACTGCGTTCCGGCCCTGCGGGTGCCTCAGGCTCCAGCCCGCCACGATCTGCACGCGCCGGCGGGGGAATAGGCCTCCGTCGGAACAACGTGAGGATCAGCATCATGGCTACCATCGGTTACGTCACGAAGCGCGAGGACGGACGCTACGAAGGCGAGCTCCGCACCCTCTCCCTCCGGGCATCGATTGCCATCCTTCCCGTCGGCGACAAGCAGACCGAGACCCAGCCGGACTTCCGCGTCATGGCCCAGGGCATCGAGATCGGCGCCGGCTGGCAGCGGATCGGACAGACCTCGGGCAAGGAGTACATCTCGCTCTCCATCTCGGCTCCCGAGTTCGGCAAGACGCTCTACGCCAACCTCGGCCGAGCTGCCGGTCAGGCCGATCCGAACACCTACGCGCTGATCTGGACCCCGCAGGACTAACCGGGTTTCGCCTCCGCGCCGCTCACCGCGGCGCGGAGGCTCTTTCTGTGGCGACGTTCGTCCGCCATCCTCCCCCACCCACCCGCCCCACCACGGCGCTGACGCCGCCTGGAGCAGCGTCGGTGCATAGCGTCAGACCATCGTCCACCGATCTGGGGGCGGTTGACGTCAGCCCGAACGCGCAACGCGCGGCACGTCCGGCCACTCCTTTTCGGCTCTCCGATACGGCGCACGCTGTAGCCGCGGCGGCTGCAGACCGTAGCCGGCTCGGTTGCGTAACGCTCCCGCGATCGGGTTCGCTGAGAGCAGCGTGAGCGCCCTGTCGAACGGTTGCAACGGTCCTGTGTGGCTGTCCCGACACCGCAGCGCTGCTCCTTGTCGGTCTGACGGATCGCTTTTGGCAACGCCTGGCCGTGCGCAACTCTCGCCGGAAATGATCCGGCTGCGTGTGCCTCGACCACCCAAACTGCTGAACGGACCAGCGAGCGCGACAAAGGAAGTTGCGGGAAGTCTGAGAGAGCATTTCCGGACATCAAGATAAAGGACTGACGTCATCTGCCCGTCAGATCGTGCAAAGGACGACTTGCGGACGACGTCGGCAAAGCGCACCTACCGTCAGCGTTTGAGATTCCTTCATGCAATCAGCACACAATTTAACGCCGTCTTGAACGCGGCGCTCGCCACGCCATCTCGTCTTGCCACCACATCAACCCTTGAGGTTCGACATGGCGCAAGACGACTTCGATCCCAAGCTCGGTCGCATTCGCGATAGTCGCAGCAGCCGTTCACAGCGGCATGCCGCGCTCGTGTTCCGCCAGGCTGGCAAGACGGGCACAAGGGCGGTGCTGCAGCGCGGACACATCGCACCCGGCAGCCTGACGCGCGGCATGGGGACAGGCGTGCGGGCTGCGGCGGGGCTCATTGCACCCGGGAGCCGACGCGTCATCGTCAAAGCGCGCTACACGCGGATCCTGAACGGCGACCTCGGCGCCGCACAGGCGCACATGAAATACATCGTGCGCGATGGCGTCACCCGAGAGGGAGCCCCTGGACGGCTCTATGACGCCAATGGGGATGACGTCGATGGTAGTGCTTTCCTCGCCCGCTCGGCCGACGACCCGCACCAATTTCGTTTCATTGTCTCCGCCGACGAAAGCGCACAGCTCAGCGACCTCAAACCGTTCATCCGTGACCTCCTCACCCAGATGGAGCGCGACCTCGACACGAAGCTCGACTGGGTGGCGGTCGATCATTTCAACACTGGACACCCGCATACTCACGTCGTCCTCCGCGGCAAGGATGATCAGGGCAAGGACCTGGTGATGGCGCGCGACTACATCGCCCATGGTGTCCGGGCCCGCGCCCAATCCCTCGTGACCCTGGAGCTCGGACCGGAAACCCAGCTCGAGCGTATGCAGAAGCTCTTCAACGAGGTCGGCCAGGAACGACTGACGCGCCTCGATCGCGCGCTCATCGGCCGCTCCAAGGACAACATTCTGGTCGTCACAGCCGCCGAGGAGCTCGATCCCACACAGCACACGCTCCGGGTCGGCCGGCTCAAGACCCTGGAGCGGCTCGGCCTCGCCGACGAACGGCAACAGGGCGTCTGGGCACTCGATAGCCAGATGGAGGGCAAACTTCGCCAGCTCGGACAACGTGCCGACAAGTTCAAGATGATGCAGCGCGCCCTGCAGGAAGCCGGGATCGAACGTGGCGCGGCCGCCATGGCCCTATTCGAGCGCGGTCCCCGGAAGACCCCGCTGGTCGGCAAAGTCGTGGGCGTCGGTCTCGTCGACGAGATCTCCGATCACACATGGGTCGTGATCGACGCCATGGACGGACGCGCGCATTACGCCGAGCTCGGCCGCCTCAAGCCCACCGACGCGCCTATGCGCGGGACAATCGTGACGCTGGCCGGAGACAGCCTCGACGGTAAGCCGTCGCCGGTGCCCAAGCTACAAGTGCTCTCGCCCGTCGCGCTCGAGAAGCAGGCGACCTACGACGGTCCGACCTGGCTTGACGAAGCCATCCTCTCACGATGGCAACCCGAGCCGGGAACGCCCGGCTTCGCCAGCCAAATGCGAACCGCACTGGCCGCGAGAAGAGATTGGCTGGTCGAGCGCCGCGTCGCAACGATCGCGCCCGGTGGTGGTCTGACACCAAATCCCGACATGATGCGGATCCTCCGCAACGCCGAGACCGATCGCATCGTCCAGCAAGTCTCGCGCGAGCTAAACGCCGCCTATGTGCCGACAGAGCCTGGAGTGCGCATCACCGGCGTGTACGATCACGCGATTGCCACGCCCACCGGCAAGCTCGCCGTGATCCACCGTCAGGACACCTTCACGCTGGCACCGTGGCGCCCGGCGCTCGAGCCGCTCAGGGGGCGCGCTGTTTCTGGCATGATCGGTCCCAACCGCGTGACGTGGAGCTTGGATCGAGGACGAGGCCTTCCCAGACGCAGCTAAAGACCCCCAACTCATTCAGCCGTCCCACCCCCAACCTCGCGTCCCATCAGAAACGTTCCCAGTGACCGTAAGCAGATGTTCGGTTTCCGCTTTAAAGTGGACATCACTCAGAAGTAGATCGTCTTCGCAGTTTGACCCTGAGCGGTCCTGAGCAAGTGCAGCACGAGCAGCAGGCCGACGAACGCCACGCCGAGTTTTCGGACATACCCTGCTGTCTTCAGGGCATCGGAATGACAGCTTGCAGCCCGTTCGGCTAACCGCTTAACAGCGGACATTTCAAGAACCTGGACTAGGGGCTTACCTCACCTCCCGTTTGACAGCCTATCAGAGTGGCTTGAACGTCATCGTCGTCTGAGTTTCACCTTCGGTGACGCTGTAGACCTTTAAGATTTCGTAGCTCTTGTTCTGCCAAACGCGAGCGCCCTCTAGGTACTCCTGATGGATGGCAAGGTCAGCATCGAGCGCATCGCCCTGATGGATGGCGACGCCGGCTTCAAGCTGGTCGAAGAAGCTTGAGTCTTTGATTGGCGCCGACACCTTGTAGCCCTGCCAGTTGAACTGCCACTTCCGCTTGGAGCGCAGCAACACGGCTTTGATGATGACCAAGTTGGCCCGCACGTGCTGTGTGCGCTTCTGGGGTACGGTGGTAGGCAGTGAAGATGCGACGGCCTTTTTGTTGTCGGGTTGGTCGAACGGCGAGAATATGCGCGTGGTGAGCCGACGCTGGACGTTTTTGATTTCGCTCCGCTCGATTTTCACGACAGGGCGAGCCGCCGAGCGAGGCGCGACCTCAACCGCTGTGATTTCCTTGTCTTTCTCAACGGCTGTCATTGCGCGCCCAACGCCCGAGGCAACGGTGGGGTCACGTTGGACCTGCAGGAACCGGTCTGCGGCCTCCTTGGACAGGACAATCCGGCAGTCGTTGTTGGCCTCGAACACGAGGCTTCCATCCGGCTGAACATCCATCTTACAAATGGGGTCGGCTTTCAGCGTGTCGTACAGATAGCTGCTGAACAGTTCGACGACGACGTCTTTGGCGATGTAGACGGTGGCGACAGCACCCGCGACGACCGCACCGACAATCTTCTTCTTCGTCAGTTTGAGCCCGAACCGAATGCTGCCGGACGTGATGGTCTCGACGTAGACCTGAAGCTCGAAGTCGGGATTGGCGAGACGGTTGATCTCCTCAAGAGCGGTTTTGAACCCGAGAAGGGCTTCGCTCATGGTCTCGACGGCGATGCGACTCGGCACACCGCCAAAGCGAATTTCAAAGCTCTCGTCGGAAAGCTCGCGGAGGTCGACGACGTCCATTTGTGAAATCTGCCGGAGAGAAATGTTTGAACTGAATAGTGCGGAATGAAGCAGAAGATTGAGGTTCACACCAGCAGGGGGGCGCAGATGTCACCCGTTTAGTTGGCGTCGGGGAGGGGCTGAAAGGAGCTGTAGACGGTGGGACTTGAACCTACACCACCCGGTCCTTAGCCATCCGGGCAATCGACGGGTGAGGAAGCGTCTGGGCCTCCCACCACATCCCAACTACGTCCGGAAGCCAACCGTAAAGCAGTGTCGTGACCTTCTTCCTAGAGTTCAGTTAGTGCGGTCCCAGCTTTGCCGGCGAACTCGGCGTTGAGTTCCTCAATCAATACGCGCGTTGTCGAAGATGCGAAAGAAATTGTCGGCGATCTTCGGGGCTTCGACATGCACGCCGATTTCGCTCAGCGGCGCGCGATCGGATGGATTGGCAGACAGCCAATTAAGGCTCGAGACGACGAGCGCATCGTCGTCCCAGCCGAGTACCTTTGCGTGCAAGCGCGGCCGATGGACGGGCCGAATGGTTACGCCCTCCCGGGCAAACTCGCGGATGAGATCGGCACCGGCCAATCCTGAGAGCGGCCCCGTGGTGCGGCCGTAATACGCCAGGGCCTCAATCTTGTTGTCGCTGGCGCTGACCGCCGAGAGCATCGGCAAGAGTGCAACCGGCCGGGCGGCAATGCCGATACGATGGCTCAAGACGAAGATCCGACGCTCGGCGTGATCGCGCGCTTCGAGAGTGAGATTCGAATGCTCGGAAGCAAAGACGAGCCGCATTTTGGCGGTGCGCCCTTTCTCCCTTGGCATTCTCTCAACCCTACGGCCCAAAACCGTGACAGAGGTGGCGAAGTCGCTCCAGATACCGGGGCGGCCCTTGGACAAACTGGCCAACTTTCTTATGAGCTCGCCAACGAGCTGAGGATCACGCAGCCTCAACGAGGCCTCGAAGCTGCCGAAGTCTGACCCCAGCCAGTTGCACGACCCGACGAGCGCTTGCCAAGCCCCTTTGCCGTTATCGGCGACGGCGATCTTGGCGTGCGAATAAGTTGAATAGGGATGGACATTGACGCTGTCCTTGCGGCCGGCAGCCGCGATAGCGCCCGCAAGGCGTTCGGCGGCCGCCTGAGAAGGATTGGTCGGCGTGCCATCATCAGCCTGACCCCACAAGAGATCGATGCGAGCGCCGTTGCCGGCAGCTTGCAACAAGGCTGGAAGCAGCTGGTCGCCGTTTTCATTGACGAAGGTCGAATGGATGATCAACCGCTCCTTCGCCGCGCGAATCATGCGATCGATAGCCTTGCGATGCGCTTCGCCATCGACAATGAGATCATCGGGGTCAAAGAGCGCTGTCTGTAGCGCTGGCGCGTCGGCCTCGCCGACTTTCGGCTCCGCTGGCGCGCGAGGCCGCGCCGCTGAACTTCCTTTGCCAGCTTTTGCGGTGAGCGCCTTACTGGCGGCGTCGAGGATAATCTCACGGAGCGCCGGCGACGCGCGGGCAGGCAAACCCTCGATTGCTGCATCGCGCACCGAGACGACGGCGTGGCGCTCGGTCGGCTTTGTGCCGGATTGCTCTACGCCAACGATCTCCTCATCATCGCCTTCGATGGCGACGAAGACGTCATAGAGGTTCTCCTGACCCGGCAGGAACGTACCTCCGAGGTGCGTGACAATGTGGCCGTCGCTGCTAGCCGGCAGTTGTGCAAGCGGGCGCGTCTCGAGCTCCCTTTGGCGAAACACTCCACCTGTGATCTGTTCGATATGGTACGCGCGCCAGCGCGTCTGCGGGACCGTGGCGGCCGGCAGTTGCTCATAGAGGGCATGGACGGCGCCGAGCGCTGTCGCTCGAAAGATAAGCGCGCCATCTTCCGTGGCCATCTCGACCCATCCGGCGCGCATCAAGCGAATGAAGGCCTCGAGCACGACGCGTCGGGGTAGTCCCGAGTTCTTCGCAAACTCTGCGGCTGATGCCGGCTTTTCGGCCGCGGCATAGAGGAGGAGATGCTCGACGACGCTCCAGCGGCGGCCGTACTGGATAAAGAAGCGATTGGACCCGCGCAGAACGGGAAAGGTGACATAGACTGTCGTCATGGCTTGATCCCCTTCAGTGTGTCGAGGGGAACGATGGCGGCTTCTCTCGCCGTAACCGCGCGATCAAGCGCATCGAGGAACTTCGCCAGGAAGCCCACGTCTTGATCGGGGAGCGAGGCCGCCGTCGTGATGATATGGCGGTAGAAAGAAAGGCTACCGAGGAGGATAAGGCGCCATTTGGCTCGACTCAGGAGCACGTTCATGCGGCGGTTGTCGCGCAGAAAGCCGAGCGCGCGCGAGGGCGTGGAGTGCGCGTTGTTGCGCACGAGAGAGATGAGAACAAGATCGGCCTCGGCGCCCTGAAAGGAATCGACGGTGCCGCAGTAGTCGTTGTCCTCGACGGCCGGGTCGAAGTCCGTGAGGTGGGAGAGGCTGCCCCCGTCCCTGTACTTGTTGAGCTTGTCGCGCAGGAGGTTCACCTGCTGCTTATAGGGAGAAAGGATCGCGAGCGAAGGTGGTTTGTTGGATGGGCGGGCGCGCATGAGCTGCAGTGCAGTCATCGCCGCAATGGCCTCGTCCGGGTTAGACCAGGGGGGAGACCGCTCCCCAGCACGGCCTCCGGGCTTCTCCTCGCGGGAATAAGGCATGTCGACGAACACGATGGGGCAATCGGGCAGCCTCTTCACATCAGCCGAGGCGAAAGGTGGCGGCTTGGAGAGATACTCCTTCTCCTTGTCGGCGTTGGTGATCAGCTCGCCGTCATAGAAGCAGTGGGACACAACGCGAGCGATCACTGGATGCATGCGGTACTGTTCGTTGAGGCGTCTGGCGATGGGCCTGCCACCGGGGCGAACCTTCTGGCGTTTCAGTTCCGCTTCGATCAAGGTTTCGAACAGCGTCAGGACATTCAGCGTCGAGGCGCAGACAGGACCGAGATCGCTCGTCTCCTCCTGAACTTCGGTGAAAACCTCCTCGACGCCCTGGTCCTTCAGGTATCGGGAGATAAGGTCATCGACAAGCTGAACGGCATCCTTGACCTTCTTCTCGGAGGCAAGCAGTTTGGCGATCTTGTCGACATCGAAAGGCGGCAACTGTTTGTGGTCACCTATCATCAGGCGGCGATGCGAAAGCAGCAGCGGCGACAGAAGCTCACCGCCCGTGGCTTTGCCGGCTTCCTCGACGATGCTCCAGTCAAACAGGCTTCGTTCATCGATCAGTCTCTCGACCGCGTAGGAATTGGTGGTAGCGAAGACAAGATTCGCAGCACGCAGGATCATTCCTTCGAATGCCCGCAGATCGGCCGACAGGCGTTTTTTCGCGGGATCGGCCGATAGGTTGAAACGAGGAACCTTCTTACTTCGAGCCTCGGCGAGGCCCCGAACCCGGTCGCGGAGGTGCTCGGGGGCTTCGTTGACGAGAGAGCTCTCGGCGAGCGCACGCAGATAGTTGTCGGCCTGCACATCGATTTCCAATTCGCCGGAGGACTCGTCGTCGTCGACTGGGCGCGCCCGGACGATGAGGGGCCGTTGCTCGGCATCGAGCCTGCCGAAGACGGCTTTCACCTCGCTCATCAGGTGGTCGATGGCCGAGTTGCTCTGGGCGGAAAGAAGCATGCGACTGGTCGGTTCGTCTGCGAACCTACGTCGCACGACATCGCCGGCAAGATAGGTCTTCCCGACGCCGGGCGGTCCTTGGAGGAGGAAGAGCGGGATCGTGGCGAGGATCTCGCGCAGTGCATCCTGTTTTGATTTATCGAGCTTCTTGAAAGCGTTTTCCGTCTCGTCGAGCGGATCATGACTGTCGGAGATTCGCGCACGCGCGTCGGCGAGCACGGAAAGAAGCTCGGTGTGCTGCCGCAGAGCGGTGAGCGCTTTCAAGCGGCGCTTGAATTGAGCGATGCGGCCGGGCATTCCGGCGGGGGTCAGGAAGGCGTTGACTCTTTGCAGGACCGGAACCTGGCCTTCGAAGTGAAGGCATTCTTGACCGTTGATTTCCTTGCGGCCGACAAAGTGCCAAGTGGTCGCGCTCGAGGATTGCTCGCCGAGCATTTTCGGCTCTGCCAGCGTCCATCCGCCCTCCTCCCGGACCTCGTCGCCGTCGAGCATTTTCGATAGCCGGGCCGCCGGCGCATCGATCTCGAGGATATCGGAGAGCTTGGCCCGGTCGGGATCATTTCGAGGGGCGAGGTGCAGGGAATAGGTGTCGCCGACCGGAACGTCTGACGCCTTAACGACTTCGACCGGGAAGATGTCGGCGGCGGCGTAGGCCATCTCGAGGACGAGAAGCAGCGCGAGCGACTGGTGTGTCCGATCGAGGTCTGTCTTGCGCGCGTCCGGCGGGATGGTGCGGGCAATAAGATCGTTCCAGGGCTGCACCTTGCCGCGCCGGCGCGGAAAGCTTTGCGTGGCGATATTGTTGGCAACGAGCTCGAGGCCGGAGCGAGCGACATCGGTCCTACCGATCACTGCTCCGGGCGCCGGGGCCTCCGCATCCGCGCGGTCGCAGAAGGCGAACTCCCAGGTCGGCTCGTCGTCGGAGCGGGGGTTACGATAGGGATTGATGCGGTAGGTAAGCTGCTTGCCGACCAGCACATGGCGCTTTTGATAGCCGTCTTTGATCGATAGGAAGAGAGGCTGGAAACCTAGGTCCTCCTCGACGAAG
>JRYH01000662.1_pt1 | contig 12761 bp, 10 predicted proteins | sample 235351 | NCBI WGS metagenome assembly JRYH01 (sample SAMN03074221, study PRJNA261480) | activated sludge metagenome | biome: Wastewater Treatment Plant; feature: Wastewater; material: Activated sludge; isolation source: activated biomass of a wastewater treatment plant treating wastewater... ... | reverse complement strand
TTTATGGGACAGCAGTGATCAACACTATGTTCGCCAGGAGTAAAAAAACTACCGCCGGAAAACCATGCCTGTCCCCCATTTTGATCGTATGTGAACCAAGTCAAGAAAACGAACAGCCTCCGATCCGTCAACTCACTGACGGATAGGTTTATGCCTTGATCGGAGGACCCTTCAACTACCCACATTCCTGAGTGCCTGCCAGTTAATGGCGGTTCCTCAAAGAAGGGGAAAGAAGTCAATTGAGATGCAGGTGGTATGCTCAGTGTGGTGATAATGCTACCTTTATTGAAAAAAAATAATGTAATTTCACCTTGCATATCGTCTATAGTTGGCGGATTTGTTGGATTGAGGCCAAACCTGCTTTCAAAGGTATTTCTCGTTAATAACAATGGTGCAGATAAATTACCAAAGTTTCTCCAAAAAATACCAACATCGTCATTAGGAAAACCTTGACTAGGGAATTCGGTAGGTACAATAACCAAAGAAGCTCCAGAAAACTTTCCTGTCGAGGTCATAAATTCTAAATCGTCAATACCTGGAACAACGCTATTAACGCCTGAGAGATTTCTAAAATCCATGGCTATTACTGTCGTACCATCTGAACAGGCTATGCGCCATGCTCGTATTTCTACGAGTATAGTTGAAACTACTGAAATATTAGTTTCTGGCATCAACGTTTGTTTTGTGACAACAGTACCCGCTGGTCCGAATGGAAACGGCAAACAATTCGGCGGCACAAAAGCCCATCCATCAGATAGAAAATTGGGTAAAGGGTCAAGGTCTTGAGCTTGTGTAAACCCCGGTGCCAGCAAGATCAGAGCAGCAAGAATACGTTTCATTTTCATCCTCCCATTTACAGTTAAATTCTTACTAATATTTTCGTACCACCCATTCACTTTTGGATTGGAGTATACGCTCCTTGACAACATAGGGCAACGATTTCGTTGAATCGTCGGGTAGATGGCCTTCAGGTAGGTTTTGTGGGTAGCTGAAGGGTTATATATATCCATCGGGCTCGCGCGGCCTGGGGTGCTCGCGGCGCAGGCGGCGAAGTCTTCCGGCGACATACGCTTTCCCCCCTGGCCGTTTCCTCGCGCGCGACAGCCTGCTAAGCCGCTTTCGCCGCCCGCCATTGCTTGCGGCCCCATTTGAAGTGTTGCCGGGTAATAATCTGACCATGCTCGGCTTGCTCAATCCGCGCCATAGCCTGGGCCAAAGGCTGGTCTTTTTCCAGCCAAGCTTCCGTCACCAGCCGTAACAGGCGATCCGCTGCCGGCGGTATCGCTTTCGCTGGTTGCCGTTCCCACAGCGAAATCGATTGTTCGGTGACGCCCAATTGTTCCGCAAGCTCGGCTTGCGTGCTGTCCATTTCCAATCGCAAAAACTTGACTTCCCGCCCACTAAGCCGGGATAGGGTTTCTACTATCCAGCGGGCCATCGCCCGGTGCAAGCTATCCACGTCCCGAATGCTCAGGGTTTCGCCGTAAGGGGTTTGTTCCAGGCGATAGCCGTCCGCGAGCCACACATAGGGCAAGCCTGATTCAGTGTAGTGGTACATGCTTAGCGGCCTCGCGTTACGGTAATGACATTCAAGACGATGGGCCGGTCTTCCGGATCAAAACCCACCACCACCGCGATTTCGCCTCTATCGGCGAGTCGCGCTGTCCAATGTCCCGGCGGGTTGACGGCCGGGGCGGGCGGTTCATCAAAGATGCCCCGCCGCAATACGTTCAGTACTTCACGCATGGACACGCGCCGTTGCTGCATCCGGCGGCGGGCGTGAAGGGTCAGGCGCACGTGATTTGAATCCGCCGCGGCGGATCGTATCAGGCGCAGCCAGTCGGCGTCTGAGCGCTTGGATATGATACCCATAAAATTTATGGGTTCGTCAAGGGGTGGCGGTGGATCGGCACCACGTCCGCGCCCTGGCGCAAGCCGTCCAGGTAGTCCGCCCAGGCTTGCAGCATCTTGCGCCGTTCGGGCAGGTGCTCGGCGTGATTGTAGGCGGCGCGTACCTTGTTGCGGTCCACGTGGGCAAGCTGTAGCTCGATCCAGGCCGATGGGAAACCCTGCTCATGAAGCAAGGTGCTGGCCGTTGCCCGGAAGCCATGGGGCGTGACTTCGTGCTTGTCATACCCTAAGCGGCGCAAGGCCGCGTTCAAGGTGTTTTCGCTCATCGGCCGCTGATCGGTGCGGATGGATGGGAAGACGTAGCGACCGGCGCCGGTAAGGGGATGCAGTTCCCGCAGGATTCCGACGGCTTGGTCCGGGAGCGGCACCAGGTGCGGCCGGCGCTGTTTCATCTTATCCGCCGGTATCTTCCAGGTAGCGGCCTCCAGGTCGAATTCCCACCATTCCGCTTTCCGTAATTCGCCGGGGCGCACCAGCAGCAGCGGCAGTAAGCGCAGGGCGCAAGCCACCGCGAACGTTCCCTCGAACCCGTCCAGGGCGCGCAGCAGGTCGCCTACTTTCGCCGGCTCCGTCATCGCCGCCCGGTGCTTTGCATTGATCGGCGTCAATGCGCCCTTCAGGTCGGCCGCCGGATCGCGCAGGGCTTGCCCGGACGCAATGCCGTAGCGAAAAGCTTGGCTCAGGTACTGGCGGACCTTGTGCGCCGTTTCTAAGGCGCCGCGGGATTCCAGACGCCGCAGCACCGCCAGCACTTCGCCGGCGGTAATATCGTTTGGCTTTTGCTGCCCCAGCCAAGGCAGGGCGTGCTTTTCCAAGCGCGCCCAGATCAGGGCGGTCGTCCCCGGCGTCCACTTGTTCCGATTCCGCGCGTGCCATTCCCGGCACAGATCGGCAAACGTGTCCTTGCCCTTTTCGACTTTGCGCACGGCCGCCGGGTCTTGCCCATCGGCCAGCAGTTTGCGGGCTTGGTCGCGGCGCTCGCGGGCCTGCTTCAGGCCGATTTCGGGATACGTGCCCAGAGAAAGTTCCTTCTGCCGGCCATGGTAGCGGTATCGGAAACGCCACCAGCGGCCGCCGGCGGGATGACAAAGCAGGTATAACCCTTGACCGTCGGAATGCCTCTGCGGCTTCTCAGGCGATCTCAGGGCGCGGATTTTCGTGTCAGTCAGGCTTGCCATGATGGTAACTCCCGCCGGGTGGCGTCAGTGCTTACAAAAGTTACCACCAATTATGGTGGGAAGTCAATGGAAATTTATGTACTTCCGCGAACGTTAAACCCGCTGGATGGCTTGTATTTGCTGGGGTTATTGGACTTTTGCGGAACAGTGTGGAAGCGAGTTTGGCGCCCCGGGCAGGATTCGAACCTGCGACCTTCCGCTTAGGAGGCGGATGCTCTATCCCCTGAGCTACCGGGGCTGAGGTCAGAAAGGTGTTTCCGGTGGTCATTGTAGCGGTGGTGCTGCGATCGCGCATCCGCCGGGATATTCGTAAGGGGCGGCTGCTCGTTGCGGCGTTTTCGCAATCCTGCGCCGCGCGACGAACCTCTGGGCCCGATTTCCTGCTCGCCCGCGCCCGGGGCGAATGCTCCGCAGGTCGGTGGATTGTTGCGGCGGGCGGCTGTCTGCCGCCGATCTGGGTGGGGGGTAAAATAATGTTTTTTCCTGCCAGGATGGACCGCGTTCATGCCCCGTCTCGATCCGCTCGATTTGTTTGAAGTTAAATCCCTGCTCAGCGACGAAGAGCGCATGATCCAGGACAGTGTGGCGCGTTTTGTCGATGAGAAGGCGTTGCCGTTGATCCCGGAATGCTTCGAGGCCGGCCGTTTTCCGGTTGAGTTGATTCCGGAGATCGCCGATCTCGGGCTTTTGGGGTCGTCACTGCAAGGCTACGGTTGCGCCGGACTGAACAGCGTGTCGTATGGCCTGATCTGCCAGGAACTGGAGCGCGGCGATTCGGGGCTGCGCAGTTTCGTTTCGGTGCAATCGTCGCTGTGCATGTATCCGATCCACGCCTATGGTTCGGAGGCGCAGAAGCGGCGCTGGCTGCCGGAGATGGCGGCGGGCCGGGCGCTCGGTTGCTTCGGGTTGACCGAGGCACACGGCGGATCCGATCCGGGCAATATGAAAACCCGGGCCCGCCGCGACGGCGGCGACTGGCTGCTGAACGGCGGCAAGATGTGGATCACTAACGGCAATATCGCCGATCTGGCGGTGGTCTGGGCCGTCACCGACGACGGGGTGATGGGTTTTATCGTCGAAAAGGGGATGCCGGGTTTTACCGCGCAGGAAATCAAGCACAAGATGTCGCTGCGGGCGTCGGTGACCTCGGCGCTTTATTTCGACGATGTCCGCGTGCCCGAGGCCAACCGCCTGCCCGGCGTCCAGGGCCTCAAGGGGCCGCTCAGTTGCCTGAACCAGGCGCGTTTCGGGATTGCCTGGGGGCCGCTCGGCGCGGCGCAGGCCTGCTTGCGCGAAGCGCTCGATTATGGCGCAGAACGGGTGCTGTTCGGCCGCCCGGTAACGGCGACGCAGACGGCGCAAATCCGCCTGGCCGAGATGGCCCGGCGGCTCACGGCCGGGCAGTTGCTGGCCGTGCAGCTCGGCCGCCTGAAAGATCAAAACCGGCTGCATCCGACCCAGGTCAGCCTGGCGAAATGGAACAACGTGCGCCTGGCGCTGGATGTGGCGCGCGACTGCCGTGACTTGCTCGGCGGCGCCGGGATCACGCTCGAGCACGCGGCGATCCGGCACCTGTTGAATCTCGAAAGCGTGATTACCTACGAGGGCACCGAAACGGTGCATCAATTAGTGGTCGGGCGCGAATTGACCGGGCACAACGCTTTTTGATGAAGGGCGCGGCGATCTGGCACCTCGGTGGCCTGCTGCTGATCGTGGCGCTCGACCCGGCGGTGACGGCCGCCTCCGAACCGCCGCCGGCGGATTGCACCCGCTGGCTGGAGGCCGCCCGCCCAGCGCCGGCCGGGGAGGCCGAACGCGCCCGCCTCGCCACGTATCTCGCGCGGCGCGGCGTGGCTTTTCAAGGCTGGCTGCATTCCGGAAAAATGTTGCTCCGGCGGGAAGTGGACGGCCTCGATCAATTGTTCACAATGACCGGTCCCGGCCAAACCGAGCGCCGGCTCAGCCATACGGATTATCCGATATTGCAGGCCTGGAGCGCTCCTGAAGCGCGTTCCGACCAGTTCGTTTACGCCTACGATACCGATGGCGACGAGCGTTACCGATTGGTTTTGTTCGATCCGGAAAGCGGCACGGGACGGCGCCTGACCGGGGAGGGGGAAAGGGCCGGGGCGCCGCGCTTCGGCCGCCGGGGAAACGCGCTCGCCCATTATCTGATCGCCGCCGGGCAAAACGATTGGCATCTGGTCGTCCACGACTTCCGCCGCGACCGCCAGGTGGTGCTCGTCGACGAGCCCGGTGCCTGGCTGCCGTTCGACTGGCCGCTGACCAGCGACTGGCTGCTGGCGCTGCTCGTGAAATCGCCGGGCGCGACCTTCCCGTATCTGATCCACAGCGGCGACGGACTGCGCCTGCCGTTGTACCCGGAGAACGAGCAATCGGCGTATTCGGAAGGGATCTACTCGCCGCGCCTCGGCAAGGTTTATCTGGTGAGCGATCGCGGCCGCGAGTTTTTCGGGCTGTTTGCCGTCGATTTGTTCAACCAGGTCATGAAATTGGAACTACCGGATCTGCTGCACGATATCGAGCGGATCGCCGCCAACGGCAACCGCCGCCGGTTGGCGATGGTCAGCAACGTCAATGGCCGCAGCCGGCTCGAAATCCGCCGCCTGCCGGGTATGAAAGCGTTGTCGATTCCGGATTTGCCGGCCGGCGTGATCGACGATGTGCAGTTCGATGCGGACGGCCGGCGGCTCGGGTTTACGCTGGCGGTGGCGGCGCGGCCGCCGGAAGCCTGGAGTTTGACGCTCAAGACCGGCCAGCTTGAACGGTGGGCAGGTGACGAACGCAGTGGCGCGGCGGCGGCGTCCGAACCGCAGGATATCGCTTATCCAACCTTCGACTCGAATTCCGGCCCGCCGCGTCAGATCCAGGCCTGGTACTACCCGCCACCGCCCGATCGTTCGCCGGCCCCGGTCATCGTCGTGTTGCATGGCGGCCCGGAAGTCCAGGCCAGGCCCGTTTACGATCCGCTGGTCGAGTATTGGCGGCACGAACTCGGGTTGGCGGTGATCGCCCCGAATGTCCGCGGTTCGCGCGGTTACGGCCGCAGTTTTCTCGCCCTCGACAACGGCCGCTTGCGCGAGGATGCGGTGCGCGACGTCGGGGCGTTGCTCGACTGGATCGCTGGGCGGGCCGAACTTGACGCCGGGCGCGTCGCGTTGTACGGCGCCTCCTACGGCGGCTACTTGACCCTGGCCGCGTCGATCCGCTACGGCCCGCGGGTCCGCGCCGCGGTCGAACTGTTCGGGATCAGCGATTTTGTGACGTTTCTCGAGGAGACGGGCGATTTCCGGCGCGATCTCAGGCGCGCCGAATACGGCGATGAACGGGATCCGGAAATGCGCGATTTCCTGCAGCGGATCTCGCCGCTCAGCCGGGTCGGAGAGATCGTCTCGCCGTTGTTCGTCGCCCAGGGCGGCAACGATATCCGCGTGCCGCAACGCCAGTCCGACGAACTGGTTTGCCGGTTGGCCGCCGGCGGTAAGCCGGTCCGCTATCTGCTGGCGGCTGACGAGGGCCACGGCTTTCGCAAACCCGAAAACCAGTTGCGCTTGTACGCCGGAATCAGCGACTTTTTGCGCCAATGGCTACTGGCGCCTGGGCCTCGACCGGCTGCGGTGGATTGACCACGGATAAGCGTTGGCCCGGGTTTATAATCGTTTGGCGCGCGCCGCGGCCACCAGAATCGAGTCGCACCCCGCGCGGCGCCGCAGGGCGGGGTGGGGCCTTGATAGAGGGGCTTCAAGATGTTCGATCTATCCAAAACGCTGGAATTGCTGCTGGGCGCACTGACCAAACCGGCAGCGACCTGGGAATCCTGGCTCGCCGAAAATCCCGGCTGGCAGACGACCACCGTCCGCCTGGCCGGCCCGCTGGTGCTTGCTTACGCCGTACTGGGCGTCCTGTTCTCCAGACTGATGGGCAACCCATTCATGATGGGCGGCATGAACGTGGTGTCGGCGATCGTGTTCACGCTGTTCACCACGGTCGTGATGCTGGCGATCGTCACCTTCGCGGCAAGCTTCCTGGCCGGGATGATGGGTGGCCAGCGCGACCACCAGAGGGCGTACGCCGCGGTCGCGGTGGTCAGCGTGCCGGGTTTCGCCGGATCGGTCGCCGGGGCTTTGATCCCGGGGTTGGGCTGGCTGCTGGGTCTGGCCGGTGGCGTCGTCACCCTGGTATTTTTGTATCGCATTCTGCCGCAGGCGCTCGACCTTCCCGAAGGCGAGCGCATCAAGCATTTTGTCGTCTTATTGCTCGCCGTGTTCATCATCAATGCCCTGTTGATGGCCGCACTGTTGCCGCGTTCGGCTTTTTCGCCCGCCGGCTTCAGCGCTGCCGATTTCGGTTCGGGCGCCGCTCCGCTCAATGAATTCGAACGCCAGGGCCGGCTGATCGAAGCCGCTGAAAGCGATCGTTACGAGCCGCCGTCGTCGGGCAAGGTCAGTGAAACGCAGGTTGAGCGGTTGGTCGCGGTGCAGGAAAAAACCGCCCGCCTGGTCGCCGAACGCGGCCAGGAACTGGAGAAACGGACCAAAGCGCTGGAGAACAAGGAGCAGCCGACGTTCAGCGACGCGCAGGCCGTGTTCGGCGGCATCGGCAGCCTGGTCGGCCTGCACAACGCCGAAATGGAAGTCGTCAAGACCGGCGGCGGCAATTGGGCGGAGCATCAGTGGGTGAAAGAGCAACTCAGAATCGCCAAAATCCAGCAGGATGGCAGCGATGCGATCGTCCATAACTATGCCCTTTACCGCCGCTACGCCCCTGAACTCGAAGGGCTATGACTGTAAAATACGGCGTTTTCGCCGGAGCAACGCAGGTGATCGAACGCACCTTGTCCATTATCAAGCCCGATGCCGTCGGCAAGCACCTCATCGGCCAGATTTACAGCCGGTTCGAGGGCGCCGGTCTCAAAATCATCGCCGCCGAAATGCGCCGTCTGACGCGGCGCGAAGCCGAGGGCTTTTACGCCGTACACCGGGAGCGGCCGTTTTTCGCCGACCTGGTGCGGTTTATGACCTCCGGGCCGGTGATGGTCCAGGTACTCGAAGGCGAGAACGCGATCGCCCGCAACCGCGAGTTGATGGGCGCGACCGACCCGGCGCAGGCCGCACCGGGGACGATCCGCGCCGATTTCGCGACGACCATCGACGCCAACGCCGTGCACGGCTCGGATAGCGCCGAGACGGCGGCGGTCGAGATCGCTTATTTTTTTCCGCAGGTGGTCTTTCAAGACGGGGCTTGACGAGCCGGGAAATGAAGCCAAGGAAATGAACCCAAGAACATGATCGTTCCGGCCAGCCTATCCGCTCCACCGGCGGCGCCTTTTGTGGCGCCACCGTCACTGCCGGAAGAGGGTCTCGACCTTCTCGGCGTGGACCGCGACGGGCTTGCTGCGTGGTTCGCGGCGCGCGGCGAAAAACCGTTCCGTGCCGGGCAGGTGATGAAATGGCTGTATCACCACGGCGTGACGGATTGCGCCGCGATGACCGATCTGTCGCTCGCGTTGCGCCGCCGGCTCGCCGCCGAAGTCCGCTGCCGGCCGCCGGTGGTCCTGAGCGAACACGAAAGCGCCGATGGGGTCGTCAAATGGCTGATGGGGGTGGCCGGCGGTCACGCCGTCGAGACCGTCTATATCCCGGAACCACGGCGCGGCACCTTGTGCATTTCATCGCAGATCGGCTGCGCCTTGAATTGTACTTTCTGCGCGACCGGTGCCCAGGGTTTCGCCCGAAACCTCGAGACGGCGGAAATCGTCGGTCAGGTCTGGCGCGCCGCCGAAAGGCTCGGCCATCGCCGCCACGGGGCGCAAAAGATCACCAACGTCGTCTTCATGGGCATGGGTGAGCCGTTGCTCAATTTCGCCGCCGTGCTGCCGGCGCTGAATGTTCTGCGCGACGATTTCGGCTTCGGGCTCGCCGCCCGGCGGGTGACGGTCAGTACTGCCGGCGTCGTGCCGCTGATCGACCGGCTGCGCGCCGCCGCCGACGTGGCGCTGGCCGTCTCGCTCCACGCCCCGGATGACGAGTTGCGCAATGAGTTAGTGCCGCTCAACCGGAAATATCCGATCGCCGACCTTTTGGCCGCCTGCCGGCGTTATGTCCATGGCCGCCACAAAGCCAAAATCACTTTCGAGTACACGCTGATCGACGGGGTCAACGACGGTGAGCACCAGGCTCGGCGACTCGCCCGCCTGCTGGCCGTTGTGCCCTGCAAACTGAATCTGATCCCATTCAACCCGTTTCCCGGGAATGAATACCGGACGGCCGACGAGGCACGCATTCTGGCCTTTCAGCAGATCGTTCGCGAACGGGGCATCGTCACCACGGTGCGCCGGACGCGCGGCGACCAGATTGCCGCTGCCTGCGGTCAGTTGATCGGCCGTTTTACCGACCGCACGCGCCGGCGCGGCGGCCGACTCTCCCCGGCGGCGGCCTGATGATCTCAATCCGCCTCATCACCACCCTTTTCGCTGCTGCTCTGCTCGCCGCCTGCGCCGGCGGCGGCGAACGGCGCGACGCCGGTGAACCGGGCGAAAGAACCACCCGCCAAGCCGAAATCAACACCCAGTTGGGCGCCGGGTACCTGCGCCGCGGCGAGTACCGGGCGGCGCTGGAAAAACTCAATAAGGCCCTGAATTTTGACGAGGGCTACGCACCGGCCCACAGCACCCTGGCGATCCTCTACGAGCAGATCGGCGAGATCGACAAGGCCGAAAAACACCACCGCCGCGCCGTCCGACTTGCACCTGACGACGCAAACGCGCAAAATAACTTCGGCGCTTTTCTATGCAAAGCGGGGAAATACCGGGAAGCCGAGCCGTACTTTCTTAAAGCGGCGCGCAATCCGTTCTACCAGACGCCTGCCGTGGCCCTGGTGAACGCCGGGACTTGCTTGTTGAAAATACCCGACCGGACGGCGGCTGAGCGTTACCTCAGGGAGGCGGTGGCGATCGATCCCGGCTTGCGGGACGCGCTGTTTGAACTGGCCCGGCTGAATTACGAAAACGGCGAAGCACTCAGCGCCCGGGCTTTTCTGCAGCGCTACCAGGCGGCGGGGGGAGAAGCTCCGGCCGCCCTACTGCTGGGCTACCGCATAGAAGAACGTCTAGGAGCGCAGGATCTTGCGGCGCAATACGCCGAACGATTGCGCCGCCTGTATCCTGATTCACCACAGGCAGCAGAAGTAGAACGACGATGAACCAGCATCAAGGTCTGATACCGCAGGGCATCGGTGAGCGCCTGAGTCGGGCTCGCCTGGCCAGGGGATGGTCGGTGGACGAGGCCGCCGGGCGGCTGAAACTGACCGCGAAGATTATCGAGGAACTGGAAAGCGAGCAAGGCGAGGTGGGCGAGGCGGCGGTCTATCGCCGCGGCTATTGCTTGAATTACGCCCGTCTTCTCGGGATCGACGACGCGGATTTCCGCAAGGCGGTGACCCGGCGCTACAAGCCGGCGCCGGCCCCGCTGATTCCGGCCATGCCGCGGCCGGCGGCACCGCGGGTCGAACACTATCTCAGGATGTTCACTTACGCCGTCGGCAGCTTTGTGATCGTGATCCCGCTCGTCTGGAGCCTGACGCAGGGCGCCGCTTCCTTTTTCCCTCTGGCCGAGACCACCTCCGACAGCGCTGGTGCGGCGAGCGAGCCGGCCATCGACGCCGGCGGCGGCCAACACAACCCAGCGCAAACGGCGCAGGCCACGCCGGAGCCGCCGCCTTACCTCAGCGCATCGGCCGCCCCGTTGGCTACCCCGCTGCCTGAACGCGATGCGCCGCCGCCCGCTGCGCCACCGGCGCCTTCCCGCGAAGTCCAGGCCGAAAGCACTGCCGGCGCGTCCCTGGCAGCGCTCATCTTGGCGATTGGCGGCGCCGACAGTTGGGTCGAAATCCATGATGCCACCGAACGGCGGGTCGAGTACGACTTGTTACGCGCCGCGACGCGACACGAGTACCAAGGCGTACCGCCGTTTCGCCTGCTGATCGGCCAAGCCGCGGGCGTACAGCTTTACTACCGGGGCGAACCGGTCGACCTCGCACCCTACACGCGCGGCAATGTCGCCAGTTTCACGCTGGGTGCGGAGGAAACCTCCGGGGCGGAGGACGCCGGCTGACGCTGCCCACCTCCGGCGCTGCCGAGACGTCGAAATGTCGCGTGCCACCCCCTCGCGGCGTCCGCCGCGGGCGCTGGGTATTGTCTTGAACGAATCCATTTCTGAACAGCGAAGCCGATGATCAAGGCCATACGCGGCATGCATGACCTGCTGCCGGAAGACGATGACCTGTGGCAGTGGATCGAAGCTGCGGCGCGGCGGATTTTCGCGGCTTATGGCTATGGCGGCATCCGCCCGCCGCTGATCGAATCCACCGCTTTGTTCACGCAGGCGATCGGCGAGGCCACCGATGTCGTCGAAAAGGAGATGTACACCTTTGCCGACCGCCGGGACCATCTGCTCAGCTTGCGCCCCGAGGGCACCGCCGGCGTGGTGCGCGCCGTCATCGAGCATGGCTTGCTGCAGCAGTTGCCATTGCGTCTATGGTATTGCGGGCCGATGTTCCGCTACGAGCGGCCACAACTCGGGCGGACGCGGCAGTTTCACCAGATCGGTGCCGAAGTGTTCGGCGCCGCCGGTGTCGATAGCGAACGGGAACTGCTCCTCATCTGCCACCGCCTGTGGCAGGCGCTCGGTGTGGCCGGCAAAATACGCCTGCTACTCAACAATCTTGGCGATGACGAGGAACGGCGGCGCTATCGCGAGGCGTTGCACGGTTGGCTTGTCGCCCACCGCGAACGGCTCGATCCGGACAGCCGGCGGCGGGTCGACCGCAATCCGCTCAGGGTGCTCGACAGCAAGGTCGCTGAAACGCGCGAGTTGCTCGCCGCCGCGCCACGCCTCGAGGCGTTTCTCGGCCGCGCCAGCCGCGACCATCTCGCGACGCTCGGCGCAGCACTCGACGAGGCGGGGATCGCTTGGCAATATGAGCCCGGCCTGGTGCGCGGCCTGGACTATTACAACCGAACGGTGTTCGAGTGGGTCACCGACGAACTCGGGGCCCAGGGTACGGTCTGCGGTGGTGGTCGCTACGATGGCCTGTGCGCGCGCCACGGCGGGCCGGATGTCCCCGGTGTCGGGTTCGCTCTGGGCCTGGAGCGCCTCGCCGGCCTGGTCGGCCGCGCCGCCGATGCCCGATGGCGGACGGCGCCTGAAGTCTATCTGGTGATGGCCGGGGAAGCCGCTGAACAGGCCGGGTGGCGTCTCGCTGAAGCGCTGCGCGACGCGTTGCCCGGTTTGCGCTTGCAGATGAATCTCGGCGGCGGCAGTTTCAAGGCGCAGTTCAAGCGCGCCGACCGCAGTGGCGCGCGCTGGGCGTTGATCCTCGGCGCCGACGAGGTGCGTGACGGGACGATCGGCCTTAAGGATTTACGCGGCGATCAGCGGCAGGCGACCCTGCGCCGGGACCAAGTCGTCCAGGCATTGGCCGAGCGGGTCACGGCGACGGGCGGCAATGAAATACCGGCGGTTTGACGTGCCGCGATCCGGCGCGTCGTACAATCCCGGCATCATAGACCCAATAGTTGCATAAATTTTGCTCGATTTTATCAAATTCACCGTGAAATCATATAATTATGTTGCTATTAGCAGGAAAATCGAA
>JRYH01006574.1_pt1 | contig 12783 bp, 14 predicted proteins | sample 235351 | NCBI WGS metagenome assembly JRYH01 (sample SAMN03074221, study PRJNA261480) | activated sludge metagenome | biome: Wastewater Treatment Plant; feature: Wastewater; material: Activated sludge; isolation source: activated biomass of a wastewater treatment plant treating wastewater... ... | reverse complement strand
CCGAGTTGCGCATGCGTCCGCCGTGCTCGACCAGCACGCGCGCTTGCGCCTCGAGTTGCGGCGCGAGCCGCGCTTCCTGCTGCTGAAGAGATTGAATGCGCCGCGCCGTCACATCCATGAACATGCCGTGCAGCGCACCGTCATCGGAAAGCGCGTCCGTGAGCGCGCGTTGCTCCTCCTGGCAATGCGTCATCCGCTGCTTGAGGCGCGCAAACTTCACCTCCTCCACGTTATGGAGATGGCGCTGAACCTCAAGAATGCGTTTGAGACTGCGCGCGCGGTCACGCATGGCGTTTCATCCATTGGCGAGGAACATCTGGAAGGCCGATAGGAACAGCGTCAGCACTTCCTTGAACGTGAAGTAGAGGAGCAGTATCCCGCCCATCATCACGAACGGCGGCGAAATGAAATAGACGGGAATGATCGGCGTCAGCTTGTTCAAGACGCCGAACAGGAAGTTGATGATCAGCGAATAGGCTAGAAAAGGCGCCATGAGCTGGGCGATGAGGTTGAACGAATCCGAGGCCGAATCCGCAACCTTCGAAAGTGCGAACTGCGGATTGAAGAGATCCGTCATCGAAAGCACCGAATAGGAGGCCAGGAGCGCTTTCATGACCTCGATGTGCAGCCCGAGAGAGAATAGAAGCACCGTCGCCGTCAGCGTGAAGAGCGTCGCAACGGCGGGGGCTGGTTCGCTCTCTTCGATCGGTGAGTCCGCCTGGCCACCGAAGCCGGAGAGCATCGTTACAGCCGTTCCCATGAACTGCAGCGCGAGGAAGAAAATCCGCGCCATGACGCCGATCATGGCGCCGATCAGCGTCTCCGAGGCGATGAGCTGCACGACGGTCGGCACCGTGGCCTTCGAGAGATCGCCCTCGACCACCGGAATGAGCAGCGGCGCCAGCGCCAGCGTGACGGCGACGGCGAGAAACAGCCGCACCTGCATGGGGATGCGCGGGCTGCCGAAGCCCGGCATCAGCATGAGACAGCCCCCGATGCGGCAGAACACCAGGAAGGTCAACAGGACCATTCCCGGCGTGATCTGGGTCACGAGATGGTTCCCATGGACTTCACCTGCACGCCGCGCGCGATCTCGAGGTGCGAGAGCACGGGGAGCGTCGGGAACAGCCGCTCCGTGACCATGCGCACGTATGGACGCGCATCCGGTGCCGAGACGAGCACGAACTGGTGGCCTTGATCGAGATGCCCGCGGATGACCTTCGAGGCTTCCGCCCCGAACTGCTCGATCAGGCGCGGATCGATGTCGAACTCGACGACCTCGCCCTTCGCATCGCGCTTGAGGCTCTGGTGGAACGCGAGATCCCAGCGGTTGCCGAGCCGCAGCACCTTGAGCACGCCGCCATCCGAAAGGTCGCCGCAGATCTGCTGCGCCATGCGCATGCGCACGTGCTCGGCGAGTTGCTCGGCACGTCGCACGTGCGGCGCGATCTCCGCGATGCTTTCCAGCACGAGATGCAGGTTGCGGATCGAGATGCGCTCGGCCAAGAGCAGCTTGAGCACGGCCTGCAGCCCCGAATAGGAGAGCTGCGAGGGGATGATCTCCTCGACGAGGCGCCGGTATTCGGGCTCCAGCCGGTCGATGAGCACGCGCATGTCCTTGTAGGAGAGGAGCTGCGAAAGGTTGCCGCGTATGACCTCGCGCAGATGCGTCAGCATCACCGACATCGGATCGACGGGGCTGAACCCTTCGCGCTTCACCGCGCTCGCGAACGTCTCGGAGATCCAGAGCGCCTTCATGCCGAACGCCGGCTCGCGCGCCTCGTCGCCCGGCACGTCCGGCATCGGCCCGTCTCCGGTGATCACGAGCAGATCGCCGATCCGAAGCTCCTCTTGCGCCACGACGGTGCCGTGGATCTTGATCTGATAGGCCTTGCTCGGAATGGCGAGGTCGTCGGTGATGCGGATATCCGGCACCACGAACCCATACTGCTTGGCGAACGCGCGCCGCATACGCCCCACCCGGTGCGCAAGCTCCCCTTGAGCGGCAAGCATCGCCGTCGAAAGCTGCTTGCCGAGCGCGATCTCGACCTCCGCCGTCTTGAGCTGCTCCTTGACGGACTGGCGCGCCTCCTCCTGGCTCAACCGGTCCGCTTCTTTCTTGATCGCGTCCTCGGCCGCCTTCGCCTCCGCAAGCTTCTTCGGAATCGAGACCGAGACGAACAGCAACGCGCCCGAGAGAATCGCGAACGGCAGGAACGGCAGCCCCGGCGCAACCGCAAGCGCCAGCATCACCGCGCCCGCGACGCCGAGCGCGCGCGGATATGTTCCGAGCTGCGAGATGACGGCCATCTCCGCCGAGCCGCGCGTGCCGCCCTTGGAGACGAGCAGGCCGGCGGCGAGCGAGATGATCAGCGCCGGGATCTGCGTGACGAGGCCGTCGCCGACCGAAAGGCGCACGAACACGTCCGCCGCATGGGCGAGATCCATGTCGTGGCGCGTCACGCCGATGATGATGCCGCCGAAGATGTTGACGGCCGTGATGATGAGGCCGGCGATCGCATCGCCACGCACGAATTTCGAGGCACCGTCCATGGAGCCGAAGAAGGAGCTTTCCTCTTCGAGCTCCCGCCGGCGCTGCATCGCTTCCTTCTCATCGATGTTGCCGGCCGAGAGATCGGCATCGATCGCCATCTGCTTGCCCGGGATGGCATCGAGGGTGAAGCGGGCGCCGACCTCCGCGATACGCGTGGCGCCCTTGGTGATGACGAGAAAGTTGACCGTGATCAGGATCACGAACACGACAACGCCGATCACGAAGTCGCCGCCCATTACGAAGTTGGCAAACCCCGCAATGACGTTTCCGGCCGCCGTATGGCCCTGGTTGCCTTCCGACAGGATGAGCCGCGTCGTCGCCACGTTGAGCGAGAGCCGCAACATCGTGGCGATCAGGAGCACGGTCGGAAACGCCGAGAACTCGAGCGGGCGGTGGATCCACAGCGAGACCATGAGGATCAGCACCGCGAACGCGATCGAGAACGCGAGCCCGACGTCGATCATGATCGCGGGCAACGGCAGGAACAGCACCGTCAGGATGACGATGATGCCGATCGCGAATCCGATGTCGCGCGAGCTGTTGGTCTGAAGCGGCGCGCCGGGCACCGCGACAGTCGTGGCCATGCTGCCCCCGAACCTCGAGACGTAAGGCCCGGTTATCTCAAAGGAAGCTTGCGCGGAGGTCGCCTCGCCCCCCGGACGGGCAGATCAACGCTCAGGAGAAGCGGAGAAAAAGGTCGTGCCTCGGGCCGATACGGCCGAGAGAGGGCGCGCTCTAAAATCCGCTCGGAATGCGCGCGTAGGTCTGCTCCGCGAACGAGAAGATCACCGCCCCGACGAACGGCGCCGTGAACGACGTCACGACCAGGATCGCGATGATCTTCGGCACGAACGTCAGCGTGATCTCCTGCACCTGCGTCAGCGCCTGCAGGAGCGCGATGAGAACGCCCACGAGCATGGCCGCGACCACGGCCGGCGACGAGGCGAGCACTACCGTCCAGATCGCAGCCTGGCCAAGATCGAGCGCGTCTGCGGGGTTCATGACTGCGTCACCTTCACGCCGGCTTCCATGAGCATGTTCTGCCCGTTCTCGAGCTCGGCGACGGCTCCATCCGAGAAGATGCGGATGGCAACCACCTTGCCCGTGAGCGTGCCGTCTGCCGAGGTCACGGTCTTGCCGATCAGGCCGTCCGCCTGATTGAGCGCCATCGACGTGATCAGCGCATCGAGCTTCGTGTTCGTCTTGATCGCCTGCTCGACGTTCGAGAACGACGCGAGCTGGGCGACGAACTGCGTCGAATCCATCGGCTTGGTGGGATCCTGGAACTTCATCTGCGCGGTGAGAAGCTTCAGGAACGCGTCATAGTTGAGCGACGACGCCCCCGTCGAGGACGAGGATGCCGGGGTCTCTTGCTGCGTAGCCGTGGCTGCGCTCGTCGGCGGGATCGTCGTCATGCTAGCCTGCCTTCACCACGCGGAGCTCGGCTCCGCCGCTGCCGCCGAGGATCGCATCCTCGATCGGAATGAGAGTGCGGAGCGTCTTCAGTCCCTCGAAGGGCGAGCCGGCGGCGACATGGCCGTCGATCACCTGGAGCCCCGCAAGCACAGCCGGGTTCTCGAAGGCCGTCCGCAGCCAGTGCATCGTATCGTCGTAGACGCCCTTCGCTCTCTCGGCCCCGCCCGGCTCCATCACCATCGTCTGCAGAATGAAGTAGAGCTGGCGCAGCGGCGTCACCGTCTGCTGCGCATGCAGGATCTCGGCTTCGGTGAGATACGGCACGTCGTTCAGGATCTCGAGCGTCGTGCGGCCGTCGGCCTTCACGACCGCCCCGTTGATGAAGATGCGCTCTCCGGCGCGAAGCGTCACTCGTGTCGGCGTGCTCATCTCAAACCCTCCGAGATCGTGCGGGAGACATCGATCAAGCCCGCGAAGTTGGCCGACCGGCCGTGTCGAATTTCCTCAGACTCACGCATCATCCAGAGACCGACGGACACCAGATCCGCCCTGAGCTTCGGCGGCAGGCCGTTCTCCGGCTTGGCAAGATCCTCGATGAAGATGCCCCAGAGCTTGCGCACGAAATAGATCGCCTCCACGGCCTCGCGCGACTGCACGCCCTTCTGCGCCGCCACTTGCAGGAGCGCGATGGATTTCTCGAGCGCGGTGCGTTCCTGCTCCCGCGCCTGCTTCGGGGATTCGTCGAGAACCTCGTTATAGTAGAACTTGTACATGGAGCTGGCTCAGGTCTCCGCGGAGCTAGATATGGTTGATCAGGCTGAGGTTCTGCAGCCGCGCCGTCAGCGCATAGGCAGTCTCGATCTGGGTTAGCAGTGCATTCACGTTGGCCGTCGCCTCGTAAGGATCGACGCCCTCGAGCTGCGTGATGTGCTCGTTCAGCAGCGTCTTTTGAATGTCGATGCGGTCGTTGGCGGCCTTGATGCGCTCTTGCGACGTGCCGAGCCCGGCGCGAAGCTGCGTCAGGTCGCTGATGCCCTTTCCGAGCACGCCGATCGCCGTGTCGATGGCGGCATAGTACGCCTCGTCGCTCAGCCCATCGACGCCGAGATCGGCGATCATCGTGTAGACGGAGGCGATCGCGCGGAACGGATCGGCATTCGCGTTGGCCGAGGTCTCGATGCGCTCGCTCGTGGTGATGCGGCTCGTGATATTCTGGTCCGAGGCCGCCGACCACGTCGACGTCCAGCCGGTGGGATCGAAGAGGTCGGCGAACGCACCCTCGAGGAACGAGGTCATGGCCGCGCCGCTGATCGTCTCGACGCCGGGCTGCGACGGCCCCATGCCAAATTCCATGAAGAAGGCATCGGACACGGCGGTGCGTGCGGCCGAGGTCGGCTGCTCGAAATAGTCCGCGACGGGCTTCACGTCCGTATTCACGCCGGCGAAGATGTAGGCGCCGTTGACGGCCGTGTTGAGCGACGCGGTGAGCGACGTCAGCATGGCCTTGGCGTCCGTGACTGCCACGCCCCCCGCGGGACGGGCGGCACGCGCAGCCATCAGCGTGCTCATGAACGATTGCGCCGACTCGCCCACGCCTTCGAGCGTCGTCTGAGACAACTCGAGACGCGAGGCGGCGACGGCGTTCGTATCCTTGAAGGTGGTCATCCGCTCGAGATCCTGGCGCAGCGAAACCGTCCGCTGCGTCAGATAGCCGAGGCTCAGGCCGACGTCGGCATGCCGGCCGGTGGTGGATTCTTTCTGCGCCTCGGCGAGCTTGACCTGCAGGTTGACGCGCGTCTCCCGCGTCGCGTTCACCAGAGCCAGGGTGGAGATTGCGGCTGTCTTGATCACCTGATGGCTCCAATCAGGGCGCTGTACATGTTGTCGATGACCGAGATGAGCTTCGAGGAGGTCTGGAACGAGCGCTCGATCTCGAGCATCAGCGAGAGCTCCTCATCGAGATTGACGCCGGTCGCGCGCGTGAAGCTCTCGAACGACCGGTTATAGAGCGTCATCTGGTACTGATAGCTGTCGTCGGCGACCTTCCGCCCTTCCTGCAGCCAGCCGGCGGAGGTGGACGAGAAGGTGAGCAGCGTCGTGTCGTCCGAAAGCTTGGCCGCGGGATCGAAGGTATAGACCGCATTCATCTTGCCGATCATCTCGTCGATGCGGTTCGTGAAGCTGGCCGAGCCCGTGGTGTTGTAGACGTAATCCGGATTGAGCGGATCCGAGATGCCGCCATCCCGAAGGCGCGTCGCGAGCCCTCCGGCGTCCGGATCGACATTCGGATTGACGCGCAGCCGGCCCGCGAGCCCGCTGATCAGCACGCCGTCCGGCGGCACGTCTGTTGCGCCCGTATAGGTGAAGAGGCCCGGCATGTCCGGCCCGACGCCCGCCTGATCGGACTCGGCGAACGTCGTGACGAGCACGCGCGCCATCTCGTCGAGCTGCGCCTCGTACGTCAGAGAGATATCGTCGCGCGCCTGCACGAGCCCGACGATCCGGCCGGACTGGAGGGGCATGGTCGCATTCGCGCCGGTCACAGGCACGCCGTCGATGTAGACGGCATTGCCCGGAACGCCCGGTGTGGCGTTGCTCGTGCGGACGAACGCCACCTCACGCGGCGTCCGGTCGAACAGCGTGACGCCGCTGTCCGTATAGATCGCCATGTCGTTGTCTTGCCGCATCACGGTGCGGATGCCGACCTCGTTCGAGAGGCTGGCGAGGATCTCGTCGCGCTGATCCTGATAGTCGGTGACGTCGGTGCCCTGCACCGTGCCCTTGACGATCTGGGCATTGACGGTCTCGAACTGCCGCAGCAGCGCGTTCGTCCGGTCGACGGACGCCTGAATGCCGAGATCCGCATCGTTGCGCACCGTCTGCACGGTGGCCGCCGCGGAGTTGAGGCTGTCGGAAAGATCGCGGGCCGACCGGGCAGCGGCTTCGGCCGCGAGCTGGCTATGCGGCTGAGCGGAATAGCTCTGCAAGGCGCTCGCCAACGCGTTGATGCGCGCCGCCGGGGAGGAATCGAGCTCGACGTCGTTGATCGTCGCGTTGAGCAGATCGAGGGAATCGAGCATCGCGCTGTACATGGCCGACGACGAGCTCGACGTCAGCACCTTGCGGAAGAGGACGAGATCCTCCGCCCGCGTCACACCGGAGGTCCGGACACCGGACCCCGGCAGCGTCACGACCTCGACCGACTTGCGCGTATAGAACGCGCGATCGGCGTTCGCGATGTTGCGCGAGACGACCGACGTCCGCTCGCCGGCCACATAGAGGGACGAGTTCGCGGTCGAAAGACTTGCCGAAAGGCTCATCGCGCACAAATCCCCCCAAGCTCAACCCAAGCGGATTACCGCTTGAGGTTCACGAGGACCTCCATGAGTTCGCCGCCCGTCTGGAAGACCTTCGAGTTGGCCGTGAACGCGAACTGGGATTCGATCATCGTCGTCAGCTCCGTCGCAGTATCGACGGTGGACTTTTCGAGAGCCGCCGAGCGGATCGTGCCGAAGAGCGCGGAACCCGGGAATCCAAGCTGAAGATTGCCGGAGTCGGCGCTGACGGAATAAGCGTTGCCCACTTCCGGCGTGAGGTTGTCCGGGCTCGGGACGGTGGCGAGCGGAATGCGATAGATCCCCATGCGCGCACCGTTTCCGTAAACGGCATAGAGCGTGCCGTCGGCGGCGAACTCGACCTTCTCGACAGCGCTCGGCTTGTTGCCGTTCACCGTGGAATCGAGCGGCTGGAACTCGTCGGCAAGCTCGGTAGAGCCGGAAATATCAAGAGAAAGCGTGCTGCCGTTCATCGGCGAAAGATCGATGCTGAGCATCGTCGGGCTCGATGGATCGAGCTGGCCCGTTGCCGGATCGAACAGGATCGTCTCCGTCCCGAGCGGCGCCGGGATCACGCTATCGTCGTAAGGAAACGACTTCGTCAGCGGATCGGCCTTCGAGGAGTCGAAGAACGAGACCTCCCACGTGTTGTCCGCGGTCTTCGTATAATAGATGTCGAGCTTCACCTCGCGGCCGACGTTGTCGACGACCGTCATGGAGGTCTTGGCCGAATAGGTCGCCGTCGCGCTGTTCGCCGACGGCGGATCGGTCTCGATCTCCGCATCGTCCGGAACGTTGACGACGAAGGTGCCCTGCGTCGAGGGCGCCGCCTCGAGCGAAACGCCGGCGATGTTCACGTCCTCGAGGCCCGTGGTGCCGTTGGCCGAGACGGCGACCGAGCCGCCGTTCACCATCGGATAGCCCTGAAGCTTGTATCCTGCAGCGTTGACGAGGTTGCCCTTCTCGTCCTTCACGAACGATCCGGCACGCGTCATGTACGTGGTCTCGGGGCCGGAGCTGACGAGGAAGAACCCGTCGCCGCTCACGGCGAGATCCGTCGCGGAGGTCGTATAGTCGAACCCGCCCTGCTGCGTGATGCCGTAGCGGACCTGAACGTCGACGCTGCCCGGCACGTACGCGCTGTTCCCCGATTCGAGCACGACCGTGGAGAACTCGGTGAACGCGCGCTTGTAGCCGTGCGTGCTGGCATTGGCGATATTGTCGGACACGGTGCCAAGACGGCTCGACTGAGCCGACATACCGGACGCACTTGTCCGCATCATACCGGAAATGCTCATACCACGGGGTCCTTTGCGAATAGCTCTGCGTTCCTGATTAGAGCATCCGCATCTTGCGCGAGGCTGGAAGAGACACCAGCTTCGCCGCGCTTGTCGCCCGCCCCGTCGACGACCAGCCGGTAGCCGAGGTAGCGCTTGGAATCGATCGGGTCGTACCCCAGCCGATGGCGCAGCCGCTTGCGCAGCTTGCTGATGTGGCTCTCGACGACGTTCTCGTCGATGTCCTCGCTGAAGAGCCCGTAGACCGAATTGAAGATCTGCGTCTTATTGATCCGGCAACCGCGGTTCGCGACGAGGTACTCGAGGATGCGCCGCTCGCGGCGCGGCAGTTGCAGCACCTCTCCGTTCACCTCCGGATCGCGCCCGTCGAAGTAGACTCGCATCTCGCCGACGTCGGTATAGTCCGGCGCGCCGACCGCCCGCCGCTGGATCGCCTTCACGCGCGCAATGATCTCGCGCACATGGATCGGCTTCCGCACGACGTCGTCCACGCCGACCGAGAACAGGTCGAGCGTCTCCTCGAGCGACCGGTTCTCGTTCATGGCGATGATGGCGGTCGTTGCCGAGCGGCGCCGAATCGTCTTCGCCAGTCCGCAGCGATTCTCGCAGTCACCAAGAAGAAAAGCTTCGACGGACTTCATATCCGTCTCAGAAACGGCGCTGACCCAGCCCTCGAATTCAACCGATCCGAGCCCGCAAGCCGACACGCCTTCGCGAGCGAACCAGGACGTATAGCCCTCGGTCACGGTTGCCCGCTCGTCCACGACGACGATCATGTGATGTATCCCCCACCCTCGGCACCCCCCAAAAATCGAACGCAACCCCACAAAACCGTGGATGAAGTGATTTGGCATTCCATTCAACGATTTGTTGAGGATTTCTCTGATTCGATTTTAAATAGCGCTTGGAGTGTTGCGCAAAGAAGTCACGACAGGCGGATGAGGGGGCGTGGAAACGCCCCCGCGCTTCAAGCCTCGCGCAAGCAGACCGGCGTTAGATGGCGCGGAATCCGTCGTCGGCCGGGCCTCGGCCGGCATCGCACGCGGCACCTTGGCCGGCCTGCGTGGCCCGCCGGAGGCGGCTCAAGCTCGGAGCGGAGATGCGAACACGATCCGGCAGCAGAGCGACCGAGCCCCGCCGCGTCCTCGCAGCGGCCCTCGTCGCGCTGATGGCGATCGCGTCCCCCGCCGCCAGCCAGGAGTTCCCGATCCAGCTCGTCGCGCCCGGCATGAACCAGACCGAGCTGCAATCGGTCATGGGTCCGCCCGACTACATCCAGGTCAAGGGCCTGCGCCAGGCGTGGCAGTTCTGCCCGCGGCGCTTCTTTATCCGCTTCCTCGAATCGTACGTGCGTAAGGAGCCCCTGCTGTTCGTGACGGTCTGGCTCGACAATGGGCGGGTGAAACATATGCGCGCCTATCCCGGCGATCGCATGGGCGAATGCAACGACTTCCTGGCAGCCTTCCGCTGGGAGGACGACATCGAAGGGATCGTAGGGGTCGGCGGAGAAGGAAGCGACGAGTTCTCGGTCGGCCAGCACGTCCCGCGCATCAAGTAGGCGCCAGCATCCGCCTCACCGCCGCCGTGGCGGCTCCGAACGCAGCGCCTTGAGCGCGCGGTCGATTGCGGCATTCACCTCCGCCATGGCGCTCACCGCCTCCTCGCGCAGATCGGCCGGCACGCGGTCCGGATGATGGCGCGCCGCAAAGCGCCGCCGCAGGCGCTGAAGCTCTCCGGGGGCATGGCCACGCGCGGCGAGACGACCGACCAGCGCCGCCGCCGCTTCTCCCGGCCGCTGTAGAGGCGCGGGAGGCGGCGCGGCCAACGGCGCCCCTGCCGCCTCGGCCTCGTACGCCTGGGTGATCGAGGCGGCGGCGACATACCCGCTCGCAACCGGAATGTCGCCGAGACTGCCGACCGAAGGCCCCGTCACGCGATCGGCCAGCCCGTCCAGCAGGATGGGGTTGCCGTCGGCATCGAGCAGGGCTTCGTCGAGCGCATCCTCGAAGGCATGCTTCGGCTCGCGATGGCGAACGCGAGAAGGCCAGACCACAAGCGTCTCCCGAAAGCGTTGAGCCGGGCGACGAGCTTAACGGAGCGGCCTTGTTTGAGCCTTGCGTACGAGGCGCACTCTGGCAACGCCACACGTAAAGACGCTACCTACGCATAGGAGATAGGAGAACGGATAGACGTCAGGCTGCCGGATCCGCCGCCACGGCCGGATCCGCGTCCTCGTCCCCTTCCTTGGCGAGAAGGCGAACGGCGACGACCGTAGCGTTGTCCTGATGCGGATCCTTGAGCGCTTCGACCGCCCGGATCAGCGCGCCGGCGACCGCGCCCGCGCCGTCATTCGCATAGGCCGCGATGATGCGCTCGATCTCGGGTGGCTCGAGCGTCTGCAAGCCATCGCTCGCGAGGATGATGTAGTCGCCGATCTCGACCTTGAGCGGGCGGCGCGAAAGATCGATCATATCGATTTCCTCGCCCGTCACCGCCGAGCGCAGCATATGGCGCCGGGGATCGCGCCGCGCTTCGTCCTGCGAGATGGCCCCGGCGTCCGCCAGCCGGTCCAGCTCGGGTGCCAGCGAATGGTCCTCGTTGAGGAGTGCGATCTCGCCGCGGCGATAGAGGAGCAGCGGACTGTCACCCACGCTCACCCATTCGATGCCCTCGGCGCCGAACGTGACGCCGACCAGCGTCGAGCCCATGCCCGCAAGCATCGGGTTGGCGCTCACCGTGTCGGCAATCGCCTGATTGGCCGCGCCCAGCGCCTCGATCAGCCGCTCGCGGTTGGAGCCGTCCTGGCCCGCATACGCCTTGACGAAGCTCTCGCACGCCATGCGGCTCGCGAGCGCGCCGCCCGCATGCCCGCCCATGCCGTCGGCGAGTACCGCCACCGCCGGCGAGCCGTTGACGACCGTCTCTTGCGGACCGGCCGCGCCCGTGTCGGGACCGCTCCAGAAAAGAGCCGTATCTTCCTGGTAGCTTCGCGCGCCCTTGGTGGCGCGGCTTGCGTGCTCGAATGCCAGCATCCGTCCTTCGAACCATCAACGCTTCGGAGCGGGAAAGCCGAAGCCCCATACGCAGGCCGGAGACCGGCCAACCTCAAGTCTGCTCCTGTAACGCCGACCAGTCGAATTCCGCTCCACAGAACGGCACAAAAACGAGCTGCGTACGCCCCATCGTGATGACGTCCATCTGCGACAGCTCGATCGCACTCGTCGGCCGCTTGTCGTTCACCGAAACGACGTTCGTCTTAGCAAGGTTGGGCACGAAAAGAAACGTGCGCTCCGCCGAGTCGTAGCGGATATAGGCCTGCTCCTCGGACGAGATCGCATCGTCGCCGAAATCGATGGGAATGCGGTTGCCCGTCCCCCGCCCCATGCAATTGTTACCCTCGAAGATCGGGCGATACTGGCCAATCCCGGGCCCGCCGACGACGACCAGCCACCCCACTACGGGATCCTGCTCGAACGCACCGCGCCGAACCTGCGTCTTGCCGCGCACGAGCGTCGTCCGCTGGCCGGGCTCCGCGGGCAGACCCGCACCCGCGCCCCGCACGACGCGCGTCGTCGGCGGCGCATCGGCTTCGAGATGACGGCTCTCCCCCGTGACGCGCGGCGCACGCGCCTCCCGCGCCGCCTCCGCCGCGCTCGGCGTCTCGGCCCGCGGTGTGATGAGCCGGGTCGCCTCCTGGTCCGGCCCGCCGATGGCGATCACCTCGCCCGCGGCGGCAGTGGCCGCACGCCCCGCCACGGCCACCTCCTGCCGGCCGGTATCCTCGCGGCTGGCTGCGATCAGCGCATCCTTGAGCGATCCGAGAAACCGTCCCGGCCGTTGACCCTGCCCCGCGCTGCCCGACATCGCCCTCGTCTCCTTGTTCTGTATTGTCCCGCCGCTCGGGCATCCGCCACGAGTTGCATCTCCAAACGCCACGACGCACGACTTGCGACCGCGCCAACGCCAGCCTCTGGCCCTCAGCGCACCGGTACACCGGCCGAGAATGTCAGCCGGGCCTTTCCAAGCTGGATCACGTCACCATCCGCCAGCCGCGCCTCCGCGACCGCACGCCCATTCACGACGACGCCATTGCCGCCCGCGCTCGACAGGTCCGTGATCACGAACTCCGCATCCTCGGTCCGGTGGATCGCCGCGTGATAGCGATGCACGGTCATGTCCT
>JRYH01003164.1_pt1 | contig 12796 bp, 10 predicted proteins | sample 235351 | NCBI WGS metagenome assembly JRYH01 (sample SAMN03074221, study PRJNA261480) | activated sludge metagenome | biome: Wastewater Treatment Plant; feature: Wastewater; material: Activated sludge; isolation source: activated biomass of a wastewater treatment plant treating wastewater... ... | reverse complement strand
CCGGGCTTCGGCGATCGCCGCAAGGCCATGCTCGAGGACATCGCCATCCTGACGGGCGGCACGGTGATCTCCGAGGATCTCGGCATCAAGCTCGAGACCGTCACCCTTGACATGCTGGGCACGGCGAAGCGCGTCTCCATCGATAAGGAGAACACCACGATCGTCGACGGTGCCGGCAAGAAGGACGACATCGAAGGCCGGGTGAAGCAGATCAAGGCGCAGATCGAGGAGACGACCTCGGACTACGACCGCGAGAAGCTTCAGGAGCGTCTGGCGAAGCTCGCGGGCGGCGTTGCCGTGATCAAGGTCGGTGGCGCTACCGAGGTCGAGGTGAAGGAGCGCAAGGATCGCGTCGACGACGCGCTGCACGCGACCCGCGCCGCCGTCGAGGAAGGCGTCGTCCCGGGCGGCGGCGTTGCGCTGCTGCGTGCGGCCAAGGCCCTCGATGCACTCAACGTCCAGAACGAGGATCAGAAGGTCGGCGTCTCCATCGTGCGGAAGTCGCTTCAGGCGCCGGCGCGCCAGATCTTCCAGAACGCGGGCGAGGATGGTGCCGTCGTTGCCGGCAAGATCCTTGAGAACGCGGAGTATGCCTACGGCTTCAACGCCCAGACCGGTGTCTACGGCGACCTGCTCGCTGAGGGCGTCATCGACCCGGCCAAGGTCGTGCGTTGTGCGCTGCAGGACGCTGCCTCCGTGGCTGGTCTCCTGATCACGACTGAGGCCATGGTTGCCGAGAAGCCGAAGAAGGATGCTCCGGCAATGCCGGGCCCCGGCGGCATGGGTGGCATGGGCGGCATGGACTTCTAAGGTCCGCCGTGCGGGGCTCGATGAGCCCCGCGCGTGTCGCAGAGATTGGGCCGGAGCGGTATGCTGCTCCGGCTTTTTTTGTGGCGTGAGTTCATGGGGCGGGGACTTGCCTGGCCGTGCAAGGAACCCACATGGAGACGAGACGGAAGATTGCCCGATCTTGGAAACGAGCAAAGGAGGTCGCGCCATGCTTGCCGTTCAGATCGAGGAGCACGCCCGCAAGCTGATGGAGGTTCAGGGCCCGAAGGCCATCGCCGAGGCTGCGCAGAAGGCCCGCCTGTTCGAGGAGCAGGGCGCGGCGGATGAGGCGGCGACCTGGCGCCGGATCGAGGGTGCGATGCGCCGTCTGCAGGGGCCGCGGGCGAAATAAGTGAAGCACGGCGGACCGAGTGCTTCCGGAAAAGTGGATGCCGGTTTTCCGATCAGAAGCACGATAAAACGAGTGCTTCCGGAAAGGTGGATGCCGGTTTTCCGATCAGAAGCACGATAAAACGAGTGCTTCCGGAAAAGTGGGCACCGGCTAATGGGGGTCGCGGTTCGCCTTGATGATGTCGGACAGCTTGTGCGCGAGCAGCACCTCGTCCGTTGCAAAGTCCTCGCCGATCCACCAGTCCTCGAACGTGCGCATCACACGCCCGATGGCAGGGCCTTCCGCAAGGCCGCGCGCGAGAAGGTCGCTACCGCGCACCGGCAGCGTCGGGACGGACCAGTGGCTTGGAACCGCGAAGCGCTCACGCCAGTGCGAAGACTCGGCCGCCGCCCCGCCCTGGGCCCAGGCCAGCATGACGCCATCGCGAAAGGCCTCTTCGCCGAAGCGATAGAGAAAGGCCCGCGCCTCCCGCACGTCCGTCGCGGGATCGAAAGCGCGGTCCCGAAGCATGAGCCGGGCCAATCGCTCGCCCTCGGTGTTCGAGAGCCGGAGACGTGTGGCGAGCCCGATCATGGCCCGCCCCCCGCCGGCGAGCGCCGCCAGTCGCAAGAGAGGATCGGGATCGAGAGCCAATCCTGCCTCGATTTCTGCCAACCGTTCGAGAAGGCCGATATCGCCGGCCGTTCCGATGAGGGCCCTGATAAGCTCTGCGTCCGCCATGACGCGCGCGATCTCAACCGCCCGCGGTGCGCTGAGCAGTCTTAGGAGCTCGGCGCGCACCCGTTCGGCGGAAAGCTGCGCCAGACCGTCTGCAAGATCGATCGCGGCGGCGAGCCCTTCGGGGTCGGGCGTGCCCTCTGCATACGTCGCCGTGAACCGGAAGAAGCGCAGGATGCGCAGATAGTCCTCCCGGATGCGCGCCCGGGCGTCGCCGATGAAGCGAACGCGCCGCGCGAGGAGATCGCCATAGCCGCCCACGGGATCGTGCACCGTGCCGTCGAGTCCGCAGTAAAGTGCATTGAGCGTGAAGTCGCGCCGAGCGGCGTCCTCCGCCCACTCCGTCGTGAACGTCACGCGCGCATGCCGGCCGAAGGTCTCGACATCGCGCCGGAGCGTCGTCACCTCGATCGGATCATGATGGGCGATCACCGTCACGGTGCCGTGTGCGAGGCCAGTCGGAATGGCGCTCAATCCCGCCGCCGCGGCGAGGTGCATCACCTCCTCGGGAGGGGCTGTGGTTGCGATGTCGATGTCTTTTACAGGCGCGCCGATCAGGGCGTTGCGCACAGCTCCGCCGACGACGCGCCCCTCGAAGCCACCGCCTTTAAGCGCTTCGAGCACCGCCTGCGTACTCGCGCGCTCGAGCCAGGACGAGCCCTTGAGGCTCGGCGGCCGCTCCGGCAGATGGTCGTCGCCGCTCATCGTCGCATTACTCGATATGGCCCGGCTGTATCTTACCGTCCTGGAGTGAGGGCGGCGTGTAATGCTGGCCGGGCTTGCCGCCGGAGGAGGAGCCGAATACCGCCAGCGTAACGATGACGACGAGCGCGCCGCTTGCGAACAGCCAGAGCAGGGGCGCATCGTCGAGCACGCGCGTGAAGTGGCTTTGAGCGGCGCCGTCCTCGCCGGTCTCCGTTTCCGCACGTGAGCGCCGGACAAGCACCCAGGCCACATAGAGGAAGGTCGGCAGCAGAAACAGCAGGAGGTTCTCGATGACGGTGCGGATCATGATGCGAAGAGCCTCTGATGCATGTTGCGGAGAATACCGGCCGTTGCCCCCCAAATGAAGCGGTCGCCGAACGGAACGGCATGGAAGTGCTGCTCGAGCCCATCGATCATGAGCGTGTGCCGCTGATAGTTCATGGGATCCATCAGAAACGGCAAAGGCACTTCGAAGGCATCAGCAACTTCGTTGCTGTCGAGAGTAAGCTTGAAATCGGGATCGACGAGTCCGATCACCGGTGTGATCCAGAAGCCGGTGCCCGTGAGATAGCGGTCGAGTATGCCGAGCGGGACGACGAGCGAAGGGTCGAGGCCGATCTCCTCGCGTGCTTCCCTCAGCGCAGTGTCCAGCGGACCGGTATCCGAAGGTTCCGTTTTGCCGCCCGGGAACGCGATCTGGCCTGCGTGCGCTGTGAGATGGGCCGTGCGCTGCGTTAGGAGCAGCGAGACGGTTTCGCGCGCGATGGCAGGAATGAGCACGGCGGCCGGGCGTGCCTTGGCAAGGGCATCGGGAAAGGGGCGCGCGGCCGCAAGTTCCGGAGTGAGGTCGAAATCGCTGGGACCATAGGGCTCGTCCGGTGGCGGATTGGCCAGGGCACCCATGGCCAGATCGCGAAAGGCGGTCGGGCTGAAGCGGTGCAAATTGGACGGAGTTAAAGGAATCATAAAGCTTCGTAAGCCAGAAGTGCGCGAATGGGAATGGCCCTGGGGATTCGCAGAACGGCCGAAAACGCAGCGTTCGCCCGCCGCACGTCCAAGGAAATGCCCCATTCTCCTGGCAATCGCGCGCCTGTTGGCCCCGTTCGGTTGGCCGGCAAGGTGTGAATTTACTGCCAAGTCGCGTATGAGACGTCTGAGTTCGCCTTCGGTGCCGGCGCTTCAAGGCACGGCGTAGCGCCTGCTCCGACCGACAATCCGCTTCCCTGTCAGCACGCCCGGTGCGGCCGCGCGTGAGCTCGATCCGGAGGATGGCTTGCTATGAGACCCACTCGCAGTCTTGCTGTTCCAATGCTGAGCCCGAGGTCGCTCGCCCTTGCGCTCGCGAGCCTCCTGCTCGCGCTCGCCGTTGCGTCGCCCGGCGCCGCGGCGCGCAGCGTGGACGCATTCGCCCGGACGCTGACGGCAGCCGAGCGGAAGGTGTTCGAGGACTATCTCTCCGCCCAGGCCACGCATGAGTTCAAGAGCGATGCCTATTGGCGCGAGGTCACGAACCGGAAGGCCCTGCGGCGCGGCAAACGGAGCCGGGGCGAGGCGATCGCGCCCGCGGACTACGTGCGCAGTTTCCCGCCGAAATACGCAGGTCCCGAGCTTCCGCCCGCGCTCGCCAAGCGCTGGCAGGCGTACCAGGCTGCTGATGATGTGAAAAAGGACAGGCCGCCGCCGCGCTCGCTGCCGGGCCTCGATGATTTTCTGGCGGCAGCGAGGACGGAATACGGTTTCCGTCCAGAACGCATTCCCGAACAGGAATTCAAGCTGCGCTATGCGCGCGAGGCCGTTTCGCTCGGGCTCACTGGCGATCAGGTCGTGCGGGTTTATGCGCTGGAGACGAGTGGCCTCGGCACAGCCGACATGGTGGCTGGCATTCACCCGATCCGCAAAACAGGAAAGCCGATCTCGTCGGCGATCGGCTATGCGCAGCTCCTGTGCGCCAACACCAGCGACGAGCTTGCACGGCATGGACCGAAGTTTCTTACCCGCCTGAAGAAGATGGCGGCTGACCGCCGCCTGCCGCCGCCGCGTCGCCAGGCGCTCGCCGAGAAGCACGCGAGGCTCGCCGTGATGGTGAAAGCCGCGCGCTCGATCCCGCATAAGTGGGACCGCCATGTCGCGTTCGCCCGCACGCAGCGCGGGATGGGGCTTCACGCCATAAATCTCGATGGCGACATCGGGCCTTGGCTGCAGGCGGTGAAGCTTCATGGATTGAAGCAGATGGCCGAGAAAGCGGGTCTGCCGGCGCTCACCGGCGCTGAGATCGAGCTGATGAACCTCGCGGGTCCCGGCACCGGCCTCGAGATGATGCGGCCGGCTGCGCGCAATGCCGCGACGGCGAACTTCTTCGCGCGCGACGCTTATTTCCGCAACACCATTGTGCGCGACAAGACCAGCGCCGAGCTTCTCGCAGCCCTTGACGAGCGCATGGATCGGAACATCACCAATCCCGGCGCCATCGAGTTCGCAGAAGCGTTCCGGCAGGTCTCGCGCGAACTCGCCTCGAGCCGTTGAGTGAGGCGCGCCGGGAGGCTACGGCCTCCCGGCGCGTTCATCCGGCTTTTACCTCCGTATGCGCACTCTTTCCGGACGGCCGGCAGCGCGCCTCGTGCGCACGGCAGCCAAGGGGGCGGAATGGCAATCGAGCGGCGCACGTTCTTGAAATATGCGGTTGCCGGCTGTGCCTGCTGCGCGCTGCCTGGCTTGGCCGGTGCGGACGAGCATGCTGCCCCTCACTGGTCTTATGAGGGCGCGACAGGTCCTGACCATTGGAGCGGCCTGTCGCCCGAGTTCCAGGCTTGCCGGCTTGGGACGCAGCAGACCCCCGTCGATCTCTCGAGCGTCCTGACGGGCGAGGCATCCATCGCCGTGGACTATCGCCCGGCTCCGCTGCGCCTCGTGAACAACGGCCACACCGTCGAGGCCGCTGCTTGTCCGGACTGCGCGGTCACCATTGACGGCACTCGCTACGGGCTGGCGCAATTTCACTTCCATCACCCGAGCGAGCATCTCATTGACGGGAAGGCCTTCGACATGGAGGCGCACCTGGTGCACAGATCTGCCGAGGGGAGCCTTGCCGTGGTCGGCGTCTTCATGAAGGCCGGGGCGCACAACACTGCCCTCGGTGCCCTGTTCGATCATCTGCCGCAGGACGAGGGGCGCGAGGTTCTCTTGGCTGAGCGGTTCGATCCGGCCGCGCTGCTGCCGGCGAACCGGTCCGGCTTTCGCTACATGGGCTCGCTGACGACCCCGCCCTGTTCGGAGGGGTTGGTCTGGACGGTCTTCCGCGAACCCATCGAAGTCTCGCCGGACCAGATCCGGACGTTCGCCGCGCTGTTCCCGAACAACGCCCGCCCGGTGCAGCGCACGAGCGATCAGCTTCTCCAAGCGGGCGAGCTCAGGCATCGTTAGCAGGCTTGGAGCCGGTCCCCGTTGGAAGAAGCGGCTCCGGGTATTTGCTCTTGCTCGTTTCCTGTTAGGCGAGCCAGCGTAGCTCGCACGGGGTGAAAGCTTCTTCTGCGTCATCCCGGCGACGGCCAGGATTTACGTCAGCCTCCGCCGGCGCCGCCGCCACCTCAGCCTCCACGCATGATCGGCAAAGCTTTACGGCCACTTCACCACTGGCGGGAGCGAGGAGAGGATGCTGTCCACGTTGCCGCCGGTCTTGAGGCCGAACACCGTGCCCCGATCATGGAGCAAGTTGAACTCGACGTAGCGTCCGCGGCGGACAAGCTGCTCCTCCCGGTCGGCATCCGTCCACGGCAGCGTGTAGTTGCCGCGCACCAGCATCGAATAGACGCGCTGGAAGGTGCGCCCCACGTCCTGCGTGAACGCGAACGCGGCATCCCAACCGCCCTTCTCGTCGCCGGGCGTTAGATAATCGTAGAAGATGCCGCCGATGCCGCGCGGCTCCTTGCGGTGGGGCAGGTAGAAATAGTCGTCGCACCATTTGCGCAGCTTCGCGTAGTCGGCGACGGCTTCGTGCGCCGCGCAGGCGCCGTACATGGCGGCATGGAAGGCGAGGCTGTCGGCATCGTCCTCCTTGCGCCGCCGGTCGAGCACCGGCGTGAGATCGGCGCCGCCGCCGAACCACCACTTGTTCGTCACCACCATGCGCGTGTTCATGTGCACGGCCGGCACGTTGGGATTTTGCGGATGCACGATGAGCGAGATGCCGGAGGCCCAAAACCGCGGATCCTCTTCGGTGCCGGGAATCTGCTTTCTGAACTCGGGCGCGAACTCGCCGAACACCGTTGAGGTGTGCACACCGGCCTTCTCGAACACGCGGCCCTTGAGAACGCTCATTTTGCCGCCGCCACCCGGTCCGCCAGTGTGATCCTGGCGCTCCCAGGGCGTCTGTACGAAGCGGCCCGGGGCCTCTCCTCCGAGCGGCGCCGAAGGTGGAAGGTCTGTCTCGAGCGCTTCGAAGCCTTTGCAGATTTCGTCGCGGAGTTCTTGGAACCACGTCTCCGCCACACGCTTTCTGGTTTCGATATCGCTCGCCGTCCCGGCCATGGTTGTCTTTTCCTCGCGTCTTGCCCATCTGAGGGTGTTCGAGGCCATCGTTTGGGCACGATGGCCGGTTAGCGCATACCGCGAACCTTGCCAAACGAGAAGGGGTTTGCGCCTGCACGCGGCCGCGGGCTCGCGAAAGAAAGAGTTGCAGTAAGAAAGAGCCTGATGTTCCGCTGGTTTGAGACCCGCATCGACCCGTTTCCGCCTGTAGCGCCGGGCCGTCCGCCGGAAAGCATTGCGGCCTTCTATTGGCACTATATCAAGCCGGTCTGGCCTCCGTTCGCAGCACTCCTCGTCGTCGGCTTCCTTGGCTCGCTGATCGAGGTCGCGCTGATGGCCTTCGTCGGCAATCTCGTCGACATGATGCGCGACGCTGCCTCGCCCCGCACATTCTTTTCAGAGAACGCCGGGTCGCTCCTGTTCATGGCGTTCGTCGCCCTGATCGCCCGCCCGCTCGTCTCGACGGCGCACGATCTCGTGAAAAACCAGATGATCAGCCCGTCGGTGACGACGCGCATCCGCTGGCAGACGCACACGTATGTGTTGCGCCAGTCGCTGGGTTTCTTCCAGAACGATTTCGCCGGCCGCATCGCCACGCGCATCATGCAGACCGGCGCCTCGCTCCGGGAATCCATGGTGCAGGCAGTTGACGCCATCTGGTACATGGCGGTCCATGTCATCGGCGCGCTCGTCATCTTTTGGGAGGCCGATTCCCGCCTCGTGCTGCCGCTTCTCGCCTGGATCGGTCTCTATGCGTTCGTCGTTCGCATCTTCGTCCCACGCATTCAGAAACTCTCGACGGAAGCATCCGAGGCGCGCTCCTGGCTCACGGGGCGTGTCGTCGACAGCTTCACGAACATCCTGACCGTCAAGCTCTTCGCCCACGCCGAGCGCGAGGAGGCCTACGCGCGCGAGGCCATGCAGGGCCATCTCGAGCGTCATCAGGCCTCGCTGCGCAATCTCACGATCATGGAGCTCGTGCTCTACAGTTTGAACGGAGCGCTGCTCGTCTCCGTTGCGGGGCTAGCGCTCTGGCTCTGGAGCCACGATGCGGTGACCATGGGCGCAATTACCGTGGCCATGACGCTGTCCATCCGCATCATCGCCATGTCGGGCTGGATCCTGTTCACGGTGGCCGGTATCTTCGAGAACATCGGGGTCGTGCATGAAGGCATGCAGACCATCGCCCGCGGCTACGACATCGTGGACCGCCCTGGTGCCCGGCCCCTTGCTGTGACAAGGGGTGAGATCCGTTTCGACGACGTCCGTTTCCACTACGGCAAGGTGAAGAGCGTGCTCGAGGAGCTGACGCTCACCATCAAGCCGGGCGAGAAGGTGGGTCTCGTTGGCCGCTCCGGCGCAGGCAAGTCGACGCTCGTGAGCCTGCTCTTGCGCTTCTATGACGTCGAGGCGGGTCGCATCGTGATCGACGGCCAGGACATCTCGGAGGTGACGCAGGAGAGCCTGCGCGCCTCCATCGGCGTCGTCACGCAGGATACGTCGCTGCTGCATCGCTCGGTTCTGGACAACATTCTCTATGGCCGCCCCGAGGCGAGCCCAGGGGAAGCCGTCACGGCTGCAAAGCGCGCACATGCTCACGAGTTCATCCAGGGGCTCGAGGATATGGCCGGCCGGCTTGGCTACGACGCCCACGTCGGCGAGCGCGGCGTCAAGCTTTCGGGTGGCCAGCGCCAGCGCATCGCCATCGCGCGTGTTCTCTTGAAGAATGCGCCGATCCTGGTTCTCGACGAGGCAACGAGCGCGCTCGACAGCGAGGTGGAGGCGGCCATCCAGGAGAGCCTGACAACGCTGATGGCCGGTAAAACGGTAATCGCCATTGCGCACCGCCTCTCGACCATCGCCGCCATGGACCGTCTGATCGTCATGGACGAGGGGCGCATCGTGGAGCAGGGGACCCATACCGAGCTCCTGCGCAAGGGCGGCCTCTACGCCAGCCTCTGGGCCCGCCAATCCGGCGGATTTCTCACCGAAGAAGCCGCTGAATAGAGTGCTTCCGGAAAAGTGGGAACCGGTCATGGCGAAGCCATGCAAGTTAAAGTGTCCGGAAAGAAGCACGATCAAACAAAAAGTTAGAGCCGTTCCGGGGTTCCACCTAAACGGGAACGGCTCTAGGCCGGCCGGCGTCAGTATCGGCTGCGGCGCTCCTGGCCGCGAATGCAATGTCTGCTGGGCACTCCGCCCCCTTTGTGGGGGGTAGAAGGAGGATGCCAGACTGATTGATGTCGTCATCCTCCGCCTCGAGCCGTTCCGCTTCAATCGAGGAACGGCTCCACGTTTTTGTTGGATCGCGCTCTATGCCGCGCGGGGACCGGGATCGTCGTCCTCTGGCGATGATGGCGCCGGCGCGCTGCGGATCGTCGCGGCGAGCGGTGGGAACGCGACGACCGTTCCCTCGGCGGCCGATCGGCGCGTCGCGCTTTCGGGCTGATAGCAGACCTTCTCGAGACGCAGCGGCTCGATGATTCCATCGGGTCGCCGCAGCGGAAACACATCGCCTTCCGAGAGGCCGAGCAGCGCCAAGCCGCGCAACGTGGTAACGGGCAGCGGCGCGCCGCCCGCGACGGTGGCTTTCTCGTCGCGCGTGAGCACGCGCTGCTCGCTGCTGCCGCCGCCGACACTGAATGCGATGCGGCTGTCGATCGTCGCCGTTTCTGGCCCGATCATTTGCGCCAGGACGACGTCCGCCGTGTCGAGCTTCTGGCGCAGGAGCTGAAGATAGGCTTCTTCGTGGTTCCGCCCGTGGAGGAGGCTCTCGAGGAAGATGTGGTCTTTGGCCGTCAGGCGAAGGACGGTGGATGTCATGGCAAACTCCGTCAAGCGGGGCTTTCTGCCCCGGCCGTGGGTCGTTTCTGCGATGCGTGATGAGCGTGACGAAACATATCCCTGGCCTCGGCAACCGATGGCCTGGCCAGGGTTAGGCACCTGCGATGGAGGCGCCTCTATCGATAAACAACATTGGGACGAGAACGCGCGGCATGGCTCTCCAATTCCGAAAACGGCGCCATCATACCAGACATGCCGCAAATAGCGAGGGAGGCGGGGCGCTCCATGGGGCGCGTGTCGGCGCTCGTTCGTGGTGGGGAGGGGCGCAGCGCGGCCGGGCTCGCGCGGGATCCGATACGCGCGGGAGTTTTGTTGCACGGCAAAAAAGATCGGCCGGAGAGCATGCGTATGCTCCCCGGCCGACGTCGTGACGTGGTTTGCTTCGCGAGGCTTACTCCGCGGCTTCCGCCAACTGCAGGTCGGCGGCGCTAACACCCATGCGTTCGGCGACGCCGAGGCCATAGTTCGGGTCGGCCTTGTAGAAGTGGCCGATCTGCCGCTTCACGATCTCCACCGGAACGCCCTGCATGGCGGCCGCGATGTTGTCCATCAGGCGGCCCTGCTGCTCCGCCGTCATCAGACGGAAGAGGTTGCCGGGCTGCGTGTAATCGTCGTTGCCCTCGCGGTGATCGTAGCGATCCGCATCGCCCTCGATCGCGAGCGGCGGCTCCGCAAAGCGCTTGTCCTCAGCCGGGCCGCCGAACGAGTTCGGCTCGTAGTAGGCGTCCGGATTGCCGGTGTCGTTGCGGAAGAAGCGCATCGGCCCGTCCTTGTGATAGTGCTGCATCGGGCACTTCGGCGCGTTAACGGGCAGGTGCTCGTAATGCGTGCCGAGCCGGTAGCGGTGCGCGTCGGCATAGGAGAAGATCCGCGCCTGCAGCATCTTGTCGGGCGAAAAGCCGATGCCCGGCACGATGTTCTTGGGCGCCAGCGCGAGCTGCTCGATCTCTGCGAAGTAGTTGTCGGGGTTGCGGTTGAGTTCGAGCATACCGACCTCGATCAGCGGGAACTCGCCGTGCGGCCAGACTTTCGTGAGGTCGAACGGATTGTAGCTCGTGTGCTTGGCCTCTTCCTCGGTCATGACCTGAACGAAGAGCTTCCACTTGGGGAACTCGCCGCGCTCGAGCGCGTGGTACAGGTCTTCCTGGGTCGATTCCCGCGTGCGTCCGACGACTTCGGCGGCTTCCGCATTGGTCCAGTGCTTGTGGCCCTGCTGGGTCTTAAAGTGGAACTTCACCCAGTGGCGCACGCCCTCGGCGTTGATGAACGAGTAGGTGTGCGAGCCATAGCCGTTGATGTGGCGCACGTCCGTCGGCAGGCCGCGGTCGCTCATCAGGATGGTCACCTGATGCAGGCTCTCCGGCGAGAGAGACCAGAAGTCCCACATGGCCGTCGGCGAGCGCATGTTGGTGCGCGGGTGCCGCTTCTGGGTGTGAATGAAGTCCGGGAACTTGAGCGGATCGCGCACGAAGAACACCGGCGTGTTGTTGCCGACGAGATCCCAGTTGCCTTCGTCGGTATAGAACTTGATGGCAAATCCGCGCACGTCGCGCTCGGCGTCGGCAGCACCAAGCTCACCCGCCACCGTCGAAAAGCGCAGAATGAGCGGCGTTTCCTTGCCGACCTTGGAGAAAATCGAGGCCTTCGTGTACTTCGTGATGTCGTGGGTCACGGTGAAGGTGCCGTGCGCACCCCAGCCCTTGGCATGCACGGTGCGCTCGGGGATCCGCTCCCGGTTCTGATGCGCAAGCTTCTCGATCAGCTGATAGTCCTGCAGGAGCAGCGGACCGCGCGGACCTGCCGAGAGCGAATTCTGGTTGTCGGCGACAGGCGCGCCATTGGAGGTCGTGAGAGTGGCTTTCGTCATGATGCACCCACCAGTTGTTTAGACTTATTCCAATCCATTAGCCACATCTCTCTATAAGATCAAATTGTATTGTCGATAGATGTGATAGGAAAAACTTATGGGCATCCGAACGCATAACGCCCGCGGAAAGGGGCCGCGGGCGTTCTGCATTTTCGTGTGCTTGGGAGGCGTGAGCCGCCGTTACATATCCATCCCGCCCATTCCTGCGCCATGCGCGTGGCCGAAGTCGTTGTCCTTCTTCGGCGCGTCCGCAATGGCGGCTTCGGTGGTGATCAGGAGACCTGCGATCGAGGCGGCGTCCTGCAGGGCCGTGCGCACGACCTTGGCCGGATCGATGATGCCTTTTTCGATGAGGTCACCGTAGGCGTCGCCCTGGGCGTCGTAGCCGAAGTTGGGCTCCTTGGCCTCCATCACCTTGCCGACGACGATCGAGCCCTCGGTGCCTGCGTTCTCCGCGATCTGGCGGATCGGTGCCTGCAGCGCGCGCTTCACGATGGCGATGCCGGCGGCTTGATCCTCGTTGTCACCCTTGGCCGTGATGGCGACCGACGCCTTCAGAAGGGCGATGCCGCCACCCGGGACGACGCCTTCCTCGACGGCGGCGCGGGTGGCGTTGAGGGCGTCGTCGACGCGATCCTTGCGCTCCTTCACCTCGACCTCGGTAGCGCCACCGACCTTGATCACGGCAACGCCGCCCGCGAGCTTCGCCAGACGCTCCTGAAGCTTCTCGCGGTCGTAGTCCGAGGTCGTCTCCTCGATCTGCGCCTTGATCTGCTTCACCCGGCCTTCGATGTCAGACTTCTTGCCGGCACCGTCGACGATGATGGTGTTTTCCTTGTCGATCGAAATCCGCTTGGCGCGGCCGAGCATGTCAAGGGTGACGGTCTCGAGCTTGATGCCGAGATCCTCGGAGATCACCGTGCCGCCCGTCAGGATGGCGATGTCCTCGAGCATCGCCT